>Ga0075421_100006777_pt1 | contig 14001 bp, 7 predicted proteins | sample SoiMetdeltSBSDD5_FD_75292 | JGI IMG/M metagenome (GOLD analysis project Ga0075421, IMG submission 75292) | Bulk soil microbial communities from a Populus tree surrounding site in Tennessee, USA - Soil MetaG P. deltoides SBSDD5 | ecosystem: Environmental > Terrestrial > Soil > Tree plantation...
GGCGGTTGTTCGGCCTCATCGCCGTCGGGGCATCGCTGGGGTCAATCGGCGCGGGCGTGCTCGCTCGCCTGCTCGTCGGACCGGTCGGCGGAGCGGTCAACATGCTGCTGGTGCTTGCGGGTCTCATCCTCAGCGCCGCCGCCATCGTGGCAATCGCCCACATGCAGCTGCACGTTGCCGGCACGGCGAGGCGGGCAAGGGCGCCGAAACATCCGGTCGGGGATAGCTTTCGGCGGATTACTGGTTCGCCCTACTTGCGACTGATCGCGGCCATGGTCTTCCTGGCGGCCGTCACGACGCAATGGATCACCTTTCAGTTGAACCTTGCCGCGTCACAGCGAATCGCCGACGCCGACGCGTTGCTGAGATTCTTCGCGACGTTCAATTTCGCGCTGGGAGCGGTGAGTTTCGCTCTCCAGCTCGCGCTCGTGGGTCCGGCGCTGCGCCGGTTCGGTCTCGGCGTCACGATCCTGATGTTGCCGGTCGCACTGGCGACCGGCAGTGTCACGATGGTGCTGTTGCCGGCGGTATTGTGGACCGCCCTGCTGACCAGCTCGCTCGATCAAGGACTCCGTTTTTCACTCGATAAGGCCACCTACGAGCTGCTTTACCTGCCGCTGCCGCCAGCGCAGCGATCGCAAATCAAGACCGCGATCGATATCGTTGTCAGTCGCGTTGCCGACGCAGTGGCTGCGGTGCTTCTCGGTATTGCCACAGAGGGATTCCTGGTTTTTCACGGACTGCAATTCGGCGTCCGCGGCACGGCTGCCATCAATCTCGGATTCCTCGCAGCCTGGATTCTGGTGGCGACGCGCCTGCGTGGTGAATACGTCCGCACGATCCAGTCGAGCATTCATCGCCACCGGATTGCGAGCGAACACGCGCCCGATGTGCCGCTGGATCGCAACGCTGCGAGCATGCTCGCGGAAAAGCTGGTCTCGGACGATCCGGCCGACGTGCGCTACGCACTCGATTGGCTCGATGCGCAAGGCATGATGGGACTGGACCGCCAGGTCCGTCAGCTGCTGTCGCATCGCGAGTCCGACATCCGGCGTCGCGCGCTGACCATGTTGAGCGCGGCGCGCGACACGTCAATCAGCCGCCGCGCCATGGAGATGCTGCGGGATTCCGATCTCGGCGTTCGGACGGAGGCGCTGCTCTACGTGACTCGAGAGATGCGCGTCGATCCTGTTCGTCAGCTCGAAGAACTCGGTGACGTCGAGGACTTTTCAATACGCGCTGGGATGGCGGCCTTCCTCGCTTCTCCCGGTCCCTCGCAAAATCTCGATGCCGCGCGTGTGCTGCTCGAGGCGATGACTCGGTCCGAGGACGACGACGGTGTCCGCGATCGACTGCAGGCCGCGCGCGTGCTGTCGCTCGTGCCGGGAGTCTTCACTGATCTCCTGGTTCTCCTAATCACAGATGATGACGAGGCGGTCGCGCGGCAGGCGATTCAGGCGACCTCAGTCGTCATGCGCGATGAAGTTGTCGACGCTCTGCTCGCGGCGCTCGCGCGTCCTGAACTGACCGGGGATGCCGCCGAGCGGCTGGCCCGGTATGGCAATGCGCTGGTGCCGCGTCTCGCCCGGTGTCTTCATGAGGAGCACACCGCCGTGGAAATCCGGCGCGAGGTTCCGCAGGTCCTCGTGCGGATCGGGACGCCGGTGGCGCTCGAAGTGTTGATCGAAGGCTTGCTGCAATCGGATGTCACGCTCAGGCAGCGCGTGATCGCCTCGCTCAACAAGCTTCACGACATCCATCCCGAGGTGCACATCGACGATCGGGTCGTCGAACTCGTGCTCGCCGCCGAGATCGCGGGCCACTACCGTTCGTACCAGGTTCTTGGGCCGTTGCGCGAACACCTCAAAGACGACGATCCAGGACTCGACGGCTTTCGGCGATCGATGGATCAGGAACTCGAGCGGATTTTTCGCCTGATGGCGCTCCTCATTCCCGGTCCTGGTCTTCACGACGCCTATGTCGGCGTGCGATCCGGCAATCCGACCGTGCGTGAGAATGCACTCGAGTACCTCGACAACGTCCTCAAGCCGGATCTGCGGAGGCTGCTGCTCCCGCTCATCGACAGCCACGTCACCATCGAAGAGCGGATTGGGATTGCGAATCAGCTCGTCGGCGCACCGCTCGAGACCGCGGAGCAAGCGATTTCAACATTGCTGGCGAGCGAAGACTCATGGCTGCGCGCGTGCGGCGCGTATGCGGTTGGCGCGCTCCGTCTCCACAATCTCGAGCCAGATCTCCACAAGCTGGCCGAGACCCCCGATCCGGCGATTCGCGAAACCGTGCAGGTCGCACTGCACCGGCTGTCAGGCGAACCGGACACCACGCAGGCACCCATCGGCGTCGGAATGGAGTCTGGGGTGGGATAGCTGAAATTGCTGATTGTCGATTTCTGATTGCTGATTGTGGACGGGTCTAACCCGGCCAATTCAGCAATCAGCAATTTCAACTTTCAGGCATGATCGCTTGCGCGCGCTTATGCTCGGTCGACCGCATCAGCCGTTCGATCCGCATGGCGAGCGCTGGGGCAACCGCGTCGGGGCCGTCGGTCAGGTAGCGCTCGAGATCGCCGTAAGTAAACCCCATCTCGTCTTCGTCCGTTTGTCCGGGCCAGAGGCCCGCGCTTGGCGGTTTGTCGATAATCGACTGGGGGATGTCGAGGTCTGCCGCCAGCTCGCGAACTTCGCTCTTGAGCAATCGTCCGAGCGGCAGGAGGTCGACGGCACCGTCGCCGTATTTCGTGAAATATCCGATCGTCAGCTCGCTGCGGTTGCCGGTGCCGGCGATGAGATAGTTCAGCGAGTTGGCGATGAAGTACACCGCCGACATGCGTAGACGCGGTTTGATGTTCGCAAGCGGCAGTCGCGCCTTCACGTCAGTCGACGGTTCGCTCGCCGCTGCCTGATCCTCAGGGATCCGCAGGAACATCGTTTTCAAATCGTTGACCAGCACATCGTAGGTCGGTGCGAGATCGATCCGGACGACAGGCAGTCCAAAGTGGGTGGCCACCAGGTTTGCGTCCCGTTCATCCCGTGGATCGCTGTGGCAGGGGAGCATTGCCGCGATGACTCGTGAGGGCATCGCGATCTGACACAGCCGGGCGACGACTGCGGAATCGAGTCCGCCGCTCAGTCCAACGACCAGGCCGCGGCAACTGGCAAGCGTGACCTGTTGCTGAATCCATTCGGCAATGTTGGCGGCGCGTCTCACGGTATAAACGTCAGTCCCTGGTGACCGGTGCCTGCTCCCGCTGTTCGATCACACGAAGAAATGCATCGACCAGCGCAGGATCGAACTGACGTCCGCGTTGACGATCGATTTCGGCGATCGCCTCGTTCACCGGCCAGGCCGCCTTGTAGGGACGTTTCTGCGTCAGCGCGTCGAAAACATCGGCAACAGCCACGATCCTGCCGGCGAGCGGGATATCCGATCCGGAGGCGCCGTTGTAGCCGTTTCCGTCCCACCGCTCGTGATGGTTGTAGGCGATTTCCTCAGCCAGCCGAAGAATCGTGAACCGGCTGCCGGACAGAATGCGCGCGCCGATTGAGGTATGCGTCTTCACCAGCTCGAATTCTTCCGGAGTGAGCTTCCCAAGCTTCAGCAAGACCGAATCGGGAATGCCAATCTTGCCGACGTCGTGCAGCGGTGCCGCGCGGCGAATCAGCGACACCTGGGTATCGGAGAGGCCGATCTGCCGCGCGATCAGCGCTGCCATCTGGCCAACGCGCTCGGTGTGCTGACCTGTGTTGTCGTCGCGGAACTCCGCCGCCCGCGCGAGACGCTCGATGATCTCAATTTGCGCCGCCTCGAGCTCGCGGGTTCGGTCTCGCACCTTGGCTTCGAGGAGCTGGTTCTGGCTCTGGATCTGCAAGTACAGGAACCGGGTTTCGAGCAGCGTGCCGATCCGCAGCAGGACTTCGTCGCTGTGAAAGGGCTTGTTCAGAAAATCTTTCGCGCCGCGCGACAGGGCCTCTCGTTTTGCCTCCGGTGTATCGTCGCCGGTGAGCATCAGGATCGGCAGGTAGCTCGCTTCTGCGATTTGATTGAGTTCGTCCATCACCTCGAGTCCGTCGCGATGCGGCATGTGAAGGTCGAGCAGAATCAGATCCGGCCTGAACTTGACGTAGAGGTCGACGGCTTCGCGTGAGTCGTTCGTGCTCTCGAGGCGGCTGAACCCTGCGCGCTCCAGGAGTCGGCGCAGCAGATCCACGTTCATCGGCTCATCGTCGACAATCAGAATCCGCGCATTGCGAAACACGCGCGCGCTCATGTCGATCGGCCGGCCGCTCACGAGGTCACCGTCCGATCCGCATTTGCGATCATCTCGGCTGCCGGCGAATCGGGCCACACTGGCACCGGCGCTGCCGTATACGCGGCATGCGCGAGCGCGCCCTGGAAAAAAGCGGTCTCGGATGCATAAAAGAGCAGTTTCAAGTAGTGACGGCCAACAATGTACAACTCGCCGAGTACGAGCGCGGCCCACATCGACACGCCAGAGCGGGGCGCGCCAGGGGCGACCAACGCGTACACGACAAGGAGTACAAGAAATGCTACGGCATTCAGGCCGTATAACCCAAGTACTCCCGCAGCATGCCGCCGCACGAACCGCGCGCCTGCCAGGACTGCGGCGATGGCGCTGCGACGATCCTCGACGACGATGCGGATGCGGGCGTAGTCGAAGACGATATTGCAGGCAATGAGCAGCGCACCAAAGATCGCATATCCGGCGAGTCGAACGGCGAAACCCGTTCGCTCTGCGGTCAAGTCGCGGGTCAACCAGCTATACGTGTCGGACAAGATCCAGCGATGGACGAATTGGAAGAGGATTGCATAAACGATCCAGGCGATCGCCGCTAGTCTGAGCAGCCGCCAGAAATGCATGCCACAGGCACCAAAAAACCCATGTGACCGAGTGCGGCGCGCCCGCGCAAACCGATCGATGACCCCTCCAGACAGAAATGACCACAGCACCATCCACGCCGCCGTGACGCCGATGATTGTCGCGGCCAGCGGCGCGTGATCCAGAAGCCCGCTGAGATTGTTCAATACCGCCGCGAATCCGCTGATCGTCGCCAGGAACGTGGTGCCCAGTCCCGTGGCCTGGGCCGAGAACTCCTGCCACCAGTCGTAGTTCGTTCCGGTCGCGAGTGATTCGGCGGCGAGACTCGCCCCGAGGTGGTCGGCGATCATTGTCTCCAGCGCATACGCGAGCGGCAGAGACACGAGCAGCGTTACCGCGAACATGCCGGCAACGACGACCGGGGCATGATTGACGCGACGAATTCCCTCACGAAATGCGGCGGCAGCGGCCATCAGCGAAAAATCAGACGAAGAAGCCGTAGGTCAGTAGATGATCCTGCAGCCAAATGAGCCAGGCGAGCGACCATTTTCGCGCCGCGCGGGCCGACTGCGGTTCGAGGGTGAACGAGTTATTCGTGTAACGAACATCGAGAAGGAGCACACGATCGGGATCGACCTGCGCGAAGGCGGCACGCACGGGCTTTTCCACTTCGAACATCTTCCATCGATCGCGGCCGTCCCAATGCCAGCGCACTTCCTCCTTGTTTTCGAACACGACGCGCACGTCGACCGGGAAGATACCCTCGCCGTAGCGGCGGACGACGACCTGGGTTCGATAGAGAACTTGCTTCAGCTCCACGCGTGGCGTCGTGCCCGGAGGACTCTTGTCGACGAATCCCTCGACCGAGTCTGTTTCGCTTCGCAGCGTCTCGACACCGTAGTCGAACACGTTGGAGCTTCGATAGACCTGATCGAAGAACCATGTGAGGTCGCGTCCGCTCACCTCGCCGGCGACGTCGAAGAAGTCCTGCGGTTTCGGATGCTTGAACTGAAAGCGCATGAAGTAGGTTGAGAGGATTCGCTGGAGCACGTCCCACCCGAGCATCCGCTCCAGCGTGTGCAGCCACAGCGCTGTCTTGTCGTAGGTAATCGATCCCGCAGTGCCAGGCCAGTATTGCCAACTGGGCGTCGACTGCGCGTCACCTTTGGCCCCCGTTCGATAGTTTCCAAGTCGATCGCCGTCGCGCTCGCGAGTTCTGGGAAAATCCAAGAGGCGGTATGGAATGAAGCCGCCAAAATAACGTTTGAGCGTGTAGGTCGGGGCGAACCGCTCCTGCATGACGCGCGCGGTCGCAAACGTGTTGATCCCTTCGTCCATCCACGCGTTCTCGAACTCATTGGTTGCGACGATGCCGTACCAGAACTGGTGGCCGGCTTCGTGGACGGTGACGTCTTCAGGGTCTTCGGTGTGCGAAGGCTGTAGCCAGCTGGTACCGGCTGTGATGAGCGTTGGGTACTCCATGCCGTCGGCGGCGCTCTGCCACGCGGGATCGACGATCGTGAGGTGGCCGTACGGATACGGCCCGAACCACTCGCCGTAATACTTCAGCGCCGCCCGCGCGGCTTCAAAATGTCTCTCGGCCTGGCCGACATGTTCCTTTTGAAGCAGGAGACGCAGGTCAGCGCGGGGCAGCGATGGATGCTCGAACGTCGCGCGGCGCTCGACCAAGTCTGGGCTCGTCGTCCAGGCGAAGTCGTGGACATCTTCCTGGTAGTAATGATGGGTGGTCGTGCCGTCCGCCTCGTCGCGACGATCCCGCTCGACGCCGGTCGCGCCGACGATCCAGCCTCGCGGAACGGTCAGCCGCACGTCGTAGATCCCGAAGTCGGCGAAGAATTCCGTCGACACGTGAAACTGATGGCAGTTCCACCCGCTGTTCTCGAGCACGCCAATCTTGGGAAACCACTGCGCGATGAAGAAAAAGTTGCCGACTGCCCCGGTGCGCGCGAACGTTCTCGGCACGTGCGCCGACCATGCGATCTGGACGTTGACGGTCTCGCCTGGACCGATCGCGCGCGTGAGCGGAACCTCCGCCACGGTGCGATCCGCGGTATTTCCATCGTCTGGCGCGATGAATCGAAGCTGACTGGTCAGGTCGCCGGCAGACCCGTCGACGCCGATCACGCGGATGTTCGTCACGTCAATCCAGCCCCAGTTCGACGGCTCGTACTCTTGTTCGGGTGTCCGGCCGCTCAGACGGCGCTCGCGCATCCAGGTCGAAGCGGTATTGCGCCACGCGTTGTAGTAAAGGTGGAACCGCAGCGCGTCTGCCGCGATGTTCGACGTGTTGCGCCAGGTGACGATCTCGTTGCCGGAAATGGTGCGGCTCGCCGGATCGAGCCGCGCGGTGATGGCGTAACTCGCATTGCGCGGCGATCGGGGAGCCACGGCCGGCGCTGTGACTGCCGCGGCCGATGATGGAGCCTGGGGTGCGACGTTGATCGCTGCTCCACTCGCGATGAGCAGCGCCACGAGCGCAGTGGAACGCCCGAACACGGGCCAATCCTACACCAACCGCACCGCGACGCCAGCGTGCCAGAGATAGCAGAGGGATGGAGTGAGGCTCCGTTATCTCGTGTGAACTCCGTTTTCTCCGAAGCTATAATCGAAGATCGCATTCATCCTAAAGAGGAGAGCAGGGAATGGCATCAGACACGGGGCCGATCAAGGTGCTTCATGTCGGCCTGGGGCCAATCGGCGCGGGCGTCGTCCGCCAGGTGGCGGAACGCAAAGGGTTTCGGATCGTGGGCGCGGCGGATATTGATCCGACGAAGGCCGGTCGCGATCTCGGCGAAGTCGCAGGTGTGGGTCGTGGGCTGCGCATCAAAGTTTCCGGTGACGTGAGGAAAGCGATCAAGACCGCGAAGCCGGACGCTGTCGTTCTGTGCACAAGTTCATCCTTGAAGAAAGTGCTCCCTCAGATGGAGGAGATCCTCAAGCTGAAGGTGCCGATCGTCTCGACGACCGAGGAGCTCGCATATCCGACGAAGGGAAACATGCGATACGCGCGTGCTATCCACCAGCTGGCGAAGAAGTCCAGGGTCGCGGTACTCGGCACCGGCGTCAATCCAGGCTTCGTGATGGACGCGTTGCCGATCGCGCTGACCGGCGTGTGCGAGCGCGTCGAATCGGTTCGCGTCGATCGCGTCCAGGATGCGCGCATTCGACGGTTGCCGTTTCAGCAGAAGATCGGTGCCGGGCTGACGCGCGAGCAGTTTCAGAAGAAGGTCGACGATGGGAGCGTGCGCCACGTCGGTCTGGCCGAATCGATATCCATGATTGCCGAGGCGCTCGGGTGGAAGCTCGATCGGATCACTGACGAGATCCAGCCGAAGATGGCGACCGAAACCGTTGCAAGCGAATTCCTCGCTGTCGATCCGGGTTACGTGTGCGGCATCGTCCAGGATGGTCTCGGCTTTCGCAACGGGACGCCGGTCATCACACTGCACATGGAGGCGTACCTCGGTGCGCCGGAATCATTCGACGCCGTGGAGATCGCCGGATCTCCGGCGTTGAAGATGAAGCTTGCCGGCGGCGTGCATGGCGATATTGCGACGGCGTCGATCGTCGTCAACTCACTGCCGAAGATCCTCGAGGTCGCACCGGGTCTCCACACGATGCGGGATATGCCACTCCCGGCGTTTTTTGGAGGGAGTCGGTAAAAAGGGAAAAGAGAAAAGGGAAAAGGGAAAAGGCAAGGGGAAAGCGCCTGCGGCGCGACCTCGCCGGAGCTCGAAGAGCGTAGGCGGGCCCACGCGCAAGTAAGAAATGCGGACTGATTGCTGAATAACGAGAAAGTCGCAGGACACATTATGGACGCAGTGCAAGCGGCGCACATGGCGCGGATCCGGCACCTGCGAGAATCGTTTGCGTCTGCGAACGAGCGGCTGGTCGCGCGGCTCCGTGGCGCGAGCGATGAAGCGGCCGAGCGCCACAACCCGGCGGGCTGGTCGGCTGCGCAGATCGGCTGGCATGTCGCGACGGTGTCGACGAGATTTGCGGCAATGATTGCCGGTGACGCGAGCGGGGCGCAGCAGCTCCCTGAGTCCTTCCAGGAGCGTCCGTGGACGGAGATCGCGGCGTCCATTCCCGATCGGCTCCAGGCGCCAGCGTCGTCGCATCCGCCGCCAACGGTGAAGCGGGCCGAGGCGGTCGCGGCGCTCGAAGCGTCAGGAACAAAGATGGCGCGTGCGTTCGATGTCTTGAGCTGCGAGCGCGGCGGCCGCATGGGGATCACTCACGCGACGGTCGGCACGATCAACGTCTATCAACTCGCAGAGTGGGCGACCGCGCACATTGCGCGACACAACAAGCAGGCGAAGCGGATTCTCGGCGAAGCGTGAATCCGCCTCAATGATGCTGCAAGCTCAGGCCCCAGCGACGGCGTTTCAGGAACAACCCTTTTCGCGAAATGCCCAGGATGCGCGCGGCTTCTTCGACGCGTCCGTGCGTCTTGTCGAGCGCACTCTTGACCATCGTCTGCTCGAGTAGCTCCACCGCGGCAGGCAGCGGCTGATCGATCCTGACGCGGACTTCCGGTTCGACGCTGGCGGCGGCCGGAATCGTCCGGCGTGACGCCTGGATCTCGGCCGAGAGCAGCGTCGGCGTCAGCGCGGAGTCAGCTTCGGCCATCGCTACCATCCGCCGCACTTCATTCGCCAGCTGGCGCAGGTTTCCCGGCCAGGAATAGAGCAGCAGGTATTCGAGCGTCTCGTCGGCCAGCGTCAGCCGTCCTTTCTTCTGTTCGTCGCCGTATTTCCGCAAGTAGTGCTCGACGAGCGGCGGAATCTCTTCCCGCCGTTCGCGCAGCGGCGGCAGCTTGAGATGGATGACGTTGAGGCGGTAGAAGAGATCCTCGCGGAAGCGCCCCTCGGTCACGAGCTGCTCGAGTTTCGCATTGGTCGCGGCAATCACGCGGACGTCGACTTTCACCGGTTGCGTCTCGCCGAGTGGATGAATTTCGTGTGTTTCGAGGAACCGGAGCAGCTTGGGCTGGACGTCGAGCGGCACGTCGGCAATCTCGTCGAGGAACAGCGTCCCGCCCGCCGCCGATCGGATGACACCGGCGAACGATGCCTCGGCGCCGGTAAACGCACCGCGACGATAGCCAAAGAGCTGGCTCTCGAGCATGTCGCGCGGGACGGCAGTGCAATTGAACGGAATCATCGGCCGATCGGATCGATCGGAGCCGCGATGAAGCGCGCGCGCCAGCATTTCCTTGCCGGTGCCGGTCTCGCCGGTCAGGAGCACGGACAGCGGCGTCGGCGCGATTCGCCTGGCGACCGCCAGGACTTCGGACATCTGCTCCGACGCCCAGATGCTTTCCGGATCGCCGTCGAGGGCCTCGGTCGGCCACAGCGCCGCCCGCTGCTGCTCGTCGCGCCGGTAGCGGTCGAGCGTGAGCGCCATGCCGATCAATTTGCGAATCGCAATCAGCGCGCAGCGGTGTTCGAGTTCGGCCTTCGGGTAAACAATGAGTTGCCATGGCTCGTCGCGATGCTCGCCGAGGGGGATGACTTCGCACGAGGCCGGCTTGCGCGCGACCGCGAGCGCCGCCGGTTCGTCCCAGCCCCTGCGGTCGATGACCTTGGGCCCGTTGGCGCCTGCGGCAATGATGGCGACCCCGCGCGCGCACTGCGCGGCATCGATGACCGCCAGCGCCTCCCGCGCCAGGATGTGGGTGTGTCCCCCGAGCTCAATGAGTGCGACCGCACTATCGAGGTCGGGAACTGTGTGTGGAGTGTTCCGAGAATTAGTTGGAGCGACAGTGTGTGCGTTTTCAGGGTCTGACACGGGTATTGGTTCCTCCGAATGTGCCCCGCCGTTAACGCCGATGCGAATGGTGCGTTGGAAGAGTTCGTGTGCGCGTTCGCGCTGGCCGGCCGCGAGCGCGGCATAAGCTAGGACTCGATTTCGTTCGGCCAGGGCATCGAGCGTCGGTGGCTGTTCAATTCGGCTGAACATTTCGGCAAATTGCGCCAATTTTCCGAGGCCAACCAACGCGCGAAGTCGAAGCAAGAGAAACCGGCCTCGCCAGTATGGGTCATTCGTTTCCGCAGCCTTCTCGACGGCTGAAACTGACTGAGAGTCGGCGAGATCCCATCGTTGTTCAGCCTGCAACAGGCGGATTCGTGTCTCGGACAGCATGAACGAAGCCCAACGTGTGTGAAGATCCGTCGGCACAGACACGCTCAAACGATCAATTTCTCGGAGAATTCCCTTAGCATCGTTCAGGCGATTCTGCCGAATCAGCAGGTTTGCTTGCGAATCGAGTGCGGCAATGACGATTTCAAGATCATCGCTACACTTGGTTAGTACACTCTGAATTGAATGTGTCGCCGCCTCGAAGTCACCGCTGTTTTGAAGTGCATGGGACAAATTGACCAGTCCGGCCAGTTCCGTACGTATGTGACCTGAAAGAGCGGCGCACTTTATTGCAAGCCTTGCTTCGGCAACCGCGCGGGCCGGCTCACCACTCAGCGTACTAACAATGGATAACCCCAGATGCACTCTGCCTTGCAACCAAGCGTTTGGGAACACCTGAAGCAGTGAATGCGCAGCGTTAAGATGGCGCTCAGACTCCCTTGGGCTGTACCGTGACGCCTCGACGCGCGCAAAATGGAGACGAAGCGCAACCATCAAGTGCGGATCCCCCGTACTCGCGATAGTCCGACGTACGTCACGGAGCAAGGGGACGATTGATGTATCCGCCACGAGTCGTAGTAGGCCCAATTGAGTTGTCGCCAGGACAGTTGCGTCGCCGCTTCTATCCGCCGACGACACTGCTTGCCGAATGAGCTCGAGGCTACTCCTGAAATGCCCCGTTTCGAAATCCACCATTGCCGCAACGTATGCGACCCTAGCACTCAACCGAACAGGCAATGCTTCTCTCAAAAGTTGTTTGCTCAGCCGCGACGCGAGCGTGTGTTGCCCCGTCTGGTATAGCAACTCGGCTCGTAAAGCGTCGAAGCGCGAAGGCTCCAACGGCCTGATCGTCCTCGCCTCGTCGTCAAGAAGTGACAACGCCCGACTGAAATGACCGGCGCGGACTTCAAACTCAACAAGTGGCAAGGCGGATTGCAAGGTGACCTCAATGAATGGACTCAGGCGATTTACCAATACGGTTGGTTTTGCGATCGATATCTTCGGCGTCCCGCTTAGCAACGACCATTAATTCGTCGAGCGAGTCGCCATCGTCGGGCATGTTGGCCAGCATGACGTGGCCTCTCAAACTCTTTTCGAGCCTTAACTCATGAGACAGTTCCTCGATTGCGACTTTAAGGCGCCGCGCGAGCATGTCCCCGTCACCAGAATCGATTCGCCGATGAATGATCACGTACTGATCACGCTTGTAGCGAAAGAAAATGTCCGTAGCTCGGAGGTGGCGACTAAGACACCTACTAAGTGCGTCCTCCGTACTCCCCAAGGACGCGGATAGTTCGCTTTGTTGTGCCCCAGAGATCGTCACTACTATCACGCAAAACCCGAAATCTCTGTCGCTAGTATACGGCGTCGACTCTCGTTGTTTGGCTGCCAGTGACGGAGCTTCGACAGACTCTCGCGCCTTGCGGCGCTGAGTAATTCCCTGCAGTGACGGCGCAATATGTCTAGCCACTACTTCTATTATCCGCTGATGATCGTCGCTAAACGCCTGTTGACTCTGCGAGTACAGAGAGAGAACTCCGACAAGAGATTGCCCAACCAGAAGAGGGGCACTAAGGCAACTCCGGAGCCTAGGTGTTACTACTCGCGCAACATCTCCGAGATCAAGCACTGGATCCGAGTTGCGGATGCTTTGTTTATGCGCACCGACCCAGCCAGTTAGTCGCTGTCCGAGGGCAATTCGTAGGTCGTTGAAGACTGCCGAATGCTCGCCAGATGCGTAGCTCGCCACGAGTTCTACGGCTTCTTGGTCGTGCAAATACAACACTGTTAGGGAAGATGGCACGAGCCGTCGCAGGTGCCGTACAACAATCTCCCCTACCTGCGACAACTCGGATGCGTCACCCAAGTTGCGTCCTAGCTCGAAAAATATCAGCATTTCTTCACCACTCGCGGTTATGTCCTCGAGCGGATTCATGTCGCCTGAAGCTGCGTGAGCAGGAAGCGAACTACTCATAAAGTTTGAGAATGAAGACTTGTCAGGCAATTCCTCAGTGATGAGCCCTCCTTGACCGTGGAGCTTCGTGAAAGTATCGACCACAAGAGGATCGTACATGTGCCCGCGCCGCTCGGATAGAATCCGTAATGCCTCCTTGTCTGAAAGACGAGGACGGTAAGGTCGATCGGACGTTAATGCATCGTAGCAATCGACTACAGACAGAATTCGCGCGCCGATTGGAATAGAAGCTCCGCTGAGTCCATCTGGATAGCCTGAACCATCCCAATTCTCATGATGATGTCGCACGATCGGAACAACTGGATAAGGAAAATCGATCGAAGATAATATGTCAGCCCCAACACTGGCATGCAATTTCATCTTGTCGAATTCTGCCGCAGTCAACGGACCTGGCTTGTTTAAGATGTACTCTGGAACTGCCAACTTACCCATGTCATGTAATAGAGCGGCGGCCTCTATGGCACGGATCTGTGCGGACTCCTTTACACCCATGGCGCGAGCGAGTCTTACCGCATGAGCCTGAACACGGCGTATGTGGCCATGAGTGATTTGATCTTTGGCATCTATGGCCATCGCTAGTGTTTCGATTGTGGAGAGATATAGATCGTTTAGTTCTTTAAGATGCCTATGTGCGTCGTCGACGCGACCCATTGCCGTTTTAAATGTGAGATATGAGATGAGCAGGAGTGGCAGGAGGATACCTATTACTCGAGCGAACTCAAACTGCGGTTGTTCTGGTTGAAGGTAGGGCAGTAGAAGGGCCGCCACCGACGCACCGCTAAAGTAGTTTAACGAAAGCCAAAGAAAGCTTTCACGCCAGACAGAAAATGCAGAAATCCTCTTTTCAAGAGCAACCGCCCAAGCTACTAAGACACTGTTCAGAAGAAAGTAGAGTACAGATAGTACTAGTATCGGTACTAGTAGCGGAAGAATCGGCTGAGGACGCTTAGCCAACGGCTCGATGTCAGCCAAAGCATAAAAACTGTGGGCGGCGATCCAGATC
>Ga0075421_100006778_pt1 | contig 13998 bp, 14 predicted proteins | sample SoiMetdeltSBSDD5_FD_75292 | JGI IMG/M metagenome (GOLD analysis project Ga0075421, IMG submission 75292) | Bulk soil microbial communities from a Populus tree surrounding site in Tennessee, USA - Soil MetaG P. deltoides SBSDD5 | ecosystem: Environmental > Terrestrial > Soil > Tree plantation...
GATACCGGAGGCAGCGGCTCCACACGGAGCAACGGGGCAACGGAGGCAAACGGATTGCCGCGGCGGGCCGCGCGGAGCGCGGCGGGATAGAGACGCGCCCGACGATCACAAGCGCTCATCAAAAGCACTCGCGGCGCTTGTGATCGTCGGGTGCGTCTCTATCCCGGCGCCGGCCCTCGGCCGGCGCCCGCCGCAGCTGCCTGTCTGCACGTGAAGTCATCCTCCGTGCGTGCTCCGTTGCTCCGTTGCTCCGTTGTGGACCCGTTCCCTCCGGCGTCTCCGTCGCCTCTGCGCCTGCCAGTGTACCGACACCTTATGACGTTGACTTCCCCCATGCTGGAGCGATAATCGCGCGTCATGCTCGCACGACCTGGGCTGGTCATCGGCGCGCTGCTCACTGTCGTCCTCATGCCGAGTGCAGTCGCCGCACAGCGTGGCGGTCAGCCGCAGGGCGCACGAGAGGTCGTCGTCTCCGGAATCGCCGGCGTCGTCGCGGCCAGCAGCCGGTGGGCGATCGCCTGGCAGGGCACCGACAACGCCGATGGCATCATCGGCACGGACGATGGCGGATTGCTGTTCGCGCAGGAGCAGCCGAATCGCATCAGCAAGCTCGACCCGAACGACCGTGTGTCGGTCGCGATCGAGAATACGCATGGTGCCGGCGCGATCGCGATCGACGTCAAGGGTCGCGTGCTCGCGGTTCAGCGAACCTGCACCGATCCGGGCCGACAGCCCGCGCCGTGCAGCGAGCTCCCGTTCGTCGGCGTCCTCGCTCCCGAGCGCCAGAGTGTGGCCGATCGCTTCGCGGGCAAGCCGCTCGGCCGGCTCAACGATCTCGTCGCGGACAAGAAGGGCGGCGTGTACTTCACGGTCGGCGGCGCGTACTACGTCGACGCCGCCGGACGCGTCAGCAGTCTGGGCGACAACATCCGGTCGAACGGGATCATGCTGAGTCCCGACGAGCGCACGTTGTACGTCACGAACGGCGCGGTCATTCTCGCGTTCGACGTACAGTCCGATGGCGGTGTCGCCAACCGCCGTGATTTCGCGACACTCGAGGCAGGCGGCACCGGCGACGGCATGGCCATCGATGCCGCAGGACGCCTGTATGTCACGTCGCAACCTGGCGTGCAGGTGTTCGATCCTGGCGGCCGGTACCTCGGACTGATCCCGACGCCGCGCAATGCGATCAGCGTCGCCTTCGCCGGTCGCGACAAGAAGACGCTCTACGTCGTCGGCAGCGGCGCGCTCGGCGCTGACGGCGGCGAGTTCACCACGCCGGAAGGAGTCCGGAACAACGCGAAGACGATTTACAAGCTGCCGATGCTGGCCGAAGGATTCAAGGGACGCGCAAAGTAGCACTCTCGACTGCCAGAGAAAGGATCCGCCATGAAATGCTCACGCCGAGACCTGGGCTTCCTGCTTCCGGCTCTCGTCGCCGCCGGGGCAACAACGCTCGATGCACAGCAACCCGCCGCCGCGCCAGCCGCTGACACCTCAGTCGAGAAGCTGCCGGTGATGAAGACGCAGCACTTCAAGTACGACGCTCTGCCGGTCACGGCGAATGGCAAGAACCGGCGCCTCGACATGTTCAGGGCCAAGACGCATACCGGCTTCAAGATGGAATCGCACTCGAGCGACATCGCGCCCGGCGAAGTGAACCATCCGCCGCATCAGCACCTGCGCGAGGAGATGATTCTGGTGCGCGAGGGCACCGTGGAGCTCACGGTCGCGGGCAAGCCATACCGGCTCGGCCCCGGCGACGTCGGCGTCATCGGGTCGAACGAGATGCACAACGCCAAGAATGTCGGCACGACGCGGGCCTTGTACTTCATCGTCAACATCGGCCGCGACGACGTCTGATTCCGGCCTGAGGGCCGCGCATTCTACAATTGCGGCATGTTTTTGCGCGCTGCCGCCAGAGTCGCGGCCTGCCTCATCCTCGCCTTCGTCGCCGGTGCCTGTTCACGTTCACAGCCTGCGAGCACCCTGCCTCGCACGGCCGACGGCAAGCCGAACCTGCAGGGTGTCTGGCAGGTGCGGAACAACGCCGCGTTCGGCCTCGAAGATCACGTGGCGCGCCACGAGATGCCGGCCGGGCGCAGCGTCGTCGAGGGGCGCACGATTCCGTATCTGCCGGATGCCGCCAAGCAGCGGCTCGAGCTCGTGGCCACGGCGGAGAACGATCCGCTCAGCAAGTGCTACATGCCGGGCGTGCCGCGCATCATGTACATGCCCTTCCCGTTTCACATCTACCAGACGCGCGACCACATCGCCCTCACCTTCGAGTGGTCGCAGGTGCACCGCACCATTCACACCAACGGTGTGCCAGGTCCCGAAGGCATCGACTTCTGGATGGGCGACTCACGAGGCCGCTGGGAGGGCGACACGCTCGTCGTGGATGTGAAGGATCTCAACGACAAGACCTGGCTCGACACGACCGGCACGTTCCACAGCGATCAGATCCATGTCGTCGAGCGGTACACCATGACCGATCCCGACACGATTCAGTACGAGGCAACGATCGAGGATCCCAAGGTGTTCTCGCGGCCGTGGAAGATCTCGATGCCGATCTACCGGCACAAGGATCGCGAGCGCATCCTCGAGTATCAGTGCCAGGCGGAGCTCGAAGAAGCGAGCGGCGATTTCGAGCGCGATCCGAGGACGTGGTACCCGGGACCGACGGCGAAGCCGGTGGAGATCCCCGCGGATTGGGCGGCGATGGCTGCGCCGAAATCGTTCGACCTGCCGGCGACATCGGAACCGACCCCAGGCCGGCCCGGGCAAGCCGCGCCGCCCGAAGCGGCGAAGCCTTCGGGACCGCCTCCGCCGATCCGGCGCATGGCTGACGGCAAACCGGATTTCTCGGGGTTCTACATGGCCGATGGCGGCGGCGGCAACTATGGACTCGGCAAACACGAGCAGGATTTCCTCACGCCGGCCGGCCGCGGCATCATCGTCGATCCGGCAGATGGCGTCCTGCCGATGCAGGCGTGGGCGCAGGCGGAAGTGAAGAGCCGCCAGCTCCCGGAACGTGGCTACGACGACCCGACGGCTCACTGCTTCGTCGCCGGGGTGCCACGATCGATGTATGTGCCTTCGCCGCTGCACATCCTGCAGCCACCGGGATATCTCGTGATCTTGCACGAGCGCATGTCGTGGCGAGCCGTCCCACTCGACGGCCGCGCGCATCTGCCGGACGAGGTTCGTCTGTGGCAGGGCGATTCCGTCGGCACCTGGGACGGCGACACGCTCGTCGTCGAGACGACGAACCTGAATGGCAAGACGTGGCTGAACGAGGTGGGCGAGATCGTGAGCCACGCGCAGCGCGTGATCGAGCGATTCCAGCCAATCAACGGCGATCGCATTCACTACCAGGCAACCGTCTCGGATCCGCTGGTCTACACACGGCCATGGACCATTGCCTTCGCACTGAACCGGCAGAAGGAAGAATTGCTCGAGGTCGCGTGTCACGAGGACAATCAGGATCTCCAGCACCTGAAAGACGTGAGAGACGAGGCACGAGCCAAGGCGCGCACAAACTCTACGAGGTAGCAATGGGACGAGCACGGTTCACAGGCATGGTGGCGGCGCTGGTGGGAACGATGGCGGTGTCGGCGGCCGCGCATCATTCGTTCTCGGCTGAGTACGACGCAAACAAGCCGTTGAAGCTGACCGGCAAGGTCATCGAAATGCGCTGGTCGAATCCGCACGCGTGGATCTACATCAACGTGACGGGGAAAGACGGCAAGGTCGTGAAGTGGGCGTGGGAGACAGGCGGTGCGAACGCCCTGTATCGGCGCGGCTGGCGGAAGGAAGATCTCGCCGCCGGCACCGTGCTGATCATCGATGGCTATCAGGCGCGCAACGGGTCGACCACCGCCAACGCCACGAGCATCACCTTCCAGGACGGCCGCCGTCTCTTCGCCGGTTCCTCGAATCCCAACGCACCCAAGTAGACGAATGTAGGGGCCGCCTTCAGGCGGCCCGACCCCCTCCAGGCGGCGCTCTTGCCTAGAGCACTACATGCGTATTACTCTACATAGCCTATGCGGACGACCTACTCGACGGTCCTCGTCCTCGAGGCGCTGTCGCACGGCTATCACTACGGCTTCGACATCATGGACGCGACGAACCTGCCGAGCGGAACGGTGTATCCGATCCTTCGCCGGCTCGAGCGCGAGGACATGGTCACCTCGGAGTGGGAAGCGGAAGGCGTCGCGCAAACCGAGCAGCGGCCGCCCCGCCGCTACTACGAGCTGACCGCGGCCGGCCGGAAGGCGCTGGCCGACGCCGCCGATCGCTACCGGGCGCCGCGCGGCGCGCGTGCACTGCGGCCGGCGCGTCACTCGCGAGGCTGATCATGTCTTTCCACCATCGCGAACCGCTGACGCTTCGACTGTCGCTTGGTCTCATACGAACGTTTCGGAGACTGGTGCCCGCCGTGATTCGCGAAGCGTGGGTTCGCGAGTGGGAGGCCGAGATCCAGCACAAATGGTCATCGCTGAATCGCCGGCAGGCGCTGGACTGGCGCGACCGGGCCGACGTCGTCAGGCGCTCGACGGGCGCGATTGCCGACGCGGCCTGGCTGCGCCAGCAGTTCACGTTGGACCACGACATCATGCGCGACGTGCGCTACGCGCTGCGCATGCTGCACCGCCGGCCGGCGATGTCGGCGCTCGCCGTACTGGTGCTCGCTCTCGGTATTGGCGGTACGGTCGCCGTCTTCTCGGTTGTCGATACGCTGCTGCTGCGCGATCTGCCGTACCGCGACGCCGAGCGTGTGGCGACGATCTGGTTGGCCAATCGTGAGCACCCGGACGAGCGCGAGGGGGTTGCGCCGGGTGCATTCCTCGACTGGCGGTCGCGCACGAAGGCGTTTGCCACGATCGCGGCCGAGGATCCATTTACGCTCGACTACCTGGGCGGCGCGGAACCGGCGAAGCTGATGGGCGGCCTTGTCACCGAAGGCTTCTTCGAAGCGCTTGGCGTGACGCCGCTGCTCGGCCGCTCGTTTCGCGCCGACGAGCACACCGAGGGTCGATCGCTGGTGGCGATGATCAGCTATGGAGCCTGGCAAAGGATCTTCGGCGGCCGGCCATCGATCGTCGGCGAGAAGGTCCTTTTCAACGACAGGACGTACGAGATCATCGGCGTCCTCCCGCGGTGGTTTCACCCCAATCTGCAGGACCTGGTGCGCGAGGAAGAAATCTGGGCGCCGAAGATCGTGCAGAAGTTCGAATACGACAATCGGCGCATACGCTATTGGAGGGTCGTGGCTCGTCTCGCCCCCGATGTCGGGCTCGACGAGGCGCGTGCCGAGCTTTCGACGATTTCCAGCCAGCTCGCACGTGAATACCCGAGCACGCTCGCGAACATGACCGCGACCGTCGTCCCGCTGCGCGATCATCTGGCCGGACCGATCCATGCTCCGCTTCGCGTGCTCTTCGGCGCGGTTGTTCTCGTCCTGCTGCTCGCATGCGCCAATGTGGCCAGTCTGCTGCTGGCAAAGGCGGCCGATCGCCAGCGCGAGTTCGCGCTGCGCGCCGCAATCGGCGCCAGCTCGTGGCGCCTTATCCGTCAGACACTGGTCGAGAGCGTCGTGCTCTCGACGTTGGCGTGCCTTGGCGGGCTCGCGGTTGCCCACGCCGCCATCCGTGCATTCGTCAGTCTCGGTACAACCACGGTTCCACAACTGAGCGAGCTCACGCTCGATCCGCGGCTCGTTGCGTTTGCGCTGGCCACGTCGGTCGTCAGCGCGATCGTGGTCGGTCTCTGGCCCGCTATTCGTCTGTCGCGGACCGGCACCCGAGACGATCTGGCCGAGAGCGGCGCTGGCACTACCGGCAGTGTCGATCGGCGACGCTTCGTCTCGGTGCTCGTCGTCGCGGAGGTGGCGCTCGCGCTCGTGCTCCTCGTCGGAGCTGGCCTGCTGATCCGCAGCTTCACGACATTGGCGAAGGTCGACCCCGGATTCGCTCGGGCGAACGTCGCCGTGCTGCAGGTGTTTGCCTACGGAGAGCGATACCAGACCGACGCGCAACGCATGGCGTTCTTCGACCAGACACGCGAACGCATTCGCACCGTGCCGGGAGTGGAACAGGTAGGTCTCGTGTCGGCAATGCCCTTCGGCGCCGCCAACATCAACATCGATGGCGGAATCCGTGTCGAAGGGCGTCCAGAGCCGCCCGAGTCGGAACGACCGAGCACGTATCTGACGGTCGCGACCGGCGACTATTTTCGGGCGATGGGAATTCCGCTGAAGAAGGGCCGGCTCTTCGGTGACGATGACCGCCCCGACGGAACGCCTGTCGCGCTCGTCAACGACCAGATCGCCGAACGGCTCTGGCCGGGAGGCAACCCCGTCGATCAACGGATCAGAGTCAACTGGCTGGGACGGTGGCGGACGCTGCAAGTCGTCGGCGTCGTCGGCCGGCTGCGACATGAGTCACTCGATCGCGCGACACGACCGGAGGTCTTCATGCCGCTGTCGCAGGTGCCGTTCGGTTCTCTGACATACGTGGTGCAGACAACGGACGATGCCGGCGCCCTCATCCCCGCAATCCGGTCGAGAATCTGGGAGATCGATCGCACGCTGCCGATCTATGACGCGTCAACGGTAAAGACGCTGGTTGCGCAATCACTGGCACCGCGCCGCTTCGTGACCGATCTGGTGAGCGTGCTGGCCGGGCTGGCATTTCTGCTCGCGACGCTCGGCATCTACGGAATTCTCACCTTCGCGACGGCGCAGCGCACACGCGAGATCGGAATACGGATGGCCGTCGGAGGTAGAGCCCACGACATCCTGACGCTGGTGCTCAGCGAGAGCGCGCGGTTGATTGCGGTTGGGGTCGTTCTCGGGCTGCTGGGTTCGCTGGCGGCAGCGCGACTCATCGCCGCGCTGCTCTACTCGACGTCTCCGACGGATCCGCTGACGCTGACCGGAACGGCGGCGCTGCTGGGACTCGTCGCCCTCGTCGCGTGTTATGTGCCGGCGCGGCGCGCGACGAGGATCGATCCGCTCAGCGCGTTGCGCACGCAGTAGAGGCCAGGCGGGCTTGGTGACGGGCCGCCTGAAGCGGCCCCGACGTCATTTGCCCCTGTAGATCACGCGCCAGATCTTTCCTCTCTGACTCTCGCCGATATACAGCGAGCCATCCGGCGCCTGCGCGACGCCATCCGGTCGCGCGACGGCGTCGCCAGGATTCGCGAGCGGCGTCTTACCGGTGAATCCGTCCGCGAACACCTCGAACGCGCCGGACGGCTTGCCGCCCGAGAACGGCTGGAACGTGACGTTGTAGCCCGCTTGCGGGAGCGGCGCACGATTCCACGATCCGTGGAACGCGATGAACGCGCCGTTGCGATACTTCGCCGGGAACTGCGTGCCGGTGTAGAACTTGACGTCCACCGGCGCCCAGTGCGCGGGATACGCCGCGACCGGTGAGGTGAACTTCGAGCAGCGGCCAACCTCTTTGCCGTCGCCGCCATACTCGGGATTCAGCACCAGTTGCTTCGTCGTGTAGTCGTAGAAGCAATACGGCCAGCCGAAATCCGATCCCTGCGTCGCCCGATAGAGCCCTTCCGCGGGACGCTCGGCGTTGTCCTTTGCCGTGAAGTTCATCGGCCAGAACGTGTCGAGCTGATCGCGGTTGTGCATGACGATGTACAGCGCGCCGTCGTGCCAGGTGATCGCCGGCATCTGCCGCAAGCCGGTCGCGAAGCGAGTGCCCTGGTCCTGCGTCTGTCCCGTCTTGTTCTCGTCGAACTTCCAGATGCCGCCGTGCTTCTCGAGGATCGGACACGGATCGACGCCTTTCGCGCCCGGACGGCGGTCCGGCTGCTGACACGCGTTCGACGGGGCGCCGACGTTGATGTAGAGCCCGCCATTGCCGTCGAAGGCGATGCCCTTGTCCTCGTGCTGCCGATCCATCGGGAGTCCGGTCACGATCGTCTCGGCAGCGCCAGTCGGCTTGAGCTGGCCGGTGGTCATCTTCATGCGCTCGATGGTCTGCGGATGCGCGAGGTAGACATAGCCATTGCGCAGCGCAATCCCCGTCGTGCTGCCGCTGCCGAATGGCTCCTTCATCTCGAAGCGGCCATCACCGTTCGTATCGCGGAGCGCGACAGCACCGCCGCCGGTCTGCGGTTGTCCGCGTCCGCCGCTCGTCATCAACGCAACGTAGAGATCGCCGTTCGGGGCCGCGACCATGTGTCGCGCAGGGCCGAGGTTATCGGCAACAACCAGCGCGCAGAACCCCGGCGGCAGCGTGATGCCGCCGTTGTCGGGATCGCACATCGGTCGAGTCTGTCCGCTGATCCCGTCGATGAACAACACGGCAGCAATCGCACCGAGGACGAGAGGTGTTCTGTTGAGATTCACGGCGTCTTCTCCTCCCGCGAATTATCGCCGATTCCGCGAGAGCGGTGATTCTGACGAAGAATTAATCGAGAGTTCAGACACTCCCCCGAGTGCGGTCGGCTATTGTCTAAGAATGCGAAAGCTCTTCTCTGTGAGCGTCGTGCTGTGCCTGACCGCGCTGTCTCTGACGATCGCGTGTCAGTCAGCCCAAACGCAGACACCGGCCAAGCCCGCGGCCGATTCGCCCGAGTACTTTCCTACCGCCACCGTCAAAGACCTGATGCAGTCTGTTGTCGATCCCTCGGCCGATGTCGTCTGGCTCTCGGTGACGACCGTGCAGGACATCAAAGGGACGCACGACAAAGCGCCAAAGACCGATGAGGAATGGGCCCAGGTGCGTCATGGTGCGATCGCGCTGACGGAAGCCGCCAATCTGCTGATGGTGCCGGGCCGTCACGTCGCGCGACCTGGCGAAAAGTCTGAAACGCCCGGCGTCGAGCTCGAGCCGGCGGAAATGGAAGTCCTCATCAACAAGGATCCGGCCGCCTGGCACAAACGCGCACGTGACTTGCACGATGCCGGCCTGGCCGCGGTCCAGGCGATTGACGCGAAGGATGCCGACAAGGTCTTCGAGGTCGGCGAGCGGATCGAGCGCGCGTGCGAGGGCTGCCATTCGCACTACTGGTATCCGAATGAAAAGATTCCTCCAGTGCCAGCGTCGGCGCAGTAGCGCGATCGCTGGCGCGGCGCTGTTGTTCGTCGCCGCGCTGACAGCACAGCACTGCTCGTCCAAGCCGTCGGCGACCTCGACGGCGGCAACGCCGGCCGCGCCGTCGCTTGATTCATCGCTCGCGCCGACGCTGTCGGTCAAGGAACTGATGGAGCACATCATCGATCCGACCGCGGACTGGATCTTCGATGCCGCGGTCATCGACATCAGCCACAAGGGCACCGTCGAGACCAAGCCGCTCAGCGACGATGACTGGTTGAAGGTGGAGCGCGGCGGGTATCTGCTCGCCGAGTCAACCAACCTGTTGAAGATTCCTCGACGGATGGTGCCGGCCTCGGACGAAGGCAAGCCGCATCAACCGGGTGAGCCGGAGCTACCGCCGGAACAGATTCAAGCCAAGATCGAGAAAGACCGTGCGCTCTGGTACAAGCACGCCGACGAATTGAAAACGGCCGCGCTCGAAGCGGTGCGTGTGGCCAGGGCGCGCGACTTCGACGGGCTCTTCAAGGTCGGCGATCGAGTGGACAAGGCCTGTGAAGCCTGCCACCTCGAATACTGGTATCCAGGCGACCGCGAAGCGGTTCTGAAGGATCAGAACAGCAAGGTTACGTACGACCCACCGTCGCCTTCGCCGAGCTCGGGCGCACCAAACAAGAAGAAGTAGCTGGGCACTTCATGAACTGGCCCAGGCGTGCGACGGCAGCGTCAATCGCGCGCCGCCTGCCGTGGTCCGGAGTGACGTAGGTTGCGCACTCCACTGCCACCGATCCGTCGCGCATGGTGCGCGTCCAACTTCCAGCCAGACGCCCGTCAACGACCAGATGGTGCACGAATGGATCTTTGATGCGCGTGACGCCGTCGCCTGAACCTCGGCTCACGACCAGATGCCGATCCTTGTGGGCGATCAGGTACTCGTCGTAGTTGGGTAGCAAGTACGCGATGGGCGCCGCGGCGGGCCGAGGCAGGCGATCACCCGCAGACCAGTAGGTGAAGTCGCCGACGTCCTCGCGCACCAGCGACGAGGCAGCCAGGTCGATGCCGGCCTTTGCGTCGCGAACTGTCAGCCCCGACCACCACACGTAGTCCTTCAACGTCGCCGGACCGTGGCTGGTGAAATAGCGCCGCGCGAGCCCGGCGAGCGCCGCGTCGCGATCGATCGGCTTCGCGGGCGGCACGCGTTCCTCGAGCAGCGCATACGTCAACTGATTCCCGCGCCGCGGGCCATTGCAGATCACGGCATCAAGCTCCGCGCGCATGGTCAAGAACGCCAGACGGATGCCGGCAGCGACGATACCGGCACGGCGAAGGGCAGCGCCGATTTCGTTGCGGGTGAGTGAAGTCCCATCGCGAAGCACACGTTCGAGGATGTTGCGACTGCGCGTGAACGTCCGCTCGTCGAGTTCCATCTTGCGGTAGTAGTGGGCGCTGATCGCGTTGACACGCGGCCCGCTGAGCGCCAGCATCCAGCGGATGTCGTCGCGGGCGACGAAGTGCCAGGTCTGACGCAGGATGTGGGTCCGGACGATCAGTCCTTCGTCGCAGGCCCGATCGACCTCGTCATCGGTGACCGGCGCGCGTAGACCGATCGCCCACTTCGCGCCGGGGTAATCCTGCGACTGCATGGCGCCGAGCCACGACACCACTTCGGCCGGCGCGCGCAGGGACGACCGCGAGAGGCGTTGATTGGCGAGACGGCGGCGGACGATGTCGTTCACGCCTCTATCATGCCTTCGGGCCGCCTAAAGGCGGCCCCCACGACTAAAGGCGGCCCCTACGACTAAAGGCGGCCCTACGACTAAAGGCGGCCCATGCGACGCACATGTACAGGAGCCACCCGGCGGGACCAAACAGGAACGTGAGGACGAGACATGGAACGAGCACCAGGTGGGGCACTCCGCGCTCGCGCGCATCTCGCGCCTCCCACGTTCCAATCAAGAGATCGAACGCCAGGTAGTGAATCCATCCGGCGAGCAGCGCCCAGGGGTTGCTGAACAGCGTCGCGACGTCGCCCAGCGTCGAGAAGCCGCCAGGCGTGCGCCCGAATGTGGTCGCGACGATGCCGACGTAGACGATCGCGAAGAGCGCGGGCACGGCGAGGCTGGTGACCGTGCCGATGACCCAGCGTTGTCGAGGAAGGATCACCAGCATCAACCAGGCCACCACTGCGATCCCATTGGCGATCGAGAAGACCTGTTCGGGCGTCACGGCTCACTCCTCATGCGATCACGGCGGTTTGCGAGGACGACACGGCACGCCGCGCTCCCGTCAGCCATGCCGCGCCGGCGGTGAGTATCGCCCAGGCACCAAGAGCCGCGATTGTCGCGCCATCGGGGTGTACGAGGGACTGTCCGCGCAGCGCCTGCCAGAGCAGAATCGCAAACAGCGCCGAGTAGCTCGAAACCGCAACGAGGACCAGTCGAACCCGGCGCGGCTCGGTCGAGCGCCGGCGCCTGAGCGCCACAGCGACGAGCGGCAACAGCTGCATCGCGTGCAGACCGAGGAAGTGCGGGATGCGGAGGTCGCCATGTTGAACGCTCCATCCCGTTCCCGGCAGACCGGGTCCGCCGTCGGGCGCGCCAACCGTGTGCGCGCCGGCGATGGCCATCCGGCCCGTGGTGCGCGCCGCCTCGAGCTGCGCCGATGTCGGCCGTGTCATCAGGCCGCCCGTGCTCGCACCGAGAATGGTGATCACCATTCCAAACCGCAGCGCCCAGCCGAGCGATCGATCCGCGAAGGGCTGACGCCAGAGCGCGACGGCGACCGCCACGCTGGTCAACGTCTGCGCCACAATCGCCAGACCCATGATGGAGAAGAGCACGCCATCGAGGATGGTGCCAACGTTGAAGTGACTGGTCGTGCCGCGCCATGCCTGCGTATCGATGATGGCCACTTCGAGGACCAGAATGACCGCTGTCACCCAGCCGACCACCCGGCGTGTGCGGCGCCACTCGGGGATCAGCGTGAAGATCCACGCGAGCGTCAGCATATAGATGGTGGTCGATGCGGCGAACTTCACCGGCTTCAACCACGCCGGCGCACCGGTGATGATCCGCGGGTCGACGATCATCCCGATGAGCGAGGCAGCCAGCACGACGGCCATGGCCAGCCCGGTCGCGGTGAGCACCGGGCTTCCCGCCCACAGCCGGCTCAGTCCAGTTTCGATGCGATGTCCCAGCGAGTTCATGTCATTCCTCCCGGCAACCTTCAATGTTGCCGTTGTCAACATCACGATAGCGCGAGATGTTGACTGTGTCAACATCAGCGGCGTAAGATGAGGTCGTGGCACGGCACCACCCCTCAGCCCGGCCGGTGCGCAAGCGCGCCGATCGCTACCACCACGGCGACCTGCGCCGGGCGCTGCTCCAGGCCGCGGTTCGCACCATCCGCACGGACGGGGTGGATGGCCTGACGCTGCGCGGCGTGGGCAGCACGCTGGGCGTCTCGCGCACCGCGCTCTACCGGCATTTCGCGGACAAGGCCGCACTGCTCGCCGCGGTTGCCGCCGAAGGCTTCCGGATGCTGCGCCTCGAGCTGACCGGCGCGTGGGAGCGCGGCGGCCGCGGCGTCAACGGATTCCAGGCGATGGGCGCTGCCTACGTGCAGTTCGCGGTGACGCATCCGTCGCACTATCGGGTGATGTTCGGCGCGGACATTTTCGGCGTCGAACACGCCGAGTTGTCGACGGAAGGCGCCGGCGCCTTTCAGGTGCTCGTGGATGCCCTCACCGAGCTTCAAGCGCAGGACCTGGCGCGCCGCGATGACCCTCGACAGATGGCGCTGTTCGTCTGGGCCGTGACGCACGGCGTCGCGATGCTCGCCATCGATGGCCGCCTCGGGCCCGAGGCATCGGCCGTCGACGGTCTCACCCGTTACATGACCGAGCGGGTTCGAGTCGCCATCGCCGAGTCACGGTAATCGCGCGACGTTACACCAGAAGTTGCCGAGCGCCTTGACCGTGCGCTGGAACGCGACGAGCTCGCCGGGCTTCGTCACGTACGAATTGGCGCCCAGCTCGTAGCTGGTCGCGATGTCGCGCGCCGCATCAGACGAGGTCACCACGACAATCGGGAGTGAACGCAGGTCGAATGCCCGTCTCGCCTCGGAGAGGACCTCATGGCCGCTGAGCTTCGGCAAGTTGAGATCGAGAAGCACCAGGTCGGGCAGCGGCCGGCCGTTGCCGCCCACGGGTTCGGTGCGCTGGAACAAGTAGTCGAGTGCTTCGGCGCCGTCGCCGATCACGGTGATCTCCAGGTTGGACGTCACTTCCTCCAACGAGTCGCGAATGAGATCGACGTCGCCCGGATTGTCTTCGACGAGAAGAACGCGGATTCGCCGTGCCATCAAGAAACCGTCGCCGATGCGGCCGGCAACGTAAAGAAGAAGGTGGTGCCGGCGCCAGGCGTCGACTCGAACCACACCCGTCCGCCGTGACCCTCGACGATGCGCTTGGTAATCGCCAGGCCGATGCCGCTGCCGTCGTATCGCCCCTTCTCGTGCAATCGCTGGAACATCTGAAAGATCTTCTCCGCGTACCGGATATCGATGCCGATGCCATTGTCCTTTACGGCAAACATCCAGCGCGTGCCGCGGCGCGTCGCCTGCACAGAAATTTTCGGCGGTTCGCTGCTCCTGAACTTGATCGCGTTGCCGATCTCCATGAAGTGCGTGGCGCCACAGCACACGATGAACGCACCGAAGGCGACGAACATCCACGAGTACGGCAGTTCGCGCCGTGCCCGCGACACCAGATAGACCAGCGTGCCCGAGATGGCGACGTAGGAGAGTCCGATGAGCAGGTCCGACACGACATGCGTGGACACCAGCGAAGGCAGCCATAAATAGCAGTAGCCGTGTGGATGGAACAGACCGCTGCTCTCCGAATAGTCGATGACGGCCAACCGCACGAGCA
>Ga0075421_100006779_pt1 | contig 13997 bp, 8 predicted proteins | sample SoiMetdeltSBSDD5_FD_75292 | JGI IMG/M metagenome (GOLD analysis project Ga0075421, IMG submission 75292) | Bulk soil microbial communities from a Populus tree surrounding site in Tennessee, USA - Soil MetaG P. deltoides SBSDD5 | ecosystem: Environmental > Terrestrial > Soil > Tree plantation...
CCTTACGAAGGATCTCCCTCACGAACGCGGATACCGTCAGTCCCGCCTGAGTCGCCAGGCGCTTCAGCTCCTTGCGTTCAGCGGGGGAGATTCGGATGGTTAGCGTAGTACTCATGTACTACAGCATTACACACTGGGCATCCTCGCAGCGCGATGCTCCGCCGGCCTCGAGCTCTACCCCAGCCGCTTCGTGTACACGCGCCACTCGAGCAGCACCACCCCGAGCGCCAGCAGCGCGAACCACTTCCAGAGGTCCCGGGGCGCCTCCTCGGATGCGCTCTTCGTCTCGACCGCGAAGTCCCCCAGGTCGAGCTTCCCCGACGGGACGAGCCGTGACTCGCTCCGGTCGAGGAGCGCCACCGGGAACCTCTCGGCCACGTTGCCGTCGAGCACGAGATCGTAGACGCCGGCCTCATCCGTGAGGCTCGTCGTGTAGGCGCCGCTCTCCTCCCTCTCCGCGGGCCGATCGAGGCCCGAGGGGGAACGGAAGGAGCCGCGCGCCGGCGCGGCGCCGGCCGCGGGGTGGTGCACGAGCGGCTCCCCCGTCCTGTAGCGCGCGGGCCTCTCGCCTCCCGGGCCCGAGCCGAGCCACGCGACCGCGTTCCCGAAGAAGATCGGGAAGGAGTAGTGTCCGAGCGGCCAGTTCGACTTCAGGATGTCGAACCCGATCAGGAGGGCCGGTGTCGCCGGCCGTCCCGGGGAGCGGTACTCCACGATGCCCGCGAGGCTCCCCGTCTCGCTGTCGACCAGCGAGCGATACCCGGGGCCGGCCCGGAACACGCTCGCTTCCTCCACGAAGAGGTCCGTGAACACGATGAAGCGGTTCACGGGGTGGGATCGGTCCCAGTCGAGGACCGGGGGCGTCTTCGTCACCCGGGGAGCCTCGACGGATGGGGGAAGAGGCGGCAGGCAGCCGATGTAGATGGCCGGGAGCGGAGGAGGACCCGGGGGCGCCGTCCGGTCGAAGATGATGACGTCGGCGCCGAAGCTCTGCTCGACGGTCCCGGGCCTCGCCTCCGCGAGGAGCTTCTCGACCTCGGCGAGCGGCATGAGTCGATGCTCGATGCCCGAGCTCGAGCCGAGCGCGAGCTCGAGCCAGGGGTTTCCGGGTCCGACGAGGATGACCTTCGGCTTCCGCGGCGGGTCCATGCGCACCCAGGCCCGGTCGTCCAGGGAGAGAGCATCCTGGGCGTCGATGGAGACGGAGGCGATCCCGCCCGGCGCGTCCCGCGCCTCGCGGGACCCGGAAACATCGGCGCCCAGGTCGAAGACGACGCTCCGGGAAGCATCCGGCTCCAGGTCGAGGGCACGGGCGTCCCGCAGCTCTCCGTTCACCTCGAGCGATGCGGTGAGGCGCGCGGGAGCCTTTCCGAGATTCTCGACCAGGGCGAAGACCTCGGTGCGGCTCTCTCCCTCGAAGGTCCTGCGGACGTCGATCTCCGTGACGGCGGCGTTGTCGAGGGCCGAGGCCTCGCCCAGGAGCTTGAGCTTGCGGAGCTTCACCTCCGACGGGAGCGTCTCGAGGCCCTCGTACGTCCCGTCGCCCACGACGTACACCCCCGCCTCGGGAATGGCCTCGACCAGGGAGTGAGCCACGAGCAGCGCCTGCCGCAGGTCGCTCCGCATCGCCGTGGGGGCGAGCGACTTCAGGCGCGATTCGAGCAGGGCCCGGTCGTCCGTGAAGGGCTCGATCGTGGTGGTCCTCGAGGCGAAGGCGAGGAGGGCGATGCGGTCCCCGGGCTTCATCCCCCCCACGATGTCGAGCGCCTCTCGCCGGGCTTTCTCGAACCGCGTCTCTCCGCCCTCCTTCGCGCCCATGCTCGCCGAGACGTCGACGAGGAGTATCGCCCTGTCGCCCGCCTCCGCCTGCCCGGCCACGCGCGGCCTCCAGACGGAGAAGACGAGAGCGGCGAGCGCGAGGAGTTGGAGGAGAAGCAGCAGGTTCCTGCGCAGCTTCTGGAAGGGAGCGTTCACGTGGAGGTCCTCGAGAGCCCTGCTCCAGAGGAGGGTGCTCGACACCACGACATCCGTCCGCCGGAGCTTCAGGAAGTAGAGCGCCACGAGGGCCGGGATGAACGCGAGGAGCCAGAAGATGGGGGCGATCGTCACTTCAGGAGCCCCCTCCTGCGCAGGACCTCGAGGACGAGACGGTCGAAGGGCACGGAAGTCGGGGAGAAGACGTAGTGCATCCCCCGGCGCGCGCAGAACTCCCGGATCTCCTCGCGGAACGCCTCGACGGTCCTCCTGTAGGTCTCGATGACGGGCGCCGTCATGGACACCTCGACGAGCCCCCCGTCCTCGACGTCCACGAGGCGCAGGTCCCCCTTCAGGTCGGGATCGATCTCCTGGGGCGCGAGCACGTGGAATGCGAAGATCTCGGTTCCGCGGCCCGCGGCCGTGAGATAGCGGAGCCCCTTCTCGAAACCTGCCTTGTCGAAGAAGTCCGAGAAGAGGAGGATGATCCCGCCGCCTCCCCGGCGCGCGCCGGCCGCTCGGCACGAGGCCTCGAGGTCCGTGCCATCGGCCTCGTCGGCCTCGAGGGCGCCGAGCACGTCGAGCAGCCTTCGCGCCTGCATGCGGCCGCGCGCCGGGCCGAAGATCACGCGGGAGCGCCTCGCAAACCCCGACACCTCCACGCGGTCCTGGTGGATCAGCCCGATGTAGCCCATGGCGGCCGCGACCTTCTTCGCGTACTCGAGCTTCGACGGAGTCCCGTAGTCCATGGACGGGCTCGTGTCGAGGAGGATCGTCAGGCGGAGGTCCTCCTCCTCGAGGAAGAGCTTCAGGAAGAGCCTCTCGAGCCTGGCATAGACGTTCCAGTCGAGGAAGCGGAGGTCATCCCCGGGCACGTAGGGCCTGAAGTCGGCGAACTCGTTCGAACGCCCGCGCCTGCGTGAGAGGCGCTCGCCCTTCTGCGACCCCGCGGTGAGGCGCCGCGCCACGAGCTCGAGCTGCTCGAGCTTCGACACGAACTCGTCGTCGAGAAGGCGCGACCTCACGGCGCCGCCGGGGTCTTCTCGAGGACCTCGTCGATGATGGAGTCGGTGCGCACGCCCTCGGCCTCACCCTCGAAGTTGAGGAGGATGCGATGCCGGAGGACGGAGTGCGCGGAGGCATTCACGTCCTCGAAGCTCACGTTGTAGCGAGAATCGAGGAGGGCCCGGATCTTCGCGGAGAGGATGAGGGACTGGAGCCCGCGGGGGCTCGAGCCGTACCGCACGTAGGCGTTGACGGCCGCCGTGGCGTACTCCCCCCTGGGATGCGTCGCGAGCACGAGGCGCGCGGAGTAGTCCTTCACGTGGGGGGCGAGCACGACGCGAAGGACGAGGCCCTTCCAGTCCTCGATCTCGGCGCCGCTCATGAGGACGCGCGTGTCCGGCGTGTAAGCGCTGACGGTGCGGTCGATGACGCCGAAGAGGTCCTCCTTCGAGGGATACCCGACGAGCACCTTCACGAAGAAGCGGTCGAGCTGCGCCTCGGGAAGCGGGTACGTGCCGTCCATCTCGAGCGGGTTCTGGGTGCCGATGACGAAGAAGGGAGGGGTCAGCTTGTACACGGTTCCGCTGGACGTGACGCTCTTCTCCTGCATGGCCTCGAGGAGCGCCGACTGGGTCTTGGGCGTCGCGCGGTTGATCTCGTCCGCGAGGATGATCTGCCCGAAGATCGGGCCCTTCTGGAACTCGAAGCGCCGGCGCCCCGACTCGTCCTCGAGCACCATGTTCGTGCCCACGATGTCCGCCGGCATGAGGTCGGGAGTGAACTGGATCCGGCGGAACTCGAGCTCGAGGATCTCGCTGAGGGTCCTGACGAGGAGCGTCTTCCCCAGCCCGGGCACGCCCTCGAGGAGGACGTGGCCTCCGGCGAAGAGGGCGATGAGCACCTCGTCGATGATGGGCTTCTGGCCCACGATGACCTTCCCGATCTCATCCCGGAGAGCATGGAACTTCTCGCGGAACGTCGCCGCCCTGGACTCGATCTCGCTTTCTTCGGTCGCCTGCATCGTGGGATTACTCCGCTAACGGTGTCGCCTATCGAGGCCCGCTCTCACTCCTTGTCCTTCTCCGTCGCCTGCGGTCCCTCGCGGCGGAGCGCCCGGCGCTTCGCCTCGAGGAGCCGGGCCGTGTATCCCGCGGGCTCCGGCGCCCCGGTCTCCGCCGGCGCCTCGCCCCCGGGATCCCCGCCCGCGTCCCCGGGTCGAGCATCCGCGACGCGAGGAGCCGCCGTCGCGACGCCGGATGGCCGGGCCGGAGCTGCCGGCGCCGCGGCGGGCCCCGGCGCGCTCGCGGCCCGCTCGGGTGGTACGTACCTCGAGTAGGAGTCCTCGCGGAGGCGCGACTTCCTCTCGAGCAGCGTGGCGAGCCTCGCGTCCGCGGGAGCCGTCACGGGACTCCGGCGGAGAATGGCCGCACGGACCCGCGCGGCCGCCGTGGCCAGGGCCTCGCGGTAGTCGAGGACCACGCGCCGGATGAAGACGTCGAGGTAGAAGAGGGCGATGGCGAGGACGAGGAGGTGCCTCCAGGCATCGCTCACTTCCCGCACCGTGGGGAAGTCCCGGGAGAAGAACCCGGCCTCCTGGGGCTCGGGGGGCGGGTCGTGATAGCGCCCTCCGCCCGCCTCGGCCACCCTGCGCAGCAGGTCGTGGTCCGTCGAGAGGATCCGGTACTCGGGCGAGTACGGGATGCTGATGGCCGTGACATGGGTCGCCGTCCTGCCGTCCTTCTCCTGCGTGAGGACCACGGTGTACGTCCCCTTCTTCGCCACCGGGAACTCCGCCGTGTAGCGGCCGGGAGCCACCTGCCGGACATCGACGGACTTCGCTTCCAGATCGGGACCGATGAGGCTCCCCTGGAAGGCCGCGTCGTTGATGAAGCGGCCATCGGGGGTGATCGCGTCTATGGTGACGGCGCCCACGTCCCGCTGGACACGCCGGGACACCCGGAAGCGCTCGTCGCTCCGGAACCGCGACACCCAGCGGATGCACTGGCTCCAGAACCTCCCGTAGCCGGGCCAGCCGGTCCAGTTCTTACCCCATCGCCTTCCGGCGTCCGACGTGAAAGCGATGGACTTCCCGATGCCGTAGTTCCAGGAGGCGAGCAGGGGATCCTGGGCGGGGTCTTCCTCTCCCGGCGGCCGGAGGAGGTGCATCGTCGCCAGCTCCTTGGGCGACGTGATGACGAGGCCGTCGAGAGTGGGGAACTCGTCGGGACCGAACCCCTGGAGGATGGCGCCTCTCGTGGCGAGGAGCGGCTTGAAGGTCTCCTCGGAGATGAGCGACTTCTGCACCTGGGACGCCTCCCTGATGAAGATCTCGGGCAGCTTGTTCGGGTCCTGCAGGTAGTAGAACTTGCCTCCGCCGTCTCGCGCGAGCTGCTGCATGCCCGGCGGGATGCTCCCGTGAGCGCCGTAGCAGATGGTCGAGATCGTGATGCGCGACTGCTGAATCTGGCTCACGAGCGATGCCGTGGGCATGCCCGGATCTCCATCGGAGAGGATGATCATGTGCCTGATGGATGCCCGGGTCTTGTTCAGGCCCTTGAGGGCCATGTCCATGATGGTCTGGAAGGACATCATGTCCCCGGGGTCGAAGCTGCCCAGGCGGGAGAGCATCGCCTGCCTCTGGACGACCTCGGTCATGGGGAAGAGCCACTTCTCGCCCGACATGTTGTCGTGATAGAGGACCCCGGCCCAGTCGCGCGGCGAGAGGATCCTCAGAGCGCGCTGGATCACCTGCCTCGCCCAGTAGTTCCCGTTCCCGAGCTCGCAGGAGTGGACGACCATCGCCAGGGCGCCGTTCGGGAGCACCTTCCGCTGCTTGATCTCCATGTCGACGGGAAGGAGCCGCTCGACGGGCGTGCCCTGATAGCCCCCGGCCCCGAAGCTCTGCTCACCTCCGAGCATGACGAACCCGACGCCGAGCCCCTTCACGAGGCTCTCGAGGAGCTTCATCTGGTCGTCGGACATCTGGTGGGCCGCGATGTTCGAGACGATGATCGCGTCGTAGTCGAAGTACTCCTCGATCCGCACCGGAAGCTGCTCGGCCGAGATGAGCCTCACCTGGATCTTCTCGTTCCGCAGCGCGGAGACGAGCGGCGCTTCCAGCTCCGGCTCCGACGACGCGAGGAGCACCTGCGGCTCACCCTCGATGAACGTGAACGCGAACCCCGCGTTGTTCTGGATCACGGCATCGTTCTCGGGGCGCACGGGCTCGATGCGGGCCTCGTAGTAGTAGCGTCCCGGGGCGTCGAGCCGTCTCCCGCGGAAGTCGAGGACGTTCTTCCCGGGCTTCAGCTTGACCACGGGGTCGCCCTGCGGGATGTGGACATCGTTCTCGTAAAGGCGGAGGACCGCCTCGGTCTCCGCGGTCGAATCGACGACGACCCGGATGTCGAAGGGCTGGCCGATGTCGAGCTGCGGGTCGACGAGCAGCTTGTCGATCGAGATCTCGGCGGGGTAGGAGTACGTGATCGGGACGACGTCCACGGCGACGCCCTGGGAGCGGGCGATGCGGGCCTCCTCGATGACGTTCCCCCTGTTCTCGTTGCCGTCCGAGAGGATGACGATGCGCTTCCCCGCTCCCTCGGGGAAGGCCGCCGACGCGAGGCGGATCGCCGAGGCCATGTCGGTCGCGTCCGGCTCGATCAGCGTGACGAAGCTCTGGAGGTCGAGAGGCTCCGGCTTCGGGCTGATCTCGATCCCGGCCGTCCTCCCGAAGGCGACCACCCCCGCCAGGTCGTCCCTCGCGGGATCCAGCGACCGTGAAGCCTCGATGACGTACTGGCGGGCCGCTTCGCGCTGCTCCGCGGGGATGCTCTCGGACCTGTCGATGACGAAGAAGACCGCCAGGCGGCGGTTCACCTGGACCCACCGGAGCTCGGCGAGCGCGAGCACGAGGAGGAGGACGACGATCCCGCGAACGACCAGCGAGGCCTTCCTGCGCGCGGGGCTCAGCCCCGCGAGGCTCTGACGCCACCAGAGATAGATCAGGGGCGAGAGGGCGAGGAGGAGCAGGTACCAGGGGGAGGCGAAATCGAAGGGCAGGCTCTCCCCCATCAGCGCCTCAGAGCGATGGTTCCGCCGGCCCAGCGGAAGGCCTGCACCCTGTGGTTCCCGTAGTCCGCCACGTAGAGCGTGCCGTCGGGCCCCGCGGCGATTTCCCAGGGAGTCGACAGCTCCCCCGGGGCGCGGCCGGGAACGCCCCAGACGCCCTCGGACCGTCCGTCCGGGTCGAAGCGCTGCACCCTGTTGTTCCCCCACTCGGACACGTAGATGGCGCCATCGAGGCCGATCGCGATCCCGTTCGGGTAGCGCATTTCCCCCGGGCCCGAACCTATCTTCCCGAAGGAGGAGACCCACGCGCCCTCCCGGGTGAAGCGCTGCACCCGGTGGTTGGCGCAGTCCGCGACGAGCAAGTGTTCCGCGCTCCCGCGGCGCTCGATGGCCATGCCCTGGGGCCGGTGGAACTCTCCCGGCCCGTCGCCGCATCTCCCCCACTCGAGGAGGAACTCTCCGCGGCGCGTGAACTTCTGGATCCTGTCGTTGAGCCCGCCGTAGTCACCGGCGTAGACGCACCCCTCCGAATCGACGACGACATCGCGGCCGAACGTGAACTGCCCCGGTCCTTTCCCTTCCGCTCCCCAGCTCGCAAGGATCCTCGATCCGTCGGGGGAGTAGCGGAGGATGCGGTTGTAGTGGCTGTCGTTCACGAGGAGGCTCCCGTCGTCCTCGACGGCGAGACCGACGGGCTGACCCTTCTCCCACTCGGGCATGCGCCACTCGAGGACGGGGGCGCCCCCGGCCTCGAAGAGCTGGATGCGCCCTGAACGGTCCGCCACGTAGACCCGGCCGCTCTTCGGGTTCACGGCGATGGCGCGCGGGTGCTGGAACTTGCCCAGGGTGGCGCCGAGCCGGCCGATCTCCACGGCTGCCGTCGCACCGGCGGTCCGGGAGCAACCGCCCGCGAAAGCCGCGACGAGGATGACCCACGGCGCGAGGACGAAACCCGGGCCAAGCGAGCTTCCCTCCTTCTGCCCGCTCCCGCTCCCCCTCCCGCTCCCTCTCCCGATCCGTGGCGAACCGGTCTCCAGAACCGCGTCGCGTTCCCGAAAAGCGGAACCCTTCCCATCTCGGGCGCGGCGCATCGAGAGCCGCGAGAGAGGCGAGTGCGTCAAGGCCTCTCGGTGCCCGTCAGGAGGTCGTGGAACTTCTGTATGTGCTCGCGGTGCTCGGCCGGGAGAGGCTCCTTCTCGACCTCCTCCGAGAGCTGCTGCACGGCATCGAGAAGCGCAGGCGCCTTGCGCACCCGGGCCTCGCCCTCGGGCGCCGGGCCATCCGCGACGAAGGAGCCGACGATGCCCCCCTTCGGGTCCAGCCCCTTGGGCTGAATGCGCTCCCTGTTGAAGTTGACGTCCTCCGGCTGGCCGCCCGGGCGCTGACCCGTCGCCTGACCGCCGTTCGGTCCGCTCGAACCTCCCTGGCTTCGCGTGAGCGCGCCGGCCTTCCCCTGCGCGCCTGCCTGGGCACCCTTCCCACCCTTCCCCTGCGAGAGCGACGAGCCGCGACCGCGGCCGGATCCGGAGCCGCTTCAGCCGGCTCCGGTGGACTGTCACGTGCCCCCCGGCTTGTTCTGGGGCTTGCAGGAGCACTGCGGCTTCCCGCAATCCTGGCAGTACGGGGTGCCGCACTCCGGGCAGGACTGGAGGCGCTGGAGGTCCTCCTTCGTGAGCTGGACGAGCTCGAGGGCCTGGTCGAGGACGTCGGCATCCTGGGCGAGCCTCGCGAGGCTCTCGAGCTCTTCCCTCGAGAGCTCGAGGGACTCGAGCGACCCCGGGAAGTCCTTCGAGGAGAGCCCGCTCGATGCGTTCGAGAGCGACTGCGAGAGTTTCGAGAGGGCCTTCGAGTCCGACGCGAGCCGGGCGAGCTCGCTCGCGAGCTTGGTCAGCTTCTCCTTCTCGGCCGCGGTCATGTCCTCGGGCTTCTTCCCGCCGAGGTTCGCGATCTCGTCCTTCAGGGCGCCGAGCTCCTTCTTCGCCTCCTCGAACTTGCCCTCCTTCAGGGCCTCGCGCAGCTTCTTCGTGAGATCGGCGTCCTTGAGGGGCAGCTTCTCGAGGACCTTCTTCGCCTCCTCGAGGGGCTGGAGCTTCTCCCCCGTCCGGGCCTGGCGGATCTCGTCCTCGCGCCGGCTCAGGTTGACGAGCGCCTCCTTCTTCGGATCGCCGCTTCCGGGCTCCGTCTTCTGTTTCTCGCCGGGAGTCTCGGGCTTCTGCGGCTCGACGGCGCGCTTCGCGAGGGCCTCGAGGAGCTTCCTGAGCTCGGGGTCATCCGCCTTCTTGACGAGCTCGGCTATCTCCTCGCCGAGCTTCTTCTCCTCCTCCTTCACGGACTCCTTCGTCTTCGCCGCAGCCTCCTTCCGCGTCGCGATGCCGAGGACATCGAAGGCGGGAAACCAGAGGACGAGCGCCGCGCAGGCGAGGCAGCCCGCTCCCAGCCACGCGAGCGCGCGGCGAGGAGCGCGGAGGGGGAAGCTCTCCTCGAGACGGACCCCCGCGAGGGAGCGCTCCGCATCGAGCGCGATGAGGTGATGCCAGCCCGATCCCGCCGGGTCCGGCGACTGCGTCTCCGCGATAAAGACCGCGCTCGAGACGCGCTCCTTGAGCTTCAGGCGCGAGTCCGCGAGGAGGGCGGCCTGGAAGAGGTCGAGAGGCGCGAGGACCGCGGTGCGGACCAGGCTGACCGCGACCGAGACGAGGATGATCCCCAGCGCCATGGCCGGGGTGAGCGTCCCCGGAAGGAGCACCCGATCCACGAGCACGAACCCCGCGAGGAAGGCCACCGACACCGCGAGGTCGGTAGAGGCGTTCCTCAGGAACCGGTCGGCAAGGACGCGCCGCCGGATCCGCCGCAGGAAGCCGACGAGAGCCATCCCGCCCTTCCGGACCGTATCGCTCTCACCGCCACCCTCGTCGAGGGGACCTCCACCGCCGGGAAGACCCGGCCCGCTCTGGAATTCGCTCGGATCCATCGGAGCTCCCGAACCCCTCTCTTCCCGTCGGATGAAGTCTACGTTCGGCCCCCGGACCGGACAAGGACAAAGAAACCGCCGAGCCTCACGCCGCGTTGATCTCTCCGCTCCCCCCGTACCCGTACCCGTACCCGTTCCCGTCCCCGATTCTCATTCTTTTCCGTCAGAGCCGGCGGCTCCCTCCCCATGCCATCCCCGCCACAGCCACACGAGCGTGTCCCCGAGCGTCTGCTCGAACACGCGCCGGTCGCAGTGGCGCGTTGCGAGACTGAACACGAACCGGTGGTTGTAGCCCTTGGCCGCGAGAGCCGCCGCCGTGCGCCGGCCGGCCATGACCCAGTTGTGGTACGTTTCCTCCGGGTCGTCGGGGCGAAGGTCCTTCTCGGACACGTGCGTGAAGATGCGAAGCGGCTTCCTGTCGCTCGTCTCGAGGAGCTTCATCCCGGAATGGTATTCCCAGGCGCCGAGCGGGAATTTGGCCTCCTCCGGCGCATCGTCATCCTGCTGGTCCACGAACGTGCCGGAATACGCGACCAGGCGGCGGAACAGGTCGGGCCGGAACCAGCCCATCGACATGGCCGCGGCTCCGCCCGAGCTGCAACCCATGACGGCCCTGCCCCACGGGTTGTCCGTGAAGGCGATGCGGGGATACGCGGCCTTGATCTCTGCATTCTGCAGGACGGCCGGGAACACCTCGTCGTTGATGAACCGGGCCAGCCGGTCCGACATCGTGTCGTACTCGAGGCCGCGCTCGCTGTTCTTGCCGTCGTTGCCGCCGTTCTCGACCGCGATCGCGATGAACGCGGGCAGCTTGCGGCCCGGGTCCTTCGATACCGTCAGGTTGTCGAGCGCCCGGCTCACGAGCTCGAGCCGCTCGGGGCCATCGTGGATCACGAGAAGGGGGGCCTTCGCGCCGTCCTTGTAAGCCGCCGGGACGTAGACGAAGATCCGCCGCTCCTTGCGCACCGGCTTCTTGCCCGGCTCGAGGGTGGCGTCGTCGCCGCGAAAGATCTTGCTCTTCGCGAGCGGCATGGAGAACTCGAAGGACTTCCCTTTCGGGTTGCCCCGGTCCGTGAGATCGGGATCGATCTTGTACTCGGGCCCGATCGTGTGGGTGCCGTCACCCTCCTTGCCGGGATCCTCCTTGTACGTCTCGGTAGCTTCCAGGCGCGGAGCGACCGGGAAGAGGAGGATCAGGGTGAAGAAGCAGCGAAGCCATGCCGATGAGGAGCTCGAGTGGAACATGGTTGGAGAGCGCCCGGAGTGTGGGATGGATGGGGGCCGACTCATTTCGGCGTGATCACGAAGGACGTCGAGTTGTCCGGGTCGAGGAGGGACCTCACGCGGTCGACGAGGAGGTCCCTGTCGAGCCGCTCGAGGACCTCGAGGCCCCTGAAGAGATCGAACCCGTGGAAGCGGTAGTACGTGTAGTGGCCGGCGATGTACTCGAGGGAGTTGAACCCCCGGATGAAGGCTCCGACGAACCGCTTCTTCTCCCTTTCGAAGTCCTCGGGGGAGATGCCGTCGTCCCTCATCTTCGAGATCCTCGAGAGCACCTCGTCCCGGAGTTCGTCCGGCTTCGGAGTTTCGCCGCCGACGACGCCGTACCCGACCCCCGCCGCCATGCCGTAGGAGGCTCCGAAGTCATCGAGGATCGCCTGGGCCGCGTACAGTTCCCGGAACGTGTCGCTGCTCCTCCCGAAGAGGATCTCGAGGGCGAGCTCGGAGGCGAGCTCGCGGAGGACGAAGTCTTCCCCGGAGAGAGGGGCCTTCACCTCCTTGAACCCGAGGAGGAGCTTCGGGAGGGCGACCTCCATGGCCTTCCGGGTCTCGCGGCGAGACACCTCGCGCGGTTCCTCGGGATAGATCCTCTCCACCGTGCGGCCGTTTGCCGGGGGAGCCTTCGCGTTCTTCGAACGGTCGGCGATGAACGCGAAGAGGCCCTCGGGATCCACGTCGCCGACCACGAAGAGGATCATGTTCTGGGGGCTGTAGAAGGACCGGTAACAGCGGTGGAGCGTCTCGGGATCGATCTTCCGGATGGTCTCGGGCGTGCCCGCGATGTCGATCCGCATCGGATGGCGGACGAACAGGTTCTCGAGGAGACCCATGTAGCTCACCCAGTGGGGGCTGTCGTCGTAGCCCTTGATCTCCTGCTCGATGATCCCCTTCTCCTTCTCCACCTTGTCCTCCCGGAAGGACGGGCTCTCGACGAAGCGCATCAGGAGGTCCAGGCACTCGTAGAAGCGGTGGGATGCGAAGAAGAGATACGTGGTCGTGGTGAAGGAGGTCGCGGCGTTGTTGTAGGCCCCGAGCTTCGAGAAGAGGTCCGAGACGTTCCCCTCCTCGCTCTCGAAGAGCGTGTGCTCGAGGAAGTGCGCGATGCCGTCGGGGACCTTGACCTTTCCGCCGCCGGGCTCGATGAACTCGCTGTCCACGGATCCGTAGAACGTCGAATAGCAGGCGTACTTCTTCTTGAATCCGGGCTTCGGGCAGAGGAGGCAGGTGAAGCCGGACGGGAAGGTGACGCTCAGGACCTCCTCGTCGAGGGTGGCGCTGTGGGAGCGGGATGGATTGACCATGGATGCATGGTAACCCGTGGAAAACGCACTGTGGTACCCTGACCACCCGAGAGAAACCATCCAGTGAACAGGGCCGTCAGAGAACCATCGGGCATGAAGGGGTTCTGGGGGATCGTCATCGCCCAGTTCACCGGCGCCTTCAACGACAACGCGTTCCGCTGGTTCCTGATCGGCCTCGCCACGAAGGACGTCACCGACGAGAACGTGAAGGCGCGGATCATCGCCCTCTCCGCCTCGCTCTTCCTGATCCCTTACCTCCTCGTGTCCATGAACGCCGGATCCCTCGCCGACCGCTTCTCGAAGAGGAAGGTCCTCATGGTCTCGAAGGGAGCGGAGGCCGTGATCATGGCCCTCATCGCCTTCGCCTTCGTGGGGACGGAAGGCCGCGAGGTCGCGGAGGTGAGCCGGTTCACGTACCTCTTCATCCTCCTCTTCCTCCTCGGGCTCCAGGCGGCGTACTACTCGCCGGCCAAGTTCGGCGCCCTGCCGGAGATCCTGCCCGAGAAGCGCCTCTCCTGGGGCAACGGGGTCCTCGAGCTCACCGGGTTCATCGCCATCATCACCGGCACCGCGTGCGGGCCCGCTCTCCTCCGCCTCCACCTGTACGTGGCTCCGCTCGTCTTCTCGACCGCCGCTCTCATCGGGCTCGCGGCGACCTGGTTCGTCCCGCGGGTGCCCCCGGCATCTCCGGACCGCAAGGTGCGCATCAATCCCCTCCACGACCTCATGGAGCACGGGGGGCGGCTGCTGGCAAACCGGCTCCTCTTCCTCACGCTCCTCGGGGTCGTCTACATCTGGTCCCTCGGGCTCCTTTTCCAGCTCAACGTGGCCGTGTATGCCGAGAAGAACCTCGGCCTCGTGCCCGAGCAGCTCGGCTACCCCATGGCCACGGTCGCCCTGGGGGTGGGCGCGGGATGCATGCTCGCCGGGTACCTGTCCGGGAAGACGATCGAGATCGGCCTCGTCCCCCTCGGGGCCGCCGGAACGGGGCTCTGCTCGATCGCGCTCTATCTCACGAGCGGGAGCTGGTGGCCGAGCTTCGCCGTCTTCCTCTTTCTCGGCGTCTTCGCGGGGTTCTTCATCGTGCCCACGCATGCCTTCCTCCAGGAGGAGAGCGCCGACGAGGACAAGGGCGGGATCTGGGCGGCGACGAACTTCCTCCAGACGCTGGGCATGCTCGGCGCCGCGGGCATCTTCTATCTCCTCCAGGCCGTAATGGGGTTCGATCCCGACACGGTCTTCCTCATCGCCGGGATCTTCACCCTGCTCACCGCGGGGCTGATCGCCCGGGTGCTCCCGGAGACCATCGGCCGGCTCGCGGTCTGGGTGCGCACCTGGCGCGGCCGCCCTGTGCTCGCCGGGCAGGACAACCTCCCGCCGCACGGCCCCATCCTCCT
>Ga0075421_100006782_pt1 | contig 13986 bp, 11 predicted proteins | sample SoiMetdeltSBSDD5_FD_75292 | JGI IMG/M metagenome (GOLD analysis project Ga0075421, IMG submission 75292) | Bulk soil microbial communities from a Populus tree surrounding site in Tennessee, USA - Soil MetaG P. deltoides SBSDD5 | ecosystem: Environmental > Terrestrial > Soil > Tree plantation...
CTCATATCTGAAGCCGGCTTGAGTGCGTGTCTTCCACTCGGCGAGATCGCTCTTGAATTGGACCATTCTCCGGCTCTTTCTGGAGATTGGATGAGAGGAACATCGAAATGGGACAGTCGAGCGGAAGGATCTTGGGCATACAGCCGCGGTTTTTGAGACAACACGACGGCACCAGCGCAGAACGCTGTTCGAAGCAATTCTCGCCGGCTGGCGTCAAGATTCAATACAGAGAGGACTGAACTGACTTACCCCAATAACGAGTGCCGCTCAAATGATCGGGACAACCCATGACCCGACCGGTTGAATCCGAGCCGGATTCTTGCTCAGAGAGAATCAACTGAGTCAATCGTCCCAGTCACCATACTGTGACTATTTTCCGAACGCCTTCTTGAGCAGAGGTTCGACCTCTCCCTTGGACGCCATCGGATCGAGAATATCGGTGTCCCCATAAAACTGGCCATCGATAAAGACCTTCGGAAGCGTGGGCCAGTTGGTCATCTTCGTCAGCGCGTCACGTTTGGCTGGCTGTGACAACACATCGATCAGCTCATAGGGATAGCCATACCGATCGAAGAACTGCATGGTCTCCCGGGTGAAGCCGCACATGGGCATAGTCTTCGTCCCCTTCCCATAGATGAGAATCTTGTGTTGTTTGATTTCGTTTTGAATTTCATCATCGAGGGGATTCGCCATGGTGATTGTCCTCCCTACGTTTCGTCGGTCGTTTTAGCCGTTATTTCCAATGCGTGGATGCGACCATCGCGCATGGGGACGGCCAAGGCTTGATACACGATCCGGTGTCGATCCAACAGATTCTTGTCCCGGAAGAGTTCCGAAGTGACAAGCACGATTAGGTGGTCGCGGGTTCCCGTCTTGTCCACTACCTTGATAGTCGCATCCGGCATGACCTGGCGGATATAAGTAGTCAGAGTATCGTCGCTAATCATGGTCCTTGACATTGAGGATAACGTATCTCCGGCGGCGAAGGCAATCGCAGTTCGAGGTGTCCGGCGTTTTTGCCGGGACGCTCGTATTCTTGTGAGCTCTCGCTAGACCCACGCCACCATTCCATGAGGATTTCGTCTGCTGAAAGGAGAACCGGATGCTCACCTCCTCTGTTGCTTGGATGAATAGAATCAGCCGAAGGGTTATGCTCCGCGTCGTCATCGCTGTGTGTCGACCCGTCGACGCCTGGCATGGTGGATTTCACCCCACCTGGTTGTTCTGCACCAATATGCCGGTGATCCAACGGAATCGATTGCATCTCCAACGCTGCAGAATATCGGACTATTTCTCAGTCGTCTTCATGGCACATTCGTTGCGATGGCTCCCTCCAGAATGTCTGAGCCGAAATCGGCAATGACTTTTTCCAAACACAAGGAGGGCTCCATGGAAGAGTTCAGATCTGGTTTCTTCATGAGCGGTACAACGTGCAATGGTCGCGTCTTGGTAGTGGATGACGAACCGGATATTCGAAAGGTCGTCAGGATGACCCTTCAAAAAGCCGGGTACGATGTGATTGAGGCAGAAAATGGCGCAAAGGCCATTGAGGCGATCAACACTGGGGAAAACCGGCTTCTGCTCGACGTGATCGTCTGTGATATCCGCATGCCGAAGATTAACGGAGTCGAAGCCATCGCATACTTCCAACAAGAATGGCCACGCGTCCCGATTATCGTCCTTACCGGATTTCCTGATACGGACATGGCGACCTCTTTTCTGCGCGGCGGTGTCATCGATTATTTGGTCAAGCCGGTCGAGGGAGAAAAACTGAAAGCCGCGGTCGGTCGCGCAATGGAGCAGAGAGAATTGGCGCGCCTCTAGCGTGATCACTCCACACCCTGCCCTGCCCGCAGCTCTCGGAGGAGCGCCTGTGCCCCTCCGAGAGCCGCCCATCGTGAGCGAAGCTATGCCCCGACTCATGCGGGCTGCACACAAAGCTATAGGCATGGAGCGGTCATTGTAATGGATCGATCACCGACCAAAGTGGCCATCATCGGAGCCGGGAAGGGCGGGACAGCTCTCCTGGAACTCCTGCATCAAATCCCGGACGTCGATATCGTGGGGATCGCGGACACGAATCCTCGTGCCCCCGGACTCCAGCGTGCCCGGGACTTGAACATACAAGTCAGCCATCAGGTTCCGGACCTCGTCGGCAATCATGGGGTGAACCTGATCATGGATGTGACAGGGGATCCCGATATGGTCGAGACCATTCTTTCCCATAAGGACCCTGCGGCAGTAGTGGTGAACGGGGCCACGGCCAAGTTGCTGTGGAACCTCATTCAGCATGAATCAAAACTTGAAGCCGAGCTGTTTCATGCTGAGAAGCTGGCAGGATTGGGATCGTTCGCCGCAGGAATCGCCCACGACATCAACAATCCCCTCCAACTCATTCTTGGCCTCGCCGAAAATATTGCCCAGGAGCAGGACCTTACCGCGGTTCACGAACAAGCCGCGGAAATCATCGAAGCGGTCAAGCGTACCAGCGCCCTCTGCCGTGATCTGACGCGTTACGCCCGACGGAATGTGGCGAACGATGACATAGAGGTGAATGTGAACGGCAAACTCGACGAAGCGCTGAGAATCGCACGGTACGCAGTGACGCTACAAGACATGACGATCGTCAAACAGTACGGGTCCACGGTGCTGGTGAAAGGTAATCCCGATGAACTATTGCATGTTTTCGTGAATCTCATCACGAACGCCGTGCAGGCCATGACAGAACGCGGCACCCTGACCTTACGAACCGAACACGACCACGGCACGGTGATCGTGACGATCATGGATACCGGCTGCGGCATTCCCAGAGAATCTCTCTCCAAAATTTTCGATCCCCTCTACACGACCAAGCCCGCAGGGAAAGGCACCGGCCTGGGGTTGTACAATGTCATGTCGGTCGTATCCAAAATGCATGGGCACATCATCGTCGACAGTGAAGTGGGAAAAGGCACTTCGTTTCGCATCGAGTTTCCACCCGCGTCGAAGCCCGTAGAAAGCGCGACCCCATGACGATACCTACGCATGCAGCCGGAATACGTTGGGGACTTAAGCGGAAGCTGATCGTCTCCATGTTGCTGGTCGGTGTCCTGCCGCTCATCCTTGGACTGACCATGGCGTTCTTCCAGGGGTCGAAAGAAATCCGGGAGGTGAGCGGCGAAAGCTTCAAAGCCCTGGCAACCGAGGCAGCCAGGAAACTGGATCTGCTCGTGGCTGAAGAGGTCGCTCGTACCTCACGCATTGCCTCCGATCCGATCGTCATCAAGGCATTGGAACACCAACGTGATGGCGTGCAGAGTCGGACGGATCAGGAAAACCGCGGCGTCATGGAGCGGCAGCAGGCGAAGTGGAACGCCCACGATCCGGCACTGGTGAAGGCGATCACGGAAAACCCTCTGGCCATTCTGCTGCGCGAACACTATGCCGGGTCGAACAGCGCACCTGCGCAACTCCTTCCGCAAGTGGTGCGGGCTGCGACCAAGTTGCTGTTCATCACCGACGTGCAGGGGAATCTCGTGGCCGCCTTGACGAGCCTGCCGGCGTTTTCGCATGGGGAGACAGCATGGTGGAAAGGGTCGTATAACAAGGGAGCCGGGCAACTCTTCATCGAAGATGTGTTTTTTGAGGACCGGGCCAAGACCTATGTGTTCACGATCAGCCTTCCGATTATGGACAGTCTTCGGTACGAAGTCGTCGGCGTCGTCCACCGGGTCATCGATTCCAAAGAATTTTTCTCGCCCTCCACCCATCCGATTCGATTTGGGAAGACAGGTCACGTCATGCTCATCGATAGCCGGGGAATCGTGATGAGCTGTCCGATTCTTCCCACGGGAGTCCGTCTGTCCGATCCGAAACTCATTCCGCTCGTCACCGGGCTCGAGCCCGGTTGGGTGAGCGCTTCGAGCGATGGGCATGGCGGGCAGGGAACAGCCATTATCGGACATGCCCCCCTTCCTGAAACAAGCCGTGCGACCAATGGGTCCTTGGAATTAGGCTCATGGGATACTTTCGTCTGGCAATCCTCCACCGAACTGTTCGCGCCGGTGCGGCATCTCTTTACGTGGATGTCCGTATTTGCCATTGTCGCTCTCGGCCTATTGGCCACCCTTGGGTATTTGGCAGCGAGCCGAATCGTGACACCCGTGCGACGATTGCAGGAAGCCGCCCGGTCCATCGGTCGTGGTGAACTTCGCGAGCCCATCCAAATCAAAACCGGAGACGAACTGGAAGAACTCGCCGTAGAGTTCAACCGGATGAACACCCAACTCGAAGCCGCCTTCGCCGGTCTGACCAGTCAGGTGCAAGAAAAAACCCAAGAGGTTCAATATTTACAGCGATCGACCGATCAGGTCCTCGATGCAGTTCCCACGCCCATCATCATGGTCGACCAGAACGAACACATCCAGTATGTGAATCGCGCATTAAGAGAGGCATTGGGAGTGACCGGCGATGGTCCCCCTTCAACAACACTCTTCGATCTGCTTCACCTGGACCCTGTGCGGCAGGATAAGCTTCGGCAGGAGTTGCAACACGCGGGCGCCCGTACGGACCTGTCCCTCGGCTTGGCTGAATCGACCGGTCCCCGTTCTACGGAAACCAGGGATCCGCTGGCTCCCAAGGCGTTGTCTCGCGGGGACGATGAGCGGCAACAGTTGTCGATCGGTTCACGATTATACAGCTACCAATGGTTTCGATTGGATGGACGTGCGGGAGAAGGCAATCGAATCGGCATAGTCCTGCGCGATACCACGGAGGAAAGCCGATTACAGGATCAGATGGTGCAGGCTGAAAAATCCGGAAGCCTGGGGGTGCTGACTGCCGGAATTGGCCACGAATTGAACAATCCGCTGTTCGGCATTCTGGGACTAGGCGAGGCCATTCAAGAAGAGGTCGATCTCAAGCGGGTCCAGTCGTATGCGCGCGACATTGTGGTTCATGGGCGCCGGATGGCCGCCATCATTCGGGATTTCACCGGCATCGCCGCCAGAGAGGCCAAGGATCAGCGCGTCCCGGTGGACGTCAATGCGGAATTGGATCAGGCTTTGGCGATCGTGCAGACCTCGCACGATGCACTAGGCGTGGATGTGCAAAAACATTATGTCTCCGTGTCGACCGTCAACGCGTTACCGGATCAACTACGCCAGGCTTTCGCCAATGTGCTCTCCAACGCCGTGCAAGCTTTACGCGGCAAAGGGCAGCTCATTCTCAGCACGAAGGAGCACGGAGGGATCCTGACTGTAAGCATTCGAGACTCGGGGCCGGGCATTGCCAAAAGCTTTCTGAGTAAAGTCTTCGATCCCTTCTTCACGACCAAGGGACAAGGAGAAGGATCCGGGCTGGGCCTCACGGTCGCTCAACGTATTGTGAAGAAATTCGGAGGCGATATTCGAATTGAAAGCCAGGAGGGGCATGGCACCACCTGCATCATGACGCTTCCGATCGCCGGAACCGTCATTCGAAAGGAGGAATCGTGTATCCCATCCTGAAGTCGAGCGGCTGGTACCTGATAGGAGGCCTCATGCTCTTCGGCCTGTACGGGAACTATGTCCTACATGCGAAAGATACCTCGCCGCCCTCCGGGATTTCGCCGGAGAAAGTGGCGGAATATGTTCACGCCGTGCTCGAAGCAGACCGAACGATATACACAAACCACGTCGTCAACCGCATGCAGGCGAAGGGAATCGTTTCGGCGGCGGAACATTGGGAGAATGAAAACGCGCTTCCCCTCCCCGCGCAGTTTCTCCAGCACTCCGGAAAGTTGGTTGCGGAAAGCGGCAGAGGCATCCGGTATCGCTTGATCAGCCTCTGGCCCGTCTATCAACGCAATGCCCCGGCGACGGAATTCGAGCGCAAAGCGCTCGACACGCTCACACAACATGCCGATCGTCCGGTCACCGGCGTGGTCACGAGCGGCCGGAAGCAATACTTTCAAGCGATCTATGCAGATCGGGCCATTTCGACCGCCTGTGTCAACTGCCACAATAACCATCCCCTCAGTCCGAAGCGAGATTTCAAAATCAACGACGTCATGGGCGGTATGGCAATCACGATCCCCCTGGACTGACCGCCACAGCCGGTGGTTGCCCGCCAACCAGAGCCTGACAACCTACGATAGGACCACGCCGATATGGGTTGAAAGGACGACGGATGTAGGGAGAAAGGGATAATCGGCTGCGGCTGGGTATGGGAGGAGAAGGGCTGTACCGGAGTCCTAGGAACTTTCTCCCAGAAGCGCCACGGTCTTTCCTCGCTGAACCGACAATTCACGCACGTTGCTGGGGAGCTTCTGAGGTTCGTCTCCCCACGATGCGACACCCATATCGGACAATCCTTGAAACTTCGAACCGTCTTCCATGGCAAAATTCGGCGTATGGACCTCACCAATCAGCATGCCGGTCTTCAAGAGTTGAATCCGTTCGGTTGCCGTCACGGTTGCTTTCACCTTGCCGCTATTGATGAGCGTTCCGGCTGTGACCATCCCCTGCACCATGCCGTCTTCGCCGATCACCACGGTCCCTTTGGTATGAATCTCGCCCTCCAGACGACCATCGATTCGAACCGTTCCATCCACGCGGATTTCTCCTTTGATGAGGACCCCCTTTGCCAACAAGGTGATGTTTTCCTCTTCGACAAATCCGCTCTTCTTCATCATTGGTACCCTCTCGACATCAGTGTGACGGTTGGACTGACCCCACGTGAACATAAGGCAAGCCTACACCGGTCATCCGACCTCACCTAGAGAATTCCAAAAGTGTGTTTGAGCCGTTCCCACAGTCCACCACCATGGATTTCACAATACTGCGGAGGTTCGGTCCCTTCGATGAACACCTCGGTGACCCGTTCGGGACATTTCGACGTGGCCAATTGTCCCGTCTGTGGATCAATCTCCCGCCGGGCGATTCCCGATGGAACGGAAAACTCCGCAGAAGGTACCGGCTCGACTTGCCGGGCAATATCCACCCAGATAGGCAATGCCGCTTGGGAGCCGGTCAAACGAATCGGTTGTTCGTCATCAAACCCCACCCACACTCCTACGACCAGATCGGGCGTATAGCCGACAAACCAGGCATCACGATATCCGTCGGTCGTTCCAGTCTTGCCCGCCGCCACACTACGCAATCCCAGGGAAGAGGCTTTTGCCGCAGTCCCGCGGCTCATCACGCCTTTCAGCAGCGACGTGATGAGAAAGGCGGCTTGCGGTGAAACCGCTTGGTGTCGCTCAGGGGTGGTATGCCAGAGGAGGTCTCCTTCGGACGTCACAATACTATGCAGAGGGTTTGCTGGAATCGCGAGACCTCCCTGGGCCAGCGCACCATACGCTGAAGTCATCTCCAGGAGCGACACCGACGAACTGCCCAGGGCAATCGACAGATCTCCTGCCAGCGGACTGTGGATACCCAGATCGTGCATGGTCTGTACTATGCGTTTCGTCCCCACCGCCTGAGCCATCCGCACGGCGGGAACATTGAGCGATTGCTCCAGGGCCGACCGAACCGTCACGGTTCCATGAAAGCGATGATCGTAATTCTGTGGAGACCAAGGGCCGGTCCCGGACTCGAAGGTCACCGGTTCATCCACGACGAATGTCGAAGGGGTGACCGGTTGCCCCTTGTTGATCTGGCGGCGGGATTCGAACGCGGTCAGGTACACGAACGGTTTGAACAAGGACCCAGGTTGGCGCTTGGCCTGGACCGCTCGATTGAATTGACTCATGCGATAATCGCGGCCTCCTACCATTGCGAGAATGCCGCCTGTCTTCGGATCCAGGGCGACCACGGCACCCTGGAGACGGTCTTCTCTCTCTTTCAAGAAAGGGTGAGCAGCTTCCAACTTCTCCAGCCCGATCGTGAGGGCCTGCGAGGCAATGCGTTGCAGCACCGGATCCAGGGTGGTATAGACCTTTACTCCGTCCGGTAACGGTGCTCCGGTCAACTCTTCTATCTGCCGGAGCAGATGGTCCACAAAAAACGGCGCATCGGCCAGGGAATCTTGCGGCGGCATCGCTCGCACCGGACTCTTGACGGCCTTTGTCCACTCCAGTTCCGAAAGCAGGCCGCTGTCACGCAAACGGGTCAACACCACATTTCGACGTTGCATGGCCAAGGCCACATTCTTGAGCGGCGAATAGGTGTTGGGACCTTTGATCATCCCGACGAGCAGGGCAGACTCCTCGATGGTTAGGTCGTGGACCTGCTTGCCGAAATATCGATGAGCCGCTTCCCGAATGCCATAGACCGAAACGGACCCCACCTGACCGAGATATATTTCATTGAGGTAACTCTCAAGGATGTCCGCCTTCCGATATTTCGCCTCGAGCACGAGTGCGGCGACCGACTCCTTGATTTTTCTCGTCCACGTGCGATGCGGTGAATAAAATAAGTTCTTGGCCAGCTGCTGCGTGATCGTGCTGCCCCCCTGCACCACGCTCCCTCGCGTGACGTTCGCCCAAAGGGCGCGGCCGACGGCGATCGGGTCGATCCCAACATGCCGATAGAAGCGTCGATCTTCGACCGAGAGCAGCGCGTCCACGAGGCGCGGTGGAATCTCGGCCATCGGCAACCATTCTCGAACCTGCCGTGACTCCCCTCGCAACCCGCTGATCAGCTGAGGTTCCAAATAGGCGGGAAAGACCTCCTCGCCTTGCTCAATCGATAGGATATTGGTCACACGACCCTCATCCAGTTGAAGACGAATCGGCACAGCGTCCATATGCAAATCGGGAAAACCTTGGAGGTGAATATCGATCGTTGCGGGCGTCACGCGAAACTCTCCCGGCCGAAGAACAGCAGATGCGGCCTCCCGGTAACCCAGTCGACCCAGACGTTCAATCAGGTGCGATTCTGCAATCTGGAGATCGGGCTTCAACAGAAACGACGAGCCGAACAACAGTAAGGGTGGGTGATCATCGCCTCTTGGCAAGGCGACGAACGTCGACAAGTAGAGACCATAGGACAGCGCTGTCAGCAACAGAACCGCGATTCCGAGGCCCGCTCCGATCACCGTCCGTATAGCCCATCGACGAAGGACTGTCACGCCGTGCATCTCCATGCCGACAGGATACGTGATCGTCCGGATGAAATCGATCGAACATGTCCCAAGGCGACACCGGAATGGCTCCGGCATTCCAGCCTGTGTTCATCACGCAATAGAGCCATTTCGTTGCTTGACAAATCCAACCTAGTGCCTTAGATACGCCTCAGCAGAACTTCTTAGATTATTTTTTCGGAGTCTGCGTGTTGACCTGCAACGCCGACACTGTAGGATTTACCATACACCCCCTCCCTCCTCATTCTCATCCTCATCCCACGCGTATACTTTGCCTCGCCTCCTCTTGCCAATGCGCGTGCCTAACGATCGGGGTTGTCGCAACCGGGTCTCAATCGGCCTGGGCAGGCAGTATCCGCATTTATGACCAGCGCGCCTGCGCAGTCCGGCCAGACTTCTGGACCAACGCCTATACCATCATGATCGGCACCGAACAGACATGGCTACGGACTGAGGCATTGCCCCAATGGGATGCCGCCCTACGCGCGGGATTCTGGAACGGTCAGAAAGCAATTCTCGACGCGATATACAATCCGGCCATTCCCGACGGCGACAGCCACGCGATTTCCGTTGGATTCGGCCTGTTCTGGCAGGGCAGCGGTCATTTTTTCGGCATCATTCCGTGTGGCGACTCGGAGAAGGCCTTGCGGCCGAAAGGCATCAAGCTATCTTGTAGGAAATTCGGACCATCACTGAAAACATTGATCCGACGGTCAATGGAACGTACCGGACCACGCTCCACGTCGGTTCGATCAATCTGCGCATGAATTATTGGCTCGCTGTCCGCTCGACGACGGTCAGTCAGATCTTCGGCGTGCTGTCCGCGATGAACTGGGCGGCGCACCCTACCCGCCGCCCCTCTCCTCCGAGCGAATCATGTGCACAGGAGAGCTGCGCAAATGATTGGATTGTCTGATCACAACGTTCCAGCATTACGGAAAGAACAGGTCGCCGTTCTGTTCCGGAATGCGCCCATCAGCATTCTCGCTACGGTCATCAATGCTTCTCTCCTGACGGCGCTGGAATGGCCGGCTGTGCCGCAGTCGAAGCTGCTTGCATGGTTGTCCGGCATGTGGGCGACGGCCGGTCTTCGCGCCCTCCTATCTTGGGCCTTCCACAACAAGATCCACCGTTCATGGACCATCGACACGTGGTTTTGGCTGGCCATCATCGGCTCCACCTTGACCGGGATCGGATGGGGTTGCAGTACGTGGTTGCTTTACCCGGAGATTTCCCTTCCCTATGAATTGGTCCTGGTGTTCGTTCTGGCCGGTATGTCTGCCGGATCGGTTTCCATGCTGTCAATCGTGTTTCCTGCCTTTCTGCTGTACAACCTCTCGCTCGGTGCTCCCATCCTCTCGCATTTCTTTCTGAGCGGACGTGATGAATTTCACGTCTCCATGGGCCTAATGGCGGCATTGTTTCTCTTCGCGACCGCATACTCCGCATGGAACCTGAACCGAGCCATCCTGGTCACCTGGGCGCTGCGGTTCGAGAAGGAGACACTGATCGGCACGCTGACCAGCCGCACGGAGGCCGTCGAGCGACTAAACCGTGACATCACACAAGAGATTCGGGAACGCCGAAGCATCGAAGAGGAGTTACGTCGCGCCCATGACGAGCTGGAACGCCGGATCGCCGAACGGACCGGCGACCTTCAACGGGCGAATGAAGAGCTGCGCGGGCAGGTATTGGAACGCCAACGTGCGGAGATCGCGTTCCGATCCAGCGAGGAGCGCTTTCGCCATCTGACCGACAAACTCAACCAGGCCGTCTGGTTCGTTCAAATCAATCCATTGCAAGTGTTGTACATCAGCCCTGCGCTGGAACGGATTTGGGGAGTCTCGCCACAACGATTCTACGAGGATCCCAAGTACTGGACGACATGCCTCCATCCTGACGACAAAGCGACGGTGATCCGCACGTACCTGGCAGCCATGAGAACCGCGACGGAGGGAGAATTTGAAGTCATCTACCGCATCATCAGGCCGGATGGCAGCCCTCGATGGATTCACGACCGTTGCGTCATCCATCGCAAGCCGGACGGAACGATGGATCGATTGAGCGGCATTTCTGAAGACATCACCGAGGCGAGGGAATTGGAAGAGCGCTTGCGACAAGCACAGAAAATGGAAGCTGTGGGGCGTCTGGCCGGAGGCATCGCCCATGATTTCAACAACGTCATGACGGTCATTCTCGGCTACAGTTCGGTGTTGTTGCAAGGGACGGCACAGAACTCCCCTGCGCGCCGGTATATCAGCCAGATCCAGCAGGCCGGGGAGCGCTGCGCCTCCCTGACCAACCAACTTCTCGCCTTCAGCCGGAAGCAAGTGCAACGTCCTGTGTCTCTCGATTTGCATCAGATCATTAGAAACCTGGTCTCCATGTTGAAAAGCTTGATCGGCGAGCACATCCGCATTGTGTTGCATCTCGATCCGACCCCTCGATGGGCCAAAGCAGACGCTATTCAGTTGGAACAAGTGTTCATCAACCTGGCACTCAATGCCAGAGACGCCATGTCACACGGCGGCACGCTGACGATCGAGACCGATCAAGCCAATTCCGCCGAAGTGTGGGGAGAGGAGCGAGCCGCGTCGCCCGACCACACCTACATCCGGGTAAAGGTGCACGATACCGGCGACGGGATGGACATGGACACCCAAGCGAAGATCTTCGAGCCGTTCTTTACGACCAAGCCGCAAGGACGAGGAACCGGGTTGGGCCTTGCGACAGTGCATGGAATTGTTCATCAGAGCGGCGGCACATTGAGAGTCGAGAGCCAACCGGGACGGGGTACGACGATGACGGTGTATTTGCCGGAGGCAGCTCCCATACCGCCCAGCGCAACGCCGATCCCTCCGTCGATCCACGACAAGCCGGGGACAGAGACCATCCTTCTCGTTGAGGACGAGCCGTCAGTCAGACTCTTGACCCGACACATCCTCACCACCAGCGGATATACCGTTCACGAGGTCGAGAATGGCATGCAAGCGCTCGACTTTCTGCGAACCCGTCGCGATCGCCGGATAGATCTTCTGGTCACCGACATCGTGATGCCCGGCATGAACGGACAAGAACTGGCAACCAGGCTGCGCAGTTCCATGACCTCGTTGAAGGTACTCTACGTCTCCGGGTACAGCGATGAAGATCCATTGACCGGAGAAGCAGTCCCCGCCCAAACGGGGTTCCTCCGAAAACCCTTCACGCCGCACGAGCTCATCAAGAAAGTGCGCGAGATCCTCCACGCTTCAGACTGAGACGAGATCGGCATGCCATGATCGGCCCGATACGCTCTGCCAAGAACGAGGCCCCGGCCTAGTCCGCTCAAATGGAGTCTGAAGCAAGGGGGGTTGGAGGGCTCTCAACTCGAACGGCTGGGAACGGACGTCATCCGCTTCATGGCTTGACAGATGGCTTGATGAAGTTGGTCGGCGGCGGACTCCTTCGTGAGATACCCGGACGCTCCGGCACTCCTCATCGCCTGCTCCGCCTCGCGGTCATTGCGAACCGACAACCCGATGACGACGATCGCCGGAACGGCCTGCGTTATGCGACGCGTCGCCTCGACCCCATCCATCTTGGGCATGTTCAAATCCATCACCACGACATCGGGATGCAGCGAGGTCACGAGTCCTACGGCTTCAAGTCCGTCGCCGGCTTCTCCGACAATGACAATATCGTCATACGAGTCCAGGATGCTGCGCAATCCTTGCCGCACCATTGCGTGATCGTCCACGAGCAGGACCCGAACGACGCCCGTTTTGCCCTCTGAGGGTCCAGCCGGCGATCCGGTTCGAACGTCCGGCGGAATGCCGGAAGCAGGAGCAATGCTCGCGGTCTCAACCGCTTGCCGGTAGGGAATCGCAATCATGACACGTGTTCCCTGCCCAGGAGTCGATGTCAACGTGAGCGTCCCGCCCATCACAGCCATGCGCTCGCGAATGCTGAACAATCCGTAACCGGTTGAGAGCGGCTCCGTGGCCATCGTCGCAGCCAGATCGAAGCCCTGGCCCTGGTCCGTCACGGTGATACGCAATTCATGCTCCGGCATCACCTGAACCGAAACCGAGGCATGATCGGCATCCGCATGCTTGACGACGTTGAAAAGCAGCTCCCGCACCGACTGATAGAGCAACACGGCCTTGTCCTCGGGAAGGGTCAGAAAGAGGTCCTGCGCCTGTACATCGACCGATAGCCCCTGGTGTTGCATGGTCTCGGCCAGCCAGTGGAAGGCCCTTACCAATCCGAACTCGTGCAAGACCGGCGGGCTCAGTTGCGCGACTAATGAGCGCGTGTAGGTCAGAGACTGGCCCAGTAGTTGGTCAAGTTCCTTCAGCCAGACCTCTTGCTGGTCATCCCGGTTTCGCTTTCGACCTTGTGTCAATTTCATGCGGCCCACCACGAGTAATTGAGCGAGATAATCGTGGAGTTCGGAAGCAATCCGGCGGCGCTCCCGTTGTTCCGTCAACGTCACTTCGGTGGCGAGCGCACGCAAGCGCTCCTGCGAGCGCGTCAACTCGTCGGTTCGGTCCTTGACACGCTCCTCCAGTTCCACCGTCAATTCTCGCAATAGCTCTTCGGCCTGTTTGCGTTCCGTGATGTCCACGCAGGCCCCGGTCATGTATTCCGACCGGCCGTCCTCCCCCAGGAAAATAGTCTTGCCTCGATTATAGAGCCATCGAACCGTGCCGTCAGGCCAGATGACCCGAAACTCCGCCTCGAAATCTCCGCCCTCATTCCGACAATGCTCGCAGGCGCGGACGATCGCGTCACGATCGGCGGGATGGACCATGTCCAGAAATTGTTCGAGTGATCGGGTCGTCTGCCCGGACGGCAGACCAAACAACCGATCCAGCGGCTCATCCCACGCCGCGCGCAAGAATGGGATGGTAGCGCCCGTCAACCCCCCGGAAACGGTGTTCACAGTCCCAGACACCGCCC
>Ga0075421_100006783_pt1 | contig 13986 bp, 13 predicted proteins | sample SoiMetdeltSBSDD5_FD_75292 | JGI IMG/M metagenome (GOLD analysis project Ga0075421, IMG submission 75292) | Bulk soil microbial communities from a Populus tree surrounding site in Tennessee, USA - Soil MetaG P. deltoides SBSDD5 | ecosystem: Environmental > Terrestrial > Soil > Tree plantation...
GCGGCCCGGTTCAACTTAAATACAAAAAGGTATGAACACATCAATACAGATAAAAGTGACAGCCTGTATGCTTTAACCACGATCAACATTTCGGTACTCGAGGATAAAACAAAAACATTGTGGGTAGGAACGACAAATGGAGAATTGCTTGCTTATAATACAGACAATAAAAAAATAACCCGTCATATTTATTCAAAAGTGCCTGCTGAAAGGATCGATGCAATAAGCATTGATGAAGATGGAAAGTTATGGCTCGGATCCACCCAAGGATTATTTTTTTATGACCCGGTTTCAAAAACATCACGCCCCATCATCCTGGATCTGTCAAGAAAAGAGATTTTCAATATTGCAATTCAGAACAAAGAATGGGCGTGGTTAACAACCCAGAAAGATATTATTCGCTATAACAGGATCAGTGGATCGGCAGCTGCCATGCCAATCAGTTTTATATTTCCAGGCAGCGACATCGTCAGAAGAGCTTTTATGCTTGATGGAAATAATTTTTTGTGGGTAGGAACGACGAAAGGGTTTTGCAAAGTCGACATCACCCGATTTAAAAGAGACAATACGACAACCCAGCCGGAACTTGTAAATTTTTCGGTTTTTGATAAACCCCAGCTATTTGATAAACCGTATTCCGAAATTGATGAGATCAATTTAAAATATAATCAGAATTTCTTCTCACTCGATATTTCATCTTTTAATGTGGACCAGTTGAATCCCGGTTCTTACAGTTATCTTCTCAAAGGATTTGATAAAGACTGGCAAGCGGCAAAAACCAATTCCATCAGTTATACAAATGTGCCCCCGGGAAACTATTCTTTATACCTAAGAAGCAAAACTGCTGCCGGCGACTGGATAGAACGAAAAGATCCTATTGTCATTAATATTAAACCTCCTTTTTGGCAAACGGAGTGGTTTATTGGTTTGATGATCGCTGCGTTGATGTTCATCGTGTATTTTATTTACCGCTTCGCCCAAAAAAGAAAACAAAACAAACGTATCGATGAGACCATTGACTATTTTGCGAACTCGCTTTACGGCGAAAATTCGATCAATGAGATCTGCTGGGATATAGCCCGGAATTGTATCTCGCACCTTAAGCTGGAAGATTGTGTTGTCTACCTCCTTGACGAAAAAAGAAATGTACTTATTCAAAAAGCTGCTTACGGGCCAAAAAATCCAAAAGAGCATGAGATCATCGATCCCATAGAAATTAAGATTGGTGAGGGAATCGTTGGCACTGCCGCTGCTACTGCCAAACCCGTTTTAGTTAAAGACACTACAAAGGATCGTCGGTATCTGCTCGATGACCAGCAACGGTTCTCGGAATTAGCTGTTCCAATCGTTCACGAAGGAAATGTAATTGGTGTTATTGATTCGGAGAATTCGAAAAAAGATTTCTTTAATGAGGGTCATGTAAAGGCATTATCAACGATCGCTGCTATCTGCGCTAATAAGATCGCAGAGGCAAAAGCAGAAGAAGCGGCAAAACAAAGCCAGTTGCAATTGCTTGAAATAAAAAAACTGTTAGCGGAAAGCCAGCTGATGGCGTTGAGAGCCCAAATGAATCCACATTTTGTATTCAATTGTCTTAATAGCATACAGGAATGTATCGTGACGGAAAAATATGGTGAAGCGAGTTTATACCTGAATAAATTCTCAAAACTGTTCAGATCCGTTCTCAATAATTCCGGAAAAGTATCCATAACTCTCGCCGAAGAAATAGAGGTGCTCGAACTCTATCTTTCACTTGAGCATATGCGATTTGAAAAGTCCTTTGAATACAGGATCGAAATAGATGAGGAGCTTGAAAAGGATGAGATCATGATCCCATCGATGCTTTTACAACCTTATGTTGAAAATGCGCTGTGGCATGGCCTTATGCATAAAAATGGCGACCGCCGCTTAGACATTTGTTTTAAAAAAATAAATGAAGCCGCTTTTCAAGGTATTATAGACGATAATGGTATTGGTCGGAAAAAAGCGGGGGAATTAAAAGAACTGCAAAGCAAAACAAAAAGACATGTGTCACGTGGCATGAGTATTTCAAATGACCGTATAGAACTATTGCAAAAACAAGGTGAACATGCCGTATTAAATATCATTGACAAGGAGACAAAAGATGGCGATGCAGCCGGCACAAGGGTTGTTATCGAACTGTCAACTTATTTAAAAGCTTAGTTATGATAAAAGCATTAATTATCGATGACGAAGTAAAGGCAAGAAATGTCTTGAGGCATTATCTCGAAAATTTTATTCCGCAGATCACTGAAATCAAACAGGCCGAATCTGTAGATGCCGCGATCGGGGTCCTGAATAGTTTTCGACCCGATATTGTTTTTCTTGATGTGGAAATGCCGCACAAGAACGGGTTTCAATTTCTAATAGAAGTAAAAGATCCTTCATTTGATGTGATCTTTACAACAGCCTATAATCAATATGCAATACAGGCGATTCGCTTCAGCGCCCTGGATTACCTGTTAAAACCCGTAGATCCTGATGAATTGCAACAGGCAGTTGGAAGATATGTCGAAAAAACCGAGGCCAGGCAGCAACAAAAGGTTTTATATGATAACCTTGTTGAAAACATCAATAAGAAAGAAGTAAAAGATTTTAAGATTGCAGTCCCTTCGGCAGACGGATTTTATTTCTTTATGATCGACGAAATTGTGCGGCTTGAGGCGGACAGCAGCTACACGCATATCCATCTTGCCAATAAGCGGCCTTTTACCGCTTCAAAAACCTTAAAACATTTTGAAGAAATGCTGGAGCAATTCAACTTTATCCGAACCCATAAATCGCATTTGGTAAATCCGCGACATATAACAAGACTAAGTAGTAACAACGAATTTGTGTTGTTAACAGATGGAAGCAGGGTTGAAGTGTCCCGTAGAAAAAAAGATGATGTGCAAAAGCAGCTCAATCTACGCACCTGACCATTGACGCAACCAACCGGCCCATTGGCTAAATACTGTCGAGCTTCCTGGCAAGTGCTCTATTCCTTTGCAGAAAAGAAAGAATTGTGACACTTTTTATATCAATAGCTGTGCTGGGAGTTTTCGGGCTGATGCTGCGAAATTTATTTGACAAGAAGGCCAGGATGCGCCGGCTTGCCAGGGATGGTGTTGAAGCAAAAGCGCTTTTACTAAACATCCACTACGATACTGATAAAAGCCAACTGCAAATGGTAAGATTGCAATTACAGGTGTATCCTGAAACGGGAAGGAATTTTGTCAGCGAAATTTCCGAGGTACCGGATCAATTGAATGTTAGTGAATACCGAGTTGGCGATTACTTAAACGTTAAATACAACCCGCTAAATACAAAAGAAATACTCATAATTTCCGCCAATAACGATGATCTATAATTCTTTCTCCATATAAACGACTCCCTGCAATGGATTGTCATAATATGCGGAGATGTTTTTAAAGCCGAATTGTTTGTATAAGTGTATGGCAGGTGCTAGTTTTTCAAATGTATCGAGCCTCATCTTCTCATAATTTCTTTGTTTTGCTGAGCTTAACAACTCTTCGATCAAAATCCTGCCGATTTTATTTTCCCGGAAGCCAGGTTTGACATAAAGCCTTTTCATTTCGCAGGCCGCGCCATCTTTCATTCTTGTGAGTGCGATGCAACCGGCTACTTCGTCATTCCAGTAAGCAAGCACCAGGTCGCCATCGGGCAGGCCGTATTTTTTTAAAGGATCCTTTAGTTCTGCCTCAAAACTTTGAAAACAGATGTCTTCCGCAAGCTCTTTTTCATATTCACGAAAAAGTTCCCTGATGATATTCAGTTCGGTACCTTCCTCTATAATATGTTTTATCCTAAGCATATTTGCTGCATAAAATTAGTTTATCTAACTTTTCCGCGTAAACCATTTAAAAAATGTTTACCCGTTTCATCATTTTTGCTTTCGTGATAGTTATCTGCCCGGCTCTTTTTGCCCAGAAATACAAAAAGGTTCATGAAGCTGCCGTGCTGGTGGATACACACAATGATTTTCCGAGCGCATCCATTGAAAAGAAAGTAAGCTTTGACGCGAACCTGCTTGGGATCACACATTCTGATCTTGGCCGAATGCGGCGTGGCGGTGTTGATGTGCAGATATTCTCCATTTTTTGCGGACCAGAGCAAAAACAACCATATGCATTTGCCAATCGTGAGATCGATTCGGTTTATGAATGGGTGAGAAGAGAGCCGATCTACATGACAATTGTAAGAACACCGGATGAGCTAAGAAGAGCCGTTAAAGAAAAAAGGCTGGCAACAATGCTTGGTGTTGAAGGCGGACACATGATAGAAGATAATATCGCTAACCTGGATAATTTATACGTAAGAGGTGTAAGGTATTTAACGCTCACGTGGAACAATTCAACAAGTTGGGCCACTTCTGCCGCCGATGAAACCACCAGGGGAGATTCATTACCGCACAAAGGACTTACCGAGCTTGGCCAAAAAATAGTAGAACGAATGAATGACTTGGGAATGATCATCGATATCAGTCACAACGGTGAGCAAACTTTTTGGGATGTGATAAAATATACAAAGAAACCGGTCATTGCCTCACACAGCAGTGTATGGACGATCTGTAACCACCGGAGAAATTTAAAAGACGACCAAATAAAAGCTATTGCGGAAAACGGAGGCGTTATTCATTTGAATTTTTATGCAGGTTTTCTTGACAGCACCTATGAGCCAAAAGCGCTTGCATTCACAGCGGCCCATAGAGCTGAGGTGGATTCGTTGATAAACAAGGGGACACAGCCTGAGTATGCACAAATGATCGTGATGGAAAAATATAAAGAGGAAGTGTACTCTTTTCGCCCGCCGCTTTCATTACTTATCGATCATCTTGATTATATCGTAAAGCTTGTGGGCGTTGAGCATGTTGGGCTGGGGTCCGATTTCGATGGTATCGAAGCCGGGCCAAAGGAGCTGAATGGCGTGCAGGATTTTCCATTGATCACTAAAGCATTGATGGAAAGGGGCTATAATAAAAAAGATATCCGGAAGATATTAGGTGGAAATTTTTTAAGGGTGTTCCGCGCCAATCAACTTTGAGTCGTGTTGATAATTTCCTCTTCTTTTAATTTTCTATCAAAGAAAAAAGTTCCGGTTGGGAGTATTGATGCAAGAAATGCCGTCGCAAACCATTTCATCGATTTGTTATGATCGGTTTTATATTCCCATGCAAGAAAAAGAAACGCGATAAATAAAACGCCATGTATCCAGCCTACTACAGTTACTGCCATTGGTTGCTTTAAAATATATTTTACCGGCATGGCAATACCAAGCAACACTAAGAATGAAATTCCTTCTGCGATCCCTGCTTTTCGAAGCCAGTTAAGTTTTTTATTCATACCCGTTATAATGATTATTGGGTTGCAATATTAGTTCTTTATTCCTTTTTCCAGTTCTTATATTGATCGCGACTGATAATCGTACTGCCGGCATGACTAAAGGTGTCAAGGGCGAAGGCAACATAATTCACGCCAGGAACCGAGGTAAGATTAATCGCTGCATCAGCGAACCAGGCTGCGGAGCCCGCGCTTCCCATTTGATCGCCGAGATATTCTGCGCTGGGAATAAGGGTATAGAGCGTATCATGACCTTGCTTTACAAATACCAACCGCACTTCAGGATATTTTCCATTGAGACCATTGACAACACGATCTACAGTGATGACGCTATCTGGTACTTCCATGTACTTTTTCATCGTCATTGAATCAGGGTTGATATCCCAAACAAGCACCGTATCTGAAAATACGATCTCGCTATCGTCAACATCGTTACCGCAGCAGGTAAGAATAAAGGTGAGTGATAAAACAGCTATTATTCGCATAACGCAAGTTATAAAATGTCCGTATGTAATTCATGTCACAAAAGTTAAATTGCAGGTCTTATTACAAAAATCTGCTGCATTGAGATCATTTCTTTCCATTGTGACTTTCGTTTTTTTAAGCCACTTAGTATTTGCCCAAAAGAAAAATGAGAGTTTTCAGTTGCATATAAAGAAAGCTGTTTCTACAATAACGATCGACGGCATTATGGATGAAGAAGCATGGCAGGCTGCCGAAGTAGCTGCAGATTTTTTTATGGTATTGCCGATGGATACCAGCCATGCAAGAGTGAAAACAGAAGTAAGAATGAGTTATGATGGTGAAAACCTTTACCTGCTTGCTACTTGTTTTCACAAGCCGGATCAGAAATACATGGTGGAGTCATTAAAGCGGGATTTTATTTTCGGTAAGAATGATAATTTTCTTTTGTTCGTTGATCCTTTTGATGATCAGACCAATGGTTTTTCATTCGGGGCCAATGCTGCAGGCGCACAATGGGATGGCACCATGTATGAAGGTTTTAAAGTTGATCTGAGCTGGGATAATAAATGGAGCTCTGTTGTAAAAAATTATGCGGACCGTTGGCTGTTTGAAATGGCCATTCCTTTTAAAACGATCCGTTATAAAAAAGGAATAAAAAAATGGGGCATCAATTTCAGCAGGCTTGATATACTTATTGCGGAAAAATCAAGCTGGGCGCCGGTGCCAAGACAATTTCCTACTGCATCGCTTGCTTATAGCGGTTCTTTGATCTGGGATGAAGCTCCGCCGGACGCCGGTGCAAATATTTCAGTGATACCATATGTACTTGGCGGCATCAGTAAAAATTATGATGCTAAGACAAAAGCAACATACAGAAAAGATATCGGGGTAGACGCAAAGATCGCAGTTACGTCTTCCCTGAATCTTGATCTCACAGTCAATCCTGATTTTTCCCAGGTAGAAGTGGACCGGCAGGTAACCAATCTCGATCGCTTTGAACTTTTTTTCCCGGAACGAAGACAATTCTTTCTTGAAAATGGAGATCATTTTTCAAATTTTGGTTATGCTACCATCCGGCCTTTTTTTTCAAGACGTATTGGTTTAAACGCCCCGATAAATTTTGGTACAAGACTTAGCGGGAAGCTGAACAAGGATTGGCGCATCGGTATTATGGATATGCAAACAGGCAAGGTTGATTCAATGGAATTGCCTGCTCAGAATTTTGCAGTGGTCGCATTGCAGCGAAGGGTTTTTTCTCGTTCCAATATTGGTTTTTTATTTGTCAATAAACAATCGGTTAACTATCGTCCCACCGATACGGCGAAATACAAATACTCTTCTTACAACAGGAATTTTGGTTTGGAATACAACCTGGCATCTTCCAATAATTTATGGACCGGCAAGATGATGTTGTTAAAATCATTCAGTCCCGGTGATCCCGGAAAAAATTGGGTGCATGCCGCCAATCTTCAATATGCAAGCCGCAAATGGACTATTGCATGGCAACATGAATACGTTGGTAAAAACTACAGCGCAGAAGTTGGCTTTGTACCACGTATCAATTATATCAAGTTAAATCCATTTGTCAGCCGTTTATTTTTCCCAAAAACAGGCAGAATGCTAAGCCATGGACCAAGAGCTTACACGAATTACTTTTTTAATCCATCTATGAAGCAAACCGATCATGAAACTATTTTTTTATACCTGGTGAATTTCAGGAATCAAAGTTTGTTTGATCTGTGGGCGGGAGACGTATTCATTGACCTGTTGCAGCCTTTTGACCCAACCAATACAGGAAAGGATACGCTAGCCCGTGGCACACACCATCGATGGAAAGCCTGGGGCGTAGAATACTTTTCAAAACCTCAGAGTCGTTTTACCTATAGTTTCAGTACAAGGTTTGGTGGGTATTATGCTCATGGCAACCGGATAAATATTACCACCGATCTTGGTTATCGTTTCCAGCCCTTTGTAAATATTGCTATCAATACAAGCTATAACAATATTGATCTTCCGCTGCCATGGGGTAAAACTGATCTTTGGCTGATTGGTCCAAGGGTGGATGTAACCCTGACAAATAAATTATTCTTCACTGCTTTTATTCAATACAACGATCAGCAAAAGAATATCAATATCAATACAAGGTTTCAATGGCGGTACAAGCCGGCTTCGGACCTCTTCATTGTGTATACGGATAATTATTATACCAATCCTTTATACATTCGAAACAGGGCGGTTGTTGTGAAATTTACATATTGGTGGAATATGTAACAGGCCAGGAAAAAATTTCAGGTGATCGTCAAAGTTTCCTGACTCGAATAGAGAATGCTTTCCATGGATTATCGCTTACCAGCTGATGGAATTCGGCTTCATTAAAACCGTGCTCTGACAGTTTAGGGTGCAGTTGTGTGAAAATATTGGTGTAGGGCTTTATATTTTGTACTTGTTTTTTTGGATCATACCAACCCGCATCATGAGATAACAAAATTTGATTCAGTATCTTCTGTTGTTTTGCAAATACAAGTTTCTCAATGTGTTTTTCAATCTCCCAAGCCAATCCGTCAAGAGCTATCCAGCAACCCTGTTTTGCGGCCAGCAGATAATTATTATTGTCTTTCTCATTTTGGGCATGTACCCACACAAAAGCTTCAGGAGATACGTTCATCTTCTTAAGAATATCCAGTTGCGGCCATAAAGCTTTTGATTCTCCGGTATGAGAAAGAATGGTCAACCCTGTTTCTAAATGAGTGATCGCGGCAGCTTTTACCAGTTTTTCGTCAATTGCATCAAGAGTATCGTTTGCATCAACACTTATCTTAATGAGTCCCGGTTTGATGGCTGTTCCATCTATTCCATTCTTAAATTCATTGATCCAGATCTCAGCTATTTGCTCAGCGGTTTTTTCAAATGCAAATGAAGGAATGTATTTGTCGTTCACAGCTCCATAAAAACCGGTGTTGGTCAGGATCGTAAGTCCGGTTCTGGCGGCGAGCTTTTCTAATAGTACTACATCTCTTCCGAGATAGGCCGGGGTGGCGTCTACAAAATATTTGACATTATATTTTTTTGTTTCGTCAAGAAATGGCTGGATCGCGTTGATCACTGAATCGTGATCCCACGCCTTTGAGTTTATGCTGTCGGCTCCAATAAAATCTACGAGTATATGTTCATGCGAAAGCCATACATCCCCCCGTGATGGTGTAACAGTACCTGTTACTGATTCGATTGAATTACCGTCGTCAAATGAACAACCGGGCAGCAAGACAGATAAAAATAAAATGTATCTATTGATGACTTTTTTCATGACATAATTAGTGCTAAACCGTCTATTCGTTGTCCCGAAATTCTTAACCGATATCTTCCGAAATAAAGATTGCATTAGAATTCAGATCATGAAAAGCAAATTCGTTTGTTCCCCATGGCGTGTTCGCCTTAAAATCATCATCTTTCACCGTTCCCCGTTGTTTGAGCTCTTCAAAGATCGGTTTGATATTCTTTACATCGATACGGATCACAGCGCCACCATTCATTGGATCATCATTGGTGCCTGCATGCCATTGCAGGTGTATTTCGAATTCATCACGGTAAAGACCGGCGTACATTTTTTCGTGTAAGAAGGAAACTTCAAAACCGGTTTTCTCTTTATACCAGGCCACATCCCGGTTTATATCCGCAGACTCAAGAACAGGAATGATCCGAACGATTTTTGTATTCATTGGTTATCTGTTTTCAATTGCATCCGTCGCCAATAGTATAAAATCATATTTGCTGGCGACCAAATATCTCTCACAGATGCCACGGATTTTCACAGATTTCTGTGGGCATCTGTGAAATCTGTGAGAACCAAAACCGCAAGTAATGATTTCTATAACTTTTGCGCTTATGGCTTTTTATTTTGCTTCGATTGCATTTAGTACCAATTGCACGAGTTCCTTGATCTTATTCGGCTCGAGCCATCTTGTAACTATCACAAGGTCATGCTCGCTATCAACAACAATAAAATTGCCGCCAAATCCATCGGCCGAATAAATTTTCTTTGAAACATTTCCTAATCGATTCTCTTCATTTGTCCACCACATCAATCCATAACTTTTATTTGCGGCGGAAGGTTGATTCACGGCATTCACCCAGTTTTCAGAGATCAATTGTTTGCCTTTCCATTTTCCTTTTCTGGAAAACAAGAGACCAAATCTTGCATGATCGAGTGTGCTAATAAAAAGCCCGCCGCCGAAATGTCCACCGCCACTCACTGATTCGATCATCTGCCCATCGACATTCACAAAGGAATTATCATAACCATACCAGCGCCATGTTGTGGAGGCGCCGATCGGGTCCATGATCCTTTCTCTTAACACAACCGGCAATGGTTTCCTTATTACCTGCAACAACGAATAAGCTAAAAGATTAACACGAATATCATTGTATTCAAACGAAGAACCAGGTTCTAATAACTTTCTGTTCTTCCAGTCGTCAATTGTACCTTCTCTTGGCGGACGATCGGCCCAATCGCAAACATCAAACAAACAACCGGACCAATCGGAAGATTGCGTTAATAAATGTCTCCAGGTAATTTTTGAATTGTGTGGGCTATCAAATTTGCCATCCCATATATATTCATTTACCTTGTCATCAATGTTCTTTATTAAGTGATCATCGAATGCAAGTCCTGCAACCGTTGACAAATAACTTTTAGTAACGCTGAATGTCATATCCACTCTTTTTATATCACCCCATTGCGCAACGATGTAACCATTCTTTAGAATAATACCTGCCGGTTTTCCCCTTTCCCTCATTGGGCCTGCTATCCGGTAACCGGGTTCTCTTTCATGAGCTTTCAAATTTGCGATACGCAGATCATATTCAGTTTTTGTTTCATTACGAATAGCAAAGCTGACCGCACTGTCTACCAGCGCTGCATTCATTTTAAGTTCTGAAGGTTTTTTTGTTTGCCAGGTAGAGTCGGGGTAGTAGAGTTGCTGGCTATGAGCTAAATGAAAAACAAATAATAGGACCAAACTATAAGAAATCCGGTAAAAGCCAATCTTCATTTTTGATTTGTTGGTTTTGAATTCTTAATAATAAAATAAAGTGCAAGTAATGAGGCCCCAAAAAAAAGTTGAACAATGTATCTATTCCCCAGTGTGCTAACAACCCTTTCGTAACCAAATGGCCTGAAGACCTTACAAAATATTTGAATAAGTGCTAATAAAGTAAAAATTAATGCAAGTGATAATATCAATATTCTGGTTGGTTTCTTGTTCAAACCATATGTGTCATTATTGTTAAACTTAACACGCATATAGATTTATTAATCTTAATAATCAATCACCTGCTCCTCTATCGTCTGTGGTAATTCTCTCCACTCATATTGCTGGTTGCGGAGTTGTGGTTCAAAGCCGGCTTCACGAATTGCCTGCTGAATGCTTTTATAAGTAAAGCGATGTGGTGCCCCAGCGGCACTAACCACATTTTCTTCCAGCATGATGCTGCCAAAGTCATTGGCGCCGGCATGGAGGCAAAGTTGTGCCACCTGTTTTCCTACCGTAAGCCAGCTTGCCTGTATATTTTTGATATTGGGCAGCATGATCCGGCTCATGGCGATCATGCGGATATATTCTTCAGGTGTTGTAAGATTATGAACGCCGCGGATCTTTGCCAGCAGTGTATCCACGTCCTGGAATGTCCATGGAATAAAAGCAAGAAAACCCTTTGCGTGTTCGGGCTTGCGGCTTTGCACTTCTCTTATTTTTATCAAATGCTCAAACCGTTCTTCGATCGTTTCTACATGCCCAAACATCATCGTCGCAGAAGTAGTGATGTTAAGTTTATGCGCTTCATGCATGATGTCAAGCCATTCCTGTGCGCCACATTTTCCTTTACTTATCAACCGGCGAACACGATCGATCAATATTTCGGCGCCGGCACCGGGTAACGAATCCATGCCGGCTTCTTTCAACGCGATCAACACATCGCGATGATTGCCCGCCTTACCGTCGGGTAAACTTTTTTCCAGCTTGGTGATGTGCGCCACTTCCGGCGGACCCAGTGTATGCAACTTGATCGTTGGAAATTCCTCTTTGATCCGGCGAAAAGTATTCACATAAAAATCCAAGCCCAATTCAGGATGATGCCCGCCCTGTAATAACAGCTGGTCGCCGCCCCAGCGTATCGTTTCCTCAATTTTTCTCCGGTAGGTCGGCATATCCGTTATGTATGCCTCGGGATGACCGGGTATGCGGTAGAAGTTACAGAACTTGCAATTGGCGATACAGACATTAGTGGTGTTCACATTACGGTCGATCTGCCAGGTTACCTTGCCATGCGGCACTTGCTTTTTTCTTAATTCATCTGCAATGAACATCAGCTCGGTAAGCGGTGCATTATTGAATAAAAAAACACCTTCTTCTTTGGTAAGGAACTCAAAACGGGAAGCTTTCTCGTATAGACCGGTTAATTGCATATTCACAACCAGCAAAGGTAAAGAAGGGAAAATCATTCGCTTAATTACCGCCTGTAATTATTTATTGTATTATTATAATATCTTGTCGCGCCGAATGCAGCAAATAAGCAAAACTATTCGTCTATTTGCTGAAGTGTGTTTCAGATGAATTTGCAACGATTGCTATGATACGTAAACGTTTATTACAATTTTCCTTTTGCTTTTTATTAGCTGTTTCCATAAGCGTGGAAGCACAGGAACAATTCATTGAGCCGCCAGCAAAGCTCTTGACCTCATTTCGTTTCAGGCAGTTATCCGGCGGCGTTATTTTACTTAAGGCTCAATTCGGGAGTTTTAATGATACTTTGAATTTTATCTTAGATACAGGCAGTGGTGGTATTTCACTTGATTCCACCACAGTTGACTATTTTAAAATCACGCCAACCCCGTCGGATCTCACGATACTCGGTATTGCAGGTGTCCGTAAAGTGAGTTTTCTTTATAATCAACGACTAAGGCTTCCGGGTCTCACAGTTGACAGCCTGAATTTTCATATCAATAATTATGAAATTCTAACGGCAGTATATGGAGAGAAGATCGATGGCATTATCGGTTACTCTGTTTTGAGCCGCTACATTTTCAACATTAATTACGATAGCCTGAAAATTTCGGTGTATACAAATGGCAGGATGAAATATCCACGCGGCGGCTGGTTGTATGAACCGGTCCTTCGCACACTTCCCGTACAAAGTGCAAGGATACGGGATGCCATCACTACCAATTCACGTTTTTTATTTGATATTGGTGCAGGTCTTTGCCTGATGCTGAACAAAGAATTTATTGATGACAGTAATTTCCTCGACAAGAAAAGAGTATTGTACGCAAAAGAAGCTGAAGGTGTAGGCGGCAAGATCGATATGCATATGACCGTGATAAAAGAAATACGCATAGGTCCCTATCGTTTCCGTAATGTGCCTGTATTTATTTTTGATGACACATTCAATCTTACTTCATATCCCTATCTCAGCGGCATAATCGGTAATGATATACTGCGACGATTCAATTTAATATTGAATTATGCAAAGAAGGAATTTTATTTGATGGCCAATTCGCATTATGGCGACGGGTTTGACTATGCTTATTCGGGAATTGAGCTGTATATGATCGACGGACATATTATTCTTGGTGATGTTGCTAAGGGTTCCCCGGCAGCATTGGCGGGACTGAAAGAAGGCGATATTGTTGTCGGCATCAATAATATCCTGGGGCAAAACCTTCAATTATTTAAAACCGCCTTACAGGCCGCCGGAGAAAAAGTAAAACTGATCGTGACGCGTGATGGCGACCTGATGGAGTTTACTTTCAAGATAAAGACCATATTTTGATCCTTTCTTCTGTCTCAATTGCTAATTTTGCCTCCCAATATTTACCTGGTTTATTTTGAATCACTATGATACGATTTGAAAAATTTGTATTAACAAATGGATTGCGGGTGGTTGTTCACCAGGACAACTCGACACCCATGGCTGTAGTGAATGTGATGTATGATGTGGGCGCAAGGGATGAGGACCCGGAAAAAACGGGTTTTGCTCACCTGTTCGAGCACCTGATGTTTGGAGGAAGCATTAATATTCCTGTGTATGATAGTCCCCTCCAGATGGCCGGTGGCGAGAATAATGCTTACACAAGTCCTGATCTTACTAATTATTATATATCACTCCC
>Ga0075421_100006786_pt1 | contig 13984 bp, 13 predicted proteins | sample SoiMetdeltSBSDD5_FD_75292 | JGI IMG/M metagenome (GOLD analysis project Ga0075421, IMG submission 75292) | Bulk soil microbial communities from a Populus tree surrounding site in Tennessee, USA - Soil MetaG P. deltoides SBSDD5 | ecosystem: Environmental > Terrestrial > Soil > Tree plantation...
CGAAGGACTCCACCCTGTCCGTGGTCAAGGCCAAGTCGCTGCTCGGCGTAGCGGTGAGCCGATGACGGCGCGCGGCTGGGAGATCGTGGAGCGTGTCAAGGCCGGCGAGCTGCTCGTCTTCGACGGCGGCTACGGCACCATGCTGTTCGCGGCGGGGCTCCTCAACGGCGCGTGCCCAGAGCTCTGGAACGACACGCACGCCGACGTGGTGCGGGGCATCCACGCGGGCTACTACGACGCCGGCAGCCACCTGGTCGAGACGAACACCTTCGGGGGCACGCGGCTAAAGCTCAACGAGTACAAGCTGGGTGATCGGACCCGCGAGCTCAACGCGAAGGGAGCCCGGCTCGCCCGCGCGGCGGCGCCCGCCGACCGGTACGTGGCCGGCTCGATCGGACCCACGAGCCGGCTGCCCGTCGACTATGCGCTCGACGAGGGTGTGACCGACGAGGAGTACGAGGCGACCTTCCGCGAGCAGGCGGAGGCGCTGGCCGAGGGCGGCGTCGACATCTTTGCCGTCGAGACGATGATGTTTCCCCAGGAGGCGACGGCGGCCATCCGCGCCTGCAAGGCGGTGACGCCGCTCCCCGTGATGGCGACGATGTTCTTCCAGTTCGAGGAGCTCCACGATCGCGACCGGACGATGTGGGGCGAGAGCCCGGCCGAGGTGGCCAAGAACCTGCTCGCGGCCGGCGCCGACATCGTCGGCATGAACTGCGGCCGCGGTCCGGATCGCGCCATCACGATCATCCGGGAGATGCGCGCGGTCACGGACGCGCCGCTGATCGCGTATCCGAACGCGGGGCTGCCGATCACGACCGGCGATACGGTCACCTACGAGCTCGGGCCGGAGGCGATGGCCCGCGAGTATCCGGCGCTGCTCGATGCCGGCTGCAACATCGTCGGCGCCTGCTGCGGCTCCAATCCGGAGCACATCCGCCGCATCGCGGAGGTCGTGCGCAGCCGCACGCGGTGAGCCTGCCGGGCGGCGTGCAGGTCCTCGATGACCTGCCGCTCGCCATCGATCCCGACGAGGTCCTGCGCTTCCAGGGCTACAAGAAAGGCGTCGACGTGCCGACGCCGGACGTCCGCGCCCTGTTCGACGACGCGCTCGCCCTCGGCAGTCGCCTCATGGTGCCGCGCGCCGTCATCCGGTGGGTCGCCGTGGATCGGCGTGAGTCCGACCGTCTCGAGGCGGACGGCGTGACGCTCACGATTCCGGCGGTCGGCGCGCGCTGGGGCGCCGTGGAGCACGTGGCCGTCGCCATCTGCACGATCGGCGAGGCGCTCGAGCGGCACGTGGCGGAGCTCTGGGAGGCCCGCGAGCTCCCACTGGCCTCGATGCTCGACAGCGTCGGCTCGGGCGCCGTGGAGAGCCTCGCGGAGTACGTCAACGACGTGCTCTGCCAGCAGGGCCTCGCCGCCGGCCTCCAGGTCACCAACCGCATCAGTCCCGGGTACGCCGACTGGGAGATGGCGGAGCAGGCGGAGCTCTTCCGCGTGTGCCCCGGGACGCCGGTCGGCGTCGTCCTGAACGCCGCATGCGTGATGGCTCCGGGCAAGTCGATTTCCCTGCTGGCCGGCGCCGGCGTGGCGGCGCGGGTCGATCACTACTTCAGCCAGTGCGCGCGCTGCTGGATGCGCGACTGCGCGTATCGTCGCGCGCCGGCGCGCCGCACGGTGCATCGCTGATGGACGTCCCGTCGCGGCTGCCGTGGCCGATGGTGCTGCAGATCCTCGGGGTGATCGCGGCCGCCTGGGTGGTGATCGCCACCTGGGAGATCTGGTTGCTGTTCTTCACCTCCCTGATCCTGGCGGCCGCGATCCTGCCGGCTGCGCGCTGGGGCGAGCGGCGCCGCATCCCGCGCGGGGTGGTCGTGCTCGCCGTCTACGTCGGCGTCTTCGGTGTTCTCGCGCTGATGGGACGTCTCGTGTGGCCGGCGCTGAGCGAGCAATGGATGCAGTTCACCGAGCAGCTTCCAAAGCTGCTCGACAACGCCCGCGTTTTGCTCGGACGGTTCGACTACTGGCTCGCGCAGTGGGGCGCCTCGCTGCCGCAGCCGAAGGCCGACAACGTGCCGGGCCTCGCCGGGAGCCTGCTGGGCAATGTGCTACGCGTGACCACTGGCGCCGTCGGCGTCGTGGTGGAGCTGCTGGCCGTGCTCGTGGTGGCCGCCTACGTCGTCATCGACGCCCGTGAGATCGGGCATACGCTGCTGGCGCTGCTGCCGCGCGAGCATCGCCCCACCGCCACCCGGCTCGCGCCCTCGGTGCTCGAGCGCATCGGCGGCTACGTGCGGGGTCAGCTCGTCTCCTCGTTCTTCGTCGGGGTGCTGATCGCGGTCGCGCTCTCGCTCCTCGGCGTCCGGTACGGGCTCCTGATCGGCGCCCTCGCGGCCGTGCTCAACATCGTGCCGTTCGTCGGCGCGACGGTGGCCGCCGTGCTGGCCGTCCTGTCGGCGCTCAGCGACGGCATCGTGCTGGCCGCCGTCGCGCTGGCCGTGATGGTGGGATGTCAGACGATCGAGGGCAAGCTGCTGGCGCCGTACTTCGTCGGGCGCGCCACCGGCCTGCACGCGCTCGCCGTCTTGCTTGCGCTGCTGGCCGGCTTCAAGCTCCACGGGCTCCTCGGTGGCCTGGTGGCGGTGCCGCTGCTGGCCGGCGCCTGGGAGATCGTGCGCACGCTGTGGGTGGAGCCGCGCCGCCGCGACTGATGTGACCGGGCAGCTCGTCCAGATCCTCGGAGCGGTCTTGGTCCTCGCGGGCTTCGTGGCCGGCCAGGCCGGCGTCTTGCGCGTCGACTCGCGGCCGTACCTCTGGCTCAACCTCGTCGGCTCGCTGATGCTCACGGTCGACGCCTGGCGCGGCCGGCAATGGGGCTTCGTGCTGCTGGAAGGCGTGTGGGCGGTCGTGTCGGCGCGGGGCCTCGTCACCCGCCGACGCTGATCGCGCCCATAGTCGCGGTGGTACGATGACGTGTCATGGCGGCCGACAATATCGTCCTTGTCGGATTCATGGGCGCCGGCAAGTCGGTGTCCGGCCGTCTGCTCGCGCGCCGTCTCGGACGCTGCTTCGTCGAGACCGACGACATGATCGTGTCGCGCGACGGCCGCTCCATTCCGGAGATCTTCCGGATCGATGGCGAGGAGACGTTTCGCCGGCTCGAGGCCGAGACGCTGGAGGCGCTGCGCCTGAAGTCGAGGGACGTCATCGCAACCGGCGGCGGTCTGCCGTGTCGAGACGGCCGGATGGAAGCGCTCCGTGCGCTCGGCATCGTGGTGTGGCTGCGTGGCGATCTCGGCGTGCTGCTGGAGCGCGCAGGCCGCATCGGTGGCCGCCCCATGCTGGAGCGGTCACCGGCCGAGGTGGAAGCGCTCTACCGGAGCCGCGAGCCGTATTACGCGCGGGCGCACGTCACCATCGACACGGCGGGCCTCGGCGTGGATCAGGTCGTGTCGCGCGTGCTCGCGGCGCTCCGGGAGAGTCATGCCGCACGCGTTTAGCGAGCGCCTCGGCGAGGGCGCGCTGCTCTGCGACGGCGCCATGGGGACCGTGCTCTACGCGCGCGGCGTTCCGCTCGACGCCTGCTTCGACGTGCTCAACCTGAACAATCCGCGGCTCGTGCAGGGCGTCCACGCGGAGTACATCGCGGCCGGCGCCGACTGCATCGAGACCAACACCTTCGGCGCCAACCGGTTCAAGCTTGCCATCCACGGGCTCGAGGATCAGACGCACGAGGTGAACCGGCGCGGGGTGCGGCTGGCGCGCGACGTGCGGGAGTCGGCGGGGCGCGACGTCTGGGTGCTGGGCTCGATGGGACCGCTCGGGAAGTACCTGCAGCCGCTCGGGACGATCACCGCCGACGACGCGCGGGAGGCGTTCCGCGAGCAGGCGGAGGCGCTGCTCGAGGGCGGCGTCGACGCGTTTGTGGTGGAGACGTTCTCGGACCTCGCGGAGATCCGGCTGGCCATCGAGGCGATCCGCTCGGTCACCGATCTGCCCATCGTGGCGCAGATGGCCTTCACCGACGAGGCGGTCACGTTCATGGGACGGGCGCCGGCCGACGTCGCGCGCGATTTGCGGCCGCTCGCCGTGCAGGCCATCGGGGCCAACTGCTCGGTGGGCTCGTCGACGCTCTACGACGTGCTCGAGCGCATGGCGCCGGAGGCGGGGGGCCTGCCCCTCGCCATCCAGCCCAATGCCGGGCTGCCGAGCCGCATCGGTGAGCGTCTGATCTATCTCTCATCGCCGGCCTACATGGGCGAATACGCCGGCCGGATGGTCGAGGCGGGCGCGCGGCTCGTCGGTGGCTGCTGCGGCACCACGCCGCAGCACACGGCGGCGATGCGCGAGACGCTCGATCGGCTGACGCCGGCCACGCGACGCCGCGACCCGCGTGTGATGCTTGCCCGCCCCGCGCGCCCGGCCGCGCCGGAGTCGGCCGGGGTGGCGCACGCGCCCGTGCCGACCCTGCTGCAGCGGCGGCTCGAGGCCGGCGACTTCGTCGTCACCGTCGAGCTCGATCCTCCGCGCGGCCACACCGTGGACAAGCTGGTGCAGGGAGCCAAGCTTCTCAAGGAAAAGGGCGTGGAGATCGTCGACATCAACGACGGCTCGCTCGGCCGTGTCCGGATGTCCGTGCTCGCCACGGCGTTGCTCGTCCGCGACGGCACCGGGCTCGACGTCAACATGCACTTCACCTGTCGCGATCGCAACCTCATGGGCATCCAGGGCGACCTGCTCGGCGCCCATGCGCTCGACATCCGCAACATCCTCGCGATGACGGGGGACCCGCCGCGCGCCGGCGACTATGCGAATGCGACGGCGGTGTTCGACGTCGACGGCGTCGGCCTGATCGAGATCTTGCGAAGGATGAACGACGGCGTCGACGCCACCGGCACGTCCATCGGCGACCCGACGTTCTTCTGCGTCGGCGCCGCCCTCAACCCCGCCGCCGACGACGTCGAGCGCGAGGTCGAGCGGATGCATCGCAAGATCGAGGCGGGCGCGCGGTGGCTGCAGACGCAGCCGATGTACGACCTCGAGCAGCTCGAGCGGTTTCTCGCGCGCGCGGGCGGCTCCCCGGTCCCGGTGCTGGTGGGCATCCTTCCGCTCCACAGCTCCCGCCACGCCGAATTCCTGCACAACGAGGTGCCGGGGATTACCATCCCTGACGCGGTACGCGCACGGATGCGACAGGCGGGTGAGTCGGCGCTTCGCGCGGGGATCGAGATGGCCCAGGCGCTCGTGAACGACGTGCGCGGTCGCTACGCCGGCGCCTACCTGATGCCGTCGTTCGGCCGATTCGAGGTGGTGGCGGAGGTGCTCGATGTCCTCCACTGACAGGGCGATGGTGGCGGCACTCGGTGTGCGTGAGGCGGCGTCCCGCGTGCAGGCAGGCGAGCTGACGGCGGCGGCGCTGGTCGAGGCGTGCCTCGACAAGATCGGCTCGCTGGACGGGACACTGCACGCCTGGGCGTACGTCGACGGCGATGGCGCGCGGGCGGCAGCGCGCGCGCTCGACGGCGGAACCGCCCGTGGTGTGCTCCGCGGCGTGCCGATCGGCGTGAAGGACATCTTCCACGTGCAGGGCATGCCGACCACGGCGGGCTCGCGGCCGTTCGCCCACTCACGTCCGTCGGCCGACGCGACGTCGGTCGGCCGGCTCCGGGCGGCCGGCGCCATCGTCCTCGGCAAGACGCATACGACGGAGTTCGCGTTTCGCGATCCCGCGCCGACGTGCAATCCGTGGAATCCACGCCACACCCCGGGCGGCTCGTCGTCGGGATCGGCCGCCGCCGTCGCGGCGCGGATGGTGCCGGCCGCGCTCGGCACGCAGACGGTCGGGTCCGTGCTGCGACCCGCCGCGTACTGTGGCGTGGTGGGCTACAAGCCCACGCACGGCCTCGTGCCGGCCGACGGGGTGATTCCGCTCGCGTGGTCGCTCGACCACGTCGGCGTGTTCGCGCGCTCGGTGCCCGACGTCGCGCTCGTGCTGGGCGTCCTCACGGGCCGCGGGCTCGACCCCGTGCCGGTCGGCGCGCCGCGCCTGGCCCTCGCACCCGAGCTGCTCGATCGCGCCACGCCGGAGATGGCCGCGCACGTGCGCGCGCTGGCCGAGCGGTTCGCAGCTGCCGGCGCCACGGTGACCGAGCTGAAGCTCCCGGCGGAGTTCGCCACGTTGCACGCCGCCGGGCAGCGCGTGCTGGAGGTGGAGGCGGCCGCCTATCATCGCGACGCGTTCGCGCGGCACGAGAAGGACTACGGCAAGCACATCGCCGAGATGATCCGCATCGGCCTCGGCCACACCGCCGTCGACTATGTGGCGGCCAACCGCGCCCGGCTGGCGTTCCGCGAGACCGTCATGCCACTGCTGGCCGCGCACGATGCGCTGCTGTCGCCGACGGCGCCGGCGACGGCGCCCGAAGGGCTCGCGTTCACGGGCGACGCGTCGCTGTGCGCGCCGTGGTCGTCGGCCGGTGTCCCGGCGGTGAGCCTGCCGAGCGGCGTCAGTGACCGCTCGCGCCTGCCACTGGCCGTCCAGCTCGTGCAGGCGGCCGGCGCGGATGCCCGCCTCCTCGGCGTCGCCGCGTGGTGCGAGCGCCAGCTGGACCCGATGCCCGCGCCGCCGCACGCCTGATGCTGGATCTCAAGATCGAGGGCGCGACGGTCTTCGACGGCACCGGCGCCGCCGGCGGTCGCACCGACGTCGGCGTGCGTGGCGAGACGATCGTGGCCATCGGCGATCTGAGCCGCGAGCGCGCCGGCACCACGCTGAACGCGTCCGGCAAGGCGCTGGCGCCCGGGTTCATCGACATGCACTCCCACTCCGACTGGCGGCTGTGGGCGAACCGGCGCGCGGAGTCGAAGATCCGGCAGGGCGTGACCACCGAGGTCGTCGGCAATTGTGGGTTCTCGCCGGCGCCGGTGCGGCCCGAGTTCCTTGACGATCTCCGCGGATTTGCGCTGTACGTGCCGCCGGGCATGGACTTCGCGTGGTCGGGCTTCGACGACTATCTTCGCGCCTTCGATACCGGCGGCACCGCGGTCAATGTCGTGCAGCTCGTCGGCCATGGGACGCTGCGCATCGCGGCCATGGGGTTTGCCCGGCGCGCGCCGACGGCCGCCGAGCTCACCACGATGCGGCGGCTGATGGGCGACGCCGTGGAGGCTGGCGCCTGGGGTCTCTCGACCGGTCTCATCTACGCGCCCGGCTCGTATGCGACCACCGAGGAGATCATCCAGATCGCGCGCGTGGCCGGCAGCCAGGGCGGCTTCTACGCCAGCCACATCCGCGGCGAGGGCGCCACGCTGCTCGACGCCGTCGCCGAGGCGATCCGTGTCGGACGCGAGGGGCAACTGCCCGTGCAGGTGAGCCACGTGAAGGCGGCCGGCCGCCCCAACTGGGGCAAGGTGGAGCGCGCGCTCGCGCTGATCGACGGCGCCCGCGCCGACGGACTGGACGTGATGGCGGACGTCTATCCGTATACCGCGTCCAGCACCACGCTCCGCACGCTCCTGCCGGACTGGGCGCTCGAGGGCGGCGTGGACGCCATGATCAAGCGCCTCGCCGACGCCGACGCGCGCGCGCGGATCCGCCGGGAGATCGAAGCGCCCGTGACGGGACAGAGCCTGCTCGACCGCGTTGGATGGGAGAACGTGATGATCTCGTACTGTGCCCGCCGCAAGGACGCCGAGGGCAAGCGGCTCTCGGAACTCGGCGCCGCGCGCGGGATGGAGCCGCTCGACGCCGCCCTCGAGCTCATCGTGGACGAGGCCGGCAAGGCCTACATGATCCTGTTCCAGCTGGACGAAGCCGATCTCCGGCGTGCGCTCGTTCACCCGCACGTCATGATCGGCTCCGACGGCTCCGCGCTGGCGCCCTACGGCGCGCTCGGCGAAGGCAAGCCGCACCCGCGCAGCTACGGCACCTTCCCGCGCGTGCTCGGCGAGTACGCGCGGGAGCAGCGCGTGCTGTCGCTCCCGCAGGCGATCCACAAGATGACCGGGATGCCCGCGCGACGTCTGAACCTGAAAAACCGTGGCCTCGTGCGCGAGGGCGCCAAGGCCGATCTCGTCGTGTTCGACCCGCGCCGCATCGCCGACGCCGCCACCTACCAGGATCCGCATCGCTACCCCGCAGGGATCGAGCACGTGCTCGTCAACGGGCGCTTCGTGATCAAGGACGGTCAGCACACCGGCAGTCTTCCCGGACGGGTCCTCACCCCGCCGTAGCCGATGGCACGCGTCGTCCCCGATCTGCTCACACCGCTCGCCACCGCGGCGTCGCTCGAGGCCGGGCTGGTGCAGACCCTCAAGCGGCTGGTGGCGCTCGTCGGCGGCACCGCCGGCGTGCTCGTCGTCCGTCCCCACGGCTCGACACCGCTGCTGGTGGCGGCCGGGCCGGCCGCCGCCACGGCGCCGCTGCGCGCCGCACTGCTCGACGGCGCCGCGCTGCCGCGCGGCGCAGTGCGCGCCGTGCTCGGGCGCGGCCGCGTCACCGGAGAGGTGGCGCTGGTGGGCCGGCGCGCGCTCCGCCGCGGCGCGCTTTCCTCCGGCGTCGCGCACGATCTCGGGGCTGCCCTCGAGCCGGCGTGGGAGTTTCACCGCCGTGCCCTGCGCCTCCGCGTGCTCGACGAGGTCACACGCCGTTTCGTGTCGAGCGATTCCGTCGATGACGTCCTGCGCGACTTCGCCGCCGGCGTGGCCAAGCTCGTCAGCTTCGACGCCCTGACCATCTCGCTGGTCGACGCCGAGCGGCACGAGTTCGAGGTCATCGAGGTATCGCCCGGGCCGGCGTCCGGCGCCCTCCCGCGCGAAGGTCGACAGCCGATGGAGAAGACGCTCCTGGCCGAGGCCGTGGCCGCGGGCGCACCGGTGCGTGTCGACGACGTCGACGACGCGGGGGTGCCGGCCGCCAGTCGCGTTGCGCTCGGCGCGCGTGGCTGGCGCTCCGTCGTGCTCGTTCCGCTCGTGAGCCGGGAGGGCGTGTTCGGCGCCGTCAGCCTGCTGGCGGCTCGTCGCGCGGCCTTCGACGGTCGCGACGTCGACAGCGCTACCGAGCTGGCGCGGCCGCTCGCCTCGGCGATCGAGCAGCGACGGCTCGTCGACGAGAGCCGGCGCCGCGCCGAAGAGCTGGCGGCGCTGTACACGACGAGCCAGCTCATCACGTCACGCCTGGATGTCGCGTCGGTGCTCGATCGGATCGCGCGTTCGGTGACGGCGTTGATCGGCAGCACCGGCTGCGGCATCGGCCTGCTCGAGCCGGGCGGCGCGCGCCTGATCAACGCGGCCGCTCACGGCTACCAGAGCGAGGAATGGCGCGCGCTGGTGCTGCCGGTCGGCGAGGGCATCATGGGCCGCTGCGCGGAGACGGGGGCTCCCCTCCGTGTCGACGACGTGCGCGTCGATCCGCGCTCGGCGCGTCGCGACGTCGACGCGCGCGAGGGCATTCGCTCGATGCTCTGCGTCCCCCTGCGCGTGGCGGGCAAGCTACTCGGCGTCATCTCGGCGGTCTCGACCCGGTCGGCCGCGTTCACCGCCCACCACCAGGAGGTGCTGGAAGCGTTCGCCGAGCAGGCCGGGATCGCTGTTCAGAACGCGCAGCTCTTCGAGGAGAGCGTCCTGCGCACGCGGGAGACGCGGGCGCTGCTCGCGGCCGGACGCGCCGTCACTGCCAGCCTCGACCGCGATCGCACGGTGACGGTCATCATGGAGCAAGCGCGGGCCGTGCTCGGCGTGCACTCGTGCGGCATCATGATGCTCGACCCCCAGAGCCGCATCCTCTCGCTGGTCGCGAGCCTCGATGTGCCCGAGCCGATGCTGTCGACCGTGCGCGTGCACGAGGGCGAAGGTCTCACCGGGCAGGCGGTGGCGCAGTCCCGGCCGATGCAGAGCGCCGACCTCTGGTCCGATCCGCGCGCCGCGTACCCCCACCTGTCGCGCACGAGCGGATTTCGCTCGATGCTGGCCGTGCCGTTGCGCGTCGGCGCCAAGGCGCTGGGCGCGCTGGTCGTGCTGCGCCAGGACGTCCACGCCTTTACCCCGGCCGAGGAGGAGCTGCTGCTGGCGCTCGCGGATCAGGCGGCCATCGCCATGGAGCACGCGCGACTGTACGAGAACCTCGAGGGTATGGTGGCCGAGCGGACGCGCGAGCTCGATGGACAGAAGCGGTTCGTGGAGGTGGTGGTCGAGACGCTGCCGCTCGGTGTCTTCGTCCTCGACGGCGACCTGCGCGTCGTGCGGGCCAACCGTGAGGGCGCGCGGACGCTCGCGTGCGAGGCGGCGCCGGGGCGGCCGCTGCACGAGCTGGTGCCGCCGCCGCTGGCCGTGGCGCTGTCGACGTTCGTCAACGCCGCGCGTGAGCGCCGCGCCGTGGACGTCGTCGAGCGCGAGCTGCGGGCCGGCGGCGACACCAAGACGCTACGGTTCACGGCGGCGCCGCTCGATGAGCACGGCGACGGCGGCGGTCACGTCGTCCTCCTCGCGGAGGACGTGACGCGCGCCAAGCACCTGGAGCGCCAGATGCTGCTCACCGAGCGGCTCACCACGGCGGGCCGCCTCGCCGCCGGCGTCGCTCACGAGCTGAACAATCCCCTGGCGACCATCGCGGGCTGCGCGGAGTCACTGACCGCCCGCCTCAAGGAAAACCCGCTCGCGGGCCGACCGGAGCTCGCGGACTTTTCCGGCTATCTCACGCTGATCGAGGAGGAGGCGTTCCGCTGCAAGGAGATCACGGGCAGTCTCCTGCAGTTCGTGCGCGAGCCGGGCCACCGCCGCGCGCCGACCGACGTCAACGCGCTGGTGCACAAGACGATCGAGCTGCTCTCGCATCAGTCGAGGTTCGTCAACAGCCGGTTCGCGACCGCGCTCGATTCGGAGCTTCCGCTGGTGGTGGTCAACGAGGGTCAGTTCCGTCAGCTCTTTCTCGGGTTGGCCTCGAACGCGCTGGAGGCGATGGAGGGCCGGGGTCGGCTGACGATCAGCACGCGGCGCGCGCGCGGTGAGGTCCACGTCGACTTTGCCGACGAGGGCCCCGGCATCAGCGAGGAGGTGCTGGCGCGGATCTTCGACCCGTTCTTCACCACCAAGCCGCCGGGGCAGGGCACGGGACTCGGCCTCGCCATCGCGCAGTCGATCGTGGCCGACCACGGCGGCCGCATCGAGGTCGAGTCGCGGCTGGCGGCCGGAACGGTATTCAGGGTAGTGTTGCCCGCATGAAGCCGCGCCCATCTCGAACGGGCCACCCACGGTTCACGGCCGTCTCGAAGCGATCGCTACAATGACGCGCCCGATTCGTGTGCTCGTGGCCGACGACGAGACCAAGCTGCGCGAGCTGATGGTCCGCGAGCTCGCGCGCCGGGCCCATGAGGTGGACGGCGTGGGCGACGGCGAGAGCGCCCTCGTCGCGCTTCGAGATCGCGAGTTCGACGTCGTCATCCTCGACATGAAGATGCCCCGCAAGGAGGGCATCGAGGTGCTCCGCGAGCTCCAGTCGCTTCCCGAGCATCCGCAGGTGATCGTCATGACGGGCTTCCAGGAAGTCGCCACGGCCGTGGAGGCCATGAAGCTCGGCGCCTACGACTACCTCACCAAGCCGACGAAGATCGAAGAGCTCGACATCGTGATCCGCAAGGCGGCCGAGAAGGGCCAGCTCATCCGCGACAACGTCGCGCTGCGCGCGCACGCCCCGGGCGCCGAGCCGTACGGGGGGATCCTGACCCGCAGCTCGAAGATGCAGGAGGTGCTTCGCATCGTGGAGCGCGTGGCGCCGACCGACTCCTCGGTGCTGATCCTCGGCGAGAGCGGCACCGGCAAGGAGCTGGTGGCACGGGCCATCCACGAGCGCTCGGCGCGCGCCGCGCGCGCGTTCGTGCCGATCCACTGCGGCGCCCTGCCGCGCGAGGTGCTCGAGTCCGAGCTCTTCGGACACGAGAAGGGCGCCTTCACCGGCGCCGTCAACGCCAAGCCCGGCCTGGTGGACCTGGCCGACGGCGGCACGCTGTTGCTGGACGAGATCGGCGAGATGGAGCCGGACAGCCAGGTGAAGCTGCTGCGCGCGCTGGAGACCGGCATGTTCTTCCGGGTCGGCGGCACACGTCCGCGCAGCGTCGACATCCGGATCGTCGCGGCCACCAACCGGGATCTCGCCGAGGCCATGCGCGCGGGCGAGTTCCGGCAGGATCTCTACTATCGGATCAACACGATCACGGTGTCGCTGCCGCCGCTGCGCGAGCGGCGCGAGGACATCGCCCTCCTGGCCCAGCACTTCGTCGAGTCCAAGGTGGCGTACGGCTCCAAGCGGTTGTCGCCGGCGACGCTCGCGGTGCTGGAGGCCTACGCCTGGCCCGGCAACGTGCGCGAGCTGCTGCACGCCATCGAGCGCGGCGTCATCCTGTCGAAGGGTGACGAGATCGAGCCCGGCGACCTGCCACCTGAGGTGCTCGGCGCCGGTGCGCCCCCCACGGCGCCTGGGGGCAGCCTCGAGACCATCGAGCGGACGCACATCGTGACCACGCTGCGGCAGGTGAGTGGCCATCGCGGCAAGGCGGCCGCGCTGCTCGGCATCGATCCCAAGACGCTCTACCGAAAGATCATCGGCTACCAGATCAAGCCCGAGGAGTTTCGCTGATTCGGGAGCCGTGACGTTTTGGTCGGGCGTTATGCCCGATCATTCGCCACGCCTCGCCACCTGCCGGTCATGTTCTGACGCCGCGGCGCCCAGTTAGCGCTCGCTCCGATGTGGCATCCCGCTTGCTCATTTCGCCCCGGCTTCGGCCAATCAACTCTCATGGAGATGAAATGAACCGAGTCCTCGTGATCGATCCGAACCGTGCGGCGGCCCAGGCCCTGGGCCTCGCTTGCCTCGAACGTGACCTGGGCATCGCCATCGCGGAGAATCTCTGCGAGGGTGTCCGCATCGTCCTCACCACACCGGTCGACCTCATCGTCGTCGACGCCGCCGAGATGCGGCTCACTGCACGCGAGATGGCGACGCTCTTCGATCGCGTGGCGCCGAGCGTGCCGGTGGTCGTGGCCATGAAGGCGCCGGCCGCGCTCGACCAGCGCGTGACCTTCGAGCTTGCCGGCTTTCGCGTGATCACCAAGCCGGTGGCCGTCGAAGACCTGCTGCACAAGGTGCCCGCCGCTCGATGACCGTTCGTTCCGCCGCCGTCGCGCTGCTCGCGGTGATCATCATGATCCTCGCCATCGAGGTCTCGACATGGGCGCTCGGACGGGCGATGTCGGTCGTCGTTCCAGCCGCATCGGTGAGCGAACTCGATACGCCGGTGCCGCAGGCGTCCGAGGTCGACGCACCGCCGCCGATGACGCCCGCGCTCACATGGTAGTCATCGCGCGCGTCACCGGTTGCGTCGAGAGCAACGACGTGTAAACTTTTAACGTCGAGACCGACGATCGGTCCGACCTCGCCCCCGACGTCGAACGGACTCTTCCGGTTCGCGGGGCGTGCAGACAGCGGAAGAGAGTTCGGGGGAAAGTCTATGGCGTCCAAGCTGTACGTCGGCGGTCTTGCATACTCGACCACGAGTGAGGGGCTGCGGGAGTTCTTCGCGCAGAGCGGCAACGTGCTCTCGGCCACGGTCATCACCGACCGGTTTTCCGGTCAGTCGCGCGGATTCGGATTCGTCGAAATGAATTCCGCTGAGGACGCTCAGAACGCGATCGCCCAGATCAACGGACGCGAGCTGGACGGTCGCCGGATCACCGTCGAGATCTCCAATCCGCAGGCGCCACGCTCGGGTGGCGGCGGCGGCGGACGTCCCGGCGGCGGTGGCCGTCCTGGTGGCGGACGTCCCGGTGGCGGTGGCGGCCGCGAGAGCGGCTATGCGCATCGACCGTCCAAGCCGGTGAAGTGGTAGCCCGCTAGTCGACCCGAGACCACATCAAAAGGGCCGGCCTACTGGGCCGGCCCTTTTGTTTCGAGGTTTAGCTCTCCGCGACGCCGCCCGGCAGTGCCCGACTT
>Ga0075421_100006787_pt1 | contig 13984 bp, 14 predicted proteins | sample SoiMetdeltSBSDD5_FD_75292 | JGI IMG/M metagenome (GOLD analysis project Ga0075421, IMG submission 75292) | Bulk soil microbial communities from a Populus tree surrounding site in Tennessee, USA - Soil MetaG P. deltoides SBSDD5 | ecosystem: Environmental > Terrestrial > Soil > Tree plantation...
GGCGGCATCATTCGCGTGGCCGGCACAGCCCAGATCTCGTACAGTCTGGTCGAGCACCTTGAACAACCCCTACGAGATCGTCGGTACCGCCTTTGGCCTGCTTTCGGTATGGCTGACCATCCGCAAGAGCGTGTGGTGCTGGCCAACCGGTCTGGTCAACGTCGTCTGCTTCTTCGTGATGTTTTGCGAAGTGAAGCTGTACGCCGAGTTGATTACCTACGCGGTCTTCTTCGGGCTCGGGCTCTACGGCTGGTGGAAGTGGTCACCCGGCAAGAACGCTCACACGGAACTCCCTGTCACTCGGACGCCCCATCGCTTAGCCGCCGTTCTGATCGCCTTGGGGCTGGTCTGGACGCCCATTCAAGGGTACTGCCTTCATCAGTACACCGATGCGGCGCTGCCCTACTGGGATTCGAGCATCACCGTGCTCAGCCTGCTCGCCCAGTGGATGATGGCGCGGAAGTATTTGGAGAACTGGCTGCTTTGGATCGCCGTCGACTTACTGGGTATTGGCGTATATCAGGCGAAGGGGCTGTACGCGACGGCGGGGTTGTATGCAGTGTTTCTGATTCTGGCAACGTCGGGGCTTGTAACGTGGTGGCGCGCTTTTGCAGTCGAGAGGAAACCCGACCGTGCCTCGATATGAACTCGGGGTCGCTATCGGCAAGTTCTTCCCTCCCCACCGAGGGCACAAACATCTGATCGACGTCGCGTCCAGGCAGGTGGAGCGGTTGGTTGTCATTGTCTGCTCCAAGTCAGCCGACACCATTCCTGGCGAACTGCGGGCGTCGTGGCTCCGTGAAATACACCCTGATGTAGAAGTGATCCGAATCGACGATGTCTACGACCCTGAGGATTCAGCCGTGTGGGCCGCCAATACCACGCGTTGGCTCGGCCGAGCTCCGGATGTGGCCTTCACCTCCGAGGACTACGGGCCCCGATGGGCACGTCTGATGGGGGCAGCGCACGTGATGTTGGACAGGGAGCGATCGACGATTCCATGCCGGGGCGTCGAGATCCGCGCCCACCCCCTGGACAATCTCGCGTTCGTTGAGCCGTGTGTCCGTGCGTTCCTGGTGCCGCGCATCGTCATTCTCGGGGCGGAGTCGACAGGCACGACGACGCTTGCGAAGGCCCTCGGGGACCGCTACAGGACCCGTTGGGTACCAGAGTACGGTCGTGAGTACTGCGAGATGCTGGACGACCTGTTCATCCACACGTGGCGCACGGAGGAATTCATCGCGATCGCCCGGGAGCAGAACCGGCGTGAAGATCATGCTGCCCGGACCGCCGAACCTCTGCTGATCTGCGACACTGACTCGTTCGCCACCGGCATCTGGCACGAGCGTTACCTCGGTCAGCGCTCCGTCGATGTGGAGCGACTCTCCGGCGGCAGACGCTATGCCCATACCTTCGTGACTGACGTGGACATTCCGTTCGGCCAGGATGGGTTGAGGGACGGCGAGTCAATTCGGCTCTCGATGCACGACCTCTTCATTACCAGGTTGCGTGAAGCGGGGCGACCATTCACCGTGGTTCGAGGGAGCCGGGAGGAGAGAGTCGAGGCAGCGGTCGCGTCGATCGACGACATCGTGGCCGCGCTGAGGTTCTGACTTTTCCACGGGGCGGCTTCTGGCGGCCCGGACAAGCTAAGGTGTACTGGCAAGCCGCATCGAGGCGCGCGCCAACCCGTCCGACATCAAGACGACGCAGCGCTATCTGAACATCACCGACAAGAGATGCGGAAGGCGCTCACGGGTGGCTGGGAACGCCGCCGGCAGTTGAAGGCAGTCGGGAAAGTAAATGTCGCTGGACTTCCGGCCAAAGCCGGTAGCCACCTCAAGCCGCCACGGATTGGCCATCATTTGTCAGCCGCGATCAGTCCCGCAGCCGACCGATTCGAGAATGGACGGGATTTCGAGAAGACGACTGGCTTGCGAGCCAAAGCTCAGGTCGGGTGATCAAGCCCGCCTTCCTAAGCCTCCGGGATGTGATCGAACGTCTGCTCGAGAAACAAGCGGGGCCAATCGTGTCTTGCTGGTTGTGGATCAGTGGGAAGAGCTTTATACGCTCACTTCCGAGAGCTCGATTCGGCAGCGATTCATTGACCTGCTCCTCGACACGACTGCCCACGCTCCGCTGTCAATCGTGCTGACGTTGCGCGGCGACTTCGTAGGCGACGCTATCGCATATCGACCGCTCGCTGATGCGATGCAAGGTGCACAGGTGAATGTCGGGGCGATGACGCGCGACGAACTGAGACGCGCCATCGAGACTCCATCGCGCGGCGTTGGTCTGCAGTTCGAATCCGGACTCGTATCTCGGATTCTCGATTAAGCGAGAAAGTCCATCTTGTTGACTCGTCTTGCTTTCTGGTATTTGCCAGACGCCAGTGTTACCCGGTGTTTGGGCGGTTTTGGACCCAAGTTGGACCCAAATTTGAGCGAGGTTTTTCTTAGGTCTTGAGGCCCTCCGACTGCCAGATTTGTACTCTGCGGCCGCCGTCAAAATGGGCCGGTTGATTTTCCAGCTGTAAGAAACGTCATGCACATGCGACTACCTGTATAGATGGCTGCGACAGGGAAGGATGCGGCAGAGCGCTACGAGGAGGCCACGGCCGCACACGGCGCGGCCCTCGAGCGGCTTGCGCGAGCATACGAAGCGGACCCCGACCGCCGGCGCGACCTTCTGCAGGAGATTCACATCGCCCTCTGGCGGAGTCTTGCGGGATTTGACGGGCGATGTTCGTTGCGCACATGGGTCTACCGGGTGGCCCATAACACGGCGACATCGCAGGTGATCCGGCGCCGTACGAACGCGCCGACGCTCGTCGGCCTCGACCAGGTCGAGGCCATGCCCGCCGACGACAACGGCCACCTCGAGGCCGATCAGCACCGGGCCATGCAGCAGATTCTGACCCTGGTGCGCGCACTGGCGCCGCTCGATCGGCAGGTCATTCTGCTCTACCTCGAAGGGATGGACGCCGCAGCGATCGGAGACGTGACGGGCCTCTCGTCTGGCAATGTGGCGACCAAAGTGCACCGCATCAAGAAAATCCTCGGCCAGCGCTTTCACGAAGGAGGACGCCGTGGCAGATGAGCCTCAGTCTGACCCTCGCGCGCTCTGGCAGAACCAGCCCACGGAAGGAGTCAGCATGTCCGCCGACGCCGTACGCCGTAAATCGGATCAGCTCCAGGACAGCGCCCGCCGACGCATCGCCGCGTTCTACGCGATGGGCGCCGCCAACGCCGGCATTCCACTCGTCGTGATGTGGTTCCTCCCGGAGCTGCGCCTGGGGCTCGGCTATCTGGTGCTCACCGCGGTGTTCCTGGTTGCCTTTGTTCGACGCCGCAGCGGCTCCCGGACGGTGTCCCCCTCGATGACGCCGGCGCAGGGGCTCGCGTTCTATCGCGACCTGCTCGCGCGCGAGCGTGACTTCCGGCGCGACAGCACGCGATGGTTTACGATTGGCCCTGCGCTGAACATCGTCGTGCTCAGCCTGGTCTACGTCGCCAGCCCGCTGTTCCACGGCACCACCGCAGAGCTCGCTGTGATTGGGATGATCCTCGCGACGCACGTCGTTGTGCTGGCCCGAATCGCACCACGGCTGCGAAACGAGGCACGGAAGTTTCAGACCGAGATCGACGCACTGGATGGTCTGGCTGCCTGAGCGCCTCGCACCCGCATCCAGCGCTCGACCCGCCGCTCGGACACCGTTATCCAAGTCTGTTTCGTGGAGGTTTGAGGTGGTCTACCGGGCTTAGGCTCAGTCAGCCGGCTTCGTCGGCAGACTTCCTAACGTTTTGCGCGGCGCGCGTTGCGCGACGCGCCTACGTGGACTGGCTGGAGTACCTGTCGGGGTTGAAAACAGACTCAACCGACGGAGACGAACGCAGCACGTCAAGGTCGGGCGAGATATCCTGGCCGGGCGTGCACTTCAGCCCCGCCTCGGACACTGACTTTCAGCTCATGCCATCCAGTGGCCGCGACACCGGTGGGTGTGTAGCCAAGCAGATATCGTTCCTTGGAGTTCTCGAGAATCGTCACGAAGGTGTCTGCCAGGTCGTCGAGCGACGTGACGCCGACGCGGCGACCGCCTGTGAGCCGGACGAGATCATCGAGGAAACCGCCGAGACCCGCCTGAGGCGTCACCACTGCGAACACGGCTGGCCCGGTTTGCTTTGCCGTGTCCAGGACAAAAGAGGGGTTGAGGAAACTGGCCGTATCGACCCCGTCGCTGAATACAACCACCACCGGACGATCGGACGCCGAATCCGCGAGAACCATGGCGGCGTAGGCGGCATCGATGAGCGCGGTATCCGGCCCGGCTGCCGGGAGCTCCAGCGCCGAGGACAGCGCTGCGACGTTCTCCGTGAAGGGAGACCTGATCGTCACGAGGTCGGTGAACGCGATCAACGCACCACTGTCGCCGGCTTTCAGCATCTGAACGAGTCGTGCCGACGCCGCCCGCAATTGCGCGAGCCCAGGGCCGCGCAGGCTGTCGCTCATGTCGAGAGCGAGGACGAGGTCGATCGGCGTTTCCTCGGATCGCACGAAGCTGATCCGCTGGCGGACTCCATTGTCATAGACCTCGAAGTCCTCGGCCGTGAGGCCCCGCACGGCCCGTCCGTTGCGCCGAACCGAAACATCGATTCGCACGATGTCGACGCGCGACGAAAAGGTCGGCGCCTGACTTGTCGCGCTCGTGCCTTGCAGGCCTGCCCTAAGCCTGTCGAATGGGCCGAGCGCCACGACCGTCATCAGCATGAGCAGCGAGCGGCCGGCGACATTGGGATTACGTGTCATCGCACACGACGCAGGTCGGCAATGAGCGTCTCTGCGGACGGCTCATGAACCCATTCGATGGTCCACCATGGCTCGGTGACTTGGGCGCGTGTGGCCGTGGCGCCGCTCAACAGGTATTCGAGGCTCCGGGTGCGATCGCCTCGAGCCATTGCCAGCTCGCTCAACCCGAGCCGCGGCGCAGGCGCGGTGGGGTAGACGGAACTGGCGCGTTCGAAGGCGGCACGCGCTGCGTCGAACTGCCGGCGGGCCCTCTGCGCCCGGCCGAGCATCAGCGACGCGTAGTAGTCGAGCAGCCGCGGAAGCGGGGAGCGCACCGCCGCTTCCAGCTCTGAGACGGCTTCATCATGGCGGTCGGTGTCGACGAGGACGTGAGCCAGACGGATTCGTGCTTCGACCAGCGAGGCATCGATGACGAGCGCCCTCCGAAAGAAGCGCTCGGCTCGAGCGCGCGAGTCCTGCACCGAAGGCGGCGGCCATGGTTCGTCCCGCGCCTCGCGAGGTGGTCCCACGACGCTCCGATTGGCGGGAACTGGAGGCCTCGCGGCCGCCGAAGCGCGTAGCTCGTCAAAGAATCGCTGCGCTCTCGAACCGGCGTACGCGAGCCGCTGAGTACCCTCGTAGAGCAGCAACACTGCGTCGTCTCCGAGCAAGCGCCGGCCCGCCGTCAGATGTGTCGACAGCTCCGGGTCTTCACCCCAGTGCTGCAGCATCGCGCCGGCGGCGCGATAGAAGCGCCGACCGAGCTGCAGCCGATCGTCGCCGCGCGGAGCACGATTGAGAAGGCGACGGGCAAACTCCCAATGGACGGTGCCGCCCGTCTCGCCGACAGTGCGCCCATCAGCGTAGACGATGATGCCGGTCGACCTGGCGGGGAGATCGTAGCCGTCGGTCCCGCGGTTCAGAATCGCAGTGTCGCTATGCAGCACGAGCGCACGTGCGATCAGGCCCAGCCGATCCGCATCGGGTTGGCGCGACAGGATGCGCGCCGCTGATTCCAGCTCCGCCAGCGACCACGGCGCGAGTTGTGCGACCGCCTCATCCCGTTCGCCGGGTACATGGTTCTTTACTGCATCCAGCCAGGCTTGACCGTCACGAGCGGCGCGCTGCGCTGTTCCCTCCGCCGGCGGCCAAAGGCATTGCGAAATGGCCAGTACCAGGGATGCTAGGCACGACTCGACTCGGCGTTGAACAACGCGATTCATCACAGTCGCTTCGCATCGATACTATGCGCCCGGTCGCGCTCAAGCAAAAGGAACCTGTAGAACCCCGGCGGCGTCGTGTCCCCCGGACGTGTCACCAGTTGTACGAGTGTCGCCATTTAACCGGGCATACTCGACGCGTATGCCGCTGCCGTGATGTTGGCCGTCGAGACTGGTTCTGACCCTGGTTGGAAGTAGGACACTGGCGGGCCCTCCAGTCTACCGTCAGCTGGCTCGGGAGGACGTGCGGCTGGGCGGAGCCGGCATCCGCCGCGGTGTCCCTCACGCGAAGGACGTCGGCGTGGGTTGTCGCAGTCGAGGATGTCCGAAACGCACTGGCATCGCCCACGACGAGTCCGTGGCCGTCCACGCTCAGCAGTCGGTCTCGCCCTTCTCGCCGTCGTCTGGTGGTATGGTGATCAGGCCGACAAGCGCCGATACCTCTCGTAGCTAACGAGACGCCTCGGGAAGCGAAGCTCGTCCTGGGCGGAGACGGGCACGCGGCCGGCATTAGGAGATAGCTCAGATCACCGAGTGGCCGCCGGCCCAGTGACAATTGTTTGCACGCGACCGTTATGACGAGCCGTGACTTCGTGAAGAGTACCCAAGACCACGCGACGGACCGACAGACCGCCCGTATCAGCGCCGGTCCTCTCCTTATGATGCTTCGCCGTCACCGGATTCCCTGTTCGATCGATTCGTTGTCCCCTAACGGTTGGACCGCTAGACTTGGCGATCCGTCGAATGGCCTGTACTCGCAGCAAGGTTACTTTCGCACCCTGGATGCCGCTGCAGAATGGCTGCTCGAAGAGGCTGAGCGCCGCGGTCTCGTTGCCGTGAACGGCGGTTGAGTCGGCGGTAAATATTTCCGTTCGTGACCCTCGAACCTTGGTCACGAATGCCTTTCCCCTTGGGGACGTACCAAAATCGCACCTTCGCATTGGGCGCGCATTCAGGCGTGAGGAGCACGCGGAGACCCGCCCGCTCGAGTCGACGCCGCACATCAGCGCTCCACTTTCGATCCCGGTCGCAGATCAACATGGTCGGCGTGTCGACCCCACCATCCTGGGCCATCGTCAGTGTGCGGACGATCTGCTCCATGAACAGTGCCTCGGGATGCAGCGTGGATCCGAGGATCTGCACGCGGCGGGAGGCCAAGTCGATGACGAACACCGTGTAGTACGTGACCAGACCGCGCCACGTCCACACCTCGGTCGTGAAGAAATCGGCGCCGGCAATCGCGCCCCAATGTGCTCACGTACGCAGCGACTCGTGGAGCCCTCGAGAACCGCCAGGATATGCCTGACATCATCGTTCTGGTCGAGACGGACTCTGGCCTGTGGTCCGGCTGGATGTTCAAGGAACAGGCGGCCTGGGGCGACGACATTCCCCGAGTGAACGGCGTTGGTTTCTACACTCGGGGGCAAGTCGCTGGCCTGCCGCGCTATTCCTCGAGCAGGCGAGGTCGGAGCGTCGTCGAGATTCGCGGCGGGAAAGTCGATCTCGAGCACGTGGAAGAGTAAGTCTCGGTCGGTCGTGATCACCCGAACCGCGTGTTCCCTGGTCAATTCTGGGCCAGCGGCAGCAACAATCCGATCCAGTTCATCTTCAACGATCCGCTGCTCTCCTGTGGACCTGATCGTCAGCGTCGGCCGAACAGAGTTTTGGCAACGCCAAAGCCTTTGCAATACGTGTCCCCGCTGGCGCGCGCCTTATGGGCTGAGGCCGGAATCGGGGATCGGCGGCCGATCCTGTGCGTCTAACAACCGATCGTCGTAGTCACGGCCTGGGCCGAGCGGCTACGAAGCGTGTGTCGTTCACTTGCGACGATTCCAAAACCCGCTCAGCACCCGACTCCTGAAGTCGGCTACGTGCTCACGCGCGGCCGAACTCCGGCGCGACCCTTGACGATCTTCTGGGCGAGTGCGGCTCCCAAGCATAGCATCACAATGGCGAACCCGGTGCCTGCTGGCGGAAATTTCGCCGCGAGTCCCCATGCAAGGATCTGATCCTGGCTGGTCATGGTTGTTGCGGTCACGGCAGTCTCGATTCCGCTGGTGCTGGTGCGGTCGCCCGGCTGCTGCTCTCACTTCTCGGTCCGGCGCACCTCGACGTCCGCCGGTGCCGTCACGTCGATTGCCACCCGCGTGCCCTGAGCCTGCTGGCTGAAGATGACGAGGTGCTCGACGGAGGGATCCGCGAGCCACTGCCCCAGCGTCTGCACCTCGGCATCACGGCCGAGAAAGGCCGTGAGAGCCTGCGGTAGCGAGACGCCGCTGAGTTCGTCGACCGCCGTGGTGTCCGCAGACGCCCGCGCGCTCCCCACGAACGCGTCACGGACCGCGTCAGTCAAGTCCAGCGCCGCAGACAGCGCGCGCACCGTCTCGACATGGGATCGGCGTCGCTCCCCGCGCTCCAATGCGCTCACCGCATGGACCGACAGGCCCGCGATCGTCGCCAGCTCTTCCTGCGTGTAGCCGGCCGCCTCCCGGAGCGCCTTGAGTTGCGCCCCAAAAGACCGGGGAGCGCCAAGCGTCATGACTCCGTCATCTTACTGCCGCCTGTACGGGCGGCGTACGAGTCGTGTGCGGGCACTGTGGGTTGTCGCCACCATCCCCGCCCTTCAGACTGGCCACATGGCCCGGCGCCATGACGGTAGCCACGTTCGTCATTGGAGCGGCTGGATTCTTGATCAGAGGAGAAAAACAGAATGAGTCAGTTGCAATCTGCATCCCGTGTCGGTCTTTCCACGTTATCTGCCGGCCGGCTATTCGCGCCGAAAAATGAGGAGAATCGTATGAACGTTCGCAGCCCAGGACACCACATCACACGTCGGATCAAGCTCATCACCTGCATTAGCGCTCTCGTGACGGCTTTCGTGGTCGCGCTCCCGCAAGTCGGTCACGCGCAGAATGTCACGCCGCCACCAGTGCCCGACAGACTTCAAGAGCCCATCCCCGAGGGAAGCGAAGCGTTTCTCATCGGCCACGCCTTCGGCAGCCAGGATTACGTGTGCGCGGCATCGGGTTCTGGCGTCGCCTTTGTGTTGACTACGCCCGAGGCCGTGTTGTTCGACAACCCGGCACACCGAGTCATCAATCACTTCTTCAGTCCGAACCCCGTCGAGGGCGGCACGATACGCGCCACGTGGCAGAGCACACGGAACTCGAGCGTCTTCTGGGGCAAAGGGGTCGCTACCGCAACTGCTGCCTCGGATCCTGACTTTGTCGCGCCGGACGCCATCGCCTGGGTCACCTTAAGTCAGGCTGGCGTTCTCGAAGGATCGGGAACCGGCGACAATCTCGCAGTGGCCACGTTCGTTCAACGAGTGAATACCGTGGGCGGGCTGGCCCCGTCGATCGGTTGCAACTCGCCGGCCGACCTCGAGAAGACGGCGTTTGTGCCGTACGAAGCCGATTACGTGTTCTTCAGAAATCCCACCGCGACAACCGCTGTGCCCGAACGCAATTAGGTCGGGGGGGCGCGAACGACTCGTCGTTCGCGCCGTTCTTCCTGGCTCGCCGTGGACGGTGCGTCGCTGCGCACGGTACGTGCGCTTTCACACGAAGCGGTCGTTAGGGGACAACGGAGGACGGCGCAAGGGGGCGGGTGTGAGGGGCACGGTAGGGACGCGGCGCGTCGCCGTAAACGAGCGCCGGTGTTACGAGACGTGAAGAACGCGATCCTCAGTGCAGCGGCGCGCCGCTCACGGCGCTTCGCAGGAACCACACACCAGCATCAGTCCGGCACAAGAGATCGATCTCGTCGCGGGTCAGATCAAACCCGCGCAGATACAGCTCGGCGACCGTTTCCAGCCGGTCGAGCGCAAATCGGATTCGCAGGTTTTCATCGGTGAGCAGCTTGTCGATGACCAGTCCAACGTTCACTCGTGACATGGCGTCGCCTCCTTCGGAGCTGCACCACTTGGGGCAACATTCACGCCATCCTGCGCAAGTAGCACCGAGGCGATATCCGGTGCCCGATCGGGATCGCGCAACTCCATGCTGCGCGTTCGCGCATACCATGCGCGCTTACACGCTCCGCCACTCGTCCGGTGGAGCAGGATGCGGGTCCCGTGGACCTGCCTAAACACTGGGCGACTGGTCGTTACCTATCGGCCTGCGACAAACTGAACGCCGGTCCAACAACGTGTCAGGACGTTGACTGCTGTTCCGTCACGATGTCCGCCGCACTTGTGGGACCGCGTCGTCTGAGCGAATAGCTCGAGACGCCCGTGACGGTTCACGCGAGCACTTCGGCATCGTGCGAAGATGACACGATGCGAAATGGACCCTGGCCTTGTAAAACAGCGAGCCTTTGGTTGAAGAGCTGAACGATGAAACAGATGAAACAGATCAGCCTGCCGCTCGTCATGGGACTGCTTGTATCGTTCGGGTGTCGGACGCTTCCCGGACAGGAAGTTCGCTACGACCCGACGCCGGCGCCAGTCGTGCGCGCAATGCTGGAGCTGGCTGACGTGAGCTCGCAGGACGTCGTCTACGATCTCGGGTCCGGGGACGGGCGCATTCCGATAACCGCGGCAGAGGTGTTCGGCGCGCGTGGCGTGGGCATTGAGATCGATCCCACTCTGGTGAGGCAAGCGCAAGCGAAGGCGCGTGAGGCTGGTGTCGCGGACAAGGTGGAGTTCAGGCTCGGCGACATGTATGGCGCCGACGTGCGGCCGGCTACCGTCGTGACTCTCTTCCTGCACCCGAAACCAAACCTGAAACTACGGCCGAAGCTGCGCGCCGAGCTGCAGCCAGGTTCGCGGGTCGTTTCCTACATCTGGGACATGGCTGATTGGGCGCCGGATGAGGTTCACCGGGTCAACGCGCAACGGATTTTCCTTTGGCGGATCCCGCACCGTGCAGCCCTGATTATCGCGCCCAACTGTCGCGACAGCTCCGGCACGTTGAGGTTGAGCACGACATCCATGATGGGGCCTTTGCCGGGACTTCTAAAGGGTTCACGGGTTCACTGCGACACGCGCAGGTCGCTGTAGTTTCGGAATCGCTGTCTCTGGCGAAGCAGAGACTTGAGGTCCAGCGACGGCGCCGCGAGCCGGTTTGATTCCTATTCGGCCTCATCAGCCTGAATTGTTCCTGGGTGACGCCGTACAGTTGACCGAGGTGCGCCCCACGACGACTGCGCCCACTAGCCCTGAGGCGCGGTAGGATTTCTGAACGTTTGAGCAGCCGCCGGAGACGGTCGCAACGAGCCGAGGCAACTTGCTGCGCAGCACCGCAGCCAGATGCGGAAGCAGAGGGCTGTAGAGAGCGACCGCGATCGCGCGGACCAGACAGGGCGGCCGTCTACGGCAATTGTGGCCACCCACCACGGATCGAGCAGCATCTTGTGACTCCGAGCTGGTGAGAGCTGATCCTCCGGGAACAGTTCGCGAATCCGTACGAACATCAGGCGTCCCTCTTCCAATCCGGCGAACTGCATCCCGCCAAACCCCACTCGAGCGTAGCCGCCGGTATCGTCGGCGAAAATGATCTGATCGGTGGGCAGAGACACTCTCAGGCTGCGTGGAAAAACGACAAACGTGCCCGCCGGCCCATTCCGGATGATCGGGAGCTGCGAGACAAGCTCCCGTTCACCATAGAGGGAGGTATGGGGCGCGAACTCAATCAACATGGGGACGTCTGCCATGTCATCTCTGAGGATGCGGTTCGAACCTCAATTCTGCCTTCGCGACGGCTTTGGGTCTCTTCGGACGCTCCGCCAACGGAAACTCTCATCATCAGCGAGCCTCAGTCCACGTGCCCCTTATCGGCTCTCAGCCGTCGAAGGGCGCCTCCCAAGGGTACCCTGGGTCGGTTGTCAGGCGGGCATCATCGACCGGCATGCCGACCGTGAAGTGGTACAGGCTCTGGAATGCGTGGCCGTGTAGCCCGAGCACCTCGAGCACGGGATCATCGTAGAAACACCCAATCCCGGTTGCGCGCGAGCCGGCGGCTTCAGCTTCAAGATAGAGGGCCTGTCCCACCATGCCGGTCTCCCAGAACAAGTGCCGGTAGAACGACGGACCGAACGTCTGCAGGCTCGCGTCGAAGTCGGCGAGCATCCCCAGGCTGAAGAAACCGTCAGCCGCGATGTCCTGGTCGCAGCTAAGGCGAGCCGCGAGCGAGCGCGCATCGCCGCGTGCCAGGCATCGCAGCGGCAGTCTCTCGTCGGCGAGTTCCCACAGAAACTCAGGGCGGCAGGCGGCTCGCAGCCGGTCGAACGCCTGCGGATCGCGCATCAACAGATACAACCCCGGCGCCAACTGATCGACGCGGTGGACGAAAATGGCGAGATGCACGCGCGGCGTCCACCACACGCTGTTCCACGGTGTTCTCGCGCCAGGCAGAACACCTGACAGCATGTCGACGAGTGTCGCGCGGGCGATCGTCGAACGGCCGTCGAAGGCGAGCGCGCTCCGGCGCTGCAGCAGGAGCACACGCGCATCGATCTCACGAGTGCGACGGGTACGTCGATCGCAATCGGTCACAGAGGCGGTAGGCACACTCGACCGCCCCGGATCTTCGGTGGCCCGTGCGACCTCGTCGATGAAGGACCACTCGATGTGGTGCTCGCTCAGCCGATTCGCGTGGCCCGACCACCGGCCACATGCGATGCCGTCGACGAGTTGTCTCACGGTGTGCTGGGGGCAATCGGCCGACTCCGCGGCGGCGATCGCCATGATGCAGCCGGGCTCTTCGCGTTCGGCCTCCGGGAAATCCTCCTCGCGATCGATGCCGATCACCGCCGCGATCGCGCGGCGTGACCACGCCGGCAGCAGGACTGCACGCCACCCGATGAGCGCGGCGGCGACCGACACGGCCGCTATCGCGTGCCCGAGGTCGTGCTGGCAGTAGCGGAACGCCCGCTCGCCGTATTTCCACGCTTCGCGCCAATGGATCGATGTCAGCGCGACCAGCAGTCTGTCCTGTCGTCCGGCGAACGCCTCGCGCCACACGCCCTCGTCGAAGACGCAGCGCAATTCGATCGCGTGACGATCCGCCGCGTAATGGTACACGGCCGGCTGATCGACGAGGCCCGGCAGCGCTCCGCAGATCACGTACGCCTCGGTGGGATGAAGGTTTCCGCTGGACGGGTTCACCCGGAGGGACCACCGCGACGAGCCGAAGCGCTTCCATGCCGAGAGCCCCAGCGCATGCCTGAGCATGTCACCCAGCGCCGGGGCGCTCAACGGTGCAGCCGCCAGCTCGCGCTCGCATGCCTGATCGAACGTCGTGCGATTGCGTGCGTACCAGTCTGCTGCGACACTGGGCGCCGGGTACAGCGGGAAGACCGGCGTATCGGCAAACCCACGAAAGGGGCTCGGCTGCGACGCCCAGTCGAGGTATCCGAGCGATTGAGCGAACGCGTGGAAATGATGTTTCGTCCCGTCGTGATAGCGGTACACCGTCGCGAGCGACGCCTGACGCGACTCGCGCTCGTGGAGTTGGGTGGGTCGCACGTGGATCTCATCATATCGTTCGAGTAGGGGTCTCGTGGCCGTGGCGCGCCGCGCGAAATCGGCATGGACTGAGCGGGCCGATGCGTTGGCTGTCGGCGGCGCTGGTTCCGAACACATTTTCGACGTAATCGATGCCCTTATCGTGCTGAATGCCAACGGTCGCTCAGCCAACAGTGACCGGCTTGGTCAACGATTCGCGTTACACTTTGCGGCATGTCGACAGAGTGCGACGACGACATTCCGAAGGCCGTTGGCGACGCCCAGCACCATGCGTGAGTGCGACGAATCTCCACCACCCCTTCTGCGGGAGGGGATCGCCCAATTCAACCGCGGCGAGTACTTCGAGCAGCACGAGACATTGGAGCTGCTGTGGCGGGCTGAGCAGCGCGAGGTACGCCGCCTCTATCAAGGCATCCTGCAGATTGGCGTCGCGTTTCACCATCTTCGGCGCCGGAACTACCACGGGACGGTGTACATGTTGACGCGCGGCGCGCGCTACCTGACACCGTTC
>Ga0075421_100006791_pt1 | contig 13981 bp, 15 predicted proteins | sample SoiMetdeltSBSDD5_FD_75292 | JGI IMG/M metagenome (GOLD analysis project Ga0075421, IMG submission 75292) | Bulk soil microbial communities from a Populus tree surrounding site in Tennessee, USA - Soil MetaG P. deltoides SBSDD5 | ecosystem: Environmental > Terrestrial > Soil > Tree plantation...
CTCGCCGGCAAGATCGATCCGCTGATCGGCCGCGACAAGGAGCTCGAGCGGGTCGTGCAGACGCTGTGCCGCCGGCGCAAGAACAACCCGCTGCTCGTCGGCGAGGCGGGCGTCGGCAAGACCGCGATCGCCGAAGGCCTCGCCCGGCGCATCGTCGAGGGCAACGTGCCGGACCTGCTCGCGAAGTGCACGGTGTTCGCGCTCGACATGGGCGCCCTGCTCGCCGGCACCAAGTATCGCGGCGATTTCGAGCAACGCCTCAAGGCGGTGCTGAAGCAGCTGGTCGACAATCCGAGCGCGATCCTGTTCATCGACGAGATTCACACGGTCATCGGCGCCGGCGCCGCCTCGGGCGGGACGCTGGATGCGTCGAACCTGCTCAAGCCCGCGTTGCAAAGCGGCCAGCTGAAGTGCCTCGGGGCGACGACCTACACCGAGTACCGCGGTGTCTTCGAAAAGGATCACGCGCTGTCGCGTCGCTTCCAGAAGATCGACGTCGTGGAGCCGTCGGTCCAGGAGACCGTCGAGATCCTGAAGGGCCTGAAGACCCGCTTCGAAGCGCACCACAGCGTGAAGTACACCGCCAACGCGCTGACCACGGCCGCCGAACTGTCGGCGAAATACATCAATGACCGGCACCTGCCGGACAAGGCGATCGACGTCATCGACGAAGCGGGCGCGGCGCAGCGGATCGCGCCGAAAGCCAAGCAAAAGAAGGTCATCGGCAAGTCCGAGATCGAGGAAATCATCGCGAAGATCGCGCGCATCCCGCCGCGCAGCGTCTCGACCGACGACCGCAGCGCGCTCGCGAACCTCGATCGCGACCTGAAGGCCGTCGTATTCGGCCAGGACAAGGCGATCGATGCGCTCGCCGCCGCGATCAAGATGGCGCGCAGCGGTCTTGGCAACCCGCAGAAACCGATCGGCAATTTCCTGTTCAGCGGCCCGACCGGCGTCGGCAAGACCGAGGTCGCGCGGCAGCTCGCCTATTGCATGGGCATCGAGCTGATCCGCTTCGACATGTCCGAGTACATGGAGCGCCACGCAGTGAGCCGGCTGATCGGCGCGCCGCCGGGATACGTCGGATTCGAGCAGGGAGGCCTGCTCACCGAGGCGATCACGAAGAAGCCGTACGCAGTGCTGCTGCTCGACGAGATCGAGAAGGCGCATACGGACATCTTCAACATCCTGCTGCAGGTGATGGACCACGGCACGCTGACCGACAACAACGGCCGCAAGGCCGACTTCCGCAACGTGGTCATCATCATGACAACGAATGCGGGGGCCGAGTCGCTCGCCCGGACCTCGATGGGATTCACGACGAACAAGCAGGTCGGCGACGAGATGGAAGCGATCAAGAGGATGTTCACGCCGGAATTCCGTAACCGGCTGGACGCGATGATCTCGTTCTCGGCGCTCAGCCCCGAGGTGATCCTCCGCGTGGTCGACAAGTTCCTGATGCAGCTCGAGGAGCAGCTCGCCGAGAAGAAAGTCGAGGCTGCGTTCACGACGAAGCTGAAGGAGCACCTGGCGAAGAAGGGGTTCGATCCGCTGATGGGCGCGCGGCCGATGGCGCGCCTGATCCAGGACACGATCCGGCGGGCGCTCGCGGACGAGCTCCTGTTCGGCAAGCTGCAGCACGGCGGGAAGGTGACCATCGATGTCGACGAAGCGGAGAAGATCTCGCTCGTCTTCGACATCGAAGTCGCACCGCCGCCGGCCGCGCCTGCGCCAGCCGCGCCGGTAGCCTGAGTCGCCGGGCCCCCTGCGGGGCCCGGCAGTAGCAGGGAGGAGGCATCTGATGCGCACCGTTTTCGTCTTCGCGACGGCACTCGCCGTTGCGCCCATCGCTGCATTTGCGCAGGATGCCGGCGGCCGGAACCTGGCCGCCGCGTGCGCGATCTGTCACGGCACGAGCGGCGCGCCAGGCCAGGGAAGCCCGCTGGTTCCGCTCGCCGGATTGCCGAAGGACCACATCACGACCCAGATGAAGGCTTTCCGCGATGGCAAGCGTCCGGCGACGGTGATGCACCAGATCGCCAAGGGCTACAGCGACGAGCAGATCGACCAGCTGGCGAGCTGGTTCGCGTCGCAGAAGCGCTAGAGGAGACCGCGATGACCGAATTCAAGCGACGCGATTTCCTGAAACTCGCCGCTGCCGGCGCCACGCTGTCGGCGGCGGGTTGCGCAACGATGGCGCCCAAAGGCCGCGTGGTCGTGATCGGCGGCGGGTTCGGCGGCGCGACCGCCGCGAAGTACATCCGCATGTGGGACCCGGCAATCGAGGTGGTGCTGGTCGAGCGCGATGGCGCGTTCGTCTCGTGCCCGATCTCGAACCTGGTGCTCGCCGGCTACTCGACGATGCAGGAAATCACGACCGGTTACGACGGCCTGCGCCGCCACGGCGTGCAAGTGGTCCGCGACGAGGCGACGGCGATCGACGCGGCGAAAAAAACCGTGAAGCTCGCCCGGGGCGGCGACCTCACGTACGACCGGCTGGTGGTATCGCCCGGAATCGACTTCACGTTTGCCGAGGTAGCCGGATATGAAGCCGCGATGGGCACCGGCCGCGTGCTGCACGCGTGGAAGGCGGGTCCGCAGACCGTCGACCTGAGGAAGCAACTCGAGCAGATGAAGGACGGCGGCGTATATATCCTCTCCATTCCGGTTGCGCCGTACCGCTGCCCGCCGGGTCCCTACGAACGGGCGAGCATGGTCGCTGCCTACTTCAAGCAGGCAAAGCCGCGCTCGAAAGTGCTGGTGCTCGATGCCAACCCCGACGTGACCTCCAAGCCGGGGCTTTTCAAGGCGGCGTGGAAGGATCTGTACGGCAGCACCCTCGAATACCGCGGCAACGCGAAAGCGGTCGGCATCGACGCGAAGACGATGACCGTGAAGCTCGAGGTCGAGGACGTCAAGGGCGATGTGCTGAACGTCGTCCCGCCGCACGCCGCGGGCGAGATCGCGCGCAAGGCCGGCCTGATCACCACGAACAACCGCTGGTGCGACGTCGACTGGCGCACGATGGAATCGAAAGTCGTCAAGGGCGTTCATGTGCTCGGCGACGCAACGCTGTCGGGACCGGGGATGCCGAAGTCCGGCAGCATGGCGAACAATCACGCGAAGATCGCTGCCGCCGCAATCGTCGAGATGCTGAACGGGCGCAGTCCCGCGCCGGTCAAGATCATCAACACGTGCTATAGCTTCGTTTCGCAGAAGGAGGCGATCCGGGTGTCGTCGGTGCACGAATGGGACGCGACGCAGGGGACGCTGATCGCAGTCAAGGGTTCGGGCGGAGTCTCGGCCGCACGCAGCGAGGCAGAAGGCACGTTCGCGTGGCACTGGGCGAAGACGATCTGGGCGGACTCGCTGGCGTAGAAGGACTGGTTCTTGCTGCACATTGGCATCGCCGCCTGCTCGGCGGAAGGCGCCGCTCTCTGCTACCGCACCATCTGCACCGAGGGCCCGGCGCTGCTCGGCCGGGCGCACGACCATCCCGAAGTGTCGGTGCACACGCCGCCGCTGCCCGAGTACATGGAGCCGATCTATCGCGACGACTGGCAGGCCGTCGCGGACCTGATGCTGGCCTCCGCGCACAAGCTGCAAAAAATGGGGGCGGACTTCGTGATCTGTCCGGACAACACGCTGCACCAGGCGTTTCCGCTGCTCGCGACTCGCTCGCCGCTTCCCTGGCTGCACATCGCCGAGGTGGTCGCCGCGCAAGCCACCGCGCGCGGCTTCCGGCGCCCGGGGCTGCTGGGCACGCGCTGGCTGGTGCAGAGCGAAGTCTATCCGGCGCACTACGCGCGGCCGACTGCCCTGGAGCGCGAGGAACTCAACCGCATCATCATGGACGAGCTGGTGTGCGGGATCTTCAAGCCCGAGGCGCTCGCGTTCCACCAGCGCGTGATCTCGCGCATGCAGAGCGAAGGGTGCGATGCGGTCGTCCTCGGCTGCACCGAGATCCCGCTGATCGTCGACGACTCGAGCTCGCCTCTGCCAACGCTCGACTCGACCCGATTGCTTGCGCGCGCAGCGCTGAAGCGGGCGGTGGGGCAGGATTAGAATTCGGCGCTGATATCACCCTCGCGAGGAAGAACTGAAATGCTTACGCTTTACTACGCCCCAGGCGCCTGCTCGATGGCGCCCCACATCGTGCTCGAAGAAGGCGGCGAGAAATACACGCCGCAAAAGATGGACCTCTCCAAAGGCGAGCAGCGAACCCCGGAGTACATGAAGATTCATCCCCTCGGCCGCGTGCCCGCGCTGTTGCTCGATGACGGGTCGCCGCTCACCGAGAACACCGCCATCCTGCCTTTTCTGGGGAAGCGCTTCGGCCTGTGGCCCAAGGATCCAGTGAAGGAAGCGAAGGCGCTCTCCCTCATCGGCTTTTTCGCCGCCACTGTCCACCCCGCGAACGGCCACATCGGCCGCACCGAGCGCTACACCGACGAGAAGGCCGCGTTTCCGGGCATTCAGGCGAAAGCAAAGCAGAGCTACGCCGAGTACATGAAGCAGATCGACGCCCTGTACGCCGGCCGGGAGTGGCTCGCTGACAGCTATTCGGTGCTGGATCCGTACGCCTTCATCTTCTACTTCTGGCACCATCGCCGCGGCGAGCCGGCGGCGGAGCTGAAGAACTACACCGCAATGAAAGACCGCATGCTCAAGCGGCCCGCCGTGCAGCGAGTACTCGCGGACGAGGGCCTGAAGCTCTGATCGTCCACCTGCTGGACGGCACCTACGAGCTGTACCGGCACTTCTACGGGCTGCGCCGATTCACCCAGGGCGAGGACCTGCCCTGGGGCGCGGTCGCCGGCGTGCTCAACACCGTGCTGCGAATGATCGAACAGGGCGCCACGCACGTCGGTGTCGCGACCGACCATGTCATCGAGTCGTTCCGCAACAGCCTTTGGGCGGGCTACAAGACTGGCAACGGGATCGAGCCGGCGCTGTGGAAGCAGTTCCATCCGCTCGAAGAGGCGCTCGCAACGATGGGAATCAAGGTCTGGCCCATGGTCGAGCTCGAGGCCGACGACGCGCTCGCTTCCGCCGCGCGCCTCGCCGCCGCGGACGAGCGCGCGCAAAAGGTATGCATCTGGAGCCCGGACAAGGACCTGGCGCAGTGCGTGGTCGGAGATCGCATCGTGCAGATGGATCGCCGCGGCGGCGACATCCGCGACGCCGCCGGCGTAAAGGCGAAGTTCGGCGTCGTACCCGGGCTCATTCCAGACTATCTGGCCCTCGTCGGCGACTCTGCCGACGGCTATCCCGGCTTGCCCGGCTACGGACCGAAGACCGCCGCGAGGCTGCTCAACACGCACGGTCCGATCGAGGACATCCCGCCCGGGATTCTCGGCGACCGGCGCGACGATGCGCTTCTGTTCAAGAAGCTCGCGACGCTGGTCGTCGATGCGCCGATGCTGCGCAACGTCGACGAATTGCAATGGCGCGGGGCACCGGCGTCATTCGCGGCGCTCGCCGAAAGAATCGACGCACGCCTCGTGGCGCGCGCGGAACGCCTGCGACCCGCCTAGCTTCTTCCGGTCGACCCGAAGCCGCCGCCGCCCCGGCCCGACGCTTCGAACTCGTCGACGACATTCCACTCAATCTGCTGCACCGGAACAATGATCATCTGCGCGATCCGGTCCAGCGGCTGGATCGTGAAGGCGACCTTGCTTCGATTCCACACCGAAACGAAGACCTGGCCCTGGTAGTCGGAGTCGATCAAGCCGACGAGGTTGCCGAGCACGATGCCGCTCTTCGCGCCGAGCCCCGAGCGCGGCAGCACGAGAGCGGCGAATCCCGGATCGCCGACGTGGATGGCGATTCCCGACGGCACGAGCTTCGAGTCGCCGGGCTCGAGCGTCAGCGGCGCGTCCAGGCACGCGCGCAGGTCGAGACCCGCGGCGCCGGACGAGCCGTACGCGGGCATGGCTTCGCGAATCCTCGGATCCAGGATCCTTACATCCAGCTTGCGCACGTCAGCGCTTCGATCCCGTCATCAACGCCGCGACATGCGCGACGAGCTTGCGGGCGAGCTCGATCTTCGGCCCGCGTCCGAGCGGATGCTCGCCGCGGTCGTCGAATAGCGTGAGCGTGTTGTCGTCCGTGCCGAGCGCCTCCTGTGCCAGATTCGCCGCAAGCAGCGGAACGTTCTTGCGCACGCGCTTCTCCCTCGCGTGCTCGCCCAGGTTCTCGCTCTCGGCGGCGAAGCCAACGCAGAACGGTGCGTTCTTGCGCGCCGCGACCCAGGCCAGGATGTCGGGATTCTCGACGAGCTCGAGCGTCATTGCCTTGCCGCCGTCCTTCTTGATCTTCTGCTCCGATCGGTTGGCCACGCGATAGTCCGATACCGCGGCGACCCCGAAGAAAACGTCGCAGCTCTGCACCGCCGACTTGACCGCGTCGAACATCTGCGCGGCGGTGCGCACCTCGGTGCGCGCAACGCCCGCCGGCGTGGCGAGAGAAACCGGACCGCTCACCAGCGTCACTTCGGCGCCGGCCTCGCGGCACGCGCGCGCAACAGCGAAGCCCATCTTCCCGGAACTTGCGTTGGTAATCATGCGAACGGGGTCGATCGGTTCCTCGGTCGGGCCGGCGGTGATCAGCACGCGCTTGCCGGATAGCGCTTTGGGCTGGAAAAACGATTCGATCTCGCCGAGAAGGTCCTCGGCTTCCAGCATGCGACCCATGCCGACTTCGCCGCACGCCTGGTCGCCAGGCGCCGGCCCGGCAACGAGGATCCCGTCGTCGCGCAGCGCCAGCACGTTTCTTTGCGTCGCGGCGTTCTCCCACATCTCGACGTTCATCGCCGGCGCGACCATCAGCGGACAGCGCCGCGCCAGGGTCAGCGTCGAGAGCAGGTCGTCGGCGATGCCGTGCGCGACCTTGGCGATGAAATCCGCAGTGGCGGGCGCGACCACGATCAGGTCGCGATCGCGCGACAGCTCGATGTGTCCCATGTTGTCGGGGACCCGCGGGTCCCAAAGGTCGCTCCACGCAGTCTGCCCGGTGAGCGCCTGCAGCGTTGCCGTGCCGATGAACCGCTCGGCCGCAGAAGTAAGCACGGCGCGGACGTCGCACCCCGCCTTCATCAGCAGGCGCGCCAACTCGGCGGACTTGTAGGCTGCAATGCCGCCGGTCAGTCCGAGCAGGATCCGCTTGCCTTTCAATGTCATCGCGAGGGCCGGGCTGCGCGTTGAACGGAGGCGGAATTCTAGGGGAATTCAACGGCATCCGCATGAAGATCGCAGACTGGCCTGCGGCAGAACGCCCGCGCGAAAGGCTGCTTGCGCACGGCCCGGCGGCGCTCAGCGACGCGGAGTTGATCGCCCTGTTCCTGCGCACCGGCGTGCGCGGGAAGAGCGCGCTCGATCTGGCGCGCGACCTGCTCGCGCGATGCGGCGGCTTGTCCGGTCTGCTCGCTGCCGACCGGGTTCCGGCGGGGATCAAGGGGCTGGGCCCGGCGAAGAAAGCCGAACTCGGCGCCGTTCTCGAGCTCGCAAAGAGATCGCTGGGCGAGCAGCTTCGCGCCAGCAGCGTGCTGGGTTCGCCCGCGGCAGTGCGCGATTACCTGCGTCTGGCAATCGGCTCGCTCGAGCACGAGGTCTTTCTCGCGCTGCTCCTCGACTCGCAGCACCGGGTCCTGAAACCTCTCGAGCTTTTTCGCGGCACGCTGACGCAGACGAGCGTATACCCGCGCGAGGTGGTGAAAGCGGCGCTCGCCGCGAACGCGGCGGCCGTGATCTTCGCGCACAACCATCCTTCGGGAGTCGCGCAGCCGAGCCGGGCCGACGAGCTGCTGACGCGGCAGCTGAAAGAGGCGCTGGCGCTGGTCGAAATCAAGGTGCTGGACCATTTCATCGTCGCGGGGAACCAGTGCCTGTCGTTTGCCGAGCGGGGGCTCCTCTAGCCTACCGTCGGGGGGTGCTTTTCGCGTACAATTCGCCCCTTTTCGCGATTCTCCCGGAGTGGCCATGCCCCGAGTCTGCGACGTAACCGGCAAGAAGCCGATGAAAGGAAACCTGGTCTCGCACGCGAACAACAAGACGCGACGCATGTACCAGCCCAACCTGCACTATCGCCGGTTCTGGGTCGAAAGCCAGAACCGCTGGGTGCGGCTGCGCGTCTCGACCGCGGGGCTGCGCAAGATCGACAAGCTCGGCGTCGAAGCCGTGCTCGCCGAGATCGCCGCGAAGAAGAAAGCTGCTCAGGGAGCCGGCCATGCGTGAGAAGATCAAGCTCGAGTCGACCGCCGGTACCGGCCACTTCTACACCACGACGAAGAACAAGCGCACGACGCCGGACAAGATCGAAATCAAGAAATTCGATCCGCGCGTACGCAAGCACGTGCTGTACAAGGAAACGAAGCTCAAGTAGCGGCCCGGCTACCCCAACAAAAAAGCCCGCTTGCGCGGGCTTTTTTGCTTTTCAGCGGACCTGCCTTCTACGCATAGCAGCGCAGGCGGCGCGAGAACTCGGCGAGCGGACCAACCTCGCTCGCTTCGGCGCGCTGGCACCAGTCCTGGAGCTGGTGCACGAGCTGCTCCTTGGAAGCATTGGAACGTTCCCACAGCGCGACGAGCTCGTCGTGCATGGTGGTCGCGATCGCGAGCGCGCGCGAACCCTTGAGCGCATCGGCAAGCCGCGTGCGCTCGAGAGCGGTCAACCCTTGCAGGCGCGAGAAATACTTCTTCAACGGCTTGAGCGCTTCGGCTTGCTGGGGCGACCAGTGCCGCAGGCGCTCGATCTCCTCGGAGTACGTGCGCTTCAGCGACCGGGCGTAGCGTTGCAGCACGTCGTAGCGGTTGGCGATGACGGCCTGCAGCGTGTGAATGTCGCATACCGGCTTGGGCGCCGAAAAGCGCGGCGTCGGCGCCACCTTCTTCACCTTGGCAAAGCCAAATGTCTCGAGCACCCGGATGTACACCCAGCCGATGTCGAATTCGTACCACTTCAGGGAGAATTTGGCCGAGGCGGGATAAGCATGGTGGTTGTTGTGCAGTTCCTCGCCACCGATCAGCATCCCGATCGGAACGATGTTGCGGCTCGCATCCGGCGCCGGCACGTCCCAGTTGCGGTAGCCGAGGAAGTGGCCGATGCCGTTGATCACGCCCGCCGCCCAGAACGGAATCCAGACGATCTGCGTCAGCAGGATCAACGCGCCCGGGATCAGGCCGAACAGCGCGATGTTGACCGCTCCCATGATCCACAGGCCGTGCACCGAGTGGCGCGCGTAGACGTTGCGCTCGACCCAGTCGTCCGGCGTGCCGTGTCCGTAGCGCTCCATTGTCTCGGGACGATGGGACTCCTTGACATAGAGGAACACACCGGTCCAAAGCACGCGATTGATGCCGTGAATCTGCGGGCTATGCGGGTCCTCCGCGGTCTCGCACTTGGCGTGGTGCTTGCGATGGATCGCAGCCCACTCCTTCGTCACCATGCCGGTCGTCAGCCACAACCAGAGGCGGAAGAAATGCGACACCACCGGGTGCAGGTCGAGCGCGCGGTGCGCCTGACAACGATGCAAGTAGATCGTCACCGCCGCGATCGTGACGTGCGTCAGGCCCAGCGCTACCAGCGCCACGCCCCACCACGGAAGGTCCAACAAGCCTGAGAAAATCATAGAAAACAATAGGTTATTTATAAGTTGGAGACCGCACGCATTTTACGCGAACCCCCCTGCCCCGGCAATCGAAAAACGCACGTTCAGCCGGCGGCCGGTCGCTCGAGCAGCCTAACTTCCCGCTGGGGATAGGGAATTTCGATTCCGTGCGCGCGAAATTCACTGAGGATCGCAATGTTGATGTCGGAGCGAACGTTCTGCGTGCCCTTTTCCTGGTCGGCAATCCAGACACCGAGCTCGAGCTCGATGCCGTTGTCGGCGAGATTAGTCACATGCACAGATGGTGCCGGGTCTTGCAGCACGCTCGGCTGGCGGAGCGCGATCTCGCTGAGCACCTGCACGGCTTGCTCGATCTGCGTCCCGTAGGCGACCTGCACTTTCTGCGCGATCCGCACTCTCTTGTCGGTGTAGGAGTGGTTGACGACCGTTGTCGTTACCAGGATGTCGTTCGGAATGATCGCCTCCACGCCGCTGAGCGAGCGCACGACCACATAGCGGGTCTTGATCCGCGTCACTACGCCATGCTGGTGGTCGGCCGTGATCACGTCGTCCAACCGGATCGACCGGTCGAGCAGGATGATGAATCCGGACACATAATTCGACGCGATCTTCTGCAGGCCCAGGCCAAGGCCGACGCCGAGCGCGCCGCCGAAGACCGACAGCACGGTGAGGTCGATCCCGAGCACGGGCAGCACGATCAGCACCGCGATGACGACGAGCACGGACTTTCCCAGGCGCGCGAAAACCACGCGCAGGCTCGTGTCGAGCGTCGGTGCGTCCATCAGCCTCGCTTCGAGCGCGCTCCCGGCCCACAACGCGACGAGCAGCGCGACGACCAGCCAGAACGCGGCGGTCACCAGCGTCCACAACTGGATCTTCTCCTTTCCGGCGGTGAACTCCACGCCCGAAAGCCAATGGACGATGCCGGGCAGCAAGCCGGTGATATGCAGAGCCACTGCGATCCAGACCACGACCACGATGGTCCGCTCGAAGGTCTCCACCCACCCTGCTTGCCTGAACGCAACCCGGATCACGTAGACCGCGAAGCGGACTCCGGCAGCCGCTCCGACGAGCGGAATCGCCACACTTAGCAGGTTCGTGCTGTGCCATTGCACGAGCACGGCACGCGCGGCGATCAACAGAAGCATCGAAACCAGCGGGAACGCGATTCGACGGAACGCGGCGGCACCGTGCCTCAGCGTGCCGGTGCCCGGCTCGGGTGCGCGCTGCTCCAGCAGCCGCGCCGCCCAGCGACCGATCACCAGGCAAAGCACGAGGGTGCCCGCCTGCCAGAGAATCGCAGGCTGCTGCACGTCCGACCACAGGGCCGCGAGCAGCCGCCCGATCTCGTTATCAGCCATAATCGCCGGATAGTTTACCGAACGATGCGACTGCTCCTCGCCGCGCTTGCGTTCAGCGCATTGCCAGCGCACGCGGCGCGCCCGTTAGTCACCGACGATGCACGCCTCGTCGACCCGCAGGGCTGCCAGGTCGAGACGTTCTACAAGCGCCAGCGCGAATTCCGCGAGAGCGAATTCTGGGTTCTTCCCGCGTGCAACCCGTGGGGACGCGTCGAGCTGGCGTTAGGCGGAAACTGGATCGACAGCACCCAGCCAGGCGACAGCCGCGCCCTGATCGCGCAGGGAAAGACGTTGCTCGTTCCGCTGCAGACCAACGGCGCCGGTTTCGCGTTCACGCTCGGCGTGACGCAGGTGTCTGCGTCGCAATCCGCAAGCGTCGTAAATCCGTACGTGAACGGCATCGGGAGCTTTTCATTTCTGGATGATCGCGTCGTGTTGCACGCGAACCTCGGCGCGGTGCGCGACAACCAGGTTCACCTGACCCGGGGCACGTGGGGGGTCGGCGCCGAGATCCTGCTCGTCGCGCCGCGCCTCTACGCAATACTCGAGACGTACGGTCAGCGGCTGGAGAAGCCGACGCTGCACGGCGGCCTGCGCTTCTGGGTCGTTCCGAACCGGGTGCAGGTCGATTCGACGATCGGCAGCCAGCACGCAACCCCATTCGACCGGCGTTTCGGCACGATCGGATTGCGGTTGCTCTGGTAGATCATTTCCTGTCCTGCCGCTCGAATGCGGCAGCGAAGAACGCATCGGTGCCATGCTGGTGCGGCCACAGGCGCAAGCGCTCGCCGCACGAAAGGGAGATTCTCTGGTCCGCGAGCAGATCGTTGCACGAGACGGTCTTGAATTCCGGATGCGTCGCGGCGAAGCGATCCGCGATTTCTTCGTTTTCCGCGGCGAGCAGGCTGCAGGTCGCGTAGATCAGACGCCCGCGCGGCTTGACGAGCACCGCCGCGCCCTCGAGGATCTTGATCTGCTGATTCGCGAGCGCTTCGATTCGCTCGGGACCGTAGCGCCATTTGAGATCGGGATTGCGGCGCAGCGTGCCGAAGCCGCTGCACGGCGCATCGACGAGCACTCGATCGAGCTTCGCGGCGAGCCTGCGGATCCTGGGATCTGTCTCGCTCGAAACGACCAGGGAATGGATGTTCGACACGCCCGCCCGCGCCGCGCGCGGCGCAAGCGCGGCGAGCCGCTTGGCCGACACATCGATTGCGTAGATCCGCCCGGTGCCGCGCATCAGCATCGACAGCGCGAGCGTCTTGCCGCCCGCTCCGGCGCAGAAGTCCGCGACCATCTCGCCGCGCCGCGGACCCAGCAGATACGCAAGGAGCTGGCTACCTTCGTCCTGCACCTCGACGAGCCCCTCCGTGAAGAGCGCGTCGCGATTGATCTGCGGGCGCCCGGGCACGCGGATTCCCGCCGGCGAATACGGAGTCGGCGCGCATTCGAAGCCGCGCAAGCTGAGCTGCGCGAGCGCGTCGTCGCGCGGAATGCGGGCCAGATTCGCTCGCAGGTCGAGCGGCGCGGGATTCAGCGAGCCGCGCGCGATCTGCATCGCCTGCTCTTCGCCCTGTTCGACGACGAGCCGCTCCCAGAGCCAGTCCGGAAGTTCCGCCCGCACCGCCGGGGCGAGCCGGTCGGTGCGCGTCGCTCGAGCTCGCGCCACGATTTCACGCTCAGCCTCGGTGAGGATCGCCTCGAGCGCTCGCGCCGAAAGCCCGTGGACCAGAACGAGCGCCGCGACCGCGAGCGCGCGCGGCGCAAGCGTACCCGCCGCCGCTTCCAGCGTGCGCCGGCGCCGCAGGACCGCATAGGCAGTTTCCGCGATGAAGCCGCGATCGCGCTGACCGAGACTGCGGTGCTTGCGGAAATACGCCGAGACGGACTGGTCCGCTGCGCGATCGAAGCGCAGCAACTCGGCGAGTAGCGCCCCGACGTGATCCAGCAGCGCGGCCGATGGCTTCACTTCAGCGTGCCGGGTTGGAGCTGCCTACTGCGCGTTGATTCGCAGTGCGACCTGTTCCGAACGCGTCCCGTCCCGGTCGATCATGATCTTCACCGGCAGGAACGATCGGTCGGTCGCGAACCAGATCTCGGTCGTGCGCTTGTTCGGCTGGTCGTGCTTGCGCGCTACTTTCAGTGCATCGAATTCACCGGCCGGGACGCGCACCCGCTCCCGGCCCTTGATCTGGTAGACATGCGTCGATTCGTTTCCCTTTTCGTCCGTGACACGCACGGTCACGTCCGCCTTGGGCGGAACGAACGCGAAGTTCCACATCAGGCTCAGGCGATCCTGGCGTTGCAGCGCGGGGACCTTGTCGGGGCCGTCGAACGTGAGGCGCCTGGCCTCTCGTCCCGGCCTCTTGTCCTCGAACTCGGCGGGCCGCAACCCGTCGGATGCGATCGAGCCGCGACTCATGCGTCGGGCATCGCCACGCAGCGCAAACACGCCCTTGCCCTTCCATAGCTCCTCGGCGCGGTACTGGCGCTGGTCGTGCTCGAGGCGCTCGGTGACTTCGGCAATCGCTGTGCCGTTGTGCGTCACCTCGTACTGGATCTCGAGGCGCTGCGGCGGGGCCGCGTGCGCGCCCAAGGCCAGGCTAAGAGCGATCGGAATAAGAAAGCTGCGCATCGTTTCCATTAACGCGGACGACCCCGTTGTCGATGACCAGGCGGCCTTCCAGGAACCACCGTATCGCACGCGGATATACGTGGTGCTCCTCGCGCAGCACGCGAGCAGCCAGCGTCTGCGGCGTGTCTCCGGGGAGCACGGGGACCGCGGCCTGGAGGATGATCGGGCCGTGGTCAAGCTCGGCGGTGACGAAGTGCACCGTACACCCATGGACTTTGACCCCGGCCGAAAGTGCCCGCTCGTGCGTCGACAAGCCCGGAAAGGCCGGCAGCAGCGACGGGTGAATGTTGATGAGCCGACCCGAGAAACGCTCGACGAACGCGGGCGTCACGATCCGCATGAATCCTGCCATTGCAA
>Ga0075421_100006792_pt1 | contig 13976 bp, 11 predicted proteins | sample SoiMetdeltSBSDD5_FD_75292 | JGI IMG/M metagenome (GOLD analysis project Ga0075421, IMG submission 75292) | Bulk soil microbial communities from a Populus tree surrounding site in Tennessee, USA - Soil MetaG P. deltoides SBSDD5 | ecosystem: Environmental > Terrestrial > Soil > Tree plantation...
GAAAATCGGTCGCAGTGATCGGCGCCGCCATCTCGACGGCCAGCTCGGTGATCGCCTGGCAGACGGCCCCGTAGTCATGAACGACTTGGGCGATGGTGAAGCCACCGCGTAGCAGCTCGCTGCCGTGCTGGGCAGCGGTCCTGCCGATCGCGGGGTTGGGGTCCAGCGCGTGCCGCAACGTATCGGCGAGCTGATCGAGGAAGAGTGGCACGCCATGCTCGACCTCCACGTCCGTCGGGCGCGGCGCTGGCCTGTTCGCAATCTTCGCTCGGCAGCGAGCGATGATTTCGGCCCGGTTGGCGGCGATGAACTCGTGCAACATGGTTCGGGCCTTCCTACAGCAATTCCGACGGCTAAGATTCTACGCCCTTCTGGAGGCTGTTCGACGGCCAGCGTGTGACAGCCGAGACATTCGACGGGAAGTCGAACATCACAGTTTCCTTGAGGAATGCGCGTCGTACGTATTGGCCTCGCTGAGGGGTGCGCAGGCACCAGCCGGTGCTAACATGTCAGTGGTCGCGTAGAACCGCGTGAATCTCGACCGGCAACGGATCGCCGGGAACTGGCCCGAGCCGGCGCTGCGGGATAGGACGACGGTCCCGTAGGCCGAAAGAGCGAAGGCCCGAGGTTGCACCCTCGAGCCTTCAGGTCGCACGCCCAGAGCCGGGGTCGACGAGCGCACGGCTCGCGGACGGCGTCCAGTTCTTGGCGGTCGCGGCCAGAGCCGTGGACTCGCTGCGCTTCGTCGTCTGCCGCCGCCCCGAGTGCGGGCAGGTGTTCTTCCTGTGTCGCCGCTGCGACCGGGGCCTCGCGCACCTGCTCGGCGACGGCACGGCGGTGCAAGCAGCGCGAGGCGGGGCGACGCCACCAGCGAAGCCGCGCCGGCCGGTTCAACCACGCGGCCCGCGCGCAGGACTACCGCGACCGGCGGAAGAACGTGACGCATCACGGTCCCGAAAACGTGCCCCGCCGCGTAGTCGAGGAAGCGCCTGCACCCAACGCCGCCGCGGAGGACCGCGATGGAGACGCTCTGGGTCGGCATCGACCCGCACCCGCACGAGGCCCGGATCCTGGCGATGGCCGGGCCGAGCTAGACCCTGCTCAAGGCGCGGCTGCGGCCGCACCCGCAGCACCCGCGGGCGGCGACGCTGCTCGAGGCGCTGAGCCTGTGGCAGGGCGCGCCGGTCCGCGCTGCGCTGTGTGCGGACACGCCGCCGCCTTTGTTCGACACGGGTATCTGGACCGACGCGCTGCTGGTCGGCAACGGCGCCCCGCTCTACGAGGTCACGCTCGTGCCCCGCCGGCGCCGGCGCCGCCGCGACGGCCTCGGCCTCGGTGACATGCGCGCGCTCGAGCAGCTCGTCCTCGTCGGGGTAGCGCGGTGATCCAGGTCGGCGCCGCCACCCGCTCGCTGTCCTCCGCGACGCCTTGCTTGCGGGCCGTCCGGGTAGAGCTCGGCGAGGTGAAGGTTCGCCGCGTTCAGCGCGGCGTCGAAGCGACCGAACGATGGCGGTGAATCAACGTTTCCCGTCGGCGCACCCGCAGGCAGCGAGGAGCACCCGCTCGTGGTCGTCCCGCGCTGTGGCCGACCTCTCGGCTCGGCCTCTGACCCCGAGGCCTCCGGGCTCAGTCCTTCCGGCCCCCGAGAAAATCGGCGGGCTTCGGAGGTCCCCCGGACCAGTTGATATCCCAGGCGGAATCCACCGTGATGAAGAGAATTGCTCCCTCGTCAGGTCTCGTCCATGCCTCATGGGCCATCCTGCTCGAGACATAGTTCCACGAGCCTTGCCCGAGTGCCGTGCGCTTTCCTTCGCACTCCATGATGAAGGTGCCCTTCACGATCGTGTGCGTCTCGTTCGCGGTATGCCAGTGCTTGGGAACATGGAAATTCTTGGGCACACGGATCATCAGGTGAGTGGCCTTGGTCTTGGGATCCACTCGCAAGATAGCTATCTCAGGGGACTTGTCTCCGAGCTCCGGTACGATCTTCTCCCATTTGAGGTCCTCGAATCGCACGCTCTTCGCGTGGTCCGCCGCCGATTCAGCCTCGACGGATACGCTTGCGGGTACCACGATCGCTTGCAGATTGAGGCAAGTTACGACTCCAAGCAGCCAGGCTCCTAACTTGAGTTTGCTCATGGTGTCCTGTTTCCTGGTGAGCGTCGAAGAGCGTCGGATCGACGGTGCCGGCTTCACTGCTAGAGCGACTTCACGTACTCGACCAGGTTCGTCTTCTCCTGCGCGGTCAGGCCGAGCGCGAAGACGCGGTCGTAGTGGTCGACAACCGCCGCCAGTGTGGCGAACCGGCCATCGTGGTAGTAGCGCCCTTGCCGTGCGTCCACAGGCCGCGGAGCGGCGTGGTCCGGTAGCGGCCATCGGGAGCCCGGCTCGACTGGAAGTCGTCGATCCCGATCTCCTCCGGGGTATGCAGATTCCAGCCGCTGTCGGCGACACGATCGCGCGAGGGCCCGCTCGCTTGTGCGACGTCGCCAGGCTCGAGATCGTCGTCCTCGGTCATCGTGGGTTGCGCGCACGCCAGCGCAGCAAACGCCGGTAGCCACGCGATGACCAATCCCGACGCTCTCATATCCGCCTCCGTGCTCGTATGGGCCGTTACGACCCTTAGAGCACACGGATGACCTGGCGGTTGCGGGTCGATTTCGGATCGTCATTGATCAGCATTGGCTGCCTTCGTCGGACGCTCGACATGAGACGAGCTCGGTTGGAATTTGTCGCAGCGGTCCCCTCACCACGGGCCGTGACGGATCCGTGTTGAAGGACTGACCGCGCGAAGACCGACCGCGCGGCAGGTTGCCTGCGGGCCACGCGCGCCTTGGCGTGGCGAGGGGTGAGGAGGATTCCGATGGCAACGAAGGCAGCATTTGTTGCGAGCGACCGTGACGAAACGCTGCGTCTGGGCGAGCTCGCCGCCCGGATCGACGCCATCCGTGCCCGTGTCGAGGCCGAGGTCGGCGCCGCGGATGTCGCGTACATCAAGAAGGTGCGCCGGTTCTCGACCGCGATGGAGGTCGTCGGGCGGACGCTGATCCATGTCAGCGTCGATCCGTTCACGTTCGCGGTCGGCGTCGGAACGCTGTGGCTGCACAAGCAGCTCGAGGTGGCCGAGATCGGCCACACCGCGCTGCACGGCACCTTCGACAAGCTGCCTGGTGCGGAGCGGTTCCACTCGAAGACGTTTCGCTGGCGTTTCCCGGTCGACGAGGAGTCGTGCGTCAACGCCACAACGTGCGGCACCACCAGTACACCAACATCGCTGGCCGGGATCCGGACATCCACTTCGGTCAGGTCCGCCTTTAGGTGGCGAGATCGCGCTGACGTCCGGTCTGGCCTCGACGTCCCAGACGGCGCGACCCCTCTGTAGAGCTCTCTCCCACTCTGGCAACGGGCCAACTGAAGCCAGGTCCCGGGAGTTGTTGGTATGGGCCACTTGGGTCACGAAGAAGCCCCGCTGGTGACGAGCCAGCGGGGCTCTGTTTTGAGGCATTCTGGACCCGGACTTGTCGGAACGCCTCGTCAACCCGTCCGCCGCTTCCTTGCAGGGAGATTCGCAGGGCGCGTAGAACGGCGTCGTGAACGACCGCGAGCCGCTCTGGAAGGCGATCTTCACCGGGTCCTGGGTGAAGAGGTTCGTCGACGTCCCGGCGAAGCCAGTGCCGCTCTGGAGGAGGGCCGTCGGCGCGCTGATCGGGGTGGCCCTGCTCGCCGCCATGATCGTCCTGGTCGGCCGATATTCTGGCCTGCCGCGCAAGCAGCTCGACGACTGGGGCGAGACGCTCGTGATCGCGCCGTTCCTCATCGCGGGCGTGGTCGTGCTCTACATGCGGAGACGTCGACGGCCGTAGCCAGCCATTGGCGTGCCGTGATTTTTCACGGCCTCTGATCGTCGGTGGTCACATCGGGTTCGGCAGCACCCAGACGTTGTAATACGAGCGTGGCCACGGCGGCGTCCCGAAGCGCCGCTCGGATTCGAACGCGATGTACCGATTGTCGGCGCTGAGCGCCGGCATCACGCTTGACTTGCCGAGGCGCTGTCGCTCGCCACCGGGCCGGCCGATGGAAATGTAGCCCATGCTGGCCCAGATGAGCAGGTACTGGCCGTCGGCGGAGATCTGCGCCCCGCGCGGCGATTCTTCGCTACCGAGGCGGGTGAACCGCGCGGTGCGATCGCGCACGTACACGCAGTACCCGGGGCAGCCGAAGGCGAGAACGCCGTCGTACGACTCGAACGCGACGTAGCGGCCGTCGTGGGAGATCGACGGGGCGTACGATGCGTCGGGCGACTGGGCACCCGACGAGCTGACGCTGACGCGCTGGGTGGTGCCGGCGGCGAGATCGCGGACGAACACGTCCCTCCGCGCGTTCGTGTCGCCTTCGACGAGGTTGGTCGCCGTCGAGGTGAATGCCACCGTCTGGCCGTTGCCGCTCAGGACGGCGTTCATGGACTCGCCGTTGGCCTCGCCGCCCGACGCGGAGACGCTCGCGCGGACCGTGGTGCCGGCGGCCAGGTCGTGGACGAAGACGTCGCTGTTCGCGTTGCCGTCGCCGGCGACGAGATTGTCCGCGTAGGAGTGAAACGACACGACCGTGCCGTCGGCGGCGATGTCGACTCCGAAGCTGTCCCCGTTGGGTTCGACCCCACCGTCCCCGACGCTGACGCGACGGGTGAGGCCGCTGGCGTGCTCGAAGACGAACACGTCGCTCACGCCGTTGGTGTCGCCGTCGACGACGTTGGTCGCGGCCGACGAGTAGACGACGTAGCGACCATCGGCCGAGATCCGCGGATCGTAGGCGTGGCCGTCCGGCTCCCCACCGTCGGCCGCCGTGGTGATGCGCTCCAGGGTGTCGAGGGCGCGGTCGTAGACGTAGACGTCGAAGAGCTCGTTCTGGTCGTCGTCGACGAGCTGCTCCGATGACAGAAACGCGACCAGGCGCCCATCCCTCGACAGGCGGGGAGTGCCCACCGCCCCGTCGGTCGTGTACGTCCCGACGCCGCCGACGAGCTGGAGCGGCACATGGCGCGGGAACGCTCCGACGCCGACGCGAACGGTCGCGGTCGCTGCCGCGCCCGCGGCATCGACGACCGTGTAGGTGAAGGTATCGTCCCCGGCGAACCCGGCCGACGGCGCGTACCGGAGGTCGCCGTCGCTGGTGACGCTCGCCGTGCCGTGCCCGGGCGCGGACACCTCGATCACCCGGAGCGCGTCGCCTTCGGCGTCGACGTCGTTGCGAGTGACGTTGATCAGCCGCGGCTCGTCGACGGCGGCGATTGCGACGTCGTCGCGCGTGTACGGCGCGTCGTTGACCGGCGCGATCACGAACGTCACGACGGCGCTCGACGTGGAGGTGCCGTCGGAGATCTCGAACGTAAGCTGGTCGGTTCCGTGCTCGTCGAGGTACGGGTGGTAGATGAGCTCGCGGCCGCTCTGGCCTCGCACCTCGCCCCTCGTCGGCATCGCGGTCACGCGGTACTCGATCTGGCCGAGGTCGCTGTCGATATCGACCGCGCCGAGGACGACATCGATCGCGGTGTCCTCGACCACCGCGTACGCGCCCGGCAGCGCGCGCGCCGGATCGTCGACCGGCTCGACCTGCAGGGCGACCCGCGCGGGCGCCGAGGCCACGCCGCGCGCGGTCACGACGAAGGTGAACGAGTCATCGCCCGCGAAGTCGCGATCCGGCCGGTACACGAGGTCTGGCGGGGTGCCGGTGAGCGTGCCGTGCGCGGGCGCGCTGCGGAGCTCGTACGCGACGGTGTCGCCGTCGATGTCGCGGCCGCCGAGCCGGACCGACGCCGTCGCGTCCTCGCGCAGCGTGATCGACCCGGGCTGGGCGGCGGGCGGGTCGTCGACCGGCGCGATCTCGATCGCCACTGCCGCGGTTGCCGTCACCACGCCGAGACCATCGACGAGCCAGTACAGGAACGAGTCGCTGCCGTGGACGTCGGCGTCCGGCGTGTAGATCAGGTCCGGCGGCGTGCCGGCGAGCTGGCCGCGGCTCGGCGGCAGCACGACGTAGGCGAACGCCTCCTCGTTGCCGTCCCGGTCGACGACCCCGAGCGTCACCGCGCGCGACGTGTCCTCGTCGAGCGTGATCGACAGCGCCTCGGGCACGGGCGGATCGTCGACCGACAGCACGCGGAGGGCGACCGGACGCGGCGCCGACGTCGCGGCGCCATCGGAGACGGTGAACGCGAAGCCGTCGTCGCCGTGGTAGTCGGAGACCGGCGTGTAGATGAGGATCGGCGGTGTGCCGGATAGCGCGCCATGCGCGGGCGGCGTGGTGATGGCGAACGTTAGCGCGTCGCCGTCGGGGTCGGAGCCGCGGAGCTCGATCGTCGCCAGGCTGTCCTCGTGGATCTCCGGCGGGACGACGACGCCGGCGACCGGCGGCTGATTGGGGCGCACCCCAGGCCGCACGCTGACCGTCACCGTCCCCGCCGTCGTATCGAGCCCATCGGAGACGCCGTACTCGAGTGCGATCGCGCCGACGAAGCCGGGATCCGGCGCGACGCGGATCTGGCCACCGACGATCGCGCTCGCGTGGGCGCCGGAGCGCACCCAAGCGAGCGTGAGCGTATCGTCGTCGGGATCGGCGTCGTTCGCGAGCACATCGATCAGGACCGGCACGCCCTCCGCGGTGGTCGCGACGTCGGGCGCGGCGACCGGCGGGCGGTTGTCCGGCCGCCCCGGGGCCGGATCGCCGGACTCGTCGAAGTGGCACGCGGCGGCGAGCGGCGCGAGCGCGAGGGCGAGCGCGAGCGCGAGGCGAGGAGCGACGCGAGGCATCGCCCGCTCTTATCGCATCCTGTATCGCATCCTGGGCGCGCCCGACCGGCCGGGAGGACTTTGCCAGACTTCCCCGCGGGCTCACCGCCCGAGGGATCCGTCCGGGCAGTCCTTGGCCTCGGTGGGAGCTCGCACTCTGAGCGCCCGTTTGGCGCCGGTACCCGGCTTGTCCCTCCAGCGTGCTGTTCTGCTGGCCGACACCGCCGGGCTCCGACGCTCCGTCGGTAGCTCTTCGACGGCGGGACGCTTGGCGATGGCGGCGGCGCTTCGGCTGCGACAACGGTAGGCGCGAGCAGGCTGCCAGGCTTTGCCAGGCAACGCGGGCGCGATTGGCCGATAGGGTGGCCAGACCCACAGAAGGACCGTTGCCGATGACGATGAAAGCCGTTGAGCCTTCGCCTGCGCCGAGCATCTCCTGCAGCCTGTGCTCGGCCGCCGTTGATGCCGATGCGGCCGCCCTGGCCGGCGGCCGCCCGCTGTGCGCAAGCTGCGCGGCGCAGATCGAGCGCGAGCTCGCGGCCGAGCGGGCGCCGGGGGGCCGGCTGCCCGCGCTGCTGCTCGGCCTCGCCGGTGCGCTCGTGGGCGCGGCGGTCTGGGCGGGAATCTGCGTAACTGCGGACGTCGAGGTCGGCTACGTCGCGATCCTGGTTGGCTTTCTCGCCGGGCAGGGCGTCAAGCGCGGCGCGGGACGGCGCCGGTCGCAAGGCCTTCAGCTGATGGCGGCGGCCCTCGCGTCCGTCGGGCTGGCGAGCGCCAAGTACATGATCGTCTCGTGGGCGGCGGTCAAGATGGCCGGGCTGTCGCCGTTCGACGGGGTGGTGGTGAAGATCTTCTTCGAACACCTCGACCAGTGGTTCGGCGGCTTCGACATACTCTGGCTGCTGCTCGCGGTCGGCGCCGCCTACCGGCAGGCGAAGCCGTCGCCTGTCACGGTCGTACGGTAAGGGCCGATGGACGATCGCAACGCACCGCGCGCGATCGATCGATTGCGCGCGCTGGAGGCCGCGGAGAAGGGCCGCGCCGCTGCCGACGTCGACGCGCCGGCCCCGGTGAAGCGACGGCGCGGCGTCATCGGCACGATCTGCGCCGCGGTGGCCCTGGTGGTGCTCAAGCTGAAGGGGCTCCTGCTGGTGCTCCTGTCGAAGCTCGGGCTGGTCGTCCTGGCGCTCAGCAAGTTCTTCGTTACCGCCTGGACCATGGCCCTGATGGTCTGGATCTACGCCGGCATGTACGGTGCGGCGTTCGCCGCCGGACTCGTCGGGTTGATCCTCGTCCACGAGCTCGGCCATGGCGTGGCGGCGCGCGTGGTCGGCGTGCCGGTGGGCGCGCCGATCTTCATCCCGTTCTTCGGCGCCTTCATCGCGATGAAGGGCAGGCCGCGCACCGCCTGGCAGGAGCACGTGATCGCGGCGGCTGGACCGGTGACCGGTGGACTGGCGGCCGGGGCCTGCGTCGCGGCCGGCGTCGCGGGGGTCGGGCCCGAGCACCTGCTCGTCGTCGTCGGCTACGTCGCGCTGATCGTGAACCTGTTCAATCTCACGCCGTTCTGGCAGCTCGACGGCGCGCGCATGCTGAAGGCGGTCGAGTGGCGCGCCGGCCTGGTCGGGGTCGGGATCGTCGCGGTCGTCGTGCTGGCGGCGGCCGCTGCCACCCATCACGCCCACCCGATCGCGCTGATTGGGATCGCCGTCGCGATCGGCCAGCTGCTCCGCCGCCGCCATCGCGACGGAGACGCGGCGCCGACTAGGGCGCTCGATCGCCTGACCGCGCAGGCCGAGGCGGCAGCGGCCCCGGCGGCGGCGACGACGCGCGAGTCGCAGCTGGCGATCGCCATCTACGCGACCGTGTTCTCGGCGCTCGCCGTGGCGGTGCACGTCGTCCACGCGATGCTGCCGGCCGTACCCTGAGCGGCGCGGTCCGGAAAGCAGCAAGGTCTCGGCGAATCGCGAGCTGGCGGAGCTGATGGACACGCACCGGGCGGATCGGCTCGGGCGCAGCGACCAGATCCGTGACCGGATGTGTCCACCGGTAGACCCCACCCTGGCCGCTTCGCCGAGGCCGTCGTACCTCCTCGAGCCTGGAGGTCCGCATGCCCCTTGTCGGAGACCGGGGCCAGGCGAACGAGGTTCTCGCGGTCGACATTGCTCGCGTGCCCCGCCGGGCCGCAACCGGCGATGGCCACGAGTGCCGCGACCGAGTCCCCATTCTTCGTTGGTCCCCACGTTCGCCGGTCCCCACTTGAGTCCCCACCTTCTACGTGACGCCACGAGCTGCCCTGACACTGCCCGAGACACTAAACGCTCGTGACCGCTGTCTTTGTCAAAGGAGGCGCGGCCGAGCGGCACCGCCGGCGCGGGTGCGCCGCCCCAGCCGCCGCACCAGGTGATCGCTGTCACGCAGGTCGTAGCGCTCGTCGCCGCCGCATCCCGCGTCTGTCGTGTACGTTGCCGCGGATGGTGAGGGTGCTCCGAGTTTCGTTGTTAGTTGCCCTTTTCGCGGCATGCGGCGGCGATGGCGCCAGCAGATCAGATTGCCCCGTCGGGGCCCTTGGCTGCCCCTGCACGAGTGGCGGAGCATGCGACCCGGGCCTTCAGTGCAACACGGGTGCGTCGCGTTGCGAGCAGATCGGCGGTTGCGCCTGCGACACGTCTGCGTCGTGCGAAGCCGGCTGCACATGCGATCCGGACTGCGCTGGAGAATGTGCCTGCGACAGCTCGTCGTCGTGCGAGGCGGCATGCAGCTGCGACCCGGACTGCGCGAGCCAGCCGGTCGATCCTGCATGTGGCGGCGCGATCGACGGCTGCTGGCAGACCTGCATCGCGAATCGGACACCGACATCGAGCTGCCGGTCGTCGTGTCCGATCGGCAACGGGGTCGGCTGCTACGCATTGTGCGCGGCGAACAACGATCCGAGCTCGAGCTGCCATTCGGCCTGCGGCTCCGCTACCCCCACCGCGGAGGGTGCGTGCTACGGCGTCTGCGTCCACAACCACGATCCGACGTCGAGCTGTCGATCCACATGCGGCAATGAGACCGCGTGCGGTGAGGCTGGCTGCTACACGGTGTGCATCGCCAACGACGATCCGACCTCCAGCTGCCGGTCCACGTGCGGTAACGAGACCGGCTTGGGCGAGGCCGGTTGCTATCAGGCGTGTATCGTCAACGACGATCCGACCTCGAGCTGCCGGTCGACCTGTGGCAGTGCGACGGCATGTGGCCAGCGCGCCTGCTATGCGGCCTGCATCGCGAACCGCGATCCGACCTCGAGCTGCCGGTCGACCTGTGGCAACACCTTCGCCTGTGGCATGGTCGGCTGCTACGACGCCTGCATCGCCAACGGCGACCCGACGTCGAGTTGTCGCTCCACCTGTGGCATCTCGACCGAGCTCTGTACCGTGTGTGGCGCCACCGAGTCTCCGCGCGACGCGTGCTTCCGCGCCTGCGCAGCGAACGGCGATCCCTCCTCCAGCTGCGCGAGCACTTGTTCGTAGTCGCCCACCTCGCAGCCGCCGTGGCAAATGGTCCGCCGATCGGGCCGCCACGACGGGGCCGAGCCGGGCCCTCGTCGCTCGCGACATCACGAGACCTGGCGGTAAGCGGCGGTTTACGGGGCACCATCCTCATTGGGTCGAACCACGGCTCGTTGCCGAGGTCGAGTTCCTCGAGCAGACCAACGACGGCGAGATCCGCCACTCGTCGTCAAGGGTCTGCGTGCTGGCGTTCGCCCGCATGACGTCCATGGCCGGGCGTGACCGTCCGGATGGATGCTGGCTCGTCCCAGCTGCTCGGCCGAGCCCATCGGCAACCTGTGTGTGCGCACCATCTTCGCGTCGATCTGGAGCTGATGTCATCCAAAGGAAGCTGGGTGCCAACGGTTTCCATGCGGGTATCTTGATCAGGCACCGAACATGCAACGACACTCGCACCGTGCCTTCACTCAGATCGTCGGCCACCGTCATCGCGATCGCGACGGCCGGGCTCAGCGGTGTCGGATGTACGACGAAGGGGGCCTCCCCTCGGGATGGGAACATGCGTGAGAAGACCGAACCGGTCGACGGCGGGCCCCGCGTCGACGCCGCTGGCAGTCCAGCTGCCAACTGGATCGAGGTTCGATCGGAGGGCGGCGGTTTCGCGATTGACCTGCCGAATGGCTACGAGGGAGAACCCTTCGACTTCGGTCACGGACCTGATCGGTACCACGCTGTTCATGCTCAATACTCCGGCACGAGCTTCAGTGCGTCCTGTTTCTTTGAGTCAACTCCGCCGGAGCGCTTCGACTGGTACGCGAACGCATCGGCCAAGCGTTTGTTTACGGTGCACCGAGTGGCGCAAGCGGGCCTTGACGGCGACGAGGTCGATCAGCAAATCCCCGGCTTGAACCGAAAGCTGGAACGCATACTCTACGGTCCGGATCGCCTTTGCCTGCTCACGGTGCTGTCCTACAATCCCACGAAGTTCGTCGATGCCGACGCTAAGCGCTTCCTCGACTCTTTCCGATTTCTGGATGGTCGATCCGCATCGCGGTAGATGGAAGCTCCTGCGGTGCGCAACCATATTGCCCGGAGGATGCCGTCGGCGTCCGAGGCGCGGCCGGCGACGGCGCCAGGGCGTTCGTCGACCACCTGAATGCCGGGCGCTGACCGAAACGACAATCAGCCCTCACGATACGTAACCAGAGGGCACCTCGCCGCCACTTGCCGTGCATGAGGATCTCGACCTTCTTCCTCGCGCTGGCGCCGTTCGCGTGCGCCGCCTCGCCGGCGCGCCCGCTGCACCTCGAGCGCGTCGTGCTGTTCCAGAACGGCATCGGCCACTTCGAGCGCGCGGGCGTCGTGCCGAGCAATCGCCTGCGCCTCTTGGTCAAGCCGGACGAGGTCGACGACGTCATCAAGACGCTCACCGTGATCGACGAGGCCGGTGGTGCGCAGCAGGTCGCCGCCGTCCTGCCGGCCGCGTCGCCCACGGCGAACGCGCCGGTCGCCGTCGACGTCGTGCTGTCGAGGCCGGGCCGCCGTCTCAGGGTCTCGTACGCGGTCCCGACCGCGACCTGGAAGACGACCTACCGGGTGGCGCTGCCCGAGAAGCCCGGCGGCCCGGCGCTGCTCCAGGCCTGGGCGCTCGTCGACAACCTGTCGCCGGAGCCGTGGCGGGACGTGCAGCTGACCCTGGCCACTGGCGCATCGCTGTCGTTCGCCACCGACCTGCGCACGCCACGCTTCGTGCCGCGTCCCGATGCCAGCGACGTGCTGACGCCGCCGACCGCGACCGCGCCGGTGGTCGCCGAGCACGCCCAAGCCGGCGACCGCGATCGCGACGGCATCGCCGATGCCGACGACGACAAGTGCTCCGACGAGCCGGAGACCTTCAACGGCTTCGAGGACGCCGACGGCTGCCCAGATCGCGGGCGCGTCGTCGTGACCAGCAACCACATCGAGATCCTCGAGCGGATCCGGTTCGCGCCCGGCTCGGCCGCCCTCGCCGCCGGCGCCGCCGCGATCCTCGATGCGACGGCCGACATGCTGCGCCACAACCCGGACATCATCCGCGTGATCATCGAAGGCCACGCCGCCGCCGGCGAGCTCGATCCCTTGAGCCTGTCGGCGCGGCGCGCCGCCGCGGTCCGCGCCGCGCTGATCGAGCGTGGGGTCGAACAGGTGCTCGAGCTCGAGTCATCCGGCGCCAGCCGTCCGCTGGGCAGCGCTCCCGAGCGGAATCGCCGCGTCGAGTTCCTGATCGCATCCCGGCGCGAAGCCGCGCCGCCGGCGCCGGGGCTGACCGCGAGCGCCCTCGACCGCAGCACGCGGACCTCGTCGCGCACCATCGAGGTCGCCGGCTCGACGCGCTACCAGCTGGGCGATCGCGTCACCCTGCCCCGCGGCGCCTCGACCCTGGTCTCCGTGCTCAGCCGCTCCATCCCGGGCGAGGACGTCCTGCTCTTCCGCCCGGATCCGCAGGTCCCCGGCTCGGACCTCCACCCGCTACGGGCGGCGCGCGTCGTGGTCCCATCCGGGCTCGGCCTCGAGCCCGGGCCGGTGGCGGTGTTCGCCGGCGGCGGCTTCGCCGGGGAAGGCCTGCTGCCGCGCACTCCGGGCGGTGACGTCAGCTACATCCCGTACGCCCTCGATGGTGCGACGATCGTCCGCGCCTCGGACACGAGCGACGAGCGGCCACGCCGGCTGATCTCTCTGTCGCGCGGCGTCGCGACCGTCGAGAACCAGATCGTCCGGCGCACGACCTACACGATCCGCACCGGCGCGCGCCCCGCCGCCCGCATCTTCCTGCGCCACCTGCCCAGCGACGGCTTCGCGCTGCGCGAGCTGCCCGCCGGCAGCGAGCGAGGCGAGCGGGCCGTGCTGATCCCGGTGCCGCTGGTCGCCCACCGCGAGAGCACGCTGATCATCGAGGAGTACCAGCCGGTCGAGCGCCGGCTGGCGATCGTCGAAGACGAGGGCGCCCGCCTCGGCCTGTACCTCGAGGGCGCCGATCTGCCGGCGCCGCTGCTCGCACGGGTCCGGACCGTGGTCGCCGCCCGCGCCGCCCTCGGCACCGTCGAGGGCGAGCTCGAGGGGCTGCACGAGCGGCTCGCCGACGCCGCCCAGCGGGCCGACGAGCTCCAGCGCAGCCTGACCAGCGTCGCCAAGCTGCCCGGCGGCGACGCGGCAGCGCTGCGCCGGCGGCTGATCGCCAGCCTGGGGGCCGCGTCCGCCCGCACCGATGCCCTGTCGGTCCAGCTCGCGGCCGCCCGCGCCCGCGAGGTCGATCTGCGGGTCAAGGTGCAGACCGCCCTCGAAGGCATCGTCCTCGACGCGCCGGCCGCGCCCTGAGCTGCAGCAGGCGCGATCGGCGGCTGCGACCACGAGGATTGGGCTCGCGCTCATCCCCGCCCGGGATGGCCAACGTCTTGGGACGACGACAAGAAGCGACCTGGTCGCGCCGGTCGACGACGATTCGCGGGCGCCGACGGTACATGCGGCTCGTCGTCGGAGACGAGCCGCCCCGCCGCCGAGATCGTCAGCTCGAGCGCCGCGTCGAGCACGCCGGCTTCCGCGACGGCGTGCGCACTCGACGGGTTCGACTTTGACTTCGACATCAACAGGAAGATGGACCGCCGCCTCGTCTTCGAGCTGGCCGCTGCGCGCTTCACCGCCCAGCACCAGGACGTCATTCCTC
>Ga0075421_100006793_pt1 | contig 13975 bp, 5 predicted proteins | sample SoiMetdeltSBSDD5_FD_75292 | JGI IMG/M metagenome (GOLD analysis project Ga0075421, IMG submission 75292) | Bulk soil microbial communities from a Populus tree surrounding site in Tennessee, USA - Soil MetaG P. deltoides SBSDD5 | ecosystem: Environmental > Terrestrial > Soil > Tree plantation...
TGGCGACTTTTGCTTCGCCGGTATCCGCAACGCGGCCAACCATGGATGATGAGCCTACTGCTACGGTGTATCTTTGGGCTCTCATTTTCTCGCCAGCTTCACCTTTGGCTTCACGTAAGGTGGCGTGAAAACCTGTCTCATCTATAACATAAATGGCAGCAAAGTAAAACCCAAACCGGTCACTCAACAGACTTACAGTGCGGCTAAAGATTGTGTTCAAGTCCAATGTGGATGTAACGAGACGACCGATTTCGGCGGATGCGGCAAGATAGGTGTTGCGGCGTTGTAGGGCCTGTTCGGCCTGCTTTCTTTCTGTAATATCCTGATGAACTGCGAGAAAGCCGATCGTTTTCCCAGTTTCATCCAAGATGGGGCTATTCGTTCCAGCGATAGGAATCAGTCGCCCATCCTTTGTTTTATTCATCAACTCTCCTGAAACTGTACCACCTGAAAGGAGTGTACCCCAGAATTGTTTGTATCCCTCTGCTGATATCAGGCCTGATTTGATGATGCGGGGTGTTCGGCCGATGGCTTCCTCTGGCGAAAAGCCATAGACTTTTTCAAAGGCCGGGTTGGCATACTGGATTGAGCCATCTATATCCGTAATGAAGACCGCGCTGTCTGAACGATCGATGCCCAGTTTGAATTTCTGAATTTCACGTTCTGCCAGGAAGCGTTCAATTGCGGAAGCCACCTGGGGAGCCAGGACGCCCAATATGTCTTGATGTTTTTCTGTGATTCGGATGACGCTGTCATACGTTTGAATGGCAATTACGCCGCTGACCACCTGTTTTGACCGAATGGGTACGCCAAGCCAATCGGTGCTGCGTACACCATCGTTCACAATCTCGCCTGAGGCCTCCAAATCGGAGAAAATCTCAGGAGTTGTGCGCAAAGCCCGGCCGGTGCGGATGACATAACTTGTGAGACCCCTGCCAAGTTTTCGTGGTGACCAGTCGGTATCGAATTCGTCGGAGTAGTAGGGGAAATTGATCTGGTTTGTGCTTGAATCATACAAGGCAATATAGAAATTTGTGGCAGGCAAAAGAGGTTTGACCGACTCGTGGATCGCGCCTAACAGATCCTCCAAAGTCCTGGAGGTAAGAGCACTTTCCGAAATTTGCGTAATTGCTGCCTGCGTTAATTCATTGGTTTTGCGTTCTGTAATATCCTGTGATGAGCCAGCCACGCGGATGGGTTGTCCACGAGTATCACGCTCAACTTTGTAAATTGAACTGACCCAGATAACCCTTCCGTCCGTGGTTTTGTAGCGCACTTCAGAAGTCAAATCATCAGTATCACTTTTACCGTCTATGGCATCCTGAACTGCTTGGGCGGCCAATGGAATATCCTCCGCCACAACAAACTTCTGCAGCGTCTGTTCCAAAGGAAATTGAAAGCCACCTTCTTTCTCTGCGGAGGTGTTGAGCAGAGAGAACAATTCATTGGTAAAAGTGATAACCTGTGATTTCCAATCGATCTCAAAGTAGCCAATGCGGGCGATTTGAAGAGCTTCGGAGAGCTGGCCCTGGCTTTCTGTCACATCTTCAAACAATCGGGCGTTTTGAATGGCTATGGCTGCCTGTGGCGTGAACGAACGTACTCGTTCAGCGACCTCCTTTGTAAAGGCGTGGGATGTTTTATCATCCAAAATGAGAATGCCTACCACATCCGAGCCGACCAGGAGCGGAGCACCCAGCCAGGAGTGGATGGATTCTGTCTCAGGCAACACTTCCCAACGCGCGTCATGATAGGTATCACTAATGATGACGATATCCCGCGTTTTGACAATCTCGGAAATGAGCACGTCGTCCTCCACCCGACGCAGGAAATATTCGGATGGAGCTTCAATTGTCTGCGTCCGTCCTTCATCCTTACTTAGTCCACCTAATTGTCTGCGACGGCCATCTGGTTCAATGAGTTGAATCGAAGCTGTTCGGAAGGAAATCAGACGAGGCAATTGTTCGAGAAGGCCGTGCACAACGTCACTCAGATTCAGGGACGAGCTTGCGATACGTGCCAGTTCGTTCAGTGTCGCCAGTTCTTCGGCATGAGTTTCAGATTCCCGGAACAGGCGCGCATTTTCGATCGCTATTGCCGCCTGACGAGCAAGGTTGGCTAGAAACTCCAATTCTGAAGGAACAAATTCGCGTCCCTCACCTGTGCGCCACACAGAGATAAGGCCGCTGACACGATCCAGAGACAAAACCGGAGTCGCCATGATATGCTCAAATGGCCTCTCCTGCGTACCTTTGACTGTGATAGCGCCCGGCTTATTGGAAGCATCATTTACGATCTGACCGGTTTCCTGCACAACGATGGTTCCGAGGATGCCTTGTCCGGTTTCGATCGGGTCGTTTTTGATCTCATCCGCTTCAGCGCCAACCACCGCGATTGCGCGCCAACTGGCTCCATCAGGTTCTGGCAAATAAACTGCGCTGCTCTCCGCCTGGAATAGATCTCTCGAGTACACAGCAATTCTGGTCAGAACTGTCTCCAAATCGAGCGTGACCGAGATTTCCCGTCCAACTTCTGCCAGGGCCGCAGTTTCCTGGGCGCGCCGTTGAGTCTCCTGGAAGAGCCGGGTATTCTCCATGGCAATAGCCGTCTGGCTGGCAATGGTCGTTAGAATGTCCCGGTCGTGCTCATCATAAATGTTTGGTGTGTCAACACTTTGAACGGCAATGACTCCTAATACGCGATCACCAATCATCAGCGGTACGCCCAGCCAGGATTGTGAGGGTGTGTCATCCTCGTTTAACGCAACGAATGAAATCCCGAGTTGTTGCATGTGCCCGAGCACATCATTGGGCGCAAAAACTGTCCTTTTATGGCCGATAATGTAGTCGGTAAACCCGTTGCCAGTGACGTTACTTTTTCCCAGATGGATTTGCCGCCCCTCTTCAAATGCGATCGGATAAGATTTTTCATTGGTCTTTTCATCATATCTAGCGATATAAAAGTTTTTGGTATCCAACAGCCTGGAGGTGTGTTTGTATACAACATTTGCTATACTGATTGGATCCAATTGCGTGGATAGCTCGTTACCCATTTCGTTGAGCACGACCAATTCCTCAGCACGCAACTGGATTTCCTGGAACAGGCGGGCGTTCTCGAGTGCGAGGGAAAGTTGATCGGCAACCTGTTCGACCAGCAACCTTTCATCGTTAGTCCAATGCCGATTAGGCATATCGTCAGCAACATGCAGGAGGGCCCAGTTATTTTGTCCCATATCAAACCGATGCAGAATGGCTGTCTCAGTTTGTGGCAAAGCTGCCTGTTTTGGCTCCAGGGAGCGTAACACACGCGTCGCAGCAGGCTTAACCTCTGGAACCGTCTGCACTGGTTCAGAGAGAAAGCTTTTTTGCGGACGTGGCGACGCGTCCGCATCTGGCTCTACCTGTTTGATATCGTCAAACAGCTTATCAAGTCGCTTGGCGATTGGCTTCTTCTTTGGCATATTCAATCAACTCCTGAGCAAGGACGCGATATTGTTGTGAACCACGGCTGTTTGGCCTGTACTGGGTGATGGGGACACCTGCGATTGGGCTTTCACGTAGTTTTGTGTCAATTTCAATGACAGTTGTAAACACACCTTGCCCAAAGGTGGCTTGCAGTTGTTCGAAGATATTTCGATGGGTGCGATTCCGGCGGTCAAGCAACGTGACGAGGATGCGATATGCGAGACGTGGGTTCACTTCCTGCCGGATACGGCGGATGGTTCCCATCATATTACGCAGGGCATAGGCTGAAAAATATTCAGCCTGTGTCGGGATGATCAGCAGGTCGGCGGCAGAAAGCGCATTAAGTGTGATCGCGCCCAGAGCCGGGGGACAATCGAGCAGGACATAGTCATAAGGCAGACGATCGACTTCGAAGGCGCTACGAAGGGTGGTGAGATAATGCGTCCGCATGGGAAGGAATTGTTCGGCAGTCTCTATCCGAAAACTGGACGGTACAAGTTCAAGGTTTGCAATATCAGTTTTGCGAATGGCAGCTGGCAGGCTGGCATTTTCGATGAGGATATTGGCTGATGTGATATTTGACTCGCCCGTCTCCAGCCCCAGTGCGAGGGAAAGGTTCGCCTGCGGATCCAGATCGACGAGCAGCACGCGATAATTCAATTCAGCCAGTGCCGCGCCCAGTGACAAAGTGGAGGTGGTTTTCGCGACGCCACCCTTTTCATTGGACATTGCGATTATGTATGTCATGATTTCACCTTACCTTGATTTTTTTCCTTCTCGGAGCTTGTATCGGATTGTGGAATCACGTCCACACGGTTGGCACCCAATGCGGCACGGAGTTCTTGAATCGCGGTCTGAATCATGGATTGTGGATCATTGTTGCTTCTGATCTTGCTGGTAATTTCAGACACCAGTCTTTCACGGTCGGCTCGCGCGGTGGTTTCTTCGAAGAGCCGCGCATTTTCGGCCGAGAGCGCCACGCGTTCCGCGACAGCTTTAATGAGATCAATTTGATCCTGCGACCACGTTTTTCCGGATGGGGAGTGGACAACCAACTCGCCAATGACCGCGCCGCGCAATTCGATCGGAACCACGGTGTGATTTGGTTGTGTCAATTTGCGTTTGCCTCCGCCCGAGGCTAATTTGGCCAGTTGCATAGGTTGTTTGATCGGAACAGCGCCCGCCACATCGTACCGATAGCCGAGCAGTTTTTGTTGTTCAGGAAGCCGTGTCCAGGCCTCCTGCGTGGAACGCCGTGTCATCATCTCAGCTTCGGCAAGGGCCTTGCGCGTCTCGTCAAACAAACGGGCGTTTTCGATAGCCAAACTAACCTGGTCTGCCAAGAGACTCAACATTTGAATGTCTTCGATGGTAAAAGCGGCAACTTCAGTGCTTTGCACGTCAAGAACACCAACGATAATGTTTTTACTGATCAGCGGCAGTGCCGCTTCTGAGTGGGTTTCAGGCAAATCAGGGTTATTGAAGTAGACGGCATCCCGGCCTACATCCAGAGCGATGCGCGGCTTGCCCGTAGAGGCTGCATGGCCCACGATACCTTCTTCACCCACGCGTAATCGATGGTTGCGTGCCAACATCGTTTTTCCGCCGGCGCTATTAGCAGCAATTAGAATGGCGTACTCACTGATTTCATCGAGCAGAAAGATGCCCACATGATAGAAGCCAAACTTATCGCTAACCACAGTGGTAATGCGCGGAAGCAAATCTTGAAGATCACGTATGGAAGTGATATTTTGGGTGACTTGTGCAAGCGCTTCGAATTGGGTAGCACGGCGTCTGATTCTCTGGTTGGCAGATTCCAGTTCCTTTGAACGATTTTCCACGTCCTGTGTCCGTTCAGCCACGCGTATTTCCAAATCGGTAATCAATCCCCGAATCTCGCCTGCCATGTCGTTAAACGTCTTCGCAAGGTCTTCGATCTCATCCCGCGTGCGGATGTTGATTTTCTGTCCCAACTCGCCGGCCGCAAAAGCTCGAGCACCCTGAATCAACACTTTAACAGGTTCGGCTAACGCATTTCCCGCCACAAATCCAAAGAATGACGCAAGAGCCAGGGCAACTATAAAAACGAACAAGGCTTGCAATAGGATCTGTTGCTGTCTTTGCAGGATGGTATCCGCCAAAATATCCACACCAATAACACCGACCTGTTCACCGTTACTTGCAAAAATCGGCGCATAGGCAGATAAAAACGAACCATTTTGGTCGGTGGAGATTTCAGGTTCCACGATGGCATCCGTGAGAGTGTCAAAATTTTCGGAGAGAAGCTCAGATGGATCGCTGTGTCTTTCACCGAAGGATGCAATATTTGCTGTTCCTGGTTCTCCTGCATCTATTACGAAATAAATACCTTGTTCATCTTTTCTCATCATGAAGATGTGTTTGATATCGGGTGTGCTAGCGCGGATCCTTAAGTTCTGAAGACGGATATTTTCATAGTCTTCATCTTGAGCAGATTTAATTTGTTTGAATTCATCACCATTTTGTTGAATGGCCGCCAGTTTGGCGATGGCCAACGCGCGGCTCTTAAACTCATTGATGACTTGGTTCTGGAGGTTGGTGTACATGCCACGCGCTGTAATAAACGAAACAAAGGCTGATAATAAGGTAAAGGCCAGAATGAGCTTCGCTCGCAGGCTCAAAGGATAGCGCTTAACTGTTTCCGCAGGAGTTTGTGTGTCAATCGTCATCGGTTAATTCTCCTGGGAGTTCTGGAACTGAATCATGATCTCAGAGCCAGGTAACGCGCGGCCGAGTTCTTCAACAGCAGTTTGTAGTACATTGCGCATATTGATGGATGCGCCAATTTTAGCAGTGACCTCGCCAATCTTGGCTTCTTTTGCAGCGCGGCGCTGGGATTCCTGCAGGAGGCGGGCATTATCTAGAGCGAGCGCCAGACGATCAGAAATCGCTTGAGCAAGGCTGATCTCGTCCTGATTCCATTTGCGGTTTTTGGTAGAAGTGATGCTGAGTATGCCAATTGTCTGGCCGCGCAATTTTACCGGCACCGCAATGGATGGTTTTATCTTGTCGTTATTTCCATCCAGGACGATGACCCGGCCTTCCTGCAGAGCCTGACGGATTTCCTCATTTTGAATGGGCTTTTGGATGGGTTGTCCGCCGCTTACGGTTTGCCGATATCCAACTTTTGTATCCTTCTGCAGGAAAGTCTTCCATTCGGCCCGTAGGAATTGATTATACAGATTCTCAGCTTCTTCACGTGCCTGTTGTGTTTGACCAAAAAGTCGGGCGTTTTCAATGGCGATGGCGATTTGATCAGCAAGAATGCTTAGTGTATTCGTATCGTCGTCTGTGAACGCGCCAGGCTTGATGCTTTGTACATCCAGCACGCCAATGGCTTCGCCGCGAAAATTCAGGGGCAGCGCCATTTCGGAACGGGTTCCGGGAAGGTCGGGATTGTCGAAGTAAACAGCATCAGACCCCACATCCAGAGCGATGCGTGGTTTCCCAAATAGCGCTGCGTTGCCTACCATTCCAATTCCCATTTCAAGTCGGTGACCGCGAGCCAGCATCCTTTTGCCACCTTCGCTATTGGAGGCCTGAAGTACGGCGAATTGTTTGGTGTCATCCACAAAAAAGATGCCAATATGATAAAAATCAAAGCGTTCGCTAACGAGGCGAGTCACCAGTGGCAACAGGATATCCAGCCTTTGTTCAGTGGAAATAGTTCGTGATATTTCACTGATGGATTGAAGTTCCTGAGCACGTCGTTCGCTTACGAGACGCGCCAATTCCAAATCGGTGGTGCGCTCAGCGACCCGTCGCTCCAGCGTGCCGAGAGTGTCTTGCAGCTGGCTGGTCATACGATTGAACGAATTTGCTAGTGCTCCAATTTCATCTTGAGCACTGATTTGAGCGCGAATGGCTAGATCACCATCAGCAACCTTGCTGGTTACTTCGGTGAGAGAGAGTATTGGTGCTGCAAGTCTTTGAGAAGCCACCAGCCCAAGAACGCCAACGAGGACAGTAATAACCAATGCAACTAAAGTAATTACGCGGGTTTGCCGTCGGATTGGTTCAAGCGCGTCGCGAAGATCGCGATGTATTATGACACTCCAACCGAGCTGTGATACTGCATCTTGGGCGGAACTATTCACCGATGAAAAAACGCGTTGCTGGCTGACAAGACTGGGGATTCCCTCGTAAACAATTTCTCCAGACCTTCCCATCACGCTGTTGATGCCGGGTAGTTCTTCCTGTAAGAGGGGCTTACGATCTAAGAGTGTGTTATTTGAAACCCGCAAATCAATATGCGTTGAATTACTTAATGACCCTTGTTGGAGGTTCTCCAGCAATGCAGCGACGTCCAGTGTGCTTCGTAATACACCGACCACGTTTCCTTCATAAAAAAGCGGGATGGCGATGATCAAGGAATAGGATTGGCTGCTTTCATCGAATTCTGGCTGGCCGATATAGATTCTGCCTCTGCCCGCGTCGTACGTGCTCATCCACCAGTCTTCGTCGGCCTGGTAGTAATCCGTCGTGCGATTAGTTGCTGCTATATTTGCCCCGTATTTATCCGTGATGAATAGTTCGACATGATTGGGAAAGAATTCACGGAATTCACGTAATTCATTGGCGACTTCGTTCTCAAGTACACCTTGTATCAGTGAATTTCCATCGTCTGCCGAGCGCCAGGTACTATCCAGTTCGTGAATACGATCGGTTATTTCGTCATTTCCACCGACATATATATCGTTGGATTGTGCTGCAAACTCCTCAAATTGGGTTGCTGTCGCTTGTAGATTTTCGACATTATTTTCAAGTTCCTTGCCGGTCTCAAAGGCGAGCCGCTCTGCAAGACTTTGTTGGAGCTCTCCGACTTGTTGTGCAATCGCGTTGCGAGCCAGCGCATTGGTCACAACGGCCACCGCACCCACAGAGAAGACAGCGACCATAATAAAAAATATGATCATTTTCGTGCGCAAGGGATAATTTGAAAATTGCTGAATGACATCATAGCTGAGGAAACCTATGATCGTCACGGCTACCACCGGGAGGAAGATTTGGACAAATTGAATTTCAAGGCGTTCAGATGGAAAGAATGTATCCAATAATATGAGTGCAATACCGAATATGAAGCCTATCGCATTGGCCATGGTGACATGAGGAGAAACTAACGTGAGCGTTGCGATCATAAGAATAGTAATCAAACTGCTAATTCCCAAGGTTAAACCCACACCAGTTAGAACGAACGTCGCAACCAGGCAGAATAGGATAATGCTGCCAATCATGAGAAAAGCCGCAGCTTTGATCTGTTTTTGCCGACTATAACGTAGGGCAAGGATGCATATTAAAGTACTGATAAGTGTAGTAGCTGAAACAAGATATAACTGCCAAGTATTAGCCTCCTGCGCAAAGTAAGCGAACAGACCTAGCAGAATCAGGAGTGCCGCGACAAGGACAATCGAAATCCTGAGTGCATTCCTGGCCTGCAAGGTTATATTTGGATCACGCAGTTGGCCGGTGGTTAAACTTTTCATCTTCAAACTCATTCTTTGCATTGAATAAAGTTATACTTCTTCTTCAAAGCTATCGCCGTGTAATTGAACTAAGACCTCCGAGCCTCCGAGTGCCCGACTTAGTTCTTCAGCAGCGGTACGCAAAATGGAGTCAAACTGAGCCGTGGCACCAATTTTTCCAGATATATCGGCGGTGATGCGTTCAATTTCCGCACGGCGACGTGTTGATTTCAAAAGCAGGGAGGATTCGAGCGCCAGCGATAGGCGTTCTGCAACTGCTTCCGCGATATCAACCTCCTCTGTTTCCCATTCATGCGCATTTGGGACACGAATATCCATCACGCCAATAACTTGATCGTGCAGGCGTATGGGGACAGCCAGGATGGCATTTTCTCCATCTTCCCTGACACTTTGTTTGCTCGTGATGGCTTGGATGATTTGGGCAGACGACAGGGGTTGATTCAGCAAAGCGAGTTTACTGTCGACTAAACGGTAACCGAGGACGGTTTCCTCCTGAGTCTGTAGAACCCTCCAGGCGTCACCCAAAATCGAGCCTGAGGCACGCTGGGCTTCTGTGAGCAATTTCTGCGTAGTTTCGTAGGAGCGGGCATTTTGGATGGCAATGGCCACCTGATCTGCCAACGTGGAGAGTACTTCAATGTCCTCTTCCTGAAATGCGTTGGAAGTAAGGCTCTGAACATCCAGCACGCCTATAATCTCAGCTGCCACCCGGAGTGGCAGTGCCATTTCGGACCGGGTGTTTGGGAGATCAGGATTGCTAAAGAATGCCGCATCATCGCCCACATCTAGAGCGATGCGTGGTTTTCCAGTCGCCGAGACAAATCCTACGATGCCGCTTTGTCCGATGCCGAGTCTGTGTCCGCGGGCGAGCATCCGGATTCCACCTTCGCTGTTTGCCGCGCGCAGTTCGGCAAATTCACGGCTCTCATCTAAGAGGAAAATGCCTGTATGATAGAAGCCAAATTGCCTGCTTATCAGGCTAGCCAGGCTGGGGAGCAATGTGTCAAGATCCTGATTGCTGGTAGTCGCACGCGCAACCTGAGCGATGGCTTCAAATTGCTGTGCGCGTTTTTCATTGCGCTGATTGGCAAGCTCGAGTTCGGCAGTCCGGCTAGCCACCCGGCTTTCCAGGTTAATTTGGAGTTCCCTCAACTCGCGGTTGGCATCGATTTGTGCTCGTTCGTTCTCACGAGCACGTACTACGTTTTCGTTAAGTCTACTGAGCACTAACTGCAAAATACTTGAATTAGCCAGCAGCAACAGCGCGATGATGAAGGCATCGTCGAAACTGGTTTCACTGCGAAGCGCCGACTTGTTAAAACCAGTCAAATCTGCCAGGACGACAAGTTCCGCGGCAGCGATGGCCAGCGGTGTAATGATAAAACGAGATTTAGTTCCCAATAAAAGCGTAGAGATGATAATCACAACAGGATAGGCTGATACCGCCACGCTGTGCAAGCCGCCGCCGCTTATGGCAATAAAGGTTATTGCCGTAAGGAGCCCAATTGGTACAAAAAACTTGGCCATGCCAACACTTCCACGTTGGGCCAAAATGAAAGATGCAACCACGAGAGCTCCGGTAATGCCTAATGCAATTACGGCCGGGATATTTTGTACCGAGCCAGGAATGACACCACTTACCAACACCAGGATCCCCAAGTTGGCAATCATTGTGAATAGCAGAATGTTCCGAACGAGCCGAATAAAGGTTGGGTTTGTATCTTCCGGATCACTAAAGAAATTCAGCAAGTATTTACGCATTGCTATTCTCCTGATCTTTGCTGAGTTGAATAGCAATCTCCATACCTGGCAGGGTACGTCCAAGTTCCTGCGCCGCAGTTTTCAACAGCTCTTCAATTTCGCTTTGCGCACTGATCTTGGCGGAGATCTCTCCAATCGTGCGTTCCTTGGCTGCGAGTTTCTGACTCTCCGTCAGCAATCTGGCATTTTCCATTGCGATGGCGGCGCGTTCCAGGATGGCCGTGACAACATCCAATTCATCCTGATCCCATTGTCGGTTTTCCGGCGAACGAATATCCACAGTGCCTATGACTTCTCCACGCAACTTGACTGGCAGGGACAGCACGGCGCCTCTACCCCTCGGCTTAAGCAGGCCGGTCTTCGATGGGCCCTTTCCATCATCGTGGCCTGATTTCCGATATAGCAAGGTGGATTTTGCACCCGTATGGCGGATTCCTTCTATTTGCTGTGACTTGGTAAAGCGACTCCAACCAGTTTGAATAAACTGTCTAGAAAGCGACTCTGACTCTACTAAAGCTTTGCGGGTTTCTTCGTGCTGACGGGCATTTTCGATCGCGATACTTACCTGATCGGCCAGTGTGCTGAGAATCTGAATATCTTCCTGATTGAATGCATTCGGTTCAATGCTTTGCACATCCAGCGCGCCGATAATCTCCTCACCAACACGCAAGGGCAGAGTGATTTCCGAACGCGTTTCGGGCAGATCCGGATTGTTAAAGAATATAGCATCCGATCCTGTATCCAGCGCAACACGCGGCTTGCCAGTGCTTGTCACATAACCAACCAGACCTGTCTCACCCACTTTGAGACGGTGACTCCGCTCCAGCATCCTTTTTCCGCCGTCCGTATTCGATGCGCTCAAGATCGCATATTCCCTAGCCGTATCCAGCAGAAAAATACCGACGTGATAAAAACCGAATTCATTGCTGATGATTGACGTAATTTGGGGCAGGAGATTGTCCAAATTTCGTGTGGAACTGATGGTACCTGAAACACGTGAGATGGACTCAAATTGCTTTGCACGGCGCTCGTTCCTCTCATTTGCCAGTGCGAGTTCCGCAGTGCGCTCCTCGACGCGCTGTTCCAGACCCAGGAGGACCTCGCGCAGTCGCGAGGTCATTGTATTGAAGGCCTTTGCAAGAGTTCCGGTCTCATCATGTGAAACAATAGCAGCCCGGGCGTTGAGATTTCCTTCCACAATCTGGTTTGCCGTTTCCGTCAGCTTTACCACCGGAGCAGAGATGACCTGACTGATGGCGAGGCTGATGATTACTGCAAATGATAGAAGGCCAAGCAGGATGACCGCCGCCAACCAGAGAGAAGTTTGTATTTGAGATTGCGTTTCATTTCGCGCCTCTACAATGGCAGTCTGCATTTCTGAGGCCGGCACGACCAATGCAAGATTGTAGCCATTGGCCATCACCGGCGCGTAGGAAATATAGGTGTCAACCCCATTTACTTTAATTATGTCGAGTCCGTTACCGCCCGCAGTCATTTGATCGGTGAGGGCGTTGAGTTCGTTTGAGCCTGTCCCGATTACTTTTTGGTTAGCGAAATCCTCAGGCGCCAATTCATCCGGGTTGATACCAAACATGTCATAACCGGCAGCAGACATTGAAATAATACGACCTGCGTCGTCGAGCATGAAGGCATAACCTGTTCGACCAATCTTAAGTGCAGAGACCTGTTCCGTAATCCGTGATAATTGTAGATCAGCTGCCACTACGCCATTGAACGTATCGCCAATGTAGACGGGCGATGCTACCGTTACCACCAGACCACCTCCAGCTGCGTCAACATAGGGTACGGTCCAGCGGATAAGCCGTTGGGGATTAACCAGCGGAGAGGTGATCGTGTAATATGGACGCGAAGTGGCATCAAAATCAGGGGGTAGCAAGGATGCCAATTCTATATTGGGATAATAGCGTACAGCACCTGTGGAACTAATATAGTAAATAGCGAGCATCGATGGATTTGCATCCAATGAGGATGGAGCAGAAAAATCCATATAGGCCGATAGGTGTAGCTCGGCAAGAACATCATCATTCAGTTCAACGTTTGCAGGCACAAATACGGAAGATGTATCTGTGGCCGAATTTCCATATTGCCCGCCTTCAAGGAGTACCAGATTTGTCGTCGCGTCCCAATATACAGGCTGACTTAGAGTTGCCTTTTCGCTTTCGAGCGAAGCTTTATAGGCGGCCAGACTTGTAACCTCTCTTTCGATTCCTTTAAAGAACTGGTTTGCGCGGTCAGCTTCCAAAAATGCGGTGTTTACCAGTTGTTCTTCTGCCAACAGGCTTACGCTGGCATCCAACCGGTTAGAAAGTGAGTCAGTGATTATTGCCGTTCGAGTAATTGCAAAGAATGCCAAAATTCCCAAGGCAATACTGCCTGTCAACAGAATCCCAAGCAAAACCTTCACGCGCAAGCTGAAGTTGTTAAAGTTTCTAGCAAGCAGCGCAAATAAAACAAGAAGTCCAAGGATTACGACAATCACGGCCAGGTTTTGTGCGCTCACTCTGGCTCCTTGGTCTGGAATCGAATCAATACCTCGGAACCGCCGAGTACGCGTTCCAATTCCTGTGCGGTAGTTTGCAAGATGTTCTCAAGGTTCAACGCACCACTAATTTTCGAGGTGGCTTCTGAAATCAGGCGCTCTTTTGCGGCGCGCCGACGTGCATCCTGGAACAGGCGCGCATTTTCAAGCGCAAAAGCCGCCCGTTCAGCCACTGCCTCCACTAATCCGATCTCATCGTTCTGCCATATTTTTGATGGATCATTGGATTCGATTTGCAGGACGCCGATTACTTCTCCGCGTAATTTGACTGGGACTGCCACTGTATGCCGTTTCTCCTGTGCCCCATTTGACTGGTTGCTTGCCACGGTGCCGGATTTCACTGCTGAGACCACCTCTGGAGAGTTAAGCAACTGTTCAATCATTTCTATTCGCCCGGTCTGAAAGCGGAAACCAGCCTGCTCGGCCTTTGCCGCGGCTCGGCTCCACTCTGCACGCGTGAACTCATCGTACACTTCTTCCACTTGTCTTAGCGCGCCGCGTGTCTCAGTTAATAAGCGGGTATTTTCAAATGCGATGGCCACCTGGTTGGCTAGTGCAGTTAATACGCTTAGATCTTCACTCGAAAACGCTCCAGCTTCCGTACTTTGGACATCTAGTATGCCAATCGTTTCGCCTCGTGCTTTCAAAGGCAGGGCGGCCTCAGAACG
>Ga0075421_100006794_pt1 | contig 13974 bp, 9 predicted proteins | sample SoiMetdeltSBSDD5_FD_75292 | JGI IMG/M metagenome (GOLD analysis project Ga0075421, IMG submission 75292) | Bulk soil microbial communities from a Populus tree surrounding site in Tennessee, USA - Soil MetaG P. deltoides SBSDD5 | ecosystem: Environmental > Terrestrial > Soil > Tree plantation...
AAGAAGTTCGACAAGGCGGTCGAGAACGTCACGGCCTTCGCGCTCTCGGCCAACGGGGAGAAGATGCTTTTCGCCCAGGGGGCGGGGCCGGCGCGGCGCTTCACGATCGCGCCGACGATGCAGCCGCTGAAGCCGGGCGAGGGGGGCCTCAACCTGGCCGACATGGAGGCTTACGTCGATCCTCAGGCCGAGTGGCGGCAAATGTACAACGAGGTTTGGCGCATCCAACGTGACTTCTTCTACGACCCGGGGCTGCACGGGGTCGACTACGAGGCGACGAAGAAGAGGTATGAGGCCTACCTCTCCAGCGTCGCGCACCGCGAGGACTTGAACCACCTCTTCCGCGAGATGCTGGGCACCATGTCGGTCGGCCACCACAACGCGGGCGGCGGCGACGCGGCGCAGCCGAGTCAGGTGCAGACCGGGCTGCTCGGGGCGGACTACAAGGTCGAGAACGGGCGCTACCGCTTCGCCAGGATTTACAACGGCGAGAACTGGAACCCACAGCTCCGCGCCCCGCTCACCCAGCCTGGGGTGGACGTCAAGGTCGGTGATTACCTGCTCGCGGTCAACGGGCGCGAGGTCCGGGCGACTGACAATTTACACAGCTTCTTCGAGAGTCAGGCCGGGAAGCAGGTCGTCATCAAGGTCGGCCCGAACCCTGACGGAACGAACTCGCGCGACTACACCGTCGTGCCGGTGCCGAGCGAAACGGCGTTGCGCAACCTCGATTGGATCGAGGGCAACCGGCGCAAAGTGGATAAGTTGAGCGGCGGCAAACTGGCCTACGTCTATCTGCCGGACACCGCCGGCGGCGGCTACACCAATTTCAACCGTTACTACTTCTCGCAGATCGACAAAGAGGGGGCGGTGATCGACGAGCGGTTCAACGGCGGCGGCACCGCGGCCGATTACATCATCGACTACATGCGCCGCCCGCTGCTCAACCGGTGGGCGACGCGCGAGGGCGAGGACTTCTCGACGCCGTCGGCCTCGATCTACGGCCCGAAGGCCATGATCATCAACGAGTACGCGGGGTCGGGCGGGGACCTCATGCCGTGGCTCTTCCGCAAGTCGGGCATCGGCCCGCTGGTCGGGAAGCGGACCTGGGGCGGCCTCGTCGGCATCTACGATTACCCGCAGTTGATTGACGGCGGGGGGGTGACCGCGCCGCGCGTGGCCTTCTACAACCTCCAAGGCGAGTGGGACGTCGAGAATCACGGCACCGCGCCGGACATCGAGGTCGATTTCGACCCGGCGGCCTGGCGGCAGGGGCGCGACCCGCAGCTCGAGAAGGCCGTCGAGGTAGTCATGGATGCGCTGCGCAAGAGCCCGACTCCGAAGTACCGGAAGCCGGCCTACCCGAACTATTACAACCGGCCGCCGGCGGCCGCCGCGGGCGGGGCGCGGGCGGCGGCCCGGAGCACACAGCGCTAGGGGAATGGCACGCGGATGACGTGGATCGGGCAGATCGGCGCGGGTCTGATGCTCATGCTCACGCTCGCCACTCAACCGCCGGGCGCGGGTCAACTGGTCCTCGTCAAGACGGACGGCTGGGAGTCGGTCGACGGGGTGCTCCGGCGCTACGAGCGGGGCCGAATCGGGTGGAACCCGGTGGGCGACCCCGTGCCCGTTGTCGTCGGGCGGAACGGGATGGCTTGGGGCAGGGGGCTGCACTGGCGCGAGCCCGCCCGATACCCGGCCAAACGCGAAGGTGACGGCAAGTCCCCGGCCGGGGTCTATCGGCTGAACTCCGCGTTCGGCTACGCGACGGCGAAGGAGGCGAAATGGGTCAAGCTCCCGTACGCCGTGGCCGGGCCGACAATCGAGTGCGTAGACGACGCCAAGTCGGCGCACTACAACCAAGTCCTTGACCGGTCAAAAGTCGCGGCCCCCGACTGGTCGAGCTCCGAGCAGATGCGGCGCCAGGACGAGCAGTACCGCTGGGGCGTCATCGTCGATCATAATGCCGCGCCGGCGAAGGCCGGGGTCGGGTCGTGCATCTTCATCCACATCTGGGAGAAGCCGGGCGTCGGGACTTCCGGTTGTACGGCGATGGAGGCGGCGCGGGTGGAAGAGCTTCTGAGGTGGCTCGACCCGAAGAAAGAACCGATCCTCGTCCAGCTCCCGGCCGACCAGTACTTGCGGCTGCGGGGAAAATGGCGATTACCGTAAGCATGTAACGATGGCAAGACAAGTGCGCTGGGGGCTGATCGGCTGTGGCGACATCTCGCGGAAGCGGGTCGCCCCGGCCTTGCGCGACCTCGAGAACTGCGAGCTGGTCGCGGTCAACCGCGCCCGATCGGAGCTTGCCGGGGAATTCGCCCGGGAGTTCGGGGCGAGGAGGTGGCACCATGACTGGCGCCAGCTCGTCGCCGACGACGAAGTCGAAGCCGTCTACGTCGCCACGCCGGTCAATCAGCACGCCGAGCAGACGATCGCCGCGGCCCGCGCGGGCAAGCACGTGCTCTGCGAAAAGCCCATGGCGCTCGACGTCGGCGAGTGTGACCGCATGATCGCGGCCTGCCGCGATCATGGCGTCAAGCTCGGCATCGCCTACTACCGCCATTTCTACCCGGTGCTCGCAAGGATCAAGGCGATCATCGAGTCGGGCGAGGTCGGGACGCCGGCGGTGGCCCAGATCAACGCCTTCGAGTGGTTCAATCCGCAGCCCGGCGACCCGCGCCACTGGTTCGTCGACAGGGCGCAGGCAGGGGGCGGGCCGATGTTCGACTTCGGCTGCCACCGGATTGAGGTCCTGCTCAACCTCTTCGGCCCGATCGCAGCAACCCGCGGCACTCTCACCAACGCCCTCTTCGATCGCGAAGTTGAGGACACGGGGCTCGCCCTCTTCGACTTTGCGCGCGGGCCGCGCGGCGCGCTGACGGTCACTCATGCGGCCTTCGAGTCTCAGGACACGCTCGACATTTACGGCAGCCGGGGCTCGCTCCATGTCCCGGTCCTCAACCGCGGGTCGCTGACCGTCAAGACTGCCACGGGCGAGCGCGCCGAGTCACACCCGCCACACCCCAACATCCACCAGCCGCTGATCGACGACTTCGCCCGCGCGGTCCTCTCCGGCGGCGAGCCCGCCGTCGGCGGGGCGATCGGCCGCGCCGTGGCCGAGGTCGAGGCCGCGATCTACGCATAGGGGGCAGAACACGGATGAGACGGATGACCACGGGTCTGATCCGTGAATATCCGTCTCATCCGTGGCATCCGTATTCTGATTTGCCTACAATGGGGTAGCTTCTCAAAGTCTCTGTGGAGGTGACCCCATGCGGAAGACCCATTACCTGTCGCGCGCGCTCATGCTCCTCCTGGCGCTCGCCGCGACCGGCGCGGCGCAGGATAAGCTCCTGACGCTCGACGAGATTTACGACCCGGCGAAGCGCGTCAACTTCGGCGGCACGCCGCCGCCGGGCCTGACCTGGTTGCCCGACGGTCAGCACTACCTGCAGCGCCAGACGGAGGAGCAGACCCGCCAGGTGCGGCTGCTCAAGGTGCACGCGCTGACAGGAAAGGCCGAGCCCTTCTACGACGCCGCGAAGATGGAAGCCGCCTTCGCCAGGCTGCCCGGGCTCGGGGCCGAGGCGGCGAAGCGGCTCGCGCAGCGTGGCGCGGGGCAGATGAATCCAAAGCGGACGGCGGCGCTGATCAACTACGCCAACGACTTGTTCTATTACGAGTTCGGCGGCGAGACGGCGGTACGGCTGACCAGCTCGGCCGACGAGGAAGTGGGCGAGGAGTTCAGCCCCGACGGCCGCCTCGTGAGCTTCGTGCGCAATTACAACCTCCACGTCGTCGACGTCGGGACGCAGCGCGAGCGGTCGCTCACGCTCGACGGGCATGCGAAGCTGTTTAACGGGCGCCTCGACTGGGTCTACCAAGAAGAGCTTTACGGGCGCGGCAACTTCAAGGGCTACTGGTGGAGCCCCGACTCGTCGCAGCTCGTATACCTGCAGCTCGACGAGTCGCGGGTCAAGGACTTTGTGGTCATCGACCACATCCCGTATCAGCAGAAGGTCGAGGAGACAGCTTACCCGAAGGCAGGGATGCCGAACCCGATGGTCCGGCTCGGCGTGGTCAACGCCTCAGGCGGCGAAACGCGCTGGGTCGATACCTTCAAATACCAGGGCGTCGAGCCGCTCATCGTCCGCGTCGGCTGGAAACCCGACGGGAAGAGGGTCGTCTATCAGGTCTGCAACCGGGAGCAGACCTGGCTGGATTTGAACTTCGCCGACCCGGCGACCGGCAAGACCGAGACGATTTTCCGGGAGACCTCGCCCGCCTGGGTCGAGGCTGACAACGCGAGCGACCCGGTCTGGCTCAAGGACGAGACCTTCCTCTGGCTCAGCGAGCGCACCGGCTGGCGCCACATTTACCACTACTGTCTCGACTGCAAGGCGCTCCAGCCCGTGACCTCCGGCAAGTGGGAGGTGCGGGCGCTGCACGGGGCGGACGAGGCGAGCGGGTGGATTTACTTCTCGGGCACCGAGCGCAGCCCCATCGGGGGCGACGCCTACCGGGTCAAACTCGACGGGTCGGGGCTGCAGCGGCTGACCGAGGCCCCCGGCACGCACCAGGCCAATTTCGACCCGACCTTCAAGCATTTCATCGGCGTCTGGAGCGACGCCCAGACGCCTCCGCAGGTCCGGCTCCACAGCGCCGACGGCAAGATGGCGCGGGTCATCGAGGAGAATTCGGTCGTGGCGCTGAAGCAGTACAAACTGAGCCGGCCGGAGTTCCTCCAGGTCAAGACGCGGGACGGCTTCGTCATGGAGGCCATGATGATCAAGCCGCCGGATTTCGACCCGAAGAAGAAGTACCCGGTCTGGAGTTTCACCTACAGCGGGCCACACGCGCAGTCGGTGCGCAACTCCTGGGGCGGGCCGAACTTCCTGTGGCACCAGATGCTGGCGCAGAAAGGTTATCTCATCTGGGTCTGTGACAACCGGACGGCGAGCGGGAAGGGGATGGAGTCGGCCTGGCCGCTCTACAAGAACTTCGGTGAGCTGGAGCTGCGTGACCTGGAGGACGGCGTCGCCTGGCTCAAGTCTCAGCCCTATGTCGACGGCGCGCGGATCGGGATCAACGGCTGGAGCTACGGCGGCTTCATGACGGCGTACGCGCTAACCCACTCGACGAGCTTCAAGATCGGGATCGCGGGCGGCTCGGTCACCGACTGGCGCGACTACGACACGATCTACACCGAGCGCTACATGGGCACGCCGCAGAACAACCCCGAGGGCTACGTCAAGAGCTCGCCGGTGCATGCGGCGAAGAACCTGCACGGCAAGCTGCTGCTCATCCACGGGACGATGGACGACAACGTGCACATGCAGAATACGATCCAGTTCGTCTACGAGCTTCAGAAGGCGGGCAAGCCATTCGAGCTCATGCTCTACCCCAAATCCCGGCACGGAGTCGTCGACCCATTGCTCGTCAAACACATGCGCGAGCTCATGACCAGATTCATCCTCGAAAATCTGTAACATCTGTCCACGAAGGACACGAAGGGGCACGAAGGGTTGTAATCTCCTGTCGTGCCCCTTCGTGTCCTTCGTGGACCGGTTTATTGGATGTTGAGCCTGACGGGGTTTGACGCCTTCCCGTCGACCGTCAGGGTGACGTCCACCTCGGCGCGACCGATGAGGCTGCGCGGCAGGCGGATGTTGGCCTGGTCCAGGCCGACGAACCCCGAGACCGGCCCGGCGAATTCGACCGTCGCGTTCGTCCCCCCGACCGAGGCCGTGACGGCCGAGATTGCGGAGAAAAACCGGAAGCCGGTGCCGAAGAGGACCAGGAAAACCGTGTCGGTCTCCGGCCCGAGGTCGATCGGGAGCGGCACGAACCCGGTCGCGCCGGCCTGGAAGACCGGCTCGGTGGATACCGCGGCGCCGCCGCGCGCCCTCACGGCGACCGCCGCCGGGACGCCCTGGCCGTTATTATTAGCCGTAAAGATCCCGGGCGCCACCGCTGCCACCTGGATGGGGCCGAGGGTCGTCACGTTGCTCCCGTTAGTCGCGGTCAGGATGTATTGGCCGGGAGCGGTCATCGGCGGGACGAGGTAGTTGAGTTGAGTCGGCGAGGCGAAAAAGAGCGACACCGGCTGTTCCGTCGCGCCCGCTTCGTTTCTCCTGATTTTGAGGGTCGTGCCGGCAAGCTCGGTCGGCAGGGGGATGGTCGTCGCCGACGCGGTCGAGGTCGCGAGATTCGTCCCGAAGGCGGCGCCGATCGACTCGGGAGCGAGTGCTTCCTGCCTGAAGCTGGCGGCCGAAACGCTCGTCAGGCCCCGGTTGATGGTCAGCGTCCCGGGCGTGAAGGTCGTGCCGGCTGTGAGGTCTTCGACTGTCGGGCTGACGACTTCTCCCCTGATCGGCTGGTCGACGAAGGTCACCGGTGTGGTCCCGGCCGGCGGCGTCGCGAGGATGGTGAAGGTGATGACGATCAATTGCTTGGTGCCGGCGGTGTAGCTCTGGCCCGCTGGCAGGGCGAGGGCGAAGCCGAGGCGACCCTGGGCGGCCAGGCTGGTGTTCGGGTTGACCGAGGCGCCGCCGATGTCGCTCCCGTTCGCCACCTGCGGGTTACTCAGCAGGGTTGCGTCGAAGTTGAGGCTGAAGCCGAGCGCGTTCTCATTACCTTGCGAAACCAGCTCGACCGGAAGGCTCACCGTGAGACCCGTCGTGCCGGTCGCGTTGCCGATGCGGACCGTGCGTCCGGTTTGCGCGTACGCCGGCACGCCCGAGAGCGCGCCGCCCCCGGCTAGTGCAAGGAAGGCCAGGGCCGTGACCCAGCGGGCTCGCGACTTGATTTTGAGGCACCCTAAGAAGCGGCTGGCGGCGGGCGAGACTCGACCGGCCCGGCGCGGCTGTTCCTTAGGATCGCTCTGGAGTGGTTTCATAAAAGCTCTAACCCCTTTCTCAATAATTCGCGGTAACCGGGGGATGAATACAAGTGCAGGTTTGGTGATCCATCCCGTGAGGTTGATGGATAACGAGGCAACTGCTTCTCAAAATTTGTGACGAAACGGTTTCTGCCGGCCAGAGTTAGCCCCGCTACTAATACGTCATGTCGGCCGTCGCGGTCAAGCCGAACTTGCTGAGGAGCCTCAACTCTCCCAGTCGATCAACTTATTTTGGATTGCGTAGTGCGTCAGCTCGGCGTTGCTCTTCATCCGCATCTTGGCCAGGATTCGGGCGCGGTAGGTGCTCACGGTCTTGACGCTGAGACCCAGGGACTCGGCGATCGCCCCGACTTTATGCCCGGAAGCAATCAGGCGAAGGACTTGGTATTCGCGGTCGGAGAGCGGCTCCTGGGGTGACTTTTCGGGCGACGGCTCGATCCCGCTGACGAGCTTCTCGGCGAGGGCCGGGCTGACATATTTGCGCCCCTCGATCACTTTCCGGATCGCCTTGACGAGCTCGTCGGGGGCCGTCTCCTTGGTCATGTACCCGGCGGCCCCGGTCTTCAGCGCGCGCAAGGCGAATTGGTCCTCGGGGTGCATGCTGAGGATGAGGACCGGCAGCCGCGGGCGCTCCGCCTTGAGCTCCCGCAGCACGTCGAGGCCGCTCCCGCCGGGCATGGTGATGTCGAGCACGATGACGTCCCACTCCTGCTCTCGGGCGAGGGCGAGGACTTCCGGGACGTTCTGCGCTTCGCCCGCGACCCTCATGTCAGGCTCCTCCGCCACGATCTGTTTCAACCCACGTCGGACAACGGCGTGGTCGTCTGCAATGAGTATCTTGATCATGATCTGACTCGGCGTCCATCCAGGTTGCCAGCGGGCTAAGTTGCCTACAGGCTCGGCCGGCCATAGCTTACCCCAGAAAATTAGAGCGACGCAATATTGGCCCGTCGCCGGCCACCGAAGATCTTTCTTCCCCGGGGCGATTGTCCGGAAGTTGCTGTGTCGGCGCGGGAAACTTTGCTATACTGGCCGATGTCAGGGTAGCCCCGACCGGCGGTCGAGCTGAACCTCGGCGTCGCCAGTGGCGTATAGTGAGCGGCAGGGGCCGGGCGCGGGCGGCCGTAATCCCTTCTCATGGGAGAGATAAGCAGATGTGGAATCGACTCAGACGCCTGTTCCGCTCGATCTTCGGCGGGCTCATCGACAGTGCGGAGGACCCGGAGCTGATCCTCCAGCAGGTGATCCGCGACATGCGCGACAAGGTCCCGCAGATGAACAACAACGTCGCGCAGGTCATGGCCAACGAGAAATTGCTCGGCCGCAACGTCGAGCAGATGGCCAACAAGATCACCGAGCTCGACGGCAAAGTGAAGGCCGCGATCAAGCTCGGGCGCGACGACATCGCCACCTCCTATCTCGGCGAGCTGCAGTCGACCCAGAAGAATCTTGAAGCCACCAAGCTGCAGATGCAGCAAGCCAAGCTCGCTTCCGAAAAAGCCATCAAGTTCCGCGACAATTACCTCCTTCAGATGAAGCGGAAGTCGGACGAGGCTATGCAGCTCATCGCCGCCAGCAAGCAGGCGCGTATGCAGGAGCAGCTGGCCCAGACCATGACCAGCTTCCAGGTCGGTGACGACTCGGCCACCTTCGACGACATGCGCGAGAAGATCTCGCGCCGCGCGGCCGCGGCCGAGGCCAAGGCCGAGCTTGCCACCTCGGGGGTGGATTCACGCATGCAAGAGATCGAGGCCGAGGTGGCGACCATCGAGGCCCAGGACATGCTCCTCGCCTACAAGCGCCAGATGGGGCTCCTCCCCGAGGCCGCGCCGCCCGCCCTCGGCGAGGGCGCGCCGTCAGTTAACACCGAGAAGACGCTCGGGGCCGCCGAGTCCGCCCCGCCCGAGCGCGGCAAGGCGCTCGAATGAGCGGCCGCCGGCGAGGCGCCGCCTGACCCTGAGTGACAGACCATATGGAGTTCAAAATCTCCTACATCAAGGAAGCGCTCAAGGAGCCGATCAACATCGGCGGGCTGCTCCTGTCCGGGGCGGCGGCGGCCTACGCGGCGACTCTCGGGGTAGTCGAGCCGACCATCGTCCTGGCCGGCGCGCTCGTCGCTGAGGGCGCCTACCTGGCCGTCGTCCCCGCCTCGAGCTTCTACCGCCGGATCGTCGACCGCCGGTCGCGCCATCTCGTCGAGGAGTGGCGGAAGAAGCAGCGGCTCGAGCTGATCAAGACCTTCGACCCGCGCGAGCGCGAGGCGGTCGAGTACCTCAGCTGGATGAAACGGCAGATCGCCGACAACTTCAAGAAGTTCGCGCGCCTCCAGGAGGCGCCGCCGCAAATCCAGGAGCTGGAGACGACCTGGGAGGCCTTCGTCGACCTGCTCGACGAGTATCGCCGCCGCAAGAATCACCTGCGGGCGATCAACCGTCAGGCGGTCGAGAACCAGTTGCGTCAGGCGGAACGCGCCGCGGGGCAGACCGACGACGCGACGCGCCCGCTCCATGAGCGCAATGTCTCGATCCTGCGCCGCCGGCTCCAGACCTTTGACGACATCGAGCGGAGCGTCAAGCGCGTCGAGGCGCAGCTGCAGATGATCGAGAACTTCTTCGGCCTGGTCAACGATCAGGTCGTGACCATGCCGACCCCGGAGCATATCTCCGCCCTGGATTTCGACTCGTTGCTCTCCTCGATCGAGATGACTAAGGAGATCCTCCAGCAGACCGCCCCCATCATGACTCAGCTCGACTCGTTAAACCGGGAGGCGAGCCAGCTCCGCCCCTCGCTCGCGGCCGAGCGCCGCTGATTTTGGCACGCGGCGCACTGCTCCCGGCGCCGCGCCGCGCTGCCGCCCCCTGACGGAGGTCAATCGCATTGTCATTTGGTCTGCTTAAATCCCCGCCTCGACTGCTCGGCGGCGCGGTCCTCTTGCTCTGCAGCCTCGGCGCGGCAGCGCCTCCCGCTGCCCTCCGGGCGCAGGACATCAATCAAACGCCGGTCTACCTCACCGCCCGCATTTTCCAGGCCCGCGCGCGGAAGGGAAGCGCCAAGGACTTGACGGATCAAATCTTCCGCCTGCCGACGGCAACGCTGAGCGATGACGAGAAGTGGCTGGCGGCGTTTGAGAAGGTTTACCCGGGTCTGCAGTGCGCCCTCCTCCAGACGCATCCCGTGAGGGTCTTCAAGTCGCCCAAGCCGGCGATCGTCACCATCGGATCCGCGCCGGACCGCAAATTTGAGCTGCTGATCAACGCCGCCCAAAGTCCCGGCGACGGGGTCACGCCCGGCCTGAGCATCATCCCCCAGGTCGAGCTGCGCTTCGCCCATCGGCAGGACGACAGACCCTTGACGCTCGGCGCGCGCCCGTTCGAGGGCGAAGATGGGAACACCTATTTCTTCACCTTGCCAAGCCTTGCCCTTAGCGCCGAGTCGTACGCCAAGCTCCTGCGGGCGGGTGCCCCGGCGAAGTCTTTCGAAGGGGACGAATTCCACCTGATCTTCGCCTTCTCGGTAGAGTCGAGCCGGGGTGACGGGAAGTTCCGGCCGTTCGACGCGAAACAAGCGGCGGCGGTGCAGGGCGAGGCAACCAAAACGCCAGCGCCGCTCCTGCCCGCGGCGCTCATTAACTCCGGGCTGGGCGGGACGGTTCAGGTCCGGGTCCGGGTCGCCCCCGACGGCCGGGTCGAGCAGGCGAGCGTCTACAGCTCATCCTTCCCCGAAGCCAATCAAACCGTGCTGCAAACCGCGCGCGGGTGGGAATTCCCGGTGACCCTTTTCGCCAACTCGAAGGAGCCGATGAGCGGGCTCTTGACCTTTAACCTGGCGGCCCAGGCCGCGCCGCAATAATCGGTCTGGCGGTGAGGGTTTTTGGCTCCCCTCGCAAGTTCTGCGTTTTGACTTCGGGACTCAAGGATAACTACGATGACCCCGCAACACTCCCTGGGCGCCTCCGGCCGCCTGCCGGCCTGGGCCGCCGAACTGGCGCAGAAGTACCGGGCCAGCGAGGCGAATCATTTCCTGCTCCACCATAACGTCTACGACTTCGCCCAAGCCGGGGGCGACTACGCGCCCTTTCTCAAATTCCTCGAGAAGCAGTTACTCCCGAACAAGAGAATCATCCGTTACAACCGGAGCGAGGGGCTGACCTTTGACTCTGAGGAGACGCTGCGCGCCTTCCTCGCCCAGCAGCGGGTGGCCGACCCGCTCCTGAATTTGACCAACCCCGGCCAACTGCCGCGCGACCCGGCGCGCGCCCTGCCGCTGATCGAGCGTTTCCTGTTCTACGCCGACCGCGTGGCCGTCGTGATCAGCTACCTCGAGACAATTTTCCCGGCGGGCGACATCGGCCACCTCTCGAGCGACGACCGGAACGCTCTCGTCTCGCTCCAGCGCTGGATGACCGACCCGCGGCTCATGAACCTGGACAACCTGGTCATCCTCGTGGCCGAGTCCCTGGCCGACGTCCACCCCAGGATTCGAGAGAACCCGCGCCTGGCCCAAATCAGGGTGCCGTACCCGAACGAGGCAGAGCGGCTCGAGTACCTCAAGCAGAATCTCGCCGCTTATCCCGTCACGGTCGAGATGAGCGTGCCGCAGTTGGCGGGGATGACCTCCGGGCTCAACTACATTCACCTCCGCTCGCTCCTGGCCGCGGCCCGCCTCTCGGACGACGGCCTGACTTTTCAGGACGTCCGTGCCAAGAAGAAGGAGATCATCGAGACCGAGTGCGCCGGTCTGATCGAATTCGTCATGCCGCGCTACGGCCTGGAGAGCGTCGGCGGGTTGAAACCGGCGAAGGAGTACTTGCGCGACATCGCCGAAACGATCCGGCGCGGCGAGCTCGACGAGGCCCCGATGGGGATTCTCATCTCCGGCCCGGTCGGGACGGGGAAGACCTTCCTCGCCGAGTGCTTCGCCAAGGACTGCGGGCTGAACGTCGTCGAGTTCAAGAACTTCCGCGACAAGTGGGTCGGCTCGACCGAGGCTAACCTCGAGAAGATCATTTACCTGCTCCAGTCGCTCGCGCCGATCGTGGTTCTCATCGACGAGGCCGACGCGGCGCTCGGCACGCGCGAGGGCGGGGGAGATTCGGGCGTCAACCAGCGAGTCTTCTCGAAGATCGCCGCGGCCATGGGGAACACGGCCAACCGCGGGAAAATCCTCTGGATCCTCATGACCTCCCGCCCCGACCTGCTGCCGATCGACCTCAAGCGCCAGGGCCGCGCCGAGGAGCACATCTCGCTCTTCTACCCCGAGACCGAGGAGGAACGGCTCGAGATCGCGGAGGCCATGGCCCGGAAGAACAAAATCGGGCACCAGCTCACTGACTGGTCGCCGGTGACGCGCAACCCGCTGCACCTCTCCGGCGCGGACATCGAATCGATCCTCATCCGCGCCCGCCGCGTCGCGCGCCAGGCCGGGCACCCGGCGGTGCTGCCGGAGGATCTGGCGAGCGTCGCCGCCGAATTCACCCCCGCCCGGGACGAGTTGGCCGTCGAGTACCAGGAACTCGCCGCGGCGCGCGAAGCAACCTCCCGGTTAATGCTCCCGGCCCGTTTCCAGAATATCTCTAACACCGAAATGTCGCGCCGGATCGAGGAGCTACGGCCGCTGGTGAGATGAGAAGAATGGCCCACGGATGACACGGATCGGACGGATCGTCACGGATCAGAAATCCGTGACGATCCGTCCGATCCATGGGCTATTTGCATTCCGCCACGAAAGCACCCGTAAGAATCCGCCCCCCGCGCTTGACCTGAACCCAGATGTGATAATTCCCCGGCTTCGGGAAAGCGTACGGGAAAGCGACGGCGCTCCGCATGGCGTGGCCCTCATGCTCCGTGCTCGCCCCCACGCGCTCGGCGAAGACCTGCTGCGCCGCCATCGAGACGGTGCCGACCGGGTGGAGGTGGACGAAGACCGCGCCGTCGTCGCGCGTGACCGCCGCGTGCCCGAGCATTCCGAGGTAAGGCTCGAGCGCCGCCGGCCCGCCGTCGGGCGATGTCACCGAGAAGCGCAGCGACTCTAACTCCCCGCTCCGCAGCGGCTGGCCCGCCGGGCGCTCCCACGTCATGACCGAGCCATCGGCCAGAGTTTGAGCCCCCGCTGGCGTCGCCGCACCGGCCCACCAGGCGTCGTCCGGGTCCGCGGATGGCGCGTCGCCCGTGCCAGCGGGCACTTCGACGGTAGCCGTGATTGTTTCGCTGAGGCCCTGCTCGTGGACCACATCGGCGTAGAGGCGGTAGCGGCCCGGCGTGATGGGGGGGAGCGTCGTGTCGAACGACGCATCGTCGAGACGCGAGGGGTGCAGGTGCGCGAAAGCGTCGAGGTCCGGCTCCCGTATCAGAAACATGTGCATGAGCTTGCCGTGATCGGGAATCAGGTCCGACAGGCCGCGTGACGTCCAGCCCGGATCTTCGAGCGAGAGCCGGAGCCGCGGCGGGCCGCTCCCGCCCTCCACCGAAGCGTTGACGCGGACGGGCCTGAACATCAACCGCAGGTAATCCCCGTCGACGCTGCCCCACCAGAGGTTGCCGAAATAGAGCGCCAGCGCAATAGCTGCCGCGGCGGCCCCCATGACGATGGCCGCACGAAAGCGTCGGGTCGGATTGGCGCTCTCGTCCGGCGCGAGGACGCTCTGTCCGACGCCGGCCCCGATGATCGCCACGCCCCCGGCGGCGAGCAACAGGCCAAGACCGCCGAGGAGCAGGCCGAGCGTCGGGCTCATCCGCCGCCGCGCGGTGGCGATCGCAGGCACCGGAATGATCGCCGACCCGGCGCCGGCCGGACCCTCGACCGCGACGTTGACGCTCGAGGAGCCGAATTCCATGAGCCACAGCTCACCGCTGAACAGGCGCGGATCCCCGGGCGCGCGCCGGGCCTCGTCCGGGCGCGGCGCCCCTGCTCCCCCAGTGCTGAAATAGACCGGCTGGACGGTCACCCGGGCGATGTCGTCGCGGTCGACGCGGACGGTGATCTGGGCCGTCCCGGGCACCACGTCCGGCGGCCGGATCGAGACCAGGACTCGGTTCGGCCCTGCGTGACCTTCGAAGAAGATGTCGGGG
>Ga0075421_100006795_pt1 | contig 13973 bp, 12 predicted proteins | sample SoiMetdeltSBSDD5_FD_75292 | JGI IMG/M metagenome (GOLD analysis project Ga0075421, IMG submission 75292) | Bulk soil microbial communities from a Populus tree surrounding site in Tennessee, USA - Soil MetaG P. deltoides SBSDD5 | ecosystem: Environmental > Terrestrial > Soil > Tree plantation...
GCGCTCACGCCGGCGGGAACGGCCGGTTCAGCGCCGGGCGCGGCGGCCCGCTCGCATCGGGCACGGCGCTCGCCTGGTGCGCGAATTCGGCGAAATAGGGCAGCACGCCGGCGCGCGCGAGCACGCCGTCGAGACGCGGGGACCGCAGCGCGACGTAGCGCGCCAGCAGCACGGCGCGCGCCTCGCGCAGGAAGTCGGTCGCGCCGATCCGCACGCGCGCCCCGCCAGCGAACGCGACGTCGGCTGCGCCGACCACACAGGCGCGGCTCACCCACGGCAGATATGTACGCCCGAGCTCGCGCAGCAGCGCGATGAGCGTGTCGGGCGCGTCGTCCGCATCATCCCACGCACCGATCGGCTCGTCCTCCGGCTGGAGCAGCCGGCTCGTGTGACGCACGACCGCCGGCGCGTCCTCGTCCGTCCAGCGCCGGCACAGCGGATCGTTCGTGAAGTGCGCGGCATTGCCGCCGAAGAGCGCGAAGTCCGCGAGCGACGGGCGCGCGCCGAACAGGAAGGGCCGCGCGTCGAGGTGCGCGCCGAGCACGCGCAGCCACGGCCGTAGCACCTCGTCGATCCAGAGCTGCACGTTCTCGGGGGTCACGCCGAGCCGCGGCAGGGTCGAGCGCACGTGCGCGCCCGTCGCGGCGTACGCCTGATCGCACGGGATCTGCGTCTGCACGGCGAAGTCGCGCGCGAGCTCGAAGCCGCCGACCGCGTGATTCTCCGCGAAGAGCCAGCGCGAGCCGACGGCCGTGCGGTAGTACCACTCGTCGGCCGCGTCCTCGACCACGTACGCGAGGAAGCGCTGCGCCGAATCCGGCGGCAGCACGCTCGGCTCGGGAAAGCGCAGCTCCAGGTGATGGATCATCGCGGTCGAGTCCCACATGTACTCGCCGTCGGGTGTCTGCATGGCGGGGACACCGCCCGGGAAGCCCGCCGCGTTCGCTTCGGCAGAGAGGCCGTAGAAGCGGCGCAGTAGATACGGGATGCGCTTGTAGTCGAGGTACCCCGTCATCTTGCGCGTGAAGTACGACTGCATCATGCCGTGCAGGCGATACGGCTTCATATCGTCCAGCCCGGGCCGATCAGCAGCTCGACGGCGACGTTCAGCACGGTGAGGAGCAACGCGCCCAGGAACGCCGGGCCGAAGCCCCGCACGCGGATGCCGGGCACGAGCGCCGCGGCCAGCCACAGCATCAGCGCGTTCACCACGAGCAGGAAGAGCCCGAACGTGATCACCGTGAGCGGCAAGGTGAGCACGAGCATCAGCGGACGCACGAATGCGTTGACCAGACCGAGCGCGAGCGCGCCGAGCAGCGCCGCACCCCAACCCTGCACGTCGACGCCGCGCACGACGTTGGCGACGATCAGCAGCAGTGCGGCGGTGAGAACGAGATGCGCGAGGAACTCGACCACGGTGTCTCCTTGCGCGGTTCGCGCCGCGCAGCGCGGCGAGGTCGAGCAAGGTAGGTCACGGCGCAGACGGCCGCGCGCGGCGCTTCAGGCGCTCTGCGCGTCCCCGTCGAGCGCGGCAAAGCGTTCGAGCATGCCCTCGCGCGACGGCCCGAGCACGATCTTCTCGCGCTGCTCACGCCGCGCGTAGGAAGCGAGCAGGCCCTGGAGGAAAACCGGGTTGCGCATCAGGTCGCCCGGCGGGTCGAGCAGGTTCAACGTCCGCACGAACACGCGCAGCAGCGAGAGGTCCTCACGCAGCGCCGGCATCAGCCCTTCCTTGAGCAGCGAGCGCACGAAGGCCTTGGGGTTCTGCGAGCCGTCCGGATTCGCCGTCTGGAAGGGATCCTCGCCGCGCTGCTGTGCCTCGGCGACCTCGATGGCGTCGGCGTCCTGCGCGAGCTGGAGCTCGTACCAGGGGACGATGTTGCGCTCCACCTTGGCGTGATGCGCGAGTGCGAGCGCGCGGAGATCGTCGCCATGCGCGTCGATGCAGTCCGCCAGATCGAAGGCGCTCGTCCAGGCGAGCGAGCAGCCGCGGCCGACGATCGGATTCGTGTGGATGAGCGAGTCGCCGACGGCGTGGAAGCCGAGCGCGAGCGGCTCGCCGTCCTCGACGAGCCAGCGGCGCGTGTTGTCGAGCCTCGCCATGCCGTGGACGTCGGTGACCGGCTCCGAGACGGCGGGGGACGTCCACGCCGCCGCCAGCGGCACGGCGGCGACGGCGGCCTCGAAGGCCTGCCGCCGCAGCACCCGCCGCATGTCCGAGTCCGTAGGCGACGCCGCCAGGGTGATCGAGAAGACGCGCGAGTCGCCCGCGAAGATCCCGACCTTCAAGTAGCCGAGGTCCACCCCGACGATGCCGCCCTCGAGTGTCGGCGGCGTGACGCCGTCGAGCAGGCGGTAGAAGCGCGACGTGTAGAAGATCCCGCACGGGCTCGAGGCCTCGCGCACGGGCCGCGTTCCGATCGCCGGCAGCCAGCTGCGAAGTTTCGAGCGACGACCCGAGCAATCGACGACGAGATCGCCCGGGACGAGCTCCTCGCGCCCATCCGACAGCCTCGCCAAGACGCCTGTCACGCGGGGCGGCCCCGCGCCGTCGCGGCGCGCCGCGAGCCGGGTCACCAGGGCGCCGTCCCGGAACTCCACCCGGCCGGTCTCCAGCACGTGTCGGCGCAGGACCCACTCGAAGGTGATGCGCCGGCATGCGAGGAAGACGATGTCCTCGTCGCCGGGCAAGAGCACGGGGTCGGCGAAGAGCTCGCGCACCCTGTCGGTGAAGCGCAGCTCCTCGGCGCCGGAAGCCAGCAGCTTCTCGAGCAGCTCCGGCGCATGGTCGCGAATCAGGTTGCGGAGCCGCGCGAGCAACGCGTGCGAGTGTCGCGCCTGGGGAGATCCGCGCCGCTCCCAGCGCTCGAAGGCCTCGTGGTGGCTCGCGGGCAGCGGCGCCGCGTCGGCCTCGAGCAGGGTCACGCGATGGCCGCGGCCCGAGAGGGCCAGGGCAACGCCGAGGCCCGCGACCGAGCCACCGATCACGACGATCCGCCGGGACTGCACGGTCAGCGTTTGCGTGAAGGCCGCGTGGGCACGCGGTCGCCGGCGGGCCCGAGGCCCGAGAACACGATCTGGAGGAACTGGCGGTTGATCTCCGCGGGCGCGAGCTCGCCCTCGCGGAACACCTTGCCGCTGATGATCGCGCCGGCGGTCGCGAAGAAGGACGCGGCCGCGAGGCGCGGGTCGATGCGGCGGGAGAACTCGCCGCTCTGCTGGCCCCGCTCGATGATCTCCGTGACGAGCACCTGCAGCGCGTTGTCCCTCTGCAAGGCGACGGCCTGCGCCTCGGGGCTGACGAAGAATTCGGCGAGCATCGCCGTCATGATCTCGGCCTGTGCGACCAGCTCGACGGAGATGCGCTCGACGAGCGCGCGGAGCTCGTCATGCGCCGGGGCGCGGGGCTCGCGGAGCGCGGCGCGGAAGTCCTCGGCCACGCGCTGGTTGAACTCGGCGAGCAGCGCCGCCTTGCTCGGGAAATGCAGGAAGAAGGTCCCGCGGCCGACGTCGGCGGCCTCGCAGATCTCCGCCAGGGTCACGGCCTCGAAGCCGTCCCGGGCGAAGAGCCGCATGGCCGCCTCGTAGATCTCGCGACGCGTGCGCTCGCGCTTGCGGTCTCGCCGCGAGAGGACCGGCGCGGGCGACGGGGCACTCATGCGGCCGCCATCGTATTCCATAACTGTACTTGTGTCCATCATTGGGATGAAATAGGCTAGGCCCCCATCCTTCTTCTACTGCGGGAGTCCCCCTTGAGCGACCCGGCGATCCGGCACCGACAGGTGACGGTTGGCGAGATCTCGATGCACGTCGCAGAGGCCGGCGAGGGGCCGCTCGTGCTGCTCTGCCACGGCTTCCCCGAGTGCTGGTACTCGTGGCGGCACCAGCTCACCGCGCTGGCGGCGGCGGGCTATCACGCCGTCGCGCCCGACATGCGCGGCTACGGCCGCACCAGCGCGCCCGAACCGATCGACGCCTACACCGTGATGCACCTCGTCGGCGACATGACCGGGCTCGTGGCCGCGCTCGGCGAGAAGCGAGCGGTGATCGTCGGGCACGACTGGGGCTCGATCGTCGCGTGGAATGCGGCGCTGCTGCGCCCGGACATCTTTCGCGCCGTGGCCGGCATGAGCGTGCCCTTCCTGCCGCGCCTGCCGATCCGGCCGCTCGCGATGATGAAGGCCATGGCGGGAGAGCGCTTCTTCTACATCCTCTACTTCCAGGAGCCTGGCAAGGCGGAGGCGGAGCTCGATCCGCGCGCGCGTGAGATGATGCGCGGCATGCTCTATACCGCCTCCGGATCGATCGACCTCGCGAAGCTGCGCAAGGCCGGCGAGCTGCCGAAGAGCGCGAAGTTCCTCGACGCCATGACCCAGCCGGAGAAGCTGCCCGACTGGCTCCGCGAGGAGGACCTCGAGGTGTATGTCGCCGAGTTCGAGCGCACGGGCTTCCGCGGCGGGCTCAACTGGTACCGGAATTTCGACCGGAACTGGGAGCTGCTCGCCCCCTTCGCGGACCGCCGCATCACCGTTCCCGCGCTCTTCGTCGGCGGCCTGCGCGACGCCGTCGTGACGGGCCCGGAGCTCGCGGGCGAGGGGCCGGCCGTGAAGATGCTGGGCTCGTTCTGCGACGATCTGCGCGCCAAGGTGCTGATCGAGGGCGCGGGCCACTGGAACCAGCAGGAGGCGCCCGAGCAGACGAACGCTGCGCTGCTCGAGTTCCTCGCGGGCCTGCGCGACTAGGAGACACCGTGCCGCTGTCACGCCAACGCGCCTTCGTGACCCCCGAGCCCGGCGAGGACTGGAACGCGCTTGCGCTGCGCACGCTCCCGGGTGAGCCGGTCGATGCGGCCGTCGCGAAGCTCAAGAGCTGGAACCTGCACCTGTTCGTGCGCGTGCCGCCGGGCTCGTTCTTCGGCAGCGACGTGATCTTCGTCGAGCCGCCCCAGGGCGCCGGTGGCTGAGCCGATGATCGCCGACGCGACCGTCGCGCCCGGTCACGACGGGCAGGCCGTGCTGGTGGTCCGCCTGCGCCACGAGAACGGCGCGTTCGATACGGTGACGCTCGACGCGGACCAGGCGCGCGCGCTGCTCGAGGAGTGTGCGGCGAGCTCGGCTGCGGACCTGCGCGGTCAGCCATGGCGGCGTCTCCTTCGCGTGTTGGAGCAGCCGACGGATCGGGAGGATTAGTCATGTTCGACATCGTCATCCGCAACGGGCGTATCGCCGACGGCAGCGGCCTGCCCGCCTTCGACGGCGACCTCGGCATCTCGCGGGGCCGACTCGTGCGCGTCGGCGGGAAGCTGACGGCGAAGGCGCGCCACCAGATCGACGCGCGCGGGCGCGTCGTCGCGCCGGGCTTCATCGATCCGCACACGCACTTCGACGCGCAGCTGCTGTGGGACGGCCAGGCGCGGCCCGCCCTAGAGCACGGCGTCACGACGGTGGTGCACGGCAACTGCTCGCTCTCGCTGGCGCCGCTCAAGGTCGAGCATCGGCCGAAGCTCGTCCGCATGTTCCAGCAGATCGAAGAGATGCCCGACGCGGCCTTCGACGGCGCCTTCGAGTGGAGCTGGGAGAGCTTCGCCGACTACGTCGCGGCGCTGCGGGGCCGGGTCGCACTCAACGTGGCGCCGCTCGCGGGCCACTCGCCGCTGCGCATGTGGGTGATGGGACCGGACGCGCAGAAGCGCGCGGCGAAGCCCGACGAGATCCGCGCGATGCAGGACCTGCTGCGCGCGTGCCTCGAGGCGGGCGCCGTCGGCCTCTCGACCAGCTACGTCGACATGGACGAGAACCTCGCGCCGGTGCCGAGCCGCTACGCGCACGTCGACGAGCTCGATGCCCTGGCCGCCGTGCTGGGCGAGTACGGGCGCATGCTCCAGGTCGTGCCCGAGTTCTACAACACCGATCTCTCGGTCGCGCGCGTCGACCAGCTCGCCGAGCTCTCGCTCGCGCACGGGATCCCGACCACGTTCTCGCCGCTGTTCGACTCGGCCGCCATTCCGGACAACGTGCCGCGCGTGCTCGAGCGCGTCGCGGAGCAGTTCGCGCGCGGTGCGCGCGTGTGGCCGCAGGTCCAGACGCGCCCGATCGACATCAGCTTCAGCCTCGACGTGGCAAGCCTCTACTGGATCGGGCTGCCCATGTGGTACCTGATCCTGCGCCTGCCGCGGGAGCAGAAGCTCGCGCAGCTCCGGCACCCGGGGACCCGCAAGGCGCTGATCGACGCTGTCGCGGCGAGCCCCGATCCCCGGCGCCTCGACAGCCTGCGCGTGCGCGACAGCCGCGACACGAGCCTGATCGGCCGCTCGCTCGGCGAGCTCGCCAGGGAGCGCGGCGCGACGCCGGCGGACGTGTTGATCGATCTCTCGCTCGCAGAGGATCTCGGCGTCCACTTCCTCGCCGCCCGTCTCGGGCACGAGGATCCGAGCCGGATCGGTCCGATCCTCGCGAACGACCTCGTGCACGTCGGCGCCTCCGATGGCGGCGCGCACATCCAGTCCTTCGCGACCTACGGCGACACCGGCTACCTCTTCAGCGAGTTCGTGCGGCAGGGTCATCACCTCTCGCTCGAGCACGCGGTCCGCAAGATCACCGGCGACACCGCCCAGATCTGGGGCATGTCCGAGCGCGGGCTCCTACGCGAAGGCATGGCCGCCGACGTGGTGATCTTCGACGCCGAGGCGATCGCGCGCGGCGACGAGCTGCCCGCGCGCGACATGCCCGAGGGCGGCATGCGCTACGTGCGGAGTGCCACGGGCGTCGACTGCACCATCGTGAACGGCGAGATCGCCTGGACGGCCGCAGGCGGCTACACGGATGCGCGTCCAGGCGTCGTGGTGAACGCGCGCGCCTGAGGCGCGCGTTCAGAGGTCGCGTCGCCGAGCGATCTCGCTCCGCGCGAAGTCGTAGATCGCCTGGTTCGGCGCCACGCGCTCCGCGATGCGCGCGCGGAGCGCATCGGGGAGCTCTACCCGCTCCTGGCGCTGGCGCAGCGTTCCCGCGTTGGCGTGGGGAAGGCGCAGCCGCACGCGAAAGCGCTGGCGGAAGTCGTCGACGAAGCCGGGCAGATCCTCCAACAGGCCGATCGCCGCGACGGTGGCGAGCCGGCTGCAGGCCGCCTCGATGGCGTGTGGCTTCTCGACCTCCTGCGGTTCGAGCGGCCCCGAGAAGGCCCGCACGAAGCGCGTGCCGATGCGCCACGCGTAGTCTCCGTCGAGAAAGGCGTCGAGGCTCTGCTCGCGCGCCCCGCCTCGCGCGCCTCGTAGTAGCAGGAGAGGAAGTGCGCGACGGGATCGCGCAGCAAGGTCACGAGCGAGACGTCGGGGACTGCTCGAGCAGTCCTTCCGGCCAGGTGAAGTGACCCGTGACGAGACGGCTCTTCGCATCGTGCAGGTGGTAGCGGAGCAGCGCGTCGCGGAAGGCAGGGACGGAGACGCCGAGCTCTTCCGCGGCGCGACGCGAGCTGCGGGGACCGACGTGGACGCGCCAGCGGCTGCCGCCCGAGAAGGGACCGCGCCAGGCGTCGCGCAGCGCGAGGCGCAGCGAGTTGCCACCGCACTTCGGCACGTGCAGGAAGACGATGCGCGCATCGGGCGCGCGCGCGAAGCGCAGGCGCCGCGTTCCGAGTCGCTTCGTCCTCGTGATCGCCGTCAAGGCGCGCGACGCCTCCGGGTTGCGAACGGCCCGAGATTAGTGCGGCGGTGGCGCCTGGCGCATCACGCGCAAGGTGAGCGCGCCGAGCACGGCGATCGCGGCGAGCAGCACACCCCACACGAGACCGGTGCGCATCAGCCCGGACGGCCCGTCGTCGCCGCCGAGCCGCGCGCGCAGGCTGAAGCTCGGGTTCTCCTCGAGCGCGCCCGGCGCTGCCGCGTTGCTGCCCGCTGCGAGCACGACGTCGCGCACGCGCTCGAGCTCGTAGCGCGGCGCAGGCACGTCGGGATTGCCGAGCAGCATGTCGTAGCGGCCCTCGGGCGCCACCACGAAGAGCTCGGGCAGGAGCACGTCGGCCGACGCCTCGACGAACGCGAGCGGCGCGTCGTCGCCGTCGTCGACGCGCAACACGAGCGCGTGCACGACCTCTCCGCCGAGGGGGATCTCCACGGGGCCCGGTCGCAGCGCCTGCTTGGCGAGGCGCCCCTTCGCGATGATCCGCTGGCGGCCGTGCTCGTCCTCGGCCGCGAGCTCGAAGGGCCGGTCGAAGAATGCGATGGCCGAGCGCAGTGACACGCGCTCGACGCGCAGCGGCGCGGCCGGGAGCTGGAGGCGCAGGGTCGTGCGCCGCTTCTCCGGCGTGCCCGCCACCATCTCGAGCGGCACGGCCTGGCTGCGCTCGCGCGCGCTCAGGAGATACGGCCACTGCTCCGCGTCGTCGTCGACGATGCGGAGATCCGCGAGGTCGGGGCGCAGCAGCGCGGCGTCCTCGGGGGCGAGCGCGACGCGCGACAAGCCCTCCGGCGATGGCGCGATCTCGAGGCTGCGCCGATGGCTGAAGGTGCGCGGATCGAGCTCGGCGCCCGCGTGCATCGCGAAGGCGAGCGCGGGCGAGCGGTCGAATGCGGGGTTCGCGCGGACCGGACCGAGCGTCGCGAGCGGGAGCCAGGCGCCGTCGGCGAGCCAGGCGGCGATCTCTGCCTGCTCGCCCGTCTGACCCGCGTGCACCGAGAAGGCGTCGAGGTCGTAGTGCGGGCGTCGCACGCGCCCGCCGCCGAAGCGCAAGGTGCCGGACGCCGCGCCCGACGCGTCGGCGGGCAGCTCGAAGACGAGCGCAGGCTGGCGGATGACCGCGTGGAAGGCGAGCCCCTCGAGCGCAGGGCTGTCGCCATCCTCGATCTCGACGCGCAACCTCTCGCCCCGCGCCGGCCGCAGGTGGACGAGCAGGCTCTCGGCGCGGCCGCCCGCCAGGCGGTAGAGCGTGGCGGCGCCGAGGCGGCGGTCGCCGCTCCCCTGCTGCTCGTCATACACCGCCACGGTTCGGCGCAAAGTGCCGGTGCGCGTCTCGACGCGCAGCCACGCGGGCACGAGGCCCGAGGGGCGCGCCAGCAGCACCACCGTGCGGCCCTCGCCCTTCTCGCGCGCGATCTCCTCGAGCGCGACGGCGCTCTGCTCCGCCGCCTCGATGCGGCGGCCGCTCTCGAAGCGCAGGCTCGGCTCGAGGTAGAAGCCTTCCTTGCCCGCGATCTCGACGCGCAGGACGCCCTCGCCGAGCGGCGGCAGCGGCACGCGCAGCCGCCGCGTCGACGCATCGAGCCGGAAGATCGGCTCGTTCGCCACGAGCGCCTCGCTGTCGTCCTCGTTGCCCTGATGGACGCTGATCTCCCGCACGAAGCGCGGCTCTGCGCTCTCGAAGACGAGCTCCCAGGTCCCGGTCGCAGGATCACGCGGCGGCGGCGTGAGCACGTAGGTCTCGCTCGTCGCGGCCGGTCCGTGTTCCGGCTCAGTCAACTCGCGACGCAGCCCGCGCACCTCGCCGGCGAACGTCTCGGTCACCTCGAGCGCCTCGTCGAGGCGCAGGCTGTCCACCAGGAACGCGACCTCGCGGCCCGCGGCGTCGAAGACGCGCAGGTCGGAGAGGTCGGGGCGGCAGCTCTGGATCACCTCCGGCGTCAGCACGAGACGTACCGGACCCGGCGCCGGCGCGGAGATCGGCGCCTCGCGCTCGAGCAGGCTCGCGAGCGACGCCGGCTCCGCATCGTCGGCGGCGATCGCGACGCCGGTGAGCGTCGCGGCGAGCAGCGCGGCTCCGAGGACGCGCGCGAGCAGCTTCATCGTCTTTCCTCCGGCTCTCCCGCGTCGCTGCGCGAGACCACGAAGCGCTGGTAGGCGAACGAGACCAGGATCAGCGAGATGGCGAGGCCGAGCAGCGAGGCCACGCGATAGAGATCTTCCAGCTCGCCGAGGTCGTACAGGAAGACCTTCGCAACGGTCACCATCATGAGCGCCAGCGAGAGCCAGCGCGCGCCGGGGTTCCTCGCGCGCACGCCGACTGCGAGCAGCGCCAGCGCATAGAGCGCCCAGGCGATCGAAGTGGTGAGGTCGCGCGCGGGCGTGCGCTCGAAGCCGAGGCGCAAGGTCTCGCCGCTCGCGAAGACGTCCGCGATGGCGAGGTTGATCCAGACGAAGATCACGCAGGCCGCGGAGAAGCCGGCGAGGATCGAGCCGACGGCGTAGCCGCGCGCATAGAGCGGGCGCTCCCACGCGCGCGCCCGCGCGACCTCGTGCGCGCCGAGCACGCGCGCCGCCCCGATCAGTGCGGCCGCCGGCACGAGGTACGTGTAGAGCAGCCAGTTGACGACGCGGAAGCCGGGCCGCGGGTAGTAGGCGAGCACCGAGTCGTTGGCGACGAGGCGGACCGTCGCGCCGAACAGCAACGCCAGCGCGAAGTACTTCAGGCCGACGTGATCGAGCCGCCGCCACAGCAAGGTGGCGGCCAGCCCCTCGAGCGCCCAGCCGATCGTGATCCACTCGCGGTCGAGCTGGAGCGGGATCGCGACGGTGAGGAAGCCCAGCGACGCGGCCCCGTACCACGCGAGGTTGCTCGTGCGCCGAGAGTCCTTCGCCTCGCGCAGGCGGTTCGCCTGCCAGGCGGCGGCGAGCGAGAGCGCGCCGAGGGCGATCGGCAGCAGTCCGATGGCGGTCGAGCCGAAGGCGGTCTCGTAGAGCGCGCGCAGCGAGAGGAACCAGGCGGGGCCCGCGAGCGCCGAGCCGTACCAGGCGAAGCGCTCGCCGCGCAGCCGCGCGAACGCGAGGAAGGGCCAGGCGGTGAAGAGCACCGTCGCGCCGAGCTGGATGCCGAGTGCGCGGAGCGCGCTGCCGGCGTCCTGCGAGAAGAGCGGCTCTTCGGAGGTCCAGGTCAGGTGCACGAGGGCGGTCAGCGCGACTCCGACGACGACCCAGCGCCCGTCGGGCGCGCGCGCCGCCGAGAAGAGCACGAACACGCCGAGCAGCGCGGCGACGGCGAGCGCCGGAAGCGGCGGTATCGCCACCGCGGGCGCGAACGAGCAAAGGAGCAGCGCCGCGAAGATCGCGGCTGCGTGCTCACCCTGGCGACGCGCGACGGCGTCGCGTCGAAGCATGGCGACGGCCTGCAAGGCAATCGCCACGGCCAGCACGGCGCCGCTGTGCACGGTGAAGTCCGGCATCTCGTAGCCGGCCCCGTGCCACCAGCGATGGACCCACCAGCCCGCGCCGAGTAGCGCGGCCGCCCCGATCTGGAGTCGCGCGCGACCGGGGAAACCGCCGTGCCGCAGTGAGAGCGCGGTGAAGGCCAGCCAGCCAGCGAGCCACGGCCAGAGCCCCGTCGTGCCGTTCCCGAGCGCCGTCACGATGGTGAGCACGTGGAGACCTGCCGCGGCGAGAATTGCCGCCGGTACTCCGGTGCGCGCGACGGCGTCGCGGCGATCGAGCTCGACGAAGACGTGGAAGACCGCTGCCAGTAGCACGCACAGCGCGGTCGACTCCCACGCCAGCGCCACGTCGAGGCGCGTGCGCAGCAGCCACGCCGCGGAGACGGCCAGCACGCCCGAGGCAGCGCCGAGCCCGAGCCACGCGCGGCCCTGCGAGCGTCCGAGCGCGCAGGCCGACGCCGAGAGCAGCGCCAGCAGGATCGCGACGGGGTAGAAGTGCGCGCCGAACTCCGCTCGCGCCGCGAGGTAGAGCGCGAAGGCGAACGGGAAGAGCACCGCGCCGGCCTGCGTCACCCGCTCCTGTCGCGCCTCGCCGGACTGGTTGCGCAGCGCGAAGGCGTAGAAGGCTGCAAAGACGCCGATCACGCAGAGCGCGATCGCGACCTGGTGCGGCTCCATGCGGCCGCCGATCCAGGCGGCCTGGTAGAAGAGCGTGCCGACGAGGCTCACGAGCGCGAGCACGGGCCAACCGCGGCGGCGCGCCACGAAGAGGAGACACGCGTCGAGCAGCAGGATGTAGGCGAAGAGCGCGATCGGACGGTTCGAGCCCGAGGAGAGCAGGAATGGCGTCGCGAAGCCGCCGATCAGCCCGATCATGGCAATGACGAGCGACGCGTGGCGGTACGCGAGCGCCGTACACGCGCCCGTGACGGCGATCATCAAGGCGAAGCCGAGAGCGGGGGCGACGAGGTGGTAGCGGACGGAAGCGGCCCAGAAGGCGGCGTAGAGCACGACGATGCCGCCGCCCACCAGCCCGTTGGCGAGCGACTCGTAGCGGCCGCGCGCGCGCAGCTCCGCGCCGGCGACGCAGCCGAGACCCGCGAGCGTGCCGACCAGCACGCGCAGCCACGGCGGGATCAGGCCGTGCTCGATCGAGTACTGGAAGAAGTAGAGCCCGGCGAGCGCGAGCACGACGCCGCCGAGCACCGCGGCGCCGCGGACGCCGATCCAGCGCTCCCAGTCGATGCGCGGCAGCTCGGGCAGGCTGAAACGCGGCGCGCGCGGTCGCGCGGGTGCGGCGGGCGGGACGGGCGCGGACGCGACCGCCGCTGGCGCGACGGCGGGCGGCGCGACGCGCGCGGACGTCGGCTCGGACACCGGCGCGGGCGTCGGTTGCGGCGTCGGCTCCGGGACGTCCTGCGGCGCGCGCCCGGCGAGCCGGCTCAGCTCCAGCTCGAGCCGCGCAAGGCGACGCTGGAGCGCCTGGTAGTCGCGCGAGCGCAGCAGCGCAACCGCCGCCATGACGAAGGCCGCCAGGCCGAGCCAGCTCACCCGAGACCCCCTCGACGCAGGACCTTAGGACTCTCGGCCAGTCGGCGCCGCGACTTGCGTCCCGGTCGCAACTTCCTCGGTCTCCGGCGCGATCTCCTCGAGCGGCCGCCGCGCGGTCTCCGGGAAGGAGAGCAGCACGATCAGGGGCGCGAACGCCCCGATTGCGCAGAGCATCACGATCCCGCCCCAGTTCGAGCCCGCCACGCCATAGAGAGCCGACACCAGCAAGTTTCCAGTCGACGCACCGGCCGTCTTGGAGAACTCGCGCACGCCGGAAGCTGTCGAGCGCACGCCGGTCGGGAACATCTCGGCGCCGTAGGCGCCCAGGGTCACCTGAGTACCCATCAACGTGAAGACCAGGAGAATCCACAGCGCCGGCAGTGCGAAGGGAATGCTCAGCGAGTAGAAGGAGAAGATCGCAACGAGGACGCCGCACATGAACATCACGGCGACAGGCCTGCGGCCGCGGCGATCGGAGAGCCAGCCCGCCAGCGAATTGCCGATGATCGCGAAGGCTCCCCCGACGACGGTCAATGCCGCCACCTGCGCGGGACTCCAGCCGTGCACGTCCTGGAGGAACTTGGGAGCGAAGTTGATCGCCGGACCCATCGCGATCTCGATCGCGACCACAGCCAGCGCGAGGATCGCGATGCGGCGAGGGTGGCGCCGAAACAGCTCGATTGCAGGGGCGAGAGGTGGCGCTGCACGGAGTTCGCTGCGCCCCCGCGCGTGCACGTCGAAGCGACCCGTCTCGGGCAGGGTGCGGCGCAGATACGCGACCACGAGCAGCGGCACCAGCCCGATCGCGTAGAGCGCGCGCCAGCCGTAGGGCAGCACGTCGACGAAGGCGAAGGCGAGTCCGGCGACTCCGGCGCCACAGGCATGGAGCGCGCCGAGCGCGCCCATGCCCCAGCCGCGGTGCTCGACGTCGAACTCCTCGGCGATCACCACGATGGCGATCCCCATCTCGGCGGCGGCGAAGACGCGCGCGAGGAACTGGAAGGCGACGAAGGCGGTGGCGTTCGGCGCGAAGGCCGTAGCCCCGGTGCAGAGCGTGTAGCCGAGGATCGTGACGAGCAGCATGCGCCGGCGGCCGACGCGATCCGCCGCCAAGGTCAAGGGGAGCGAGAAGAGCGCGCCCGAGCGCACGAGAGACATGAGAGAGCCGAGCGATGACTCGGAGAGGCCGAGGTCGGCCTGCACCTGCTTCAAGCTCATCGAGAAGAGGACGACGTCGTACTGCTCGAACAGCGAGACGATCGAGACGAGGCCGAGCACGCGCCACTGTCTT
>Ga0075421_100006796_pt1 | contig 13972 bp, 13 predicted proteins | sample SoiMetdeltSBSDD5_FD_75292 | JGI IMG/M metagenome (GOLD analysis project Ga0075421, IMG submission 75292) | Bulk soil microbial communities from a Populus tree surrounding site in Tennessee, USA - Soil MetaG P. deltoides SBSDD5 | ecosystem: Environmental > Terrestrial > Soil > Tree plantation...
GGCCTGGGCACCGCGCGCTCCTACGTGAACATGGCGGTGAGCATCCAGACCGGGGCGGACATCGGGCGGGACAAGCTGATCCGGGCCCTGGTGGACAGCCAGTACGAGCGCAACGACATGGACTTCCACCGCGGCACCTTCCGCGCCCGCGGCGACACCATCGAGATCTTCCCCGCCTACGAGGAGGACCGCGCCGTCCGGGTGGAGCTGTTCGGCGACACCGTGGAGAAGGTGACCGAGTTCGACCCGCTGCGCGGGGTGACGCTGGGGGTGATGGAGAAGGCGGTGGTCTACCCCGGCAGCCACTACGTCACCGAGACCGAGCAGCGGATCTCCGCCATGCAGGCCATCCGCCAGGAGCTGCAGGAGCGGCTCCAGCTCCTCCGCGCGGAGAACAAGCTGCTGGAGGCGCAGCGGCTGGAGCAGCGCACCCTGTTCGACCTGGAGATGATGGAGCAGGTCGGCTACTGCAACGGGATCGAGAACTACTCCCGCCACCTCTCCGGCCGCGCGCCGGGCGAGGCGCCGCCCTGCCTGATCGACTACTTCCCCAAGAACCTCCTGGTGATGATCGACGAATGCCACCAGACGGTCCCGCAGATCGGCGCCATGTTCCGCGGGGACCGGTCGCGCAAGGAGGTGCTGGTGGAGTACGGCTTCCGCCTCCCCTCCGCGCTCGACAACCGCCCGCTGAAGTTCGGCGAGTTCGAGCAGATGGTGCCCCAGGCGCTGTTCGTCTCCGCCACCCCCGCCGAGTACGAGCTGCAGAAGGCCAAAGGGGTGGTGGTGGAGCAGATCATCCGCCCCACCGGCCTGATGGACCCCGCGGTGGAGGTCCGGCCCGTGGGCAACCAGGTGGAGGACCTGCTGGAGGAGATCCGCAAGCGCGCCGAGAAGAGCGAGCGGGTGCTGGTGACCACGCTCACCAAGCGGATGGCGGAGGACCTGACCGAGTACTACTCGGACGTGGGGGTCAAGGTCCGCTACCTCCACTCGGACATCGACGCCATCGAGCGCACCGCCATCATCCGCGACCTGCGCAAGGGCGAGTTCGACGTGCTGGTGGGGATCAACCTCCTGCGCGAGGGCCTGGACATCCCGGAGGTCTCGCTGGTGGCGATCCTGGACGCGGACAAGGAGGGCTTCCTCCGCTCGCACGTGTCGCTCATCCAGACCATCGGCCGGGCGGCGCGCCACCTCTCCGGCCGGGTGATCATGTACGCGGACCAGGTCACCGCCTCCATGCAGCGCGCGCTGGAGGAGACCGACCGCCGCCGGGAGGTGCAGCGGAAGTTCAACGAGGAGCACGGGATCACCCCCAAGTCGGTGCGCAAGAACATCCTCGACCTCTCGCAGTACCTCTACGACGGCTCGCCGGCGCCGATGGTGGCGATGGAGGATGGCGGGGACGGCCTGCTCACCAAGCAGCAGATCCTGGAGCTGATCGACGAGTACACCCGGAAGATGCAGGAGGCGGCGGACCAGATGGAGTTCGAGACCGCGGCCGACTTCCGCGACAAGCTGCTGGTGCTCAAGGACATGGACCTGGGACTGAAGCCCCCGTCCCGCGCCCTGGTGATGGCCACCCACGCCAAGAAGCAGGAGCAGGGCAAGGAGCTCCCCCGCTACCGCCGCGGAGCGATGCGCGGCGGCGGCGGGATGCGCGGCGGGAATCGGCGCCGCCGGTGAAGGACCCGTGAAGAACCTGGAGGAAAAGCTCGCCTCGCTGCCCGCCGAGCCCGGCGTGTACCTGATGAAGGGCGCCAAAGGAGAGGTGATCTACGTCGGCAAGGCGGCCAACCTGCGCAACCGCGTCCGCTCCTACTTCCAGGACCGCACCGGCGACTCGCGGGCCTTCATCCCGCTCCTGGACCGGATCCTCGAGGACATCGAGGTGGTGCTGGTGGGGACGGAGAAGGAGGCGCTCCTCCTCGAGAACGAGCTGATCAAGAAGCACCAGCCGCGCTTCAACGTGAAGCTGCGGGACGACAAGAACTTCATCTGCCTGCGCCTGGACGCGCGGCACCCGTACCCGCGGCTGGAGGTGGTTCGCCGGTTCAAGAACGACGGGGCGCGCTACTTCGGGCCCTACGCCTCCGCCACCTCCATCCGGGAGTCGATGCGGATCATCAACCGCTTCTTCGGGCTGCGGACCTGTTCGGACCACGTGCTGGAGACCCGGAAGCGGCCGTGCCTGCTCTACCAGATCGGCCGCTGCCCGGCGCCCTGCGTCTTCCCCATCCCGCCGGAGCAGTACCGGCAGTCGGTGGAGGAGGTGCTGCTGTTCCTGGAGGGGCGCGCGGACGAGCTCACCGAGGCGCTGCGGGCGCGGATGAAGCGGGCGGCGGCGGGCCTGCGCTTCGAGGAGGCGGCGCGGGTGCGCGACCAGCTCTACGCCATCGAGCGGAGCCTGGAGCGCCAGAAGATCGCCCACACCGAACCGCTGGACCAGGACGTCTTCGGCCTCCACCGCGAGGGGGACCGCCTCCTCTTCTACGCGCTCTACGTCCGGCGGGGGCGGATCACCGGCGGCCAGGCGTTCCCGCTCGCCGGCCAGGAGTTCCCCACCGAGGAGCTGCTGCCCTCCTTCGTCAACCTCTACTACGACAACGACAACTTCGTGCCCAAGGAGGTGCTGCTCCCGCTGGGCCCGGAGGGGGCGGCGCTGGAGGCGCTGTCGGACCTGCTCACCGAGAAGCGCGGGGACCGGGTGCGGGTGCTGGTGCCCAGGCGGGGCGACAAGGTGGAGCTGGTGCAGATGGCGGCGCGGAACGCGGAGGCGGCGTTCCAGGACCGGAAGCGGAGCAAGGAGGAGGTGGACGCCATCCTGGCGAAGCTGAAGGACCGGCTGCACCTGGCGCGCGAGCCCCGGCGGATCGAGTGCTACGACATCTCCCACTTCCAGGGCGCCACCATCGTCGCCTCGCAGGTGGCCAGCACCGACGGCGAGCTGGACAAGGCGCGCTACCGGCGGTTCCGGATCAAGTCGGTGTCCTCGCAGGACGACTTCGCCAGCATGTACGAGGTGATCTCGCGGCGGCTCCGGCGCGGGCTCAAGGAGGGGGACCTGCCGGACCTGATCGTCATCGACGGCGGCAAGGGGCAGCTGGCCTCGGCGCACGCGGCGATGAAGGACCTGGGGGTGGAGAAGGTGGACGTGGTGGGCCTGGCGAAGAGCCGCGACCTGGAGGTGGAGGTGGCGGCGCCGCTGCTGGAGGCCCCCCCCGCCGGCCCCAGCGACGCGCCGGCGGAGCGCAGCCCGGAGCGGATCTTCCTGGTGGGCAAGCGCGAGCCCATCATCCTGCGCCAGAACTCGGCGGAGCTGTTCATGCTCACCCGGCTGCGGGACGAGGCGCACCGCTTCGCCATCACCTACCAGCAGAAGCTGATGCGGCGGCGGAACTTCAAGTCCGTGCTGGAGGACATCCCGGGGGTGGGGGAGGGCCGGAAGAAGGCGCTGCTCCGGCACTTCGGGTCGCTCAAGCGGGTGCGGCAGGCCTCCATCGAGGAGCTGGCGGCGGTGGAGGGCGTGGGCGCCGCGGTGGCCGAGCGGATCCACGGGTTTCTCCACCCGGACGGGGTCGAGGAGGAGGAGGAAGGAGCGGAGCGGGATCTGGTGCGGGAAACATCGCTGAAGGACGCCGCCTCGTGATCTTTCCAACGCCGCTGGGCTTTTTCATGGCGGCGCCCCTTGCGGCTGATGTATAGCGGGTGAACGTTTTCTGCTGGCGCGGCCGGGAATGCTCCCCTCCGCCGGCAGTGAGGGCCATTCGATGAGGCTTTATCCGAAGGTGATCCCCATCATTTCGCGCGAATGCATCCAGATCATGATGCAGGACGGGGACATCGAGGTTGAGCCGATGCGGGTGGCGGACGCCGAGATGGACATGTCCGCGATCATGCGCGAGTACCTCGCCAACGAGGAGCGGGTGAACCAGGCCACCCGCGAGGCGCTGGAGCGGCGCGGCTACGACTTCTCCAAGTTCAACCAGGTGAAGCGCGAGATGGCGGACGTCCGCGGCTTCAAGATGGGGGACGAGGGGATCGAGTACGTCATCAACCAGATGATCGAGTTCCTCCTCATCAGCCGGAACGTGGAGGAGGTCTACTCGGCGGACAACGTCCTCCGGCAGAAGATCTTCGCGGTGATGAAGAAGCACCTCGACGTCGACGACGAGATCGACAAGGAGGCGCGGTCCCGCCTCAAGCACCTGCAGGAAGGGACCTCTGCCTTCGACATCGAGTACAACAAGACCGTCGAGCAGATCCGCCGCGCCCGCGGCCTGATCTAGAAAAGCCGGGACCTTCCGGAGTTGCCGCGAGGGAGCGGGCGGCCGCCCGGCTCCCCGGTTCGGCCCTGACGCACCTCGCCCTGCGGCCTACCTTTCTGGCGGAGGTGCACCATGGGAGCACTGTCCGCGCTGCTGCTGGCGGCTGCGGCGGCCGCCGGGCCTGCCGCGCCCGCGCCGGCGAGGGATGCATTCCGATTCGACGGGCCGGAGGCGTCGGCGACGGCGGGCGGAGGGCCCGCGGTGCTGCGGCTGGGCGGGACGGTGCGCGAGGGGGCGGGCTCGGCGTTCCTGCGCGGGGAGGATCGAGTCCGCGCGCGGGAGATGACGTACGGGGACGCGGGCGAGCTGTGGATGCGGGTGGCGGTGGGCGGGGACGTCTACCGGGTGGAGCTGGACGCGGTGGGGTTCCCGCCGGAGCAGGCGCTGCCGAAGGGGAGCAAGCGGAGCTGGTGGAAGAGGCCGGAGGGGCCGCCCCGGCGGCCGGAGCACGGAGTGGAGGGCGGGGTGGTGCTCGGGCGAGTGGTGAATGGAGGGTCCGGGCTGGGGCTGAGGGACATGCCGGCGCGGCGAGCGGCGGTGGCGCTGTGGGGGATCGGTCGGCTGTACCGCAACGACGAGCTGGTCGCGGCGCGGGCGCGGGTCGCCGCGCAGGCGCTGCCGGGTGCAGACGAGGTGACGAAGGAGGGGACGCTGCGCGCGCGGGCCCGGGGGAACGAGCTGGACGTGTTCGTGGATGGGGTGCCGGAGGGCGTGTCGAAGGCGGGGTTCCTGCACTTCGTGATCGAGGGGGCGGCGATCTCCGAGCCCGCGCCGGCGAGGGCGGTGGCCGCGGGGCCGGGGGCCGAGGTGAGGAAGGAGACGCGCGAGGAGCGGCTCGGGCGGCGGCCGACGGTGGACGAGCAGTGGGACTCCGGGCGGGACATGGTGGCGTGGAGGGATGAGGAGCGTCCGGAGCAGCAAGCCGCTGCGCCTGCACGAGGTCCTGGTTCCGCCCCGGCGCAGGGAGGCGCTGCATATGGCCCGCAAGGGCAAGCGGGCACGCCTGCGCAGATGGGGCCGGCGCAGGGGATGACCGTTTACGGTCCGGCGCAGGCGACGACGCCAGGCGCCGCTTCCGCGCCGACGGGGCCGGCGCAGGCGACGCCAGGCGCCGCTTCCGCGCCGACGGGGCCGGCGCCGTCAACAGTGCCAGGGGTTGGGTCCGGGTTGGCGCAAGGGAGCGGCGCATCGGCACCCGCGCCGGCTCCGACCTCCGGGCCGGCCTACGCCGCCTCGTCCCCGTACGGCGTCCCGCCGGGGACGCAGACCGTGATGCAGCCTCCTCCACCGCTGATGGCCGTGCCCGCCACGCCGAACACCGCCCCCATCCAGTACGAGACCGGCCAGAACGGCGGCAACATCGGCCTGGCGCCGATCGGCGGAGGCGGCTTCGCCGGCGCCGGCGCGCCCACGACCGGCGGGTACGGCGGCTCCGGCTTCACTCCCGGCACCGGGGTCTTCGGCCAGACCACGCCACCCCCCAGCGGCGTCTTCAACCCCACCCAGAGCCCTGGAACCCCGACGACCGGCAACTTCGCCTCCGCCGGGATCCCCTCCTCCCCTCCGGTCCTCAACAACGGCGCCATCCCCACCACGCCGCCGCCCACCCCGCAGCCGCTCAACGCGCAGCCGGCGCCCGCGCCCGGAGCGCTCCCCGCCACCAACCAGCTCCCCGCCCAGACCGAGGGCGGTCGCTGATCCACCCCCCGGGCGCCCGCCCGGAAAATTGACCGCTCGCGACGGGCCTGTAGCCTCCGCTCCATGTCGCCACATGCCAGCTCGACCCTCCGCGCGCTCCGGGCCGTCCCCGATCCGGTGCGGGACGTCATCGACCTGCTCGCCCGGCGCCTCCCCAGGGACACCGACACCAGGGTCGTGCTGGACTTCCTGGAGGACGATCTCCGCGAGGGCCTCTCGGCCATCGCCGACGTCGAGGCTCACTTCACCGACGTGCTGGACGCGCTCCGCGCGGAGGACACCACCGCCCAGGAGCTGCTCGCCACCGCGGAGGACCTGGAGGTGCTCCGCCGCCTGGAGTACCTGCTCAACGTGGCCGCGCAGCTCCGCCGCCGCGTGCACCAGGCGGCGCGCCGGCTCACCACTTCAGCCGCTGTTTCGGGTCCTCGCCGCGCAAGGGCTTCTCGCCCGGCCGGGTGACCGCGTTCAGCGTCGCCCGCACCGCGCCCAGGTCGATCGTCCCCACCGCCACCAGCGGCAGCCGGCGCGCATCGTCCGAGAGCCACAGGTGCACCTCCCGCCGCTGGCGCTGGTCGTCGGTGCGGATGGCGACGCCCGAGAGGTGCCAGGCCTCGAACTCGCCCATCGGCAGCGAGACGTGCTCGCGCGCCTCGACCCGCCCCACCAGCCGCCACATCCGCCGGATGGCGAAGATGTCGACGCAGGTCCTGGCCCCCACCTTCCACGGCAGCATCCGCATCAGGAAGATCGCGCCCGCCACGTCCAGCCCGTCGTTGCCGTAGCGCAGCGTCGTCTTGCCGGAGCGCGGGCCGTAGATCCACTCCATGTCCACCAGGTGCTCGCCGGAGCGGAACTGCCCCGCCGACATCTTGCGCACGCCGTTCTCGGTGGCGTCCTCCAGGTACCGCACCGGGCGCAGCGTCTTCGGGTTGAGCCAGGCGGTGGCGCCGCCCGTCACCTTCCGGATCTTCGAGAACAGCGTGTTGGTGCTGGCGTCGACGCGGATGGGGAGCGTGCCGCCCTCCAGCGGCCGGACGCTGATCCTCAGCTTGCCCGCCAGCATCCCCAGCGCGTCCAGGTCGAACTCCAGCACCTCGCCGGGAGAGAACGCGAACGGAGGCCGCACCTGGGGCAGCGCGGCGCACTCCGCGTCCGAAGGCATGGGCGGCTCCGGCGGCGGCACGGGCGCCTGGGTCACCGGCGCCCGCCGCACCGGGTTGGGCTGTGGCGGCGGCGGCAGAACCTTCACCCCCGCCTCGCCCGCCACGGACGGCAGCGCCACCGCCGCCGCCAGCATCGCCGCGTAGATCCGGACCCTCACCGCGACCGCACCCCCGGCCGGCCAGCCGTCCTCCGGGACAGCGCGGCGGCCACGGTCCCGCGGACCTCGTCCCACACCGCAGGGTCAGGTTCGATCTCGTATCCCGAGCGCACCAGTCTCTCCACGCAGCGGCGCGCGAGCTCCGGCTCGCTCCGCGCCAGCAGCCTCAGCATCTCATAGTCCTCCAGCCCGTCCCGGATGTGCTTGAGCCGGAGGCTGGCGATTGGACGCGCCTCCCCGCCCAGCAGGTCCGGCCGGCCCGGGTAGAAGAGCGTCCCGTCCCCGTTCCCCCCGAACGCCAGGACGTCGTCCCAGGGGTCCGGCTTCACCCCGAACGCGTACGCGGTGTCGAAGTACAGCTCGCCGTCGATCCCGGCCAGGAACGCCAGCGGCCCCATGGCGCGGTTCAGCGTCGCGGGGTGGTCGACCATGTAGGACGCCCACCCGGAGTAGGCGCGCTCGACCTCCGGCTTGTCCGCCGGCCCGCCGCCGCAGCCGTGCGAGCTGCAGCTCTGGTACCACCACACCTTCGTCCCGGGCCGCAGCCGCTGGCGCAGCTCGGCGACCGTCATCACCGCGCCGCACGTCGGTGGGCCCGGCCGCGGGAAGAAGCAGTTCAGGTTGGGCGCCAGGATGTCCGCCGCAGGCGCGAGCCGCCGGTCATACGGCGAGGTCACCAGCACCGGCACCCCGGCCGCGCGCGCCTCGGCCGACTGGCGGAGGACGAGCGGGACGTCCTCGGGACGCGGTTCGTCCTTGGCGTAGAAGAACCGCTGCGCGGCCGCCGGGCGCCCGACGAATTGGCGTGCCCACGCCTCCAGCGGCCCCCGCGCGTCCAGCGTGGTGAAGCGCGCGCCGGAGGGCAGCGCGGTGCCGTCCAGGAACGGGCGCAGCTCCTCGCCGCCGCCCGCGCCGCCGTCCATGGTGAGGCCGTGCGGCGTGAGGCGGTGCCGGAGCAGCTCCCGCGCGTACGCCCACAGGAGCGGGCGCGCCTGCTCGGGCGGGATCCGGTGCCCGCGCGCCACCGTGTACAGCGACAGCCCGAAGCTGTTGGGCAGCGAGGAGGTGGCGGGGAGCGCGAACGGCTGCACGGTCACGGACACCGGCACCGCCGCGCCGGCCTTCCCGCGCGCGCGCAGCGCCACCGCGCCCTGGTAGCGCCCGGGCGCCGCGCTCTCCGGGACGCACACCTCGCCGTAGAAGACCAGCGGGCGCTCGGCGGTGGAGGCGCGGTCCGCCGGCCGCTCCTCCGGGCGGTCCAGCTCGGCGGGGATCAGCGGGTCCGGCCAGGGCCCGGGCGCGCCCTGCGCGTTGGACGGCGTGCGCACGGGGACGAACGCCTCCCGGTACATCGCCACCGCCAGCCGGCCGTTCCCCGGCCCGCGCAGCGGCGCGACCGAGAGCCCCACCGCATCGGCCGGCGGGCGGACGAGCACCTGGAAGCCCTCGCACTCGCCCCGCGCGGCCAGCAGCTCCACCGACTCCAGCGCGGGGACGGCCGCTCCGGGCCGGACCTTCATCCACGACGAGACGGGGACGGCCCACGGCGCCCCCGAAGCCCCCAGCGCCACCAGCACCATCCTCCCCAGGACCATGGCCCGGGACGGTGCTCATGGCCGCGCCGTGCGTCCAGTGCAGGGCCGCAGCCTCAGCTCACTTCAGTGCTCCCACTCGCGCGCCAGCTCCTGCGCGTCGATCGCCTGGATGGTCTGGCGCGACAGCCGGGCGAAGTCCATCCCGGTGATGATCCCCACCAGCTTCCCGTCCTCCTCGACCACCGGGAGGCAGCGGAAGTGGCGCTGGAGCAGTCGATCCAGCGTCTGCTGCAGCGGGGTGTCCGGGGTGACGGTGAGCACGGGCCGGGTCATCAGCTCCTTGAGCACGGTGGTGACACCGGCGCCCTGGGCGCGCGCGCGGAAGCAGTCTTCCCTGGTGACCAGGCCGACCAGCAGGCCGCCGCGCTCGACGACGGGCAGGTGATGGATCGAGTGCGCCTCGAACAGCTTCGCCGCGGTGGACAGCGAGTCGGTGCTCCGGGCCACGACGGGATCGCGGGACATCAGGTCGGATGCGGTGAGCATGGGGGTCTCCTGCTCCCCCTGATGAGCAAGCCCCTTGCCAGCGCGCGGGTGACGGCGACCCCCGCGATCGTCGCCAACCCACCCGGCAGCGCCTGCGCGCCCGGGGCCCACCGCGCATTCCCTGCGGGGGAGCGAGGAGCTACCGGACCGCCAGCGCGCGGCCGCCCTGGTAGCTGGTGAGCTCCGCGACCACGTTCCCGAGCAGGAACTCCGCCTCGATCCGGACCGGCACGTGCGTGGGGTCGGTGGTGAGGTAGGCGAACATGGGGCTCTTGGACTGGAACTTCCCCGAGAAGTCCGTCTGCGTCCGGATCTTGTAGACCTCGCGCTCGCCGACCGGGGTCTTCAGCGTCATCCGCCCCTCCACCCTGGCGCGCATCACGAAGCTCTTGGCGCCGGTGAAGATGGGGACGTTGAACTCCGCGCCGTCGAACAGCTTCTGGCTGCGCATCAGGAAGGTGGCCGCCGCCACGTCCGCCGTGCCCGGCTGGATCTCGTGGGTGGACTCCTGCGGCTCCTGTCCGTCCTTCTGCTTCACCACCGTGGCCGAGCCGGCCTGGTGGTCCAGCCGGATCCGCTGGCGCCGCTTCTTTCCGTTCTCATCCGCGAACAGCTCGCTCCCGATGGAGCGCGCGGTGACCGGGTCCCAGTAGGTCACGAACCGGTCCCGGATCGGATAGAAGACCAGCTTGGGATCGCTGGCGGCGATGGAGATGATGGGGAGCACGCCCTTGCCCCACTGGTTGATCTCCGTGCCGACCGTCACCGTCGCCGTCCCGGCCGTCATCCCCAGGTAGTGGACGCGGTAGATCGCCTGCTCGCCGGGGCCGAAGGCGTTCGCCGGCTCCTCCGTCGGGGAGGGCGACCGCGCCGCCTGAGGCTCCCGCGCGAGCGCGACCGCCGCGCCCAGAAGTCCCAGTGTCCACAGCCATCGAAACTTCATGCTCATCTCCGGTCAGGCTCCTCTGAATCCTAGGTCAGCGGCCGGTGGAACCCGCAACTCAGAGGTCTCCATTCCTCCTACAGAGTCAACACGATCCATCGTCGACATCTTGACGTACCGCACCGGCAGGAATTCACCTACATCGGGCCGGGGATAGAATCTGCGGTCCGCTCGGGGGGAGGCCGAAGGAGGGATCGGAGTTGACCGAGGCAGTGCCTGTCACCCGGGTGGAGCTGCGGCGCGCGACGCTGGCGGAGATCTTCCTCTCGGACGAGCTGCTCCGCACCTGCCCGCTGATGCGGTCGCTCGGCCCGGAGGAGGCGGAGCGCCTGCTGGCCGGCTCGGTGGCGCGGAGGTTCCCCGCCGGCGCGGCGATCTACCGCGAGGGGGACCCGGGGCAGGCCGCCTTCCTGGTCCTGCGCGGCGACGTGCGCCTCTCCTCGGAGGGCGGCCACGTGGTCTTCGCCACCGCGCACAAGGGCGACCTCTTCGGGGAGGCGGAGCTGGTGACGCAGTGCCCGGCGCGCGCCTCGTCGGCGACGGCGGCGGGCGACGTGGACGTGGTGGAGCTGCCCCCGCCGCTGCTGATGGAGCTGGGCCGCGGCAACCCGCGCCTGGTGACGCTGGTGCGGGAGACCCACCTGGGCCGGCACGCGGCCACCCAGGAGATCGCCGACTTCATCAACCGCTGGTGACCGCATGGCGCCCGAGTACGAGTTCGAGGACGACGACGACAAGAAGAGCGAGGCCGGCGTCGGCAGCGACACCAAGTTCAAGGAGTTCGACTGCCCCTCCTGCAACGCCAACAACCCGTGCGACCCGCCGTTCGGCGACGGGGACGAGCTGCTCTGCAACTACTGCGGCCAGGAGTACAAGGTGAGGGTGACCGAGGAGGGGCGGGCCAAGCTCAAGGAGATGTGAGCGCTCACCCCGGCCGCGCGCCGAAGATCGCGGTGCCCACGCGCACCAGGGTGGCGCCCTCCTCGATCGCCACCTCGAAGTCCGCGGTCGTCCCCATGGAGAGCTGGGCCAGCCCCAGCTTCTCCGCCAGCGCCCGCAGCGCGCGGAAGTGGGGGCGCACCCGCTCCGGGTCCTCGGAGAGCGGCGGCATCGCCATCAACCCGGTGAGCCTGAGCCCGGGGAGCGCCCGGACCTGCTCCACCAGCGCCGGCGCCTCCTCCGGGGACACGCCGCTCTTGGTCTGCTCGCCGGACCAGACCTGCACCAGCACCTCCAGCGGCTCCCCCTGGCGGCGCCTCGACAGCTCGGCGGCGATCTCCAGGCGGTCCACCGCGTGGAACACGTGGGCGGAGCGCGCCACGTACTTGGCCTTGTTCGCCTGCAGGGGGCCGATGAAGTGCCACCGGAGGCCCTGCAGCGCGGACAGGTGCTGCGCCTTGTCCCTCAGCTCCTGCGCGTAGTTCTCCCCGAAGGTCCGCTGCCCGGCCTGGTGCGCCTCCTGGATCAGCGCCTCCGGCTGGAGCTTGGAGACGGCGACCAGCTCCACCCCCGCCGGGTCCCGCCCCGCGCGGGCGCAGGCGGCCGCGATGCGCGCGCGCACCTGCGCGAGGCCCTCCGCCACCGCCCCGCTCACGCCGCCCTCCAGGGCAGCGGGAGCCCGGCCCGGCCCAGCAGCTCCACCGTCTCCGCCAGCGGCAGGCCCACCACGTTGGACGCGCTCCCCTCGATCCGCTGCACCAGCATCCCTCCGGCGCCCTGGATGGCGTAGGCGCCCGCCTTGTCCAGCGGTTCGCCGGTGGAGGCGTACCAGGCGATCTCCGCCTCGGACAGCTCCCGGAACCAGACCACGGTCTCCACCACCGCCGACGCCCGCGCCGCACCATCCAGCGCCACCCCGGTCCAGACCGAGTGCCGCCGGCCCGAAAGGGAGCGGACCATGTGCTTCGCCTCCGCCTCGCCCGCCGGCTTGCCCAGGATGGCGCCGTCCAGCACCACCGCGGTGTCCGCCGCCAGCACCACCGCCCCGGGCTGGAGGCGCGCGCCGGCCACCGCCTTCGCGCGCGCCACCCGGAGCACGTACGTGAGCGGCGCCTCACCTTCCCTCACCGCCTCGTCCACCCCCGGCGCTACCGTCTCGAAGGAGAGCCCCAACCCGGCGAGCAACGCCTTCCGCCGGGGCGACGCCGACGCCAGCACAAGCTTGGTTTGACCCATGTAAACTCACATGTTACTGGCCGCGACGATGCCGATGAACGCCGGAGATCTCCTCGCTGCGCTGAAGCGCACGGTTGGCCAGCTGGCCGCGTTCAACGACATCGCCAAGGCGCTGACCTCCTCGCTGGAGCTGCCGGACGTCCTCACGGTGGTGATGCAGAAGGTCTCCGAGCTGCTCAGCCCCCGGAACTGGTCGCTGCTGCTGTACGACGACGCCACGGACCAGCTCTACTTCGAGGTGGTGGTGGGGCAGGGCGCGGACAGGCTCCGCATCCTGCGCATCGAGCCCGGGGAGGGCATCGCCGGCGCGGTGTTCTCCAGCGGCAAGGCGCGCCGGGTGGACGAGGTGCGGAACGACCCGGACTTCTCCACCCGCTTCGACCACGCCTCGGAGTTCGAGACCCGCTCCGTGCTGGCGGTGCCCCTGCGGGTGCGCGGCCACTCGCTGGGGGTGATCGAGCTGGTCAACGGCCCCACCGACCCGCTGTTCACCGACGACGATCTCCAGGCGCTCTCCGGCATCGCCGAGTTCGCGGCCATCGCCATCGACAACGCGCGCAACTTCCGCAAGGTGCAGGAGCTGACGCTCACCGACGAGCACACCGGCCTGTACAACGTCCGCCACCTGCGCGCGCTGCTGGAGAAGGAGGTGGCCCGCTCCCAGCGCTTCCAGCACCCGCTCTCGCTCATCTTCCTGGACCTGGACCACTTCAAGCTGGTGAACGACACCCACGGCCACCTGGTGGGGAGCGCGCTGCTGGAGGAGGTGGCCAAGCTGATGGCCGGGAGCATCCGGCAGGTGGACTCCGCCTTCCGCTACGGCGGCGACGAGTTCGTGGTCCTGCTGATCGAGACCGACGCCAGCGCGGCGCAGCTGATCGCCGCGCGGATCCGCGAGGCCTTCAACCGCCGCGTGTTCCTGGGCGACCGCGGGCTGTCCATCCGGATCACCGCCTCCTTCGGCGTGGCCACCTACCCGGACCAGGCCACCTCCGCCACCGCGCTGCTGGGCGCGGCGGACGCGGCGATGTACGAGGCGAAGGCGGCCGGCCGCGACGCCATCCGCGCCGCGCCGTTCCTCTCCGGCGCCATGCCCGCGCTGCCGGAGCCGGCGACGCGCGAAAGCTGAGGGCCGGGCCCGGGGGCTAGCCTTCGCCCTCGCCCTCGCCCGGCGGGCCGCCCGCCACCACGTCCTTGCTCAGGTTGATCTTGGCGCCCTTGCGCAGCGCCTTGACGAACGACTCCTGCGCCTCGCGCTGCTTGGTCTGCAGCGTGGTCTCCCGCAGCTTGGGCAGCTGCTGGGTGAACGCCGCGTCGGAGGGGATGGTGCGGGAGTCCACGCGGGCCACCAGGAAGCCGTCCCCGGAGTCGTAGACCTTGCCCAGCAGGGCCTCGCCCTTCTGCGCGGCCACGTCCTTGAGCA
>Ga0075421_100006798_pt1 | contig 13970 bp, 12 predicted proteins | sample SoiMetdeltSBSDD5_FD_75292 | JGI IMG/M metagenome (GOLD analysis project Ga0075421, IMG submission 75292) | Bulk soil microbial communities from a Populus tree surrounding site in Tennessee, USA - Soil MetaG P. deltoides SBSDD5 | ecosystem: Environmental > Terrestrial > Soil > Tree plantation...
CGCGGCGAGCTACTCGGGTCTCGTCGCGCGCGGGTCGATCGCCGCCGCGTACGGCAGTTTCAACACCAACGACGGCCAGCCCTTCACCGCCTCGACGCGCCCGCTGCCGTGGAGCCTAGGTGGGGTTCGGGTCACGGTTAGCGGCCGGCCGGCCCAGCTCTTTTACGCCAGCCCGGCGCAGATCAATATTTTGATCCCCCCGCTGACCGACGCGGGCGTGGCCGTGGTCAAAGTGAGCAACGCGGATAACACCGACGTCATCGGGCGCGTGACGGTCCTCGACTCGGCCCCCGGCGTCTTCACGGCGACCTCGAGCGGGCGAGGGACGGCGGCCGCGGTGACCACCTTTGACGGCCTCTCCTACGCCAGCGTCGCGAACGCCGACGGCAGCGAGAGCGACGTCGATCCCGGAACCCAAGCGTCGCCCAACTACCTCGTGCTTTACGCCACCGGCGTCAGGTTCGGCCCTTCGCAGGCACTGACCGTGCACGTCCAGGGCATCCTGGCGCAGGTGCCTTTCGTCGGGCGGGCCCCGGGCTTCGACGGCCTGGACCAGATCAACGTCGTCATCCCGCCGAACCTCTCCGGGATGGGCAGCGTCAGCGTCCAGCTGACGGTCGCCGGCCGCGCGGGCAATATCGTCAAGATCAAGCTCGCCGGCGGGCTGCCGCCGCTCCTCCCCCGGGCCGTCGCCCTCGGGCAGACGCTCTCCGGCGCGCTGACGACTGAGTCGGCCGTGGACAAAGCGAAAGACGGGATCGATCAAACCTACTTTTTCGATGCCTACCAGGTGACCACGACGTCCCCGGACACGACCCTCGCCGTTGACCTCCGGTCTGCGGAGTTTAACCCGCTCATCCTCTTTTACCGGAAGAAGGCCGACGGGGAACTCGACCTCCTGGCGGCGGATGAGCGGACGGGCGGACTCGGCGAGGGCCGGCTCGTCAACGACAATGCGCTGCTGCTGACCGTGGTCAGGGAGCCCGGCGACTACATCATCAAAGTGACGAGCAGCGACGTCAACGTCACGGGGAGCTACTCCCTCGGCCTGGCCGCGGACGTCGCCCGGCCGATCAGTTACGGGGCCGAGATCGATGGCGCTCTAGTCACCGGCGACGATCTTCAGACGTCGGGCGGCGATTACCTTGACGTCTACTGGTTCTCTGGCCGGAAAGGCGAGGGCGTTCAGGTCAAGATGCGCTCGACGGCTTTCGACCCTTTCCTCATCGTGCTCAACAACAGCGGGGAGAGGGTTTGGGAGGACGACAACAGCGGCGGCGGTGTTGACGCCCAGGTCAACGGGACGCTGCCCAGCGACGGCGTCTACCTGATCCTCGCCACGCCTTTTGCCGTGGGACGGACGGGCCCCTACCAACTCACGCTGGTCAAGACGGGCGAGGCGCCGCCGGCCTCCCCATAGAGCAGATTGCGGTTGAGTGTAGGGGCAGGGCTTGTCCCTGCCCGGCGTCCGCTACCGCAAGGCGGGCAGGGACAAGCCCTGCCCCTACCTCCTGACTGGGGCGCCATAGTCTTCGCTTAACGCAAATCGAGCGAGTGTTTGTTGACCAGGTCGGCGTAAGACTGGTAGCCACCGCCGGCCTGCTCCTTGAGCAGGCTCTCGATGGTCTGGAGCAGTTGGGTGCTGTAGTAGCCGCTAACCGACTGCGGGTGCGAGTAACCGTAGGCCCCGCTGAAGTAGCTCCGGATGATCAAGCTGCGATCGTCGCGCGGGAGCCGCTTGAGGTTCTCGACGAAGCGGTCGAAGCTGTCCTCGCGCATGAGGTAGAACTCGACGTTCGAGGTGTAGAAGGCCGAGACCCGCTCGCCGCGCTCCTCGAGCAGGCGCCCGACCTCTGAGAGCGCCTGCGGCCCCGCCAGATTCCCGACCACCGGGATGATCAGATTCTTCTCCTGCATCGTTTTGAGGAACTGGAAGTCGTCCTCCGAGGCGAGGTAGTTCGCCTGCCGCCCAGTCAGGTCCTTCTCCAGCAGCAGGTCGCGGTAGGTCGGGTAGTAGAACCGTGGCGCCCGGTTGCGGCTCGTGAAGCGCAGGTCCGGCCCGGCACTGAAGAAGGCCGCGTGGATGCGCGAGACGGTCTCGAACTCCTCGGCCGTGAGCGGCACGCCGAAGGACTTGACCCGCGCCTGCACGGCGGCACGCGTCGCGTCGAAGAGCTCGCGCCGCGCCGGGGCCTGGTCGAGGTAGGCGGACAACTGCTGGATGCCCCGCTGGTCCCACTGCCGCAGGTTCTCGGGCACCGGCTTGCCGAAGAGGAGGCAGAGGTATTCGACGCGGTTGCGCGCGAGCGCGAAGAGCGACTTGAAGAGGAGGTGCTGGAGCAGGTTGTCGCGCCGGATGTCAATGATCACGGCGATCCGCGGCCGGATCTGCGCCATGTAAGAAAAGTTCTGGTCGGGGCCGACGCCGATGTAAGCTCCGCCGCTCGTCTGCAGCTTGCGCAGCCGGCCGAGGACATGGAGGTAGGAGGCCTCGTTCGAGATCAGGTTGTCGGTGTCGAAGTAGCCGCCCGGCTCGGAAAGCCGCTCGATCAGGCGCCCGAACTCGGTCGCCGCCGCGCTCACCCCCGGCCCCGCCGCGGCCCGCCCCGGCGGCTCGCTCGCGCCCCCGTGGCGCGGCAGCGCCTGCTGGATCAGGGCGCCGAGCAGGATTGCGCTCAGCAGCATGATTCGTAACATCTCGCCTCCCCCTGCGCGCGACCAAAAAATTGGTCCCGTACCGCGCGCCCATCTCCCGAGGTCCGATTGAGCCGCGGGGTCTCCTCTTCGCAATGACCACTGATTCGGCTATATTGCCACGGGCAGGAGTCAAGCTCAAACCACGCAAAGGAGGCATCGAGAAAATGACTACCCGCGCCGCCGCGCGCAAGCCGCCGGGCGAGTCCCGGCGCAAATCCCCGGGGCCGCCGCTCACGCTCGCGATCGACGTCGGCGGGACCGGCCTCAAGGCCGCGATCCTCGACGAGCACGGGGAGATGGTTGCCGATCGCGTCCGCATTGAGACGCCGCAGCCGTGCCCGCCGAAGGTGCTCATCGCCTCCCTCGGCCACCTCATTGCCCGGCTGCCCGCCTACGACCGCGTCTCAGTCGGGTTCCCCGGCGTCGTCCGCAAAGGGCGCACCTTGACAGCCCACAACCTCGGGCCCGAGGAGTGGCCGGGCTTCGACCTCGAAGGGGCGCTGACAAAAAAGCTCGGGAAGCCGGTGCAGGTGATCAACGACGCCGACATGCAGGGGCTGGCGGCGATCCGGGGTGACGGCGTCGAGCTGGTCATCACGCTCGGCACCGGCGTCGGCTCCGGGCTCTTCGAAGACGGCCGGCTCGCCCCGCACCTGGAGATCGCCCACCACCCCTTCCGGCAGGGCGAAACCTACGAGGAGCAGATGGGCAACGAGGCGCTGCAGGCGGTCGGCCGGAAGCGCTGGAGCAAGCGGGTCGAGCGCGCGATCCAGACTCTGCGCGTGCTCACGACCTTCGACTGCCTCTACCTTGGCGGGGGCAACGCCGCGAAGATCGAGTTCGAGCTGCCGCCCGACGTCGAGGTCGTCTCCAACGCGCTCGGCCTGCGCGGCGGCATCTGGCTCTGGCGGCAGCGGCAGCTCGCCCTCGGGCGGGGCTGAGCGGCGGGGAAGCAGGAGTCGGGTCCTGATCTACCAAGGTCTAGTCATGCCGCTCTACCTGGTCGCGACGCCAATCGGCAACCTCGAAGACATCACGCTCCGCGCGCTGCGCCTGCTCAAGGAGGCGGACCTCATCGCCTGCGAAGACACGCGCCATACGCGCCGGCTGCTCGACCACTTCGGCATCCGGACGCCGACGGTGAGCTACTACGAGCACAACGAGCGCGACCGCGCCGAGGAGTTGGCTGGGCGTCTCGAGCGCGGCGAGAGCGTCGCGCTCGTGACCGACGCGGGCACCCCGGGGATCTCCGACCCGGCCTACCGTGTGGTCGCTGCGGCGCTCGCGCGCGGCCTCCAGGTGGTCCCGGTCCCGGGCGCGGTGGCGCTCGTCGCCGGGCTCGTCGCCTCGGGGCTGCCGACTGACGCCTTCTTCTTCAGCGGGTTTCTCCCGCCCAAGCGTCAGGCGCGGCGGGCGCGGCTCGAAGAACTGCGCGCGCTGCGCGCCACGCTCGTCTTCTACGAGGCGCCGCACCGGGTCCGCGAGACGCTCGCCGATGCCGAGGAAGTGCTCGGCGACCGCGAGGCGGCGCTCGCGCGCGAGTTGACCAAGCTCCACGAGGAGTTCCTCCGGGGCCGGCTCTCGGACATCCGCGCGCGGCTCGCCGAGCAGGTGCCGCGCGGCGAGATGACGCTTGTCATCGCAGGGGGCGGCGACGATAATTTGGTTGTCGCCGCGGGGGGGTCGCTCGGCGCGCAAGTCGAGCGGCTCATGCGGGAGGCGGGCCTCAGCCGGAACGACGCCCTGAAGCATGCGGCGCGCTCCCGCGGCCTCTCGAAGAAGGCGGCGTACCAGTTGCTCCTGGAGGAAAAAGATGAAGCGCGAAACCATGAGAGGGAGGCTGACGACGGGGCGGCGGAGTAGCGCGGCGCTGCGGTGGGCGGGCCTCGCGGCTTTGGCCGTGGCCGCCGCCCTCGCCGGGCCGGCTCCCGGCCAGCTGCTCAGGAAAGGCGACTACGGCGCGGGGCTGACGGTCTCCGTGTACCAGTTCGACGACACGCGCTCGAGAGCCTTCGAGCCGGTGACGACGCTCAAGCAGACGGTGTCGTCGCCGCAGGAGGAGATCGACCTGATCACGCGGACCTACGGCGTCGAGGAGATGAAGTCGCGCCACGTCCGCTCGATCGGGCTGCGCGAGGGCGAGAGCTTCACCGACTCGCCGACCTTCAACGAGCGCCCGCTGGTGATCACGATCACGCCCGAGGAGGTCACCAAGGAAGAGGTCAAGTTCAACCTCGTCGCGCGCTACGCCGAGGAGACGCTGCTCGAGGCCCGCAACGTGCGGGTCGGCAACTACGAGACGGTCATGCTGCGCGGCGCGCGCGGAGACTTCGGGGTGCGCGAATTCATGGGCCCGAATGGGGTCGAGCGCATCCCGGAGAAGCGCGCCCTGCTGATCACCGTCACCCCGTCGGTGATCCAGGTGAGCGGATTGCAGAACAAGCCCTCCGAAATCTCGCGCCCGACCGACCAGTTCGGCTCGAAGGTCGGGCTCGGCGCGAGCGACATCTTCGTCATGCCAACGGTCGTCAACCGCGTCGCCCCCAAGTTCGTCGCCGGCAGCCAGCCTAAGGGCACGATCACGCTCGAGGGCGTCGTCACGCCCGAGGGGCGAGCGACCAACGTGCGCGTCCTCGACACGCCCGACCCGGCCTTCAACGCCAAGGCCATCGACGCCTTCCGCCAGTACCGCTTTAACCCGGCAACGCTCAACGGCCGGCCGACCTACGCCACCTTCCGCGAAACCATCGTCTTCAGCAAGCCGGGACCACTCTAATCAGGAGAGAACACGGGTGAGGAGAATCCGGGTTCTCTTCCGGTGTGAGGGGACTCGGCCGTGATTCTCGCTAGCATGAATGAAGTCGCCCCGGGTCGGCTCTTTTGGCGACATGTTTTCGCGGTTGCCGCCAGTCATGGGTGAAAGAGGGGCGAGGTCCGTTGAGGGGGTCTTAACATGCCGGGAACTCAGTACTACCTCGATCGACAGGCCCGGACCGAGTCGAACGCGCGCACTTACGCCCGCCGTTTCCGACTCACCATCAGGCGCGCGGAAGGGCTTTACGTGACGGACATGGAAGGCCGCGTCTTCATGGACTGCCTCTGCGGCGCGGGCGCGCTCGCGCTCGGACATAACCACCCCGTCGTCATCGCGGCCATCCGCCGCCACCTCGACGAGGGCTACCCGTTGCATACGCTCGACCTCGCCACGCCGGTGAAGGACGAATTCGTTGACGAGCTGCTCGGGACGCTGCCGCCCGAATTTGCCGCCGACGCCCGCATCCAGTTCTGTTCTCCCTCCGGGGCCGACGCCGTCGAGGCCGCCCTTAAGCTGGTCAAGACCGCCACGCGCCGCGAGGCGATCATCTCCTTCAGCGGCGGCTGGCACGGGCAGACGCACGGGGCGCTGGCGCTCATGGGCGAGCAGGGCCCGAAAGTGCCCGGGCTCATGCCCAACGTCCATTTCCAGCCCTACCCGTACCAGTACCGCTGCCCGATGGGCGAGCGGCCGTGCGCCGACTGCCGCTGCGCCGATTACACCGAGATCCAGCTGGCCGACAGCGACGGCGGGGTCCCGCACCCGGCGGGCATCATTCTGGAGGTGGTGCAGGGCGAGGGGGGCGCGATCCCCTCGCCCGCCGGGTGGCTGCGGCAGATTCGCCAACTCGCCACCCGGCGCGGCATCCCGCTGATCCTCGACGAGGTGCAGACTGGGTGGGGCCGCACGGGGACGCTCTACGCCTTCGAGCACGCCGGCGTCATGCCCGACGTCCTGGTGCTCTCCAAAGCGATCGGCGGGGGCCTCCCGCTGGCGGTCATCGTCTACCGCCGGGAGCTGGACGTCTGGCAGCCGGGCGCGCACACCGGCACTTTCCGCGGCAACCAGCTGGCCATGGCCGCGGGGCTGGCGACGCTGCGCTTCATTCGGGAGCAGGGGCTGTGCGCCCGCGCCGCCGAAATGGGGGAGCTGTTGATGAGCCGGCTCCGTGACCTCCGCTCGTGCCACCACTTCGTCGGCGACGTGCGCGGGCGCGGGTTGATGATCGGCGTCGAAATTGTCGACCCGGATGCCGGCGACCGGTTCGGGCGCCCGCGCGGGGACGGCGAGTTGGCCCGGCGCATTCAGGCCGAGTGCTTCCGGCGCGGGCTGATCGTCGAGCTCGGCGGTCGCGAGACGGCGGTCATGCGATTGCTGCCGCCGCTGACCGTCACGGCCGCACAGGTGGATGCGATCTGCGACGTCATCGGGGCTGCATTCGCCGCGGCCGGAGGCGGAATCGGCCGGCGGGCCGAGGCGCAGGAGCCGCAATATGTTTGAGTCGAAATTTTTTGGCGCGTCGGCCGAGAGCCGGGCCGGCTACCTGAGGTGGGTCCGGGCGTTGAGCGAAGACCTCATCTCGGCGCTCCCCGCAGGGCCGTATGCGGGCGACGGACCCGGGCAGCTATCCGCGTTGCTCGCGACCGACATCTGCCCGGACGAAGGAATTTCATTCGAGGCGCTGCGCGAGCGCCTCCGGGCCGTCATCAGCAAATCGATCGCCCTCTGGCATCCGCACACGGCGGCCCACCTGCACACGCCCGTGCTCCTCCCGGCCGTGGCCGCCGAAATGGCGATCTCCGCGCTCAATCAGTCGATGGATTCCTTCGACCAGGCGCCGGCGGCGACCGTCATCGAGCAGCAGGTGCTCGGGTGGCTGTGCCGGCTCGCGGGCCTGCCCCCGAGTGCCGACGGCACGTTCACCGCTGGAGGCACACAGTCCAATTACCTGGCGATGCTGCTCGCGCGGGACCGTTTCCTGGAGTCGCGCTGGGGCTGGTCGGCGCGCCTCGACGGGATGCCGCCGGAGGCCAGCCGCCTCCGCATCCTCTGCTCGGAGGCGGCACACTTCAGCGTCGAGAAGTCAGCCATGCAACTCGGATTGGGGACGCGGGCGGTGGTCAAGGTGGCCTGCGACGACGAATGCCGCCTCTGCCCCGCGGATTTGCGGCGCCAGGTCCGGCGCCTGCGTCACGAGGGGCTCGAGCCGATGGCGGTGGTGGCGACCGCGGGGACCACGGATTTCGGCTCTTTCGACCCGATCGACCGGATCGCCGAGATCGCCGCCGACGAGGGCCTCTGGCTGCACGTCGACGCTGCTTACGGCGGCGCGCTGCTCATGTCGCGGCGGCTGCGCCACCAGCTCGCCGGGCTAGGGCGGGCCGATTCGGTGACGATCGACTTTCACAAGGCGTTCTTCCAGCCGATCAGCTGCGGGGCCTTCCTGCTGGCCGAGCGGGGGGATTTCGACCTCATCCGGGTGCACGCCGATTACCTCAACTCGGAGGACCGCGAGCTGGACGGCATCCCCGACCTCGTCACGCGCTCGCTGCTGACGACGCGCCGTTTCGACGCGCTCAAGCTGTGGGTCAGCCTCCAGGCGCTCGGCGGGCGCGACTTTGCCGCCATGATTGAGTGGCTGCACGGACTGGCGAGGCTCACCGCGATCCGGATTGCCGAGACCGAACGGCTGGAGCTGCTCAACCGCCCGCAGTTCGGGTGCGTCGTTTTCCGTTATCTCCCCGAAGACCCGAGCGAAGACGCTGACAGCGTCAACGGGCGGATCGCACGCGCTCTCTTCGAGCGTGGCCTCGCCGTCATCGGGCGGACGAGGGCGCGCGGGCGAACCTGGCTCAAGCTCACCCTCAATAACCCGCGGACGCATCCCGCCGAGCTCAACGCGCTGCTCGAGACGGTCGTCGGGTGCGGGCAAGAACTCTCGGCGAAGGAGGCGGCATGGCTCCACTCCTGCTGATCGCCTCCGCCCTGGCCTTCGCGCTCGGCGGGGTCTGCATGAAGCAGTCCGACGGGCTGCGGAGGCCGCTGCCGGCCGCGCTCCTCTTCGCACTCTTCCTGGCCGGGGCCGGGTCGCAGGCGGTGGCCATGCGGCGCGGCGAGTTAGGGACCGTCTACATCTTTGTCCTCGGGCTGGAGGCGGTCCTTGCCTTCTTCTTGAGCGTCATCGTCTTTGGCGAATCGGCTTCGGCGACCAAAGTCGCGGCGCTGCTGCTGATCACGGCCGGAATCGTTCTCCTCCACAGGTGAGGGGACGGCGCCCGCGTGCTCCGGGCCGCCGTCAGGGAGTTGACAATTTCACCACCCCGGGTAGAATCACGGCGAATTGGGTCGCAGACGGACAACATTCGTTAACGCCATGACAGATCCCGAAGATGCCACCCCGGCCGCGGGCCCCGCGGGCGAGTCGCCCGAGGAGGCGGCGCGCGAGGAGCGCGAATTCGTCCGCGAGCGCGTCCGCGCCGAGCTCGGGCGCGAGCCCACCGAAGCCGAGGTCGACGACTGGCTCCGGCAGCACACCGAGAGCTACTGAACCCCCACGGCTACCCTGCCCCGCTTGACATCAGCGCATTTGTAACTATAATGGTTACGAATTCCGCTGGATCATGGGAGGAGTGTCGACCCGAGGATGTATCCGAGCAGCCGCTTCGCCGTCGCCGTCCATGTGCTGACGGTCCTGGCGTGGAAGAAGGAGGAGCCGATCAAGTCTGAGCGGCTCGCCGAGAGCGTCAGGACCAACCCGGTTGTCATCCGGCGCATCTTATGCGCGCTTCACCGGGCAGAATTGGTGATCTCTCAGACTGGGGCGGCGGGCGGCTCGCGGCTGGCGCGGCCCCCGGGCCGGATCACCCTTCTCGACGTCTACCGCGCGGTCGCCGGTGGCGACGTCTTCGGACTCCACCACAAGCCGCCGAGCCGGCGCTGCCTCGTCGGCAGTCACATCGAGACCGTACTCGGCGGCGTCCTGGACGAGGCCAACGCCGCGGTCGAGCGCGTTCTCGCGCGGACGACGCTGGAACAAGTCTTGCTAGGCATCCACGCGTCTGCCGCCCACCCCGGGAAGCGGTGATCGCGGGCCGAGTCGGTCTGGGCGGCATCGGGCCTTGATTGTTTTTGTTTCTCCTGAGGATTTGTAACTGAAATGATTACAAATGCTGAAATGATTACAAATATTGCCGGTGAGGGAAGGGAAGTTTACGAGGCAGGGGATGAATTCGAGGGCGGGCGCGGGGGGGCGCCGGGCGCCGTCCAGGACGAGGCGCTGCTCGACTCCTATTCGCAGACCGTCGTCGGGGTGGCGGAGCGGGTCAGCCCTTCGGTCGTCAACATCGAAGTCGCGCACCGCCGGCCGGGGCGGGAAGAGCAGGCCGAGGCGCGCGGCGGCGGGTCCGGCTTCGTCTTCACGCCCGATGGGTTCATTCTTACTAACAGTCATGTCGTCCACAGGGCCGAGCGCATCGGCGTGACGCTCGCCGACGGCCGGCGCGATGAGGCGCAGTTAATCGGCGACGACCCGGACACCGACCTGGCGGTGCTCAGGATCAACGCGCCGAACCTGGTCCCGGTCTCTCTCGGCCACTCGCGCCTGATCCGGGTTGGGCAGGTGGCGATTGCGATCGGCAACCCTTACGGCTTCCAGAGCACGGTGACGGCAGGCGTGGTGAGCGCGCTCGGGCGCTCGCTGCGCGCCCGCTCGGGCCGGCTCATGGACGACGTCATCCAGACCGACGCGGCGCTCAACCCGGGCAACTCGGGCGGCCCGCTAGTCGACTCGCGCGGCGAAGTCATCGGCGTCAACACGGCGATGATCCTGCCGGCGCAGGGCATTTGCTTCGCGACCTCGATCGACACGGCGAAATTTGTGGCCTCCCGGCTGATCCGCGACGGGCGCATGAGCCGCAGTTTCATCGGGCTCGCCGGGCAAAACGTACCATTGCCGCGCCGGGTCGTGAAGTTTTACAACTTGCCGGTCTCGAGCGGCATCTTAGTCGTCGCGTTTGAGCCAGACAGTCCAGCCCGGCGGGCCGGGGTACAGGAAGGCGATCTCATCGTCGGGTTCGACGGCCGGCCCGTGCGCGGCATCGACGATCTGCACAAACTGTTGACCGAGGAGCGGCTCGGGCGCGCGGTCCCGCTCGAAGTCATCCGGCGGGCCGAGAGACTGACACTTGACGTGATTCCGTCTGAGTCGCGCGCTCAGGCACGGTGAGCCGGGGGCCGTGAGGAGATCGGTGGGGAGAAGGCTTGGAGGGACTTAATGCGCGAGGCGCCCTCCGCCGCAGTAGTGACTAGTCCTTGCGCGAGAGGCCAAACATTTGAACTCGATGGAGAGGAATCAGGGGGAGTTGGAGTTTGCTAACGCCGGCGGGGGCGGCTACGCGGCCTTCGCTGGGTCAGCAGGAGTCGGCGACGAAGCCGTTTCGCCGGGTGACATCGATGACGTCTTGGAGCGGCTCGAGCGCGTCCTCGAGCCGGCCGAACCGGACGCCGAAGCCTTGATCGCGGAGGCTGATCCGAGTTCGTCGGACGAGTATGAAGGAGACGAGGCGCTCGATCTGTCGGTCGGGGCGATGGACCATACGGCGGACCCGGTGCGCCTCTATTTGCGAGAGATCGGGACGGTGCCGCTGCTCACGCGCGAGGGTGAGGCGGCGCTCGCGCGGCGGATCGAGGGCGGGCTCCGGCAGACGCGGAAGGCGATCTCGCGGTCACCGATCGCCGTCGCCGAGTTACTCAAGATCGGCGACGAGTTGCGCGCGGGCACGCTCGGCGTCCGCGACGTCGTGGCGCTCTCCGAGCAGCCCGAGGCGGAGGATGCGGAGGAGCGCTCGGAGGAGACGCTACGCGCCCTGCTCGAGACGGTCGACAGGATCCGGGGGCTCGCCGGCCGTGGGCTCAAGGAGTGGCGGCAGCTCGAGGCGGCGCGGGCGGAGACGCGCGGCAAGCCTTCGAAGAAGGCGCGGCGCCTGAGCCGCCGCGTCGTGCGCCTGCGGCTCGGGATCGCGGCCGAGGTTGCGGGCATCGACCTGCGCGACCACGCGCGGCGGCGACTGATCGACGCGATCGGCTCCGTCGAGCGGGAGGTCCGCGGCCTCGAGCGCGAGATCGCCGACCGCACGCGCCAGCTCGAGGCGTGTCGGCCGGAGGCGGAGAAGGGGCACAAGCAAGCAGTCAGCGCTGCTCGGCGCCGCCTCCGCGCGATCGAGCGCGAGCACTATCTCTCGGCGGCGGAGGTCAAGCGCTCGCACCAGCTGATCCTCGGCGGCGAGGCGCAGGCCCTCGAGGCGAAGCGCGCGCTGACCGAGGCCAATCTGCGGCTGGTCGTCTCGATCGCCAAGAAGTACCAAAGCCGCGGCCTTCACTTCCTCGACTTGATTCAGGAGGGAAACACCGGGCTCATGCGGGCGGTCGACAAGTTCGAGTGGCGGCGTGGCTACAAGTTCTCGACTTACGCGACGTGGTGGATCCGCCAGGCGGTGACGCGGGCGATCGCCGATCAGGCGCGGACGATCCGCGTCCCGGTCCACATGAACGAGATGATCAACCGCATCCGGGCGACGACGCGCGCCCTGGCGCGCGAGCTGGGGCGCGAGCCAAGCCATGAAGAGCTCGCCCGCCGCATGGAGATTTCGGTCGAGAAGATCCGCCAAGCGCAGCGGGCCGCGCAGGAGCCAGTCTCGCTCGACATGCCCATCGGCGAGAACGGCGACTCGCAGTTCGGCGATTTCATCGAGGACCAGGGCAACCCGACCCCGGCCGAGCGCATGGTTGCGGCCAACCTCCGCGAGATCTCCGACGAGGTGCTCCACACGCTCACGCCGCGCGAGGAGAGCATCATCCGCATGCGCTTCGGGATCGGTGCGGGCGGGGTCGGGCGGACGCTCGAAGAGATCGGGCGCCACTTCAATGTTACCCGCGAGCGGATCCGGCAGATCGAAGTCCAGGCCCTCAGGAAGCTGCGCCAGGAGGCGCGGGCCGATCGGCTGCGGGACTTCGCCTGAAATGGCCCACGGATGACGCGGATGCGATGGATTGACACGGATTTGCTGATCCGTGTCAATCCATCGCATCCGCGTCATCCGTGGGCGATCTCTTCTAGCGCCTGGCTTCGAGCAGGTCAAAGGGCGAGGTGAGGCCGAGCAAATCCAGGAAGCGCTTGTCCTCGCGCAGCCCGGAGAAGTCGCTGTCATTCATCGCCTGAGTGCGGTAGCGCGGCTGGATTTGAATCAACCGATTGAGGTAGTCCAGCGCCTGATCGTAAGCGCCCGACTGGGCGTGTGTTGCGGCGAGCGAGTAGAGGAGATGCGGCTCGTCCGGGCGCAGCCGCAGCGCCTTCTCGAAAAAGCTCCGCGCCTGAGTGAAATCGCCGATGTTGAGGGCGACCACCCCGCGGTCGTAAAGCTCATCGGCGCTGCGCGGGGAAGAAGGCTGCCGGGCCAGCTTCAGGTTGCAGACTTGAATATAGGTCTGGGCGCGCGCGATGATCTCCACCTCCTGCGGGAAGCGGAGATGCAGGTCCTCGAAAAGCGGCTTGGCTTCGGCGAACTGGCGGCGGTTAAAGATTCTAACGGCATGCTCAAAGGCGCGCAAGACGGCTGACGAGACCGCCCGCTTCGGCTCCGGGGCCGGTTGCTCGACCGGTACCACGAGCCGCGGCTTAGCGACGACCTTGGCCGGCGCCTTGGCGACGGCCTTCGCCCGAAGCGGCGGGCGCTTCGCGGTGAGAGTCGGTTTCGCCTTCGGTTTGGCGACGACGGCCGGCTTCTTCGCCTTGGCTTTTACGGCGAGCGCTTTTTTCGCGCCCGCGGCCAGCGCCTTGGGCTTGCTCTTCTTGGCCGCCGCCTTCGCTCGTTTCGGCGAAGATGAGCCGGCCCCGCTCGATGAAGCTTTCTTGAGCTTCCCCAGGGATGATCGAGAGTCGGAGCCTGATGGACGAACCGCTGCTGTTGACTTGCCCCGCGACTGTGACCGCTTGGAGAGTGTTTCCCTCATTTGAGATTCTTTCCTCAAAGAAGCCTGGTTAATCCAGCATTGCGCCGGTGGCAGCTAAGTGGCTTCTTTATAACAGATTAGGTCGGGGATGTCAAATTTACCCGCCCCACCCCAGCCTCCCCCTCCCTCAGACTCCCCGCTACCGTCTCGACCGAATCCCTTCTCGTGCCACTCTATCAAATAAAATCAATAGCTTAGCAGAATGAGTTCAGGATTAGACGATCCTAAATTAAAGCCAGAAACAGGTCAGGAGTGCCAAGGCAAGTGCCACCCCGAGGAGTCGTTCCCGGATCGGCAGGAGTCTTGGGGCAAGGGTGCGATGAGGCGGGATGGCGATCAGGAAGACAGTCAGGAGGAGCAAGGCCGAGAGTGTCAATTTGACAACGGGGAGCAGGCCGGTGCCCGATTGCCGGATGGCCAGCAAGAGACTGCTGACGAAGAATAATATGGA
>Ga0075421_100006800_pt1 | contig 13966 bp, 15 predicted proteins | sample SoiMetdeltSBSDD5_FD_75292 | JGI IMG/M metagenome (GOLD analysis project Ga0075421, IMG submission 75292) | Bulk soil microbial communities from a Populus tree surrounding site in Tennessee, USA - Soil MetaG P. deltoides SBSDD5 | ecosystem: Environmental > Terrestrial > Soil > Tree plantation...
CGGACCGCTTGCCTGAGGTGGCAGCTGCGGCGGCGGCGCGGCTTCGGCGTTCAATGGCGCAGGTGATTCAGGCGGCACAGACTGGCTCTCGGGCTTTGCTTCGGGGGCAGCTTCGCGCGCTGCCTGACCCTCCGGCTCGGCTCTGATCTCGCCGCGGCCGATCGCCGTGACATGGGCCACGCCATGATCCCGGAGAATGCGCTGCACCCCGCGGATCGTATAGCCTTCGCCATAGAGCAGCTGGCGGATGCCGTTGAGCAGGTCGACGTCGTTGGGCCGGTAGTAGCGGCGCCCGCCGCCGCGCTTCATCGGCCGGATCTGGGTGAAGCGAGTCTCCCAGAACCGCAGAACATGCTGCGGCACATCGAGCCCGTCGGCCACCTCGCTGATGGTGCGAAAAGCTTCCGGCGCCTTGTTCAATCCGCCTCGCCTCCGTTTGCGAGACCGTTGACCCTGTTCTTCATGACCTGGCTCGGCCGAAAAACGAGAACGCGGCGCTGGGTAATCGGCACTTCCTCGCCGGTCTTGGGATTGCGACCCATCCGCGCCCGCTTCCAGCGCACGATGAAGGTCCCGAAGGAGGAGAGTTTGACATTCTCTCCGGTCGCCACCGCCTGGGCCACCACGTCCAAGACCGTTTTGACCAGCTCTGCCGAGTCGCTTCGTGACAAACCAACCTGGCGATGCACTGCCTCGCTCAGGTCCGCGCGGGTGAGAGTCTTACTCACGGGCCAACCCCCCGTCTGACTGTAGTTGAGGTTATCTTTCAGGGGTTTAGGGGTCAATACGCAATCGACCCGAAGCGCTCAAACTGATGCTACCAGCGGGCCAGCACCGCACCCCAGGTGAAACCGCCGCCCATCGCTTCCATAAGCACCATGTCGCCCGGCTTGATTCGACCATCCTTGACCGCAACATCGAGTGCCAGCGGGATCGACGCCGCCGAAGTATTGCCGTGAGAATCAAGCGTGATCACCACCCGCTCGATCGGAATGCCGAATTTTCGCGCGGCGCCGTCAAGGATGCGAGCATTCGCCTGATGCGGCACGAACCAGTCGATTTCGGCGCCGGTGATGCCGACGAGGTTCAATGTTTCATGCATCACATCGGAAATATTGGTGACGGCATGGCGGAAAACATCCTTGCCCTCCATCCGCAGCACCCCCACGGTCTTGGTGGTGGAAGGCCCGCCATCGACATAGAGCTTGTCCTTGTAGCGGCCGTCGGAGCGGATCACGGCCGCATGGATGCCACGTTGCTCCAGCCCCTCGCCGGTGTCGTCGCGGGCACGCAGCACCACCGCGCCGGCACCGTCGCCAAACAGCACGCAGGTCGCGCGGTCCGACCAGTCGAGTATCCGCGAAAAGGTCTCCGACCCGACCACCAGCGCTGACGATGCCGTGCCGGCGCGCAAAAAGGCATCGGCGGTCGTCAGCGCATAGACAAATCCCGAGCACACCGCTTGTACATCGAAGGCAGCGCCCGTGGTGATGCCAAGACCGGCCTGAACCGAGGCCGCCGTTGCCGGGAAGGTATTGTCCGGGGTGGAGGTGGCAAGGATGATCAGGTCGATCTCGTCGGCCGCGACGCCGGCATGGTCGAGCGCCGCCCTGGCGGCGGCAATGCCAAGGCTTGCCGTCGTCTCCCCCGGCCCGGCGATCCGCCGCTCGCGAATGCCGGTTCGCTCGATGATCCATGCATCGCTGGTGTCGACCATCCGTGCAAGATCGTGATTGGTCAGCACCCGCTCGGGAAGCGCCGACCCCACCCCTTCAATGACCGCCCGCCGCCGCTGCATTTTCAGACCCCTGCCCCGGCCTCGGCCACCGGGCCAGGCGAAAGCGTGGATTTCACCGCCATGTCGGCGGCGATCTTTTCGACGATGCGGTTCTCGACCATGTCGACCGCGACATCGATCGCCGATGCAAAGCCGAAGGCGTCGGTGCCGCCATGACTCTTGACCACGACGCCGTTCAGCCCGAGGAACACTCCGCCATTGCGCGTCCGCGGGTCCATCTTCTCGCGCACCGCCTCGAAGGCTCCCGCCGCCATATAGGCACCGATCCTGGCGATGAGCGTGCGGTTGAGCGCCTGTTTCAGATAGGCGGTCAGCTGGCGGGCGGTGCCCTCAGCGGTCTTGAGCGCGATATTGCCGGTGAACCCCTCGGTCACCACGACATCGACAGTGCCCTTGCCGAGGTCGTCGCCTTCGACAAAGCCGATATATTCGATCGGCAGCCTGAGCTCCCTGAGCCGCCGGGCGGCTTCCTTGACCTGCTCGATGCCCTTGATCTCCTCGACGCCGATGTTGAGCAGGCCGACGGTCGGCCGCTCGATGCCGAACAGGCAGCGGGCCAGCGCCTCGCCCATGATGGCGAAATCGACGAGCTGGTCGGCGTCGGCACCGATCGTTGCCCCGACATCGAGCACGATGCTCTCGCCCCTGAGCGTCGGCCAGATGGCGGCGATGGCCGGGCGGTCGATCCCCGGCATAGTGTCGAGAATGACCTTGGCCATCGCCATCAAAGCCCCGGTATTGCCGGCGGACACCGCCACATGCGCCTCCCCGCGCTTCACTGCCTCGATCGCCTGCCACATGCTGCTGACACGCCTGCCGCGCCGCAGCGCCTGACTCGGCTTGTCCTCCATGCCGACCGCAATCTCGGCATGGTGAACCGACGCCTTGGCGGCCACGGCGGGATATTGCGAGAGCAGACTGCGGATCCGCGGCGCATCGCCATAAAGCTTGAACTCGATATTCGGATGGCGGCTAAGCGCCAGGGCTGCACCTGGAAGCACCATATCGGGCCCGAGGTCGCCGCCCATCGCATCCAGCGCTATCACAACCTGCTCAGCCATTCATACACGCATCGGCTTCAGTCCCGACCGGTTGCATTGCCACTCTGAAGTCGCGGGACAATAGCGCGAGACAGCCGGCGAGCAAGAGCCAAGGTGACGCCACCAACCCTATTCTCCACGGTCTTTGGACTTTACAAGCTTCTGCAAAGCGGCGAACGGGCCGTCGCCGCTCGCTTGCTCGTTCTCAGGTTGCACGGCCCCGAACTCCGCAGCCATTTCCGCACCGGGCTTTCGCGGATAAGGATCAAGGTTGAGCGCCAGCTCCTCGGCCGTCAGCTCGCCGAGATCGATGGCGCCGCCATTGACGATGTCGGGCTCGTCGCCCTCCAACTCCTCGACATGATCGTGGCGCGCACCCTCGGCCATGAAAAAGCGCTCCACTGGGAAAGCAAGCTCAACGGGGAATGGGTCGAGGGTGATGACGCAGCGCTGCACCAGCTTGGCGGTCACGTTGCCCTGCACATGGATCCTCCCCCGCCGCCATGGGGTGATGTGAAAATCGGCGGCAAGGCTCAGGATCTGCGGCAGCGCAAAGCGCTGCGCCAACGCCACGCGCTCGCTCTCATCGGCCTCGATCCGTTCGTCGAGCCCCGCCTCGGGAATGCGGTCGACCGGGATCAATCGGGAGAATTCAGGCGTCACGGCGTTCATCCTCGCTCCTCGACCGGCGCAAGATCGGGAAGAATCCCGTTGGCCAACTCCTCGACCGGTCTTGCCGCCAGCGCCGCCCTGAACGCTATTGCATGATCTGCCAGCAGCGCCATGTCGGCAGTCGGCGGCGTTCCGGCAGGAAAGAGATTGCGCGCCAGCACCTGCGCGACCGCGGCAGGCGGGTCTACGCCGGCAAACGCCTCGCGATAGGCAATGGCTCGCCCGTAATGGACGCTCGCCATGGTGCGCATCCGCTTGGCGACGCTCAGATCGCCAACCCCCATTTCCCGCAGATTCCGGTCCATATCGGCGAACATGGTCTCGAGCAGCGCTTGAGAGAAGACCTGAGCCGCTGGCCCGCCGTCACGCAGCCGCTCGAGCACCAGGGCAAGATGCAGCACGATCATGTCGAACCGACCGCTCACCGTGTCCGGGACCCCTGCCCGGGAGTAGAGCCATGGCCGCCGCGCCAGCGCCACAATCCCCGCATAGACCGAATCCGAACGGGGATTTGCGACATCGGGACCGCCGAAGAACCGCTTTAGCATCAATGCACTGCCTCTAATAGGGTGGTGCTGGGGAGTTGGCGCAACACATGACCTACCTGTTCAACCGGCGCAAGCGCATGGTGTTGCCAGTCTTGGCCCTGATGATGGCCGCCTGCTCGGCGACGGTGAGCCATCGCGGCTATCTGCCTCGCGCCCAGGACATGCAGAAGGTCCAGGTCGGGATGACCAAGGCCGAGGTCGAGGCGACGCTGGGATCGCCATCGACCACCGCCACCATCAACAACACGGGCGACAGCTACTATTATATTTCCTCGACCGTCGAGCAGCAGGCCTTTTTCGATCCGCAGGAAACCGATCGCAAGGTGTTCGCGGTGCGCTTCAACCAGAACAATCAGGTCGAGAGCTTCGCCAATTACAGCCTCCAGGACGGTCGCATCGTCAATATCAGCTCGCGCGAGACCCCGACCGCCGGCAAGGAGCTGACGATCCTCCGCCAGATCTTCGGCAACATCGGCACCTTCAGCCCGGCCGAAGGCCCGCCTGGCAAGGGCCGGGTCGGGCCATGATGGTGGGCTAGGATCTAGTCGCTCGCAAACGCGCCGCCCTCCTTGGCCTAGCCGCCGCCACCACGGGCGAGGACGGCCAGGAGCAGCAGCGCCACGATATTGGTGATCTTGATCATCGGGTTGACTGCCGGGCCGGCGGTGTCCTTGTAGGGATCTCCCACCGTATCGCCGGTCACCGAGGCCTTGTGCGCCTCCGACCCCTTGAGATGGCGGGTGCCATGGCTATCGACATAGCCATCCTCGAACGACTTCTTGGCATTGTCCCAAGCGCCGCCGCCGGCGGTCATCGAGATCGCGACGAACAGCCCGGTCACGATGACACCGAGCAGCATCGCGCCGAGCGCGGCAAAGGCGGAGGCCTTGCCGGCGATCGCATTGACCACCAGGAAGACGACGATGGGCGACAGCACCGGCAGCAGCGAGGGCACGATCATCTCGCGGATGGCGGCGCGGGTCAGCATGTCGACGGCGCGCCCGTAATCGGGGCGCTCGGTGCCCTTCATGATCCCCGGGTGGTCGCGGAACTGGCGGCGCACCTCTGCCACCACCGCCTGCGCGGCGCGGCCGACCGCCGTCATCGAGATCCCGCCGAAAAGATAGGGCAGAAGACCGCCGAACAGCAGCCCGACCACCACATAGGGATCGGCGAGCGAGAAGCTGATGTCGCCAAGGCCGTCGAAGAAGCTGCCCGGTGCGGCATGAGCGGCGAAATAGCGGAGGTCCTGCGTATAGGCGGCGAACAGCACCAGCGCGCCAAGGCCCGCCGAGCCGATCGCATAGCCCTTGGTCACCGCCTTGGTGGTGTTGCCGACAGCATCGAGGGCGTCGGTCGATTGGCGCACCTCCTTGGGCAGGCCCGCCATCTCGGCGATGCCGCCGGCATTGTCGGTCACCGGCCCAAAGGCATCGAGCGCCACCACCATGCCGGCCAGCGCCAACATGGTGGCGACAGCGACCGCCACCCCATAGAGGCCGGCGAGATTGAAGGTGGTGATGATGCCGGCGATGATGACCAGTGCCGGCAGTGCCGTTGCCTCGAGCGACACTGCAAGGCCCTGAATGACGTTGGTGCCATGACCGGTGACCGAGGCCTCGGCAATCGAGGCCACCGGGCGATAACCGGTGCCGGTATAATATTCGGTGATCCACACGATGAGGCCGGTCACGACCAGCCCGACAAGCCCGCACCAGAAGAGATGCATCGGCGTGAAGCTCGCTCCGGCGGCGGTCAGCGGCACGTTCATGCCGCCCCAGATCCAGCTGGTCACCGGCCAGAGCGCGACGAGCGACAACACGGCCGAGGCGACGAAGCCGCGATAGAGCGCACCCATGATCGAGTTGTTGGCGCCGAGCCGCACGAAGAAGGTGCCGATGATCGAGGTGACGACACAGGCCCCGCCGATCGCCAGCGGGTAGAGCATCGCCGCCTGCTGGAGCTCCGGCGTGGCGAAGACGATGGCGCCGAGCACCATGGTGGCGACCACGGTCACCACATAGGTCTCGAACAGGTCGGCGGCCATTCCGGCGCAGTCGCCGACATTGTCGCCGACATTATCGGCGATGGTGGCCGGATTGCGCGGATCATCCTCCGGGATGCCGGCTTCCACCTTACCAACCATGTCGCCGCCGACATCGGCGCCCTTGGTGAAGATGCCGCCGCCGAGACGGGCGAAGATCGAGATCAGCGAGGCGCCGAAGCCGAGCGCCACCAACGAATCGATCACCGTGCGCTCGGTCGGGGCAAAGCCGAGCGTTCCGACGAGAAAGCCGAAATAGAGGGTGACGCCGAGAAGAGCGAGGCCGGCGACCAGCATGCCGGTGACGGCGCCGGCCTTGAAGGCGAGATCGAGACCGCCGGACAACGACTTGGTTGCGGCCTGCGCCACCCGGACATTGGCCCTCACCGAAACGTTCATGCCGATGAAGCCGGCCGATCCCGAGAGCAGCGCTCCGATGGCGAAACCGATCGCCGGATAGCGGCCGAGGAGTGCCCAGGCGATGATGAAGATAACCACGCCGACAAGGGCGATGGTCATATATTGGCGCCGCAAATAGGCTTGCGCACCCTCGCGGACAGCTGCGGAAATCTCCTGCATGCGCGCCGAACCGGCATCGGCAGCCATCAGCGAGCGGGTCGCCCAGATCCCGTAAACGATCGAGAGCGAGCCGCAGGCAACGATAATCCAGAGTGTTGCACTCATAATAAGTCCTTGTTGTGAGTGTCTTAATCCAAGGCTGGACAGCAATGGCTGCAGACAAATTCCGGCACAGGTCCCCTCAACCCCCGGTCTGTTCGGGCGGAAAATGCCAAAACTATCGTGTCAAGGCAACGGGGTTGAAATTTCCTCCATGCGGCACCAAACGGTAGCGGCTCAGCCGCCGATTTCGCCTTGCCGCTGACGGCGGGCCAATTGGTCGAGCGCCGCATTGATGAAGCCCGGCTCGCTGCCTTCAAAAAAGGCGTGTGCCACGTCAATATATTGCGAAATGGCGACCTTGGCAGGAATATCGTTGCGAAACATCAACTCATAGGCCCCTGCCCTGAGAATTGCCCGCGCCGTAGCGTCGAGCCGTCCAAGGGTCCAGCCCTCGGCGAGGCAGTCATCGAGGGAGCGATCGATCGCTCGCTGCTCGCGCACCACGCCGCCGACGATGTCGCGCAAAAGGGCGAAGTCGGCCTCGCCGCATTCGCCTTCCTCGAACGCCTCGCCGAGGCGTATCGAACCGAAATCGGCCAGCACATCGGCCAGATCGGTCTGCGCGATGTCCATCTGATAGAGCGCCTGGACGGCGCCGAGCCGGGCTGCGGCGCGCGCTACGAGCAAGGGCGTTTTGCGGATTGCACTCAAGCCATCTCCTCCCGCCAGCGGCGCGCCAGGCCAATCATCGTCAGGCAGGCACGGGCCGCATGGCCGCCCTTGTCAAGCTCGCTCCGGCGGGCTCGGTTCCAGGCCTGCGCCTCGTTCTCGACGGTGACGATGCCATTGCCGATGCACAGCCCGTCGAGCGTCAGCTCCATGATGCCCCGCGCCGACTCGCCTGCGACAATATCGTAATGCGAGGTCTCGCCGCGGATCACCACGCCGATCGCGACATAGCCGTCGTAGGGGTCGGCAGCTTCCGCGGCAAGGGCGATGGCGCCCGGCACTTCGAGGGCACCGGGCACAGCCACGATCTCATACTCCGCCTGCGCCGCCTCAATCACCGCCCGAGCGCCGCTCGTCAGCTCGTCGATTAGGGCGTCGTAGAACCGCGCCTCGACGATGAGGATCCGTGCCCCCGGCAGCTTCGGTATTTCCATCGATCTGTCCTGTCTCATGCAGTCGAGAACTCCCTTAGCCTCGCCACATAGCGCGCCAGCATGTCGACTTCCACATTCACGAGGTCGCCGACCTGTCGTGCCCCGAAGCTGGTGACCGCCTGAGTATGGGGGATGATGTTGACCGAGAAGTCGGTACCCGCAACCTCGTTGACGGTGAGCGAGGTGCCATCGACAGCGATCGACCCCTTCTCGGCAATATAGGGCGCAAGCCCAGGCGGCGCGGCGAACCGGAAAATGAGGGAATCGCCCTGGTTCTGCCGGTGCGCGATGGTGGCGACTCCATCGGTGTGACCGAATACCAGATGGCCGCCCAGCTCGTCGCCGACCTTGAGCGAGCGCTCGAGGTTGACCGCGGTGCCCGGTTGCCAGCGACCGAGCGTGGTGCGCGCCAGCGTCTCGGCCGAAACATCGACAGCGAAGCGGCTGCGGCGCCTCGCGTCGGGGCCGACCTCGACCACCGTGAGGCAGACGCCGGAACAGGCAATCGAGGCACCGATGGCAATGGTCTGGGGATCGTAGTCGCTGGCGATGGCAATGCGGAGATCGCCGCGGCGCTCGATCGCCACGACCTCGCCAAGCGAGGTGATGATGCCGGTGAACATGCTTCAGCGCGCCCTCTCATACACGGTCAGCGAGTCATCTCCCAGAACCTCGCTTTCGTGCAAGCGAAAGGCGCTGCTGTCGGTGATGGCGGTGAGCGGCCGATCGGCAAGGGCCGGCAGTCCCTTCGGCCCGATCGGGTGCGGCGCGCCAAACAGCATGACCTCATCGACAAGATCTTCATCGAGCAGGGCCGCCGCCATCTGCGCGCCGCCTTCCGCGAGCATCCGGCAGCATCCGCGCGCCGCTTCCTGCCTGAGGGTGGCATGGAGATCGACCTTGCCTTCGGGTGTGGCCGAAACGGCGGTGACCTCGACCCCTCGGTCCGCCAGCGCCCGCGCCTGTTCCGGGTCATGCGAATTGACGGTGTAGATCCTGACCGGCGTGACGCCGGCCGACCTCACCAGGTTCGACGACAAGGGCATGGACAGGCGGCTGTCGGTCACGACCCGATCGGGGCTGCGGTCCTCCATGCCCGGCAAGCGGCAGGTGAGGGCGGGATCATCGGCGAGCACGGTCGACACGCCGACCAGCACGCTGTCGCTGCGCGCCCGCAGCAGGTGCACCCGCTCGAGGCTCTGAGGCCCGGTGATCGCGGTACGGGTGCCGCTCTTCTCGGCGATCATGCCATCGCTCGACACTGCGAGCTTCAATGTGACATGGGGACGACGGGCGCGAACTCGCATGATGAAGCCGGCGAGATCGCGCGCCGCCTCATCCGCCAAGATGCCAGTCTCGACCGCAATCCCGGCCTGGCGCAGCGCGGCGATGCCCTTGCCGTCGACCCGCGGGTCGGGATCCTGGATGGCCAGCAAAACGCGGGTGATGCCGGCAGCAATGAGGGCGTCGGTGCATGGCGGGGTACGGCCATGATGGCCGCAGGGCTCGAGCGTGACAAAGGCGGTCGCCCCCTGTGCCGCAGCGCCCGCCATGGCGAGAGCTTCCGTCTCGGCATGGGGCCGGCCGCCCGGGGCGGTCGCGCCGATCCCGACGATCTGACCGTTCTTGACGATGAGGCAGCCGACCGGCGGATTTTCGGCGGTCCGGCCCAAGGCCCGCCGGCCGACGCGCAACGCATGCGCCATATGGCGCTCGTCCTCGCTGTCACGCCGAGCGGTCATCGTCGCCCGAAAGCTCACCCAGCACCTCTTCGAAATCCTTGGCCTCGCGGAAATTGCGATAGACCGAGGCGAAGCGCACATATGCGACATCGTCAAGGGTCCTCAACCCCTCCATGACGAGATTGCCGATGGTTTGCGCGGGAATATCGGATTCACCGGTGCTTTCGAGCTGGCGGACGATCGTCGAAACCATCCGCTCGACCCGGTCGGGATCGACCGGCCGCTTGCGCAGCGCGATCTGGACCGAACGCATCAGCTTGTCGCGATCGAAGGGCACCCGCCGCCCCGATCGCTTGACGACCTGCAGCTCGCGCAGCTGCACCCTCTCGAAGGTGGTGAAGCGGCCGCCGCACTCCGGACAGTGCCGACGACGGCGGATGGCCGAGCCGTCCTCTGAGGGACGGCTGTCCTTCACCTGGGTGTCATTGTTGCTGCAATAGGGACAGCGCATCACTTCCCCCAGGGGTCACCCGGGGCCGTCCGTCCCCGTGATCACCCGTAAATCGGAAAGCGGTCGGTTAGCGCGAGCACCTTCTGCTTCACCGACTGCTCGACTTGAGCATTGCCGTCTTCGCCATTCTCCGCAAGGCCGTCCAAGACTTCAATGATGAGTCGCCCCACCTCGCGAAATTCTGCTGTCCCGAAGCCGCGGGTGGTGCAGGCCGGCGTGCCAAGCCTGATGCCGGAGGTCACGGTCGGCTTTTCCGGGTCGAACGGGATGCCGTTCTTGTTGCAGGTGATGAAGGCGCGGCCAAGCGCCGCCTCGGCGGCCTTGCCCGACAGCTTCTTCGGCCGGAGATCCACCAGCATGAGATGGGTGTCGGTGCCGCCGGAGACGATGTCGGTGCCGCCTTCGATCATCGAGGCGGCCAGCGCTTTGGCATTGTCCACCACCTGGCGGGCATAGGACTTGAACTCCGGACGCAGCGCCTCGCCTAGGGCCACCGCCTTGGCGGCAATGACATGCATCAGCGGACCGCCCTGCAGGCCGGGGAACACCGATGAATTGATCTTCTTCCCCAGCTCCTCGTCGCGCGACAGGATCATGCCGCCGCGCGGGCCGCGCAGCGTCTTGTGCGTGGTGGTGGTGACCACATGGGCATGCTCGAGCGGGTTGGGATGGACGCCGCCGGCGACCAGTCCGGCGAAATGCGCCATGTCGACCATGAAAATGGCACCGATCCGATCGGCAATCGCGCGGAATCGCTTGAAATCGATGACCCGCGGATAGGCGGAGCCACCGGCAATGATCAGCTTGGGGCGGGCTTCGAGCGCCAGCCGCTCGAGCTCGTCCATATCGATCCGATGGTCATCGCGCCGGACGCCATAGGGCACGACCTTGAACCACTTGCCGGACTGGTTGGCCGGCGACCCATGGGTCAGGTGGCCGCCGGCGGCAAGATTGAGGCCCATGAAGGTGTCGCCGGGCTGCAGCAGGGCAAAGAACACCGCCTGATTGGCCTGTGCCCCGGAATGGGGTTGGACATTGGCGAAGCTGCAGTCGAACAGCTTCTTGGCGCGGTCGATCGCCACGGTCTCGGCGATATCGACATATTGGCAGCCGCCATAATAGCGCCGCCCGGGATAGCCCTCGGCGTATTTGTTGGTCATGACCGAGCCCTGGGCCTCGAGCACGGCCCGCGACACGATGTTCTCCGAGGCGATCAGCTCGATCTCATGCTGCTGGCGACCCAGCTCCTTCTTGATCGCCCCGGCTATGTCGGGGTCGCTGTCCGCCAGCTTGCTCGAGAAGAAGCCAGGGAACGGGCCCGTCTGCCGGATGTCCTGCTGCACGGTCATGGATGTCTAGCCTTTCGTCATCTGTTCTTGGCCATTCCATAGGGGCGGTTCATTCCACGATGCAATTGCTCGATCCACAATGTGGACCGAGCAGGTGCAAGTTTCCGCATCATGAGACAGTCAGGCGGCCCGCGCCAGGGCAAGGCGCGCCCAGAGGCGGTCCAGCGCGTCGACCAGGCGCTCGATCTCGGCGGGACCGTGCAGCGGCCCCGGGGTGAGCCGGATCCGCTCAGTCCCGCGCCGCACCGTCGGGAAATTGATCGGCTGGACATAGAGATCGAATTCCTGGAGCAGCAGGCAGCTCAGGGTCTTGCAGAGCACCGCGTCGCCGATCAGGACCGGCACGATGTGGCTCTCGCCGGGAAGCACCGGCAGTCCGCGTTCCTCCAGCCGCGCCTTCAGGAGGGCGGCATTCAGCTGCTGGGCCGTGCGCTCGGCGGCGCTCGTCTTGAGGTGACGCACGCTGGCAAGCGCCCCGGCGGCCAGCACCGGGGCGAGCGAGGTGGTGAAGATGAAACCGGGCGCATGCGAGCGTATGGCATCGATGCACACGGCCGAGGCGGCGATGTAGCCGCCCATCACGCCGAATGCCTTGGCGAGCGTTCCCTCGATCACATCGATCTCTTGGGCAACTCCGTCGCGTTCGGCAATGCCGCCGCCCCGCGGCCCATACATGCCGACGGCATGGACCTCGTCGAGATAGGTAAAGGCGTCATAGCGGCGTGCGAGCGCGCAGATCGCGGCGACCGGGGCGATGTCGCCGTCCATGGAATAGACCGACTCGAAGGCGATGACCTTGTGGCATCCCGGCGGGACCGATCGCAGCTTCGCTTCGAGATCGTCGAGATCATTGTGCCGCCAGATGAGCTTGGCGCAACGGCCCTGCCTGATGCCCTCGATCATCGAGGCATGGTTGAGCTCGTCGGAAACGATGATGCAGCGCGGCAGCAGCCGCCCCAAGGTCGAAAGGGTGGCGACATTGGCGAGATAGCCGGAATTGAACAGCAGCGCCCCGCCCTTGCCGTGGAGCGCCGCAAGCTCGGCCTCGAGTTCGACATGGAGATGCTGGGTGCCCGAGATGTTGCGGGTGCCGCCGGAGCCGGCGCCGGTGGTGTCCAGGGCATCATGCATCGCCTCGATCACCGAGGGATGCTGCCCCATTGCGAGGTAATCGTTGGAGCACCAGACGGTCACATCGCGCTCGCCCGCGGGGGTCACCAGCCGCGCCCGGGGAAAGGCGCCGCAGAGCCGCTTCAGATCGGCGAATTCGCGATAACGCCCTTCCGCCCTGAGCTGAGCAAGGGAATTGCGGAAGATGTCGTCATGGATCTTCATCGGTGTCCGGGGCCACACAAAAAAGCGCGGCAAGACAATGCTATACCGTCGCACCCCTGCGAAACCACGTTTATTGCCGCAGGGCGCTCGGACGCAGCGTCAGGCGGCCTCCCGGCGCAGGGGCTGGCACATGCAATGGACGCCGCCGCCGGCCCAGGTGAACATCGTCATGTCCGGATCATAGACCTCGAAACCGGCCGCCCGGAGCTTGCCATTGAGGTCCTTGGCGGCCAGCGTCGACAGCACCCGGTCGCGTCCGAGCGCCACCACATTGCAGCCAAGGGTCATCGTCTCCTTGAAGCTCGCCGGGATGATCTCGATGCGCTTCGCCTTGAGCCACGCCACAATATCGTCCTCGGTGGTATCGAGACACACCGCGGCGCAGCGGTCGTTCAGCATGCACACCATGAGATCGATATGAACATAGAACTGATCGATCGGCGCATATTTGATCTCCCAACCCTCGGCTTCGAACCATCTCGCGACCTGACGCGCCGCCACTTCCTCGCTTCGATGGTCGGTATAACCGACCAGCGCCACGCCTTGGCGGATGATGTTGAAGTCGCCACCCTCGAAATTGCCCGCCGAGACCATGTCATAAATCGGGATGCCGGCCTCGAGATAGAAACGCAGCGCCGGCGCGTATTCGCCGCGCCGCCGCGGATTGGCCAATTGGCAGATGACGGCGCCGTAGGGCGTCATGAAGGAGGAGTCGCGGGCATAGATCTGGTACGGCACCTCCTCGCTGACCGGCAGATAGTGGCAGACCACGCCGGCGCTCTCATAGGCGTCGACCATCTCGCGGTGCTGGCGCATGGCGAGCTGCTTGTCGAAGCGATAGCCCTTGCGCAGCGTGTCGCGCACCAGCGCCGACCAGGCGGCGTTTTCGATTCCGAGCCAACGGAAGCTCTCGGCGGGCCCGAGCAGCACGTCGCGCAGGACGCCGGTCTCCGAGCGGAGATAGAACCGCCCGTCCATCGCCGGCGTGCCGCCGCCCTCAAGCCGTGCTTGAAGCGGAACACCGGAATCGGCGGTGTCGGGCATGGTCTTCCTCCCTGATCGGCATGGAGTCAAATCGACTGAACTTACCGCGCATTAGGCAGTAGGCAATAGGCAGTGAGAGGAACTCTTCCCTACCGCCTACTGCTATCCGCCGAAGCGGCGGTAGCGGAACTGATCGGGCTCGGCCGCCGAATCCTCCTC
>Ga0075421_100006802_pt1 | contig 13965 bp, 15 predicted proteins | sample SoiMetdeltSBSDD5_FD_75292 | JGI IMG/M metagenome (GOLD analysis project Ga0075421, IMG submission 75292) | Bulk soil microbial communities from a Populus tree surrounding site in Tennessee, USA - Soil MetaG P. deltoides SBSDD5 | ecosystem: Environmental > Terrestrial > Soil > Tree plantation...
ATCGTCCGCGAGGGCGGGATGGCGACGGTCACCGACTCGGGCGCGATCGAGAAGTCCGTCGACGCGGTCATCGCCGCGAATCCCAAGGCCGTCGCCGACTTCAAGGGCGGGAAGGACTCCACGATCAAGTTCCTGGTCGGCCAGGTCATGAAGGCGACGCAGGGCCGGGTGAAAGCCCAAGCCGCGGAGGAACTCCTTCGACGAAAGCTATCCAGTACGTAGAACATCGGACCTAGATGTGAACCCCGCCAGATTTTGGATTTTGGCTTGTGGATTTTGGATTCCGCAGGCGCCGGCAGAGCGGGTTGAAAGGAATCGGATCTCCACAATCCACAATCGACAATCCACAATCTGCGAGTAAAGCAGGTTAGATAAATGCGCTCTCTTTTCTTCCTCGGCCCACTTCTCTTCCTGGGCACTCTTGCGGATCACACGGTCATCACGCGCGACGGCAAGATCCACGAAGGCCAGGTCACCCGGGAAGGCGTCGAGGTCGTCGTCGTCACCGCCAAGGGCACGATCCGACTGCCGGCCATTTCCGTCATCGCCGACTTTACATCCCTGGCCCAGGCGCGCCGGCTGTGCGAATCGCGGATGGACCAAGCCACGAAGCTCTTCGAGGAGGCCTCCGCGAAGCCGGATCGCGATCCGATGAGGCGCCGGCAGCTCATGGTCAGCATCGACATCTGCAACGAGACGCGCGACCTCATCGAGATCCTGGAAAAGCGCGCGCCGGTCTCCGAGCGGGACGCGCTGGCGGGCCTCAAGGGCCGGCTCTTCCAGTTCATGCGGCTGGTCCGAGACGCCAAGGGCGCGACGGGCGGCGTGGAGGATCCGGCGGAGAAGCCGCCGGAGCCGGTGCCCCTCGAGCGGCTCAATCTCACGTTCGGGTCCCTGCCCCAGGAAGTCCAACGCCCCGAGATCACGGACGACCTCGGCCCGGGCCAGGAAACGGCCGTGGCGGGGCTCGCCTCGGACCAGGCCGCCGAGCGGATGCAATCGGCGAAGGCGCTGATCAGCCCGCCCGCTCCGCACGCGTTGAGCGCTCTCGCGAAGGCGATGCGGGTCGAGAAGGACAAGGACGCGCTGGCCGCGATCGTCGAGGCGCTCGCGCGGCTCGACGTGGGCCCTCGCCTCAAGTCCGATTTCGCCTGGGCCCCGGCCGAGGAGGATCTCGCGCGCCGGCACGCCGTCCTCTCCCTCGCCCGCCGGCTTCCGGACGCGCCGGCGTGCGACCTGCTGGGGGATTGTCTCCGGGCCAAACCTCCGCACGACGTCCGGATGCGCGCCCTCTTCGCGTCGGCCTTCCGGAAGCACCGGTCGCGGGCGGTGGAGGAGCTCCGCGAGACGATGCTCAAGTCGAAGGATCCGGAGGTCCGGCTGGAGGCCGTCCGGCAGCTCGGCATGCTGCGCGACGCGGGGGCGCTGGCGAGTTTCAAGGTCGCGATGGGCGGGAGCCGCGACCTGATGACGGTGTCGTTCAACGCCATCGAGAAGACGGGGGGCGTGGCGATTCCCCTGGTGATGGAGCTCCTCGGCGGCGGCAACGACGAGGTGCGCCGCCTGGCGCGGATCCTCGCGCAGCGGATCACGCGGGAGGAAATCGACGGCGTGAGCGAGCTCCAGAAGTGGTACGCCCAGTACAAGCGCCACATCGACGACGACGAGAAGCTCTTCTGGAAGGAACAGGAGGAGAACGATTTTCCGGTTTCCCCGGAAGAGCTGAAGATCTTCGATCGCAAATTGCCGGGCGCGAAGCAGCCATGACTTCCAGACTTCTGTTAGCGATGTCGGCCGCCCTGCTGATGCCGGGATGCGGTGGCTCAGAGTCGCCCGACCCGGCGGCGGCGCCGAAGACCTCGCCGGTCGCGAACTCGAGTACCAAGCCGCCGGATTCGGGGCCGGCGAAGGGCCCGGCCCAGGAGGAATCCGCGGAGTCCCTGGCGAAGGCGCTCCTGGACGACGCCGCCCGTCGCGAAAAGCCCGACCGGCCCGAACTCGCGCAATCCGGGTACCACGACGTCTGCGTGCGACACCCCTTCACCCAGGCGGGTCGAATGGCGGCCGCCCGGTGCGTGGAGCTCGAGGCCAGTCTGCAGAAGGCGATCGACCTCGAATTCGAAAAACCCAGGCAGGACGCGGTGGAGCTGACGAAGGCGGGTCGATTTGGAGAGGCGGTGGCCGGGCTCGCCCGATTCGGCGAGTCGACGAAAAAGGATCCGCTCAAGCGTCGGGCGGCGGCGCTGATCGCCAACATCGAAAATTCAGCGCGCCAGGAGTATGGAAAGGCGGTTCGAGCCGCCAAGACCGCCGCCACCGCGGGATCCATCGACGAGGCGGTTCGTCTGCTCAAGTCCGCGGCGCAGCAGTCGATTCCGCAGATCCAGGAGCCCGCGGAGGTCGATCTCCAGCTGCTGGACCAGTATCGGCAGGCCCAGGAAGCGAAGCGGACGGCGTCGGTCGAAGAGGGCGCCCGCAAGGCGTTCGGCGACCGCGCGCAGCGGCTCCTGAAGCGGCTGAAAGAGCGCGCCTATGCGGAGGTGATCAAGGACCTGGATGCGGCCCTCGCGGATCCGGCCCTGGCGCCGTGCAAGGACCTGCTGGCGGCGGACCGCGCGGCGGCCGCGGCCGCGGCTGCTTTCTGGGAGGCGATCCAGAAGGGGCTTAAAGCCAGGCTCAACCAGGAAGTGGCGTTCCTGCTGGCGGACGGCAAGTTCGCGCGGGGAACGCTCAAGCGGATCCACGAGAACGGCGTCTCGTTCCGTCTCGAGGGATCACCGGCCGACGTCCAAGTCGATGCCCTCCATTCGGACCAACTTCTGGTATTAGCGATTAGCCGCGACGGTTTGCCCGAGGACGCGGGGGCTTCGTACGCGGCGGCGTCGATGTGGTTCTTCCTCGAGGGCCGTCACGCCGTCTCGCGCCTCGAACTGGCGACGGCGGCCGGATTGGGAGCGGATGTCACTGTTCTCGAGACAGCCTGGAGGCGAGGATTTTTCCGCTCGGCGCTTGGCAAATAGCTCCAAAGACGCAGCTCCCCAATCCACGTTCGAGTCCGACCCGGGCCCCGGATATGCTCTAGATGCTCCTATGAATCAAGTTCGAGTCCTATCCGCCTCCCCGGGCGGTACGGATTACGAAATCCGTAACTTATGGACTCCACTATCCAACCCCCATTTTTTTCATTTTTCTTGAGCGCTTTTTCTGTACGAACTGTTGACCGCAATGCGTATAGGGTCATAGGGTTAGTGAAGTTCAGAGTCTGAGAAACGCGCCTGAACGGCCTTCCGATCGGGAAGTAGGGGCCCGATCGTGGTGAAGGCGGTTACGGTGAGGACATGCGCCCCTACTTTCTGCATCGAGCCCGAAGCAAATTTCTTCGTCGCATACCTCGCATCACCCGCTATCGCACTGCTTGGATCCACCTAACACATTTCTTGAAAGAACTTCGTATCGATTAGGAGAGCAATCCATGACCTTGACGAAAGCTCAATCGCTTCTGTTGTCCAATGACCAGCTTCTTGCGCACATCATCGAGAACGCACCAAAGCCCGTTCAGAGCCTGGAAGTCTTGCCGTTTTTTCCTGTGGACGGCGACTCCCTCAGAATCAACCGGGCCGCCACTTCGGGCGACTTTGGCATTGCGCCGCTCTGGGACAAGGCCACCGGTGCCTTTGCTACGACCGAAGGGAAAACGATCCCCACGAGCGTTTCATTCGAGCTCAAGCAGCTCGTTCAAGACGTTATCGTAATGGATTTTGCAGCCAATACCGAATCGAACGTAAATTCACAAGTCGGAGTCCAGCTCGAGACGGCGATCCGGCGATTCCTTTATGAGTTTTGCGCCAAGCTATATGCGGGCGTCTCAGCAGGACCAGACTTTGAGCAGTTCAACGGCATTGTAGCACTCTTGCCTGCAGCCCAAAAGATCCTGCCAAAGGACGTAGGGGGATTTCTGCTTGTTCTGGATGACCTTGCCCGCTTGGTGGGACAGATCAAGGCGAATAGCGGCAGGCCTCACGTCCTGGTCACTCACACGCTGGGTTACAAGAACATCTTGAAGGCTCACTATGACAAGGGATTGAGGCCTCACTACGCCCTAATGAATGTGCCTGATTGTAATGGAGGCATGAAGCAGAGGCTGACTCCAACCTACGATGGAATCCCCATCCTCATTGACGACAACATTTCCACTACGGACACGATTGGGGGCCAAGGCAACGGCATCGGAATCTACGCCCTTGTCCTGGGCCGGGGCGGACTCTACGGCATCACGCCCGCGGTTTGGGGGAGCAAGATCGTCCGCGTGAAGGAAGTTCTCGGAGCCGCAACCGCCAACACCACGTACCGGATTTTCATGAACGTGAGCCTGGTCCTGGAATCCGAAGTGGCCGCGGCCCAGATGCTCATCAGAACGAATAGCTCAGTGACACCCTAGGAATGAACCTTGTGACGACCAAGATCTCCAAGACTCCCGACGAGGCAATTCGGGGGCAGGCGTTTACCCTGCTGCAAGCAGGCCTGCTCTCGGCATTGGAGCCGCTTCCACTTTTGACCCCGCCGCTTCGTACGTTGACGGATCAGCTTCCGTTGAAGCCCCCAGCGGCACCGCCGCAGCAGCCGTTCCTGACACAGTGCATTGACCTTCCCGCGTACGCGGGCGGCGGCGGATCAGTGCAGCCGCCGCCTCCTCCTGCCAGCACGGACCAGGTCAACTATGTGATCAACCCCGGCTGCGAAGTCTGGACGGAGGCGACTACTTTCACAAATCCTCCAAGCGGAACGCCGCTGACAAAGGGCTGGATAGCACGCGACCTGGCCGCTCCTGGCTACACGGTTTCTCGAGAAACGAATCCTCCAGACGTGGTAAGCGGCCTCTATTCCATGAAGGTCGACGTGACCGTTCCGGCCACGGGGGTCGTCCAGATTGATCAAGACGTCATTCCGAATTGCGCGGAGTTCGCAGGCAGGAATCTGACGTTCTCGTGTAAGGTAAAGACCGCAAGGCCGGGCGCTGTGACGCTGGTCGTCGCGGCCAACGGCGTTCCCGTGTTCGTGTCGAGCCCGCACACTGGCAGCGGGAACTTCGAAACCCTGTCCGTCTCGGGGATAATTCCGCCCCCCATCACAAGTCTGACGTGGCGCATCGAGGTGGACGCGTCTATCCTGGTTACATGCTGGTGGGACGAGGCGCTCGTCTATCTCGAGCAGACGCTGAACGACTACCAGGTTCCTTCTCCCCTTGCTCTGGACTTCAACCGGCTTCAGCTCATCGAGACGAAGCGGATCGTGGCGCCCATCATCCTGGTGACCTTCTTCGGGCTCAATGGCGACGCGGACGAGCAGTACGTCCTGACCGGCCGGGTGAAGAACCTCGATCCAATCGCCCCGGCCGTGATCACGCTACAGCCCAACGGATTGCCCCCGCTTGGAATTCACTCCACCCAGAAGATTGTGGCGACCGGGGTTGTCTTGGCAGGAGCCGTATTCGGAGATCTCAGGGTTGCGGAACCCCAAGTCAACCTCCTGGAATCTTGGTTCGTGGCCCACATGGTGGCGAAAACTGGCCTCCTTCGATTCGTATTCAGCAACGAAGTTCAGGACTTGGGAGGCGTCGTGGCCCAGCTTTCCTCCTATGCTGGGCTCTGGAACAACGCGGGGGCGAACATCACCCAAATCGACGTTCTGACCAACAGCCCCCTCGGATTCACGGGGGAATTGTCGCTCTATCGGATGGCCAGGGTTTAGAATGATCAAAGTGAAGAGGACCGCCTGGAAAGGGCCGGCCCCGGTGGTCAGCTCCCGCGTGGGCGCAACCTACTTCCGCGAGGAGGACGAGGAAGGCTCGGTCTGGTTCTTGGCGGTCGACGGCGCCGGCCAAGTGCTTGAGCGGGCTTTGGTGGAGCCTGGACCCAAGCCCAGAGCGAAGCTTGAAGCCGCGGCCAAGCAACGAACGAAGCAAAAGTCGATCCAGGAGAGTCGTGCCCTGCGGCTGTCGGCACTGAGGGAAAAACGGCGGCAGAAGAAGGTGCTGACTCCCAAGGAAAAGCAGGAGCTTCTGGACCTTCTTGCGGGAGTCTAGCGAAAGGAGGACTCGATGGGCCCGAACGGATGCGGCTGCAATGGAACGGAAATGACGAACGGCAACCCCTTCGCATTAAATAGCCTCGGCCTCCAAAACGGTGGTCTCGGCATGCAGCCCGGCATGAGCGGAACGTCGTTTCTCCTCCAGGGAGCCACGGTGGACATGAGCGCCCTACGATCCCCAGCGAATCTGGATGCAACACCGGTGCTCTTGGGAACGGAGAATCTGACCTCCTGCATCCGTGAAGGGCTTTCGAGGCTTTAGTGCGGGGACCGGGCGAACTGATGAGGTACTTCCTGTCAATCCTGGAGCCAATTGACGCGCTGAGGCGGACGAATCAGCTATTGGAGTTGCCAAGTGCGCCTAGAGAGCATGTCCGCCCCTGCGACATAACATCGCACCGGAGTTCCGCACCAAGTGGAATAACCTTGGATTGCTAAGCGTGAGGACTTGATCAATGCCTGACTATAATCGTAACTATTTCGTTGACCAAAAGGTGAGCGCCGCAAATACTAAATACGGTATCAATCTAAAGCGAGCGCCGGCCTCCGGAGGCATGGATGATTACCCACTGGGTACGCCCGACAGCATTTATATCTCCGGGGGCTCAACTCAGGACATTTACAATTGGAAATCCTCCCAGGCCGAAGTCCAAACGGCTTTAAGCGAAATCTATGCGGCGCTGGCCGTGTACGACCTCGAACACTATGTTGGAGGTCGCACCCCTGGTTTAAACTTGTCGATTCCACGCAATCAATTCATCGATAATCTGGTTGCTGAGCTTCGCCAGAAACACGGCGTAAAGACTCTGTATTTCTGGAGTAACCCGGCTGGAATGCAGTTTGGTTCAGCCTATTCTCGCAAGAGTGGTATCGCCCGTGTTCGCTACGAGCAAGGAGTGCTTTTCGCCTCCGAGCCTGCATTCACTGAATTTGAACAGCGCCTGGCGGCGTACGACCAGAATCCTCCTGCTTCAAACCAAGCCGCACCTATGACGAGTGGTGCGGTTTCGGCGACCACCGGAGCCCCTCCGCCTATCCTTCCAGGAATAGGGCCTCCACTGCCTCCGGGGTTTCCCCCTCCTCCACTCCCACAATTCGCGGCTCAGGCCCCGGTTGCAACGTATGCTACCCCCGCACAAGTATCTTCGACGCCGGCATTCAGCCCGGCGTCGTTTCTCTCCGCCTTCGAGATCGCTGAGAAGAGAGTTGCGGAATCCAGCGTGACTTCGGGGGATGGTGCCTTCTTCCTCGCAGGTTCTTCAATTGATCTTAGTGCTCTGAGGGACCCCGCCAACTTGCGTTCCTCCTTCGTCACACTAGGCATGGAATGCCTGGTATCCTGCGTACGCTACGGAGTATCAGGAGCATGAGGCATGTGCCGCGCGAAGTGCATGGTGAAATGCGCGTTGGGATCTCATTGCCCTCTGAGTGTCATAACGGCTAGTGATGGCAAAAAGCACATGTTGAAGCACTTCATACTACTATTGACGCTGCTAGTATTAGTAGAACGACTGCATTCATTTGAGCTTAACAGGGCACATGAGCAAGGCGAGGCTCTATTACATCACCGGGATTCTACGGCACCTACAACGGGAAACTCTGCCGATGGTCCCAACACACGACTTTCCATTCTGTGTGAACGAGAGAGACCACTACAAGCGGTGATGATCGATCTTGAAACAGTGTTGACACCATCGACAGCTAGTAAATACGCTCCTGATTTGCGTCGGCAGATTGAAGAGTTTCGACGGAACTATCGGGCACATTCGAAAAGCGTCGGCGCTGACACTACATGTTGGCTCGCGAGCATTAACAGCCGCATCGCTATGCGTGGCTCCGCGGATTTACAGAAAGAGAAGGGGCTCGGCTACATTACAGGCATTGATCCGAATACAGACTGCATATCGGTCATTGACGGGACGGTGTTCATGAATCGTGGCAACGGGTCGCCAACTCCACTTAGGCTTCATCACGTCTTAAGTTCCAAGGAGAGGCCACGTGTGTCGTGGAGCCCTGATGGGAAGCACCTGGCAATCGAAGGGCTCTTTGAACGTGCCGGAGATTGCCCGGTATCGCGCGTATGTCTCGTGAATGTTGATACGGCTACTCATTCGTTCCTCGCCTTCGGTTCCCCAACTCACAAATCCGTAGGTCCATGTGATTCTACGCCGCACGCGATTCTTGCGAGTGCGTGGGATGCCAGTAGCCGTCTTTTCACTTTCATTGGCAGATCGGGACTTGCTTACACTGACGTATACGTGACCAATCCTTACGGCACCATGGTGACGAGGCTCACCTCTGACAGGGACTTGAAATGGGCGCCCGCGATAGATCCAAGCGGCGAGCGAGTGGCCTTTCTTAATACTCCACGCAAGAGTGATGAGCTCCTGCCAGAATTCACCACAATTCGCATCCGTCATTTGTATTCTGGAATTGAGCACATAGTTCCGGCCCGCGGCTTTGCGATGTGCCAGGAACTCACTTGGATTCCTGATGGATCCGGCCTTTTACTCACTTGGCAGAAGAGTAGCACTGATACCGCTGGAGTGATCGCCTTATTTGACACTCCAAAGCATGAAGAGAACGATGGGCTGACGATTGCGGGTTTCCCCGTATGTTTGAGGCGCACATGGATTATCATGGCGCTAGGGTCAGCAGATCCATCGCTGGTCGAGGCTGGCGCCAATGAAATCGACTATGAGTCTGAAATTGACTTAGTCCTAGAACTTCGGAAAGCTATCAACTGGGCGGTAATCAATAAACACAAAGAAGCTCAACGTGCTCTGCTCCGCGCAATTGTTCGTCTAGACGCCCGGGAGGCAAAGCCGCAGGTGATGAGACTAAGGCACTCAGGCGATGAGACGGTGCGATGCATGGCAGACAAGCTAATCGAGGCGTGGCGCTTCGGTAGCGACCATTGACTATGCTACCGGAATATGACCCCAAAGTGCGGTCCCTGTGTCTAGTTATTAATTGAGAAGAGACTGGCATTGTGCCAAACAGCGCTAGTCATGGTTGATTCTGTGCATGAGAAAGATCTTATTGCTAAGGACACTAATGGAAACCGAGGATGCTGAGCGTCGAAACAATGCGAGCCATTTGCCACCGAACATGGAGTATACTCCAGGTGACCCGGCAGCCATCGGTCATCAGCCGCCTCCCTCCTCGCCTTTCATCGATTCTGAAACAGCAATTCATGCATCGATTGCGTTGACAGATACTCCAATGAATGCGTACGCGGGACCCGCTCCGTATTCTCCCCCCAGCCCCTTGCCAAGATCACAAAGCCATAGCCAACAGTTTCAAAATACGCCATCTTCGCTTTTCCAGAAAATCGTAGAGCCTTTGCAAGTTGGGTACTCTGCCCCTAGCTACCCCCCAGTTCGGCCACTCCAGCCCCCTTCAGTTGATCCACTCGTGCCTGGGGCGACTCAGATTACTGACACGGGGTGGAAACCAATCTACTGTAGTGACTTTCTCATTGATTTCTCTGGAACCTCCATGGCCGGAAACGGCGGATTGCCGGAAGTTGTGATTCTTGGTCCTTCGTTCTTATCCGGCTCCTATTCTATTCCTTGGAAGCAGGATGATGATGTAGATGTTCCTGCGTGCACCTTTTCTATTAGAATAACTGACCCAAAGGTTGAAGGCGGAGAAAAGAAGACCCTCAAGTTCAAAGTGCACATAGAGAATAAACACCCCAACTGTAAGACGACGATGGTATTTCCTTGGGGCGATCCATTTGTTGTTGTCGCCGGCGAACGACAGCTCTCAGCTAAGGTATTGCATTGCGACGGACAGACATCGGAGGAAAGCAAAGCGGAGTTGTCATTCTCAACTGACTTCACCCTGGATGACATTGATAAGGGAATACCTGAAGTAAAGAAGGGTGCGAAAACGTATGGCATCATCATCACAGCAAAAGGGAATATCATCGACAAGACAGGCAGGACAAAGTGTGCGTGCACTAGGACAGCTTATGCCGTACTAACAGATAACTTCGGAAAAGTCACCGGCACACAGATGGAATTAGACATCACAAATGTCAAGTGCCAGACTTTTGCAAAGGGTGGCCCCTACTGGGTGTCATTCACGGCCTCCATTAAGAATGGTCCCCCATCAACCAGAATCGCAGTGGGTAGCACGGGGGCCCTTTATCAGGCCTATAAGTTCGGTGGCCACTCTGCCTCAGACGTATGGGTATCTGTTGGCATGAAATCCCAGGATGCAGTGATAACGACCGACGCCGCAGGAGGTGCAACATTCGAACGCAAATTCGAATTGACAGAAGCAGAGTCGTTCGGTTCAAAGGAATTCAAAGACAGATTTGCAGAATACAGGAAGCAGCACCCTGAAAGCACGCCAACTGTTTCAGGTCGCAAGTGGGTGCTACGAATACTAGCAACGGCCACAGGTGATCAAGCGTCGCTGGGTGCACAGCTGGAAATGCATGTGATTTGCAATCCTAAGAAGAAATAGCCGCCGACAAGCGAGGTATGCGGTATTTGCACGACGAGGACCATTTAGATGACAAGTGGGAGAGGAAATCAGTAACATACGTAAGACGACGGAGTTTTCATGCTCCGGAATGGGAATCCACAGATCGTAAGACTCTGTAGTAAGGGTGGTTAATGGCAATCTCACGAAGCGAAGCTGAGGAGTACGCAAGACGGCTCGCTCAGTATCAGGTAGAACAGCAAGCGGCAAACCAACAACTTCCCGGGAGTAATCCAACTCCTCCGCCATCTCAGTTCGCTCTGCCTCAAGGGTATGAGGAGGAACCCCCTCTGAAAATGGATGCAACTCCAACGCCGCCGACAGATGACTACACGAAGTTCATTCAGCATTCCTACGACAACGAATTGCCGATGCTGCCGCATCACATCCCCATTGTCAATCAAGCAGTTAGCAGACCGTCATCAGAATCGCCCCTCATTGTTCCTCCCGCTTCCTTTAAAGGTCTGGGGATGCCGGCAACCGTCCCACCCCAGCTGCCCGCCCCAGCGCCGCCACATGCTCCCTTGCAGACTGGAAGTCAGCATCAGCCTCGATTACTAAGCACGTTCGCTGTTGACCTCTCGGCCCTATCTCATCCGGTTACACATCTACAATTGGCACCTCCAAGCCCTCAGTATTTCGGCGGAGATACTACGACCTGTAATTGCGCTCTCAAGATCAGCCGAATACATACCAAACTCAGACTCTCAGATTTTGGAACATACTATGACAAGAGAGATAATCAAAGGATAACTGGACATGTAGACATAGAGGCGAACTATTTTGCAAAGTACCTATTTGTAAAAGGCTGGAAAGCAGACGTGTCCCTATATCTGCTAGGCGTCTACATGAACAGCTGGCAGCAGAAAACCGATAAGCACCCAAGAGGTTGGACGTGGGAATACGAATACGTCAAATTCAATGCGTTGATTAGCGAAGACACCACATGGGAAAGCGTGGATATCAAGTGTCTTTGGCAAGGAACCTGGGGCAAAGGGCTGAAGCGTGCCATTTCAGACATGACCTCCACAGACGATTGGCACAAGGACGGCCTAACGGCGCTGAGTCGCAACAGGAAGGCAAGAGAAGACAAGGGCGAAGAGGTCAATCGCAAATCAGACAGAACCGATTTCGCCGTGATATTTGGAGGGAAGATCACGTTGGCTGTACGCGTGACTCTCACTGCTCTAGATAATGAAGATTGTAACGATACATGGGAGGTCTTTCACTCAATAGACGTACCACCCATTGGGCCAATGCCGGGTATGGCCATTAAAGAAGATTTCAAGGCGCAAATCCGCACCCCAGAGGATCTCTATTGATCAATCCGAATATTGGCTACATGTGCGCACGTTTCGGCCACTATCATGATAGTATTTAGGAAGTCCGCGTTGACCGTGTCTAGGATTGGCCTCACTCTGTTCGTACTTGTATTGCCTGCATGCCGCCGCCCGACCCCTGTATACGGCGATCCCTCGCAAGGAATTAGGGCCGGTGCAGCTGCCACTCAGCCTTCCCAGCCCTCAAGGCTAGATGTAGAATCAATCACAAAGATTCCGGAAAGCGAATTCCGGTCCACCACTTTCTTTCCACAACTCGAAGCCGTCGCAAAGGCGGCATACGAGGATTATAAGACCTCTTGCTTGATGGGATCGAGGGTACCAAGTGAATTCACCTTGGAAGTGGTGCGAAGACCCGTAGAGAGTCTACAGGAACTTGTATACAAGGTGGTCCATGTACGGACAGTCATACCTGTGTGGGGCAGCGAGTGTGCCAGTTTCCATCGCGCCTCCATAGATCTGCTTCTCTCGATAGTCAAATCTGACCAACACGAGTGGGTGAGGCAAGGGGCAATCGCAAGCCTGGGAGATTTGCACCTGCGCATAGAGTATCCAAGTCGCCGCGCGGATGAAGTGCTGCCATATGGAGTTGGATTTCGCGTTTCGCACACCGTCAAGTGCCCTTGCCGGACTCTGACACCACCGCCAAGTGACCTGGACATGAAGGAGCTGCTCAGTTTTCTCCTCGGGCCGACAGGCCCGAGATACTATTCACCCATCATCTACACGCTTCTTGAAAAACTTACCTCCAACGGAAATGGTCCGTTTGAGCCGATTCGAACCCAATACACACTCTTGGTACAGTACTTGCTACGGGACGACAATGTCTTTGTTGAGTTTATCGTACGTCTCATCTTGAAGGACCCCAGCGGGGGTGGAGAAGGGGTGATTATTGAGCTACTGTCAAAGCTTAGGGCAGAGGATGAGTTTGCTGGTGGCGCGGCGCTTCGGGCGCTATTGCGATCCTCGAATAACTCTATTCAGATGCGAAAAGCAATTGGAGATTATGCGGCGCGCATGAAGGCCACTGGCAATGGAGAGCGGCTCGCTGCGATGGCAGAACGAGTCCTTCGCAGGGAAGAGGACTAACGTGATCTATCACGATTCGGTGTTCATGTGCGCCGGAACAATCTTCCAGCTTGCGAGGATTTGGAAGTGGTACTGAGATCCTACGCTAAAGAACATGGGTCTATGAGTGCCGTTTTGAAGATTCGAGGTAAATGAAGGAACGACATTAACGCAGTGTAAGGACGGTTTGGTCGGAAGGGCGGTGATTACGGCTTTAATGCGAATTTCGATGCCGTCAAGTCCACGGATGGCGAAATGCTATGCTGTGAAGCTGGTATCTTTGAAAAGTTGCGGCTTTGGGAGAGCCGGCTAGAGTGTGACGACATCAAGCTAGGTGTACCTGCCCAGGCCCTCCTGGAGGGGGTTCGGGACGCGGTAGCGCCCGGCCCGGTCGGGTTCGGGGTCAGCCGAGTTTGGACGAGGGCGCTTGTGAAGGCGGGGGATCTTCAGGGAGGACGACGCCAGGAAGTGAGGAACGACATAGAGCAATGGGCTGCTAGGCAGCCGGGCGGAGCCGAAGAATGGGCAACCTCCGGTCGCCGCCGAGAAAGCGGACGTCGAGCCGCGCTTGATGGATCAGGCGCGGCTCTTTTTGTTTCCGGCCACGGTAGACAGCGCAACGGTAGCGGCCTTATCGGACGTGAGTATCAGACTTATAGGACCCACTGCTCCGCCAGTGGAAGTCAAATCACGCGGGCTCGAACTGATCCGACGACAATATTTGTCAGGCGTCGAAGGTCCGTGAGCGTTGTCGTCAAAGGTGGCATGACAACTATCACATCCCCGAGTGGACGGAGGATCGCTCCTCGCTTCCGAGCCTCCAGGATTACGCGATGACCGGTCCGCTTCTCATACGGGAATGACTCGCGAGTCTTGCGGTTCGCCACCAATTCGATCCCCGCCAGGAGGCCGCGCTGGCGGATCTCCCCCACGTTCGGATGATCCTCCAGGGGACGCAGACCCTTCCGGAGCG
>Ga0075421_100006804_pt1 | contig 13964 bp, 14 predicted proteins | sample SoiMetdeltSBSDD5_FD_75292 | JGI IMG/M metagenome (GOLD analysis project Ga0075421, IMG submission 75292) | Bulk soil microbial communities from a Populus tree surrounding site in Tennessee, USA - Soil MetaG P. deltoides SBSDD5 | ecosystem: Environmental > Terrestrial > Soil > Tree plantation...
AGCATCCCAGTATCAATATCAATCACATAATCTTGTTCGGTGGCTCCCCAAAATGCACTGGTATGATGAATGGCAATTTGTTCTCCATCCGGCGACCATCCACTCAAGCTGAATGTGTTGTAGGGAGGGTCAGTCCAAAAGGCTCCAGTAGGTTTACCTCCTGTCCGTTGCGGAATTGACAGGAACAGTCCAAGCAATATTCCAAAAGCTGTAATAATCAGCCCCAATGCTAAGAAAGGTCGATGTATCTCTATACTCATAGGTAACGCTTAGTTATGGTTCGTAATTGTCCGCCCCAATCGCAGATATATTGTGCCCAACGATCCCTTCTGCAATCTCCCTACCCTTCTCAGTCAGCAGAAAACTCGCGGCGGGGAATTTCATGTTGCTGTGAATCAGGTGATAGTCTTTGAGGAACTCCATCACATCCGGGGCTACTTCTTCGATCTCGCTGCCATCAATTGCGTGCAACTTGTAAACCTTTTCCCCCTCAATATCCCGATGCCCTTTCAGCACGATCCCCTCGGCTAGCGCCGTTAGAACGTGCTTGTGAGCATCGGATAGTTCCATAACCAAACTTGCGGCTTGTGCTCCCCCTCTCCATTCCTAACATCAGGAATGGAGAGGGGGCTGGGGGGTAAGGTTAGCCTAGCTCGCCGACATACTTCTGAATATCGCGCTGGCTGATTCGCTTAAAACTGTCTCTGATGATCTCATCCATCTCGTCTTGCGACAGCCGGATCGAGAGGATTTCGAGCGCGTTCTCCGGCGATGCGCCGTAAGCGAGCTTCTTCTTGCCGCTCTTGAGATCAAACAAATACATGTAATGCGGATTACTAAAACTGCTCATGTTGTCTTTCCTGCCGTTCTGCTTTTCCTGATCTGCTGAAATGCTGACTAGCTGACCTGCTTCCTTATGCCTTTGTCAGCGCTGCCATATCTGCCGATGCGCGTTCGCGCTCAATTTCGCTCAGGCCGTGATTGATCTCATTGTCGTACTTTCCGGCGAGAAGCTCTCGGTAGAATTGGTAATCCACGCCCTTCACCTTCTCATCATCCGGGAAGCGGTGATAGTTATCCTTCGACATCAAGCTCTTGCCCTCGGCGATGAGTTGGTTGCCCAACGCTGATCCGGGGTAAGGTGCATAGAACGAGATCGACGGGAACACCCGCTTCATCCGCTTGAGCATCCGCATCGTCTTGAAGGCATCTTCAGGTAGCTCACCCGGCACGCCGAGCATGATGTTCGACCAGAATACCGGGGCCTTTTTGCCCTCGGCTTCCATCTCGTCTCCGATCCAGTTCAGCAGATCGATGGTGAAGTTGTTATCTTCCTCGGTGCATTCTTTATTCAACAGCGAGAGAATCCGGTCACTGCCCGACTCAAAGCCAATCGAGATCGTATTCCAGTTCGTCTCGCGTACCAGCGCCTCGAACAACTCCGGCCACTGGCGAACAGTATCGGCGCGTCCTGCGGCCCAGTAGGGCCATACCTTGTTAGCGCGTGTGGGATACTTTTCTAGCCATTCCTTGAGCCAAGTTGGGTTCTGGAAGAACATCGAGTCATGAATCACTACCGAACCGATAGGGCCAAACGTCTCATCCAGATAATTGAGTTCGTCGATCACCATATCGACGGGGCGGCGCCCCATGTTGGGAATGTAAGAAGACTCATTACAGAACACGCACTGCCAGGGGCATACCCGGCTGGTGATGATCGTTACGACAGGCGCAGGCCCCCAGCCGCATTCGGGTTCAAGCGGCCAGTTGAAACTCTTTGCAAGTTTCTTGCTGGCAGGCTGCGGCCACAGCGTCCGATCCATGATAGGCCATTCCGCCATCGACTTCGCCCCCACACCCATAATCACGCGCGGGAAGCTGGCCGGGTCTTGCACCAAATCGATGATGATCTTCTCACCGGGGCCCTGGCAGATGTAGTCGAATTCAGGCACGGCCTCCATCTCGTCGATAGCAACCGTTGCATGCATCCCACCTGTCAGGATGATGCCGTTCGGGTTCACCGCCTTGAATTCTTTCGCGGCACGCAGCGCCACCGGGAAGGTATAGCTGCGAACGTTCATCAGCATCATGCGATAGCCTTTGAGCGCCTTGCGAATATCCCCCCATGAGGAAAACGCCCGCGTCGAGAGAATATCGGTCATGATGCCGTTCTGATGCATGATGGTTCGCAGCAGGCCCACACCATGATCCTGCCACTGTTCGTGTGGCCCAACGGGATCAATCAGATCGCCTAGATCACCTAAATCAAGCCATAGAATATCCGGCTTATCCGATTCATTTGCTTTTGCCCAGGGTGCTTTCACTCGAACCCTCCGGTTGTGGTATTGGGCTTATGAGCAACTTGGCAAAGCATCTGCTCTTTGCCAGCACAGCCCATGACACCGCATCAATTGATCTGGATGCGGGATGTCGAGATTAGGCCAGTATATCGATTACATCGACTCTCGCCCAATAAATCATAGGACGGGATCGCAGTATGCAATCCCGTCCCAGTTATTAACGAGACATATTAGCCGTTTGCCGTTGCCGTTAGCTGACCGACTGATAGCCTGACTAGCTGATTGCCTTCCTAGTGGCAGCCGCAGCTATCGCTGTGCGAAGAAGCATCCGCGTCGCCAGAGGTACGGAACGAGTTGCCGCAGCCGCAGGCCGAAACTGCATTCGGGTTGTCAATGCGGAAGCCGCCACCCATCAGACTGTCTACGAAGTCAATTCGCGCGCCTGCAATGTAGGGTAGGCTGATTGGATCGACAATCAGCTTCACGCCGTTGATCTCGACAATCCGATCTTCCGCACGGGGGTTCCCCTCGAAAGCCATCCCATACTGCATCCCGGAGCATCCACCCCCTGCCACAAAAACGCGCAGCCCATGATCGGTGAGGTTCCGCTCGGTGAGCAACCCCTTGATCTTCTCGACAGCAGTTTCCGTTGCGGAAATAACCTCAATATCAATCTCGATGGCGGGCTGGATGTTATCTGCGATTGTCATCAAATGCTCCTTGTTAGTTCGAGCAGCATCCATATCAGGATGCTTTACTCGTGTTATACCATATCAGAAAAGTTCGGACGTACATAGTAGGTCAAATTTTACCACTGAAGGGTTGCGTCCGTCAATTTGCACTATGGTGATATTGTTTATTAATGAGTTAGAGAGGCTGGAACCTGCGAGTCTGGCACTAGATAAGAGCAGGTTTCTTCGCCTTCTAAAATATGAGTGAGCCGCCTCGGAACGGTCCCAAGAAGCTGGCTGATATACCGAATATCCAGCCCACATAGATCGGTGTGATTGTCCACCACACCTGAATAAGGGCAGTTGCTGGTATAAAGCACGAAGCCGTCTGGGTGGTGTTCCCATCGAGCGTCGTAACCCTGGCTGCTCAAGTGCTCAACCACCCGATCCAACCGATCCTCGAAAGGTTCATCTTCCGGCCCCGAACCAAGTTCAGAGGCCATTCGGGTCGCAACCCCTTCGAAAATAACGTTAACTTGAGAATCGTCCAGCGAATACTTTAGCTCGCTGAGCATGTGAGTCGTCAGGCTGTTAATATTTTTAGGGAAAAATGCCTGTGCTTTCTCGGTGAGGGTATAAGTGTAGCGCGGGCGCCCCGGCGATGTTCGGTGGCGCACTTCAGGCACAGAGATCATTCCCTGACTACGCAGCACATCTAAATGGTGGCGTACCGTTACTGCTGTCAGATCGTCCAGTGCGAGGCTTAAATCCTCGACGGTAGCTTCGCCGTGCGCTTTGATGTATTCCAGAATTTTTTGGCGCGTTTTCTGCATCGCCGACTTCCCTGCTTCTTCCCAGCCCTGCTTAGTTTCCAGTACGATTTCTAGCTTGCATTCTAGCGAAGCGAATAATTAATGTCAAATCCGCCTACTTTAATATTTGCCCCATTCTTGATCAGAGAATCTGCACCTGAAACATCATCTCTTGCCACCCCGACGCTAATACTGCTGATCTGTCACATTGATCGACCTTCCCACACTCACCCATCCCTGCTAACCCATACCTTCAAATAGACGTGAACATCGCCAATTTCCACCCTTTTAACCCTCTTTTTCGTACTTGTCTCGACTCTGAGCACAGATTTCCCGCTCCCCACCCGACGCTAATGCCTCATAAGTATCACGACTGAACCATCTCTCTATATCGTCTGTTGCAGTTTTGCTTTTCTACTCTCTTGCCTTCCCGCTTTCTCGCTTAACATCCATCCTACGCGATATTTTGCTCGCTGTCTATTGATCAGTTGATCCATACTTTGTACTTACGGTTGCCCCTACCGAACGATCTAGCTAGTATCTTTAGCGTGCCAGCGAGGTGATTCAGCTTGTCCGCAGGTACAATGAGTCCTCGTTCGTGCAGGAGTTTCGATGAGTTCAAAGACACAGGTTATCCCCGCCGAGCCTGAGGTCAACCGGCATATCACCCGGCAAGCATATCGATTCTTTATTGCCGGAGCGGGCCTCCTTTTGATGGGAGCCATCGCTCTGGCAGTCTCGATTTATACCAACACGACTCCCCCTGCCAGCCTCATCGCGATCTTCACCGGGATTGCCTGCTTGGGATCGGCTGGGCTTGTGCTCGGTGTTATGACTCTTTTCCGGCTGCGCCAGCGAGTACAAGTCGAAGTAACACCTCGCCAATTAATCTGGCGGGAAGGTCAGCGTTTGGCTACGCTCGAATTCGATGAAGTCGAGCGTGTCGAGTTAGTCCGTGATCGCCTGCGCCGCCCCAGTGGTCGCCTCGTCGATTTTCCTGTCGTGCGTTTTGTCGAGAATGATGGCGAAATGATGGAGTTTGAAGTCAGCTTCGATGACAACGGTGTGATCCATAATAGCCGCTTCGATGCCCTCGAAATTACGCAGGCAGTGCTGCCCCATGTCCGCGATCATGCAGCCGTTACACCTGCGGTAGATGAATTTGTCAAGACCGGGTATATTGACGTGGATAAGCTCCCAAAGCGTTAAGGCCCATCTATGTTCTTCGCCCGGCGTCGGGTCGAGCTGCTCAGCATCGCACTAACCGTCCTACTTGCCGCCGGGATAAGTTTGCCTTTCCTTAACCGCCATCTCGACCGCAGTTTCATCACCTATCGGATCGTTGAGGACTTTCGTACCGGGGCAGGTCTTGCCTACAATCCTGGCCCCGCCAGGATGCTTCCCGATGCCAGCAGCCCGCTTTACGCCGCATTGTTGAGTACACTCGCTAATCTTCCATACCCGCTTCCTTTGATCAGTAATATCGTTGGGACAGTCACAATTGCTCTTGGTGGCCTGGCTCTTTACAGCCTTGCCCTGCACGCGGATCGGTGGATGGCACTTGCCTCAGCACTGTTGTACGTTCTATTTCCCCTCTTATGGATCACACTCGGTCTTGATGTCAGCCTCTGGATCGCTCTGTGCCTGATTGGGTTATGGCTCTATCTGCGCGAATGGGGTATCCTCGCAGCTGTTCTCCTATCATTTGCCACGTTGATGCACCCTGAAACTCTCGCGCTCCTTTTGATCATCCTCGCCGATTTCATTGTTACAGGTAAACCCTTCAAGGTTGTGAGTACAGTCCTGTTTGCCGCAATTGTTCTATTAGGAATTTTTTGGATGATCAGCACTTTCGGAGCAGTCGGCCCAGTGCCCGGTTCGCAGCCTCATCCTACCCTCACAGGTTCATCTCTAAGCGACATTGCAGGGAGTAATGCCTTTACAGGGTTAGCGGCTGTGGCAGCCGCCATGTTTGCTACATCTCCCTTCTGGCTAATTCTGCCGCTAGTGATGATCCCCGGCCTGTCCCGCCTGCGCGAGCAGCGCTGGGCACTGCTGTTGAGCGGTTGGGCACTCCTTCACCTGATTGTTCTGATTGTGCTTGGTGTTTCGATTTTTGCATGGGATCTCGCACCACTGATCCCCTCTATTACAGGTTTGGTTGGGTTAGGCATCACGTGGCTGATCGATCATGTCAAAGTGCCTGGTGCATCCTGGGCGCTCGGCGCACTAGGAGCAGTGATCTTGCTTAGTGCTGCTGCACAATCTCTGATCACAATCGCGTTGGAACCGCAGCATGCCCCACCCATACGTGATGCGCTGCACCCAACCCGCATCGAGCCGGGCTATGAACAGGCAGGTCAATGGCTGCAAGCCAACACAGATACGGCGGCTAGTATCGGTACGACCCAGCCGGGTTTGCTTGGTTATGAAGCAGGCCAGCGTCCAATTCTCGACACACAAGGAATCCTGAACCCTCCACAAATTACTCTTGCTCCCGGCGATGGGTTCTCATGGCTGGCATATCATTCCCCTGATGTGCTGGTTTTACGCGAGTCGGAGGCCGAGAGTTTGGGCGAATATAATCTCAAGGCTGATTCGTGGTTCGCCGCAATGTACAAAGAAGAAGCCCGCTTTCCTGTCTCAGAGAGTGGTGAGGATTTACTCATCTTCCAGCGTGTGGGCGAGACTCACCCTGTCGGCGATGCACTGATGAGCATGGTGCAAATCTCGCCCGATCTCACCCTGAACCGCATCGGCGCGGATTTTTCGCTGGAGCCGCTTGAGGGCGGGCGCATGGGATTAGTGAGCCTGCAATGGCTGGTAGGGCCACAGATGAAAGGCAGCCGCTATGTGGCAGTTCGCATACAGGGTCGTGATGGATCAGTAGCCGCGCTGAGTGGCCGCACCCTTAACTTCACCGGATGGCCTACGCGGTCGCTCGTTACATCCTATCAAACAATTGAAGTGGCGGGCGGTCTTGCGCCGGGTGTCTACGATATTTCGGTGGGCCTCGGCACAGATGCCTTCAATGTAACATGGTATCCTATCGCGTTGGCTAAAGTTCCCTTCGAAAACAGCGTGCTCGTGGGCGGGGTTTCCGGCACGAATGTTCAGTTCGGCGCGGTCAACTTGATCGGCTATCGCATTAGCCGTACCCCCGAAGGACTTGAAGTGCTTCTTCTGTGGGAAGCGCAGAAGCAGCCAGTGACCGATTATCAGGTTTTGATTCAGGTACGGGATAGCGCAGGCGGAATCGCAGCGCAGTTACAAACTCAGCCGTTCAACGGCTCTTATCCGACTTCGGCATGGTCAGCCGGAGAGAAAATCCCCGATACTTACCATGTCGATATTAGCGTCTTACCACCGGGAGACTACGAAGTCTTTGCTTCCCTGCTTGCGCCAGACGGTAATCGCTTGCGCAGCACCGAGGGCCAGGATGCAATTTCAGTGGGGCGGCTGAGTATCACACCCTGAGTAGAGTACTCAGGATACGTTAACAACAAAGGATTATTCGTATGCCGCAGTTTCTGGAAAATATCTTATTTGATGTATTCATCATTGCGCTGTTTGCCCTGGGAATTTATTCGTTTCTGATTCTGCCCCGCCAGCGCGAGTTCAAACGCCGTCAAAAGGTTGTACATTCTTTGAATGTTGGAATGGAAGTGCTGACCTACGGCGGCATTATCGGCACGGTTAAGCGCATTGACGCCGATTCGGGTGTTGTCTACGTCGAAGTATCGCCCGGCCTGGAACTTCGCTTCATTGCTGCCGCCATTATGCAGGAATTCGACCCGAAAGCATACGCTGACGCCGCGAAAGAGCATGTCAAGTAGATGGTGAGGCCGTTGTCGTGATCATTCAGGTCGGGGTTGCCAAAATCGAAAAATATGCCAGTAGCGAAAGTGGCGATACGCTGGAAATGGTGGAGCGGCCCGGCGGCGGTCTTTCTTTCGTTCTCGTCGATGGGCAGCGTTCTGGCAAAAGCGCGAAGGCGATCAGCAATCTTGTTGCTGGCAAAGCCATTGCTCTTCTCGGAGAAGGTGTTCGCGACGGCGCAGCCGCCCGCGCCGCAAGCGATTATTTATATATGCAGCGCGGCGGCAAAGTCTCCGCGACACTCAATATCGTCTCAATCGATATGGTGACTAAGACTCTGGTTCTATCCCGCAACAGCCACTGCCCAGTCATCGTCCAGACTGGACCGGGCGAGCAGACAGTGCTCGATCAAGTAACTCCCCCGGTCGGTGTTCAGCGTGTGACCAAACCTCAGATCACGGAGATACCCCTCAAAGTGGGGATCGTGGCTGTCATCTTCACCGATGGCCTGTACAGTGCAGGCGAGCGTGCTGGAATGAGGATGGATATACGCTCTCGTGTCGATATGTTGTATGATGAGACGATTGGGAGCGCTCAGGTTGCCCAGCCGATTGCCGATGCACTGCTGGACGACGCCTTGCAGCTTGATCGAGGCAGGCCAGTCGATGATTTTTCCGTCTTGGTCGTAGCCGTTTTAGATACTGAAGGAGATAACGTGCGCCGCATGCAGTTAACCCTTCCAATTCCGCCTCTTCTACGCCCGTAGGAGGGTTTGATGCCAAACACCGCATCCAATTCTGTGTGGCGGCAGCGGCTCTTATCGCGCGAGTTCCGGGCAGGGCTGCGCGATACCTGGGTACTGGTCCGCGAGTTTAAGGGAGCACTGGTGTTCTTTCTACTGACTTTAGTGGTAGGGGCGCTTAGCTTTCACGCGCTCTGGAACAGCACACAGCCATCCCCAATCAGCCTTCCCGAAGCCCTCTACGACATGATGACAATCACTTTTTTTCAACCCATCATCGATTTTCCAGATGAATGGTATCTGCAAATCTATTTCTTTCTCATGCCAGCGTTGGGGCTGGCATTTCTCGCGCGCGGTGCTGCTGATTTTGTCACCCTATTGTTCAATCGCCGTGCCCGGCAGGGAGAGTGGGAGGAAGCTGTGGCTTCTATCATGAAGGATCATATTATTATCTGCGGCCTCGGCCATCTTGGAATCCGTATTGTGCGTGAGTTGGTCGCTCTCGAAGAAGATGTCGTGATTATTGAGCAAAAAGCTGACTCCCCGCGTTTGGTGGAGATTCGCAAGCATGGTGTCCCGGTAATTAGCGGAGATGCACGCCACGTCGAAACATTGGAGAAAGCAGGGCTGCATGAGGCCAGCGCGATCATCGTTTGTACTTCCGATGATCTGGTTAACCTCCAGATTGCTACACGCATTCGGGAGTACAACAAGGATGTTCGCATCATCATGCGAATGTTTGACGACGAGTTTGCTCACAAGATGGCCGAATATCTCAACATTGATACGGTACTGAGCGCTTCCCTATTGGCTGCGCCCGTCTTTGCTGGAGCCGCAACCCGTGTCGAGATTATCCAGACCTTCAAGGTCGATCATAAAGTGCTGACGATGGGCCGCGTCGAAGTAGGAGCAGGGACGAAGTTAGATGGTGCGAAGATTGAAGATGTTGAAGACGCCCTCGATCTCTCGGTGGTGCTGTTACAACCATCTGGTGGTGAGGTCGATGTACATCCCGAAGAAGATTGCTTCTTGCGCCCCGGCGATGTGATCGCTGTAGTAGCCGACGCGCTAGCGATCAGGGAACTAGCAACCAAATGGAATCGGCGTATCGCCCGGTGAGCGAAAATCGCCCGCTCCGAGTGGCAGTTGTTGGCCCTTGTGCGGCGGGCAAGTCCACGCTGATCGCCCGCCTTCGTGAAGCAGGTTACGAAGGCAGGCATGTAGCCCAAGAGCATTCTTATGTACAGGATATGTGGCAGCGTATCACGAAACCAGATGTCCTGATTTATCTTGATGTCACCTACGAAGCCCAACACCAGCGCCGCCGCGTCACATGGGGCCCTGAGTGGCTGGCAAAGCAATCCGAGCGGCTTACCCATGCTCGCCAGCATTGCGACCTTTACATCGCAACTGATCCCCTGACTGCCGATGAAGTTGCTGCTCAGGTTCTAACGTTCCTCTCGCATTGGTCTACATAGCTAGTACCCTGTCGGGGTTATTGTTTCCACCTGTCGTAGGCTATCAGCCATTCGCCTCATATTGACTTGCCCCTTCTTCCGAGCTAACATACCGCTCGCCACGCCCGTACTTCACGGGCTTGCTTTGTGATATGAGGAGTTTCGCCCTTTGACCCCCCTGACTATCTTTCCACTTGTCTGGCTAGCGCTGTGCGTGATAGCAATAGTGGCGATGGTGCTGCTAAGGCCAAGTCGCCACGTAGTATGGCTTGTCATCATCGTGCTGCTAGTTGCCATCTCTGTGTGGATCGCACTCCCTAACAATCCTGGAATAAAAGTTGATCTTAACGGTGACGGCGCGCCGGAAATCGATAAACCGATTTCGGTTCGGCAGGGTCTCGATCTTGCAGGAGGCGTTCGAGTTTTGCTTCAGGCTGATGTACCACCGAACACGACACTTCCGGCTGGCGCGATGTCCGAAGTTCAGCGCATCATTGAAGAACGAATTAATGCGACTGGTACTCTGGAACCGGTTGTTCAGCTTCGCGGCGACCGGCGTATCATTGTCGAGCTACCGGGAGAGGTAGACCCCGAAGCCGCAGTTAAGCTGATCCGGCAGACAGCGCTTCTAGAGTTCGTTGACTTCGGTAATAATCCGCCCCCGGCAGGTACAATCGTCCAAACCGACCTCGCGAAATCGACAGGGGAGGCGACAGCAACGGCTGAACCGACCACCTCAGCTACCGTAGAAGCCACCACTGAGCCGACATCCCAACCAACCGCCGAAGCGACGACTGCCCCCGATGCAACCGCTACACCCGAAGGCCCGGTCTATCACACAGTGATGACTGGTGATATTCTGCAAACGGCAGATGTCACCTTCCAGCGTACCATTAACAAACCGATTGTGTCTTTCGTTTTAACTCCAAAAGGCCAAGAGGAGTTTGGCAAGTACACTACTGAGCATACGGGCCAGTATCTCGGCATTGTGCTGGATGGCGTCGTGATCTCGGCCCCGCGTATCAATGAGCCGATTACAGGCGGTTCGGGCATCATTCAAGGTAGCTTTACGCTCGATGAAGCCACTACCCTAGCGACCCAACTTCGCTATGGTGCGCTGCCTGTGGCACTCAAAGTCGAATCGACTAGCACAGTCGGGCCAACCCTCGGCAAGATTTCAGTTGATCAGAGTATCCGCGCGGGTATCATCGGGATCATAGTAGTGCTGATCTTTATACTCGTCTACTACCGTATCCCCGGCATTGCGGCGGCGTTGGCTCTGCTGACTTTTGCTGTGCTGAACTTCGCTATCTACAAGTTCATTCCGATTACTATGACCTTACCCGCCATCATCGGCTTCTTGATCTCAGTGGGTACGGCGGTAGATGGCAACATTCTGATCTTCGAACGTATGAAAGAGGAGCTTCGTCACGGCGCGAGTTTAAGGCGGGCAGTTGACGCTGGCTTCAGTCGAGCGTGGACTTCCATTCGCGATTCGAACTTTTCCACGATTATCATCTGCGCGGTGTTGTACGCATTTGGTACAAGCTTCGGGGCAGGGGCTGTGCGGGGCTTTGCCGTAACTCTGGCCCTTGGTCTGTTGATTAATTTGTTCACGGCAATTACCGTTACACGCACGTTCTTACACTTTATCTTGATGCCCCTCAATGATGAGACTGTAGCCAGTAAACCCTGGCTCATGGGGCTTGTGAGAGAGGCGGCTTAAATGTTTCATATTGCTGAGCGGCGCAAGTTGTGGTTTCTGATTTCTGCACTTGTGATTATTCCGGGCATCATCGCGATGGTCTACTCAACCATCACGTATGGCACTCCTGTCCGGTTAAGCATTGATTTCACAGGCGGCAGTCTCTACGAGGTTAAGTTTCAGAGTCCGGCGACCGAACAAGGAATACGAAAAGTCTATAACAGTGTCGGTGAGACGGATGCTATCATTCAGCAGCTTGGTGATCCTGCCGATAATCGCTGGCAGATTCGTGCAGGCACATTATCCACAGAACAACAGGATAGTGTTAAGCAGGCGCTAAATACGCAAGTTGCTCCGATTGATACATCTCAATCGACCTTCGACGTAGTTGATCCCACAATTGGCCGCGAAGTAACGATTGCAGCAATCTTGGCCGTCATTGCAGCGGCCATCGTGATCCTCGGCTTCATCTGGATAGCATTCCGCCGCGTGCCTCATGCAGTGCGTTATGGTGCTGCTGCCATCGTAGCCATGCTTCACGACGTGCTGGTGACACTGGGGATGATGTCAATCCTCGGCATTTTCTTTGGCTGGGAAGTTGATGCTCTGTTCTTGACAGCAGTTCTCACAGTCGTTGCCTTTTCAATCCAAGACACTATCGTGATCTTCGACCGCATCCGTGAGAACCTGCCCAAGTATCGCAATGAACCCTTCGAGCGTGTGATTGACCGCTCAATGCTTGAAGTGATCCACCGTTCGCTGGCAACACAGCTAAATGTCGTCTTCATAATGGTTGCAATTCTGCTGTTCGGTGGCCCAACGATCAAGCACTTCATCGCCATCTTGCTGATTGGGATGGCCTCTGGTACGTACTCGTCGATCTTCAATGCGGTTCCAGTGCTCGTTTCATGGGAGAAGGGCGAGATTCCTTTCCTAAATCGCAGAGCATCCGCCGAAGCTTAGTTCTTCGCTTTACAGTTGTGCCATAATAGGGACGGGCAGACGCGATCTGTCCGTCCTTGTGCTTTGGACTGACTATGATTGGTAAGGATACTTTTCTAAGAGCAGGCTATCTCACTTGTGTTGCTCTTGTAGCAGCATACCTAACAGGTATCGCAGCTTATTTCTTGCTGCGGCTCTTGATTGGAGATCGCCATTGGACTATCTCTTTCCTCAACAACGTATCGATATATGTTATTCTGCCATTGATATTTTGCTTTCCAATTGCGCTGGCCCTTCGGCTCAAGCCTCTATGGATTTCCTCCCTAGCACTTTTGTTGATTTCTACAATTTGGCTGTCTCCGTACTTCCTGCCTCACCGCCGAGCAGGATCGTCTGGATCGCAGATCAAAATTGTTACTTTCAATATATGGGGTGGTAATACTGAGCAGAATCAAGTTGCAAACTGGATTCAACAGACCAACGCTGATATCGTCTTTCTGCAAGAAGTCCCCGACAGCTTTACGAATAACGTTCTTCCGCTACTTCGGGATCACTACGCGTATCAATATCGCCAAGAAACTGAGCAACACTGGTGGTCAAATGCAGTTTTATCGAAGTATCCGCTTGAAACGATCACCGATCTCGATCCAGAAAACGATATATGGTCAACTCGCCAGCGTTTAGTAGTACACATCTTTGACTCGCAAATCGCCCTTTATAGTATTCATCTGACGTATACAACACAGCACGCACGGATTTCTACTTCCTCTCCCCTTTTGAGTGCTGTTACTCGCTATGATGACACTGATCGGAATCTGGAGCTTGATCATCTTGTAGCGGAAATTCAGAAGGAGTCCCTTCCATTCATCGTAGCAGGGGACTTTAATATGAGTGCTCAAGCGGTAAGCTATAACAAACTTGTCAAAGTAATGAACGATTCCTTCTTGGAGGCCGGATACGGTCTAGGCGGAACTTGGCCTGTGAGCGATGTAGCAAGTTTTCCTTCAATGATTCCACCGCTAATGCGCATTGATTACATCTGGCACAGCCAACATTTTCAAGCAATTGAGGCTATAGTTGGGCCAAGACTTGGCTCTGATCATCTTCCTATATACACAGTATTAGAGATAGTTCAGTAAGATTGAGAGCTATTTAATGCAAGCCGTTGTCTTCGATGGAAATCTCCGCCTTGACACCGATTATTCAAATCCATCTGCGGGCGCTCAAGAGGCGCTAATCCACGTAACTCGCGCAGGCATCTGCAATACCGATATGGAACTTGTAAAGGGCTATATGGGCTTTACAGGCGTGCTAGGGCATGAATTTGTCGGCGTTGTTGAGGGCGGCCCGCTTGATGGTCAGCGTGTGGTGGGAGAGATCAATCTAAACTGCGGTGAGTGCGAGGTCTGTCTGGGTGGCAATCCAACTCAGTGCCCTAACCGCACGACACTTGGCATTGATCGCAAAGATGGCGGGATGGCGGAATGGGTGACTCTGCCAACCCACCTGATTCATC
>Ga0075421_100006805_pt1 | contig 13964 bp, 11 predicted proteins | sample SoiMetdeltSBSDD5_FD_75292 | JGI IMG/M metagenome (GOLD analysis project Ga0075421, IMG submission 75292) | Bulk soil microbial communities from a Populus tree surrounding site in Tennessee, USA - Soil MetaG P. deltoides SBSDD5 | ecosystem: Environmental > Terrestrial > Soil > Tree plantation...
TTCCGGAGACGTGGTGCTACGTCAGGTCGTGCTGGTACTCGACAGCGACGAGCAGCCAGTGGAATTTGGCGCCATTCGGATTCAACTAAAGCAGTTGTCCGCCGAGGCCCGGCCGCGAATTCTTGAAGGGAGACTTCCCCTGGGCAGAGTTCTTCAAGATTCTGGCATTGAGCACAGCAGTCGGCCCGTGGCCTACTTTCACTTTGAGCCAGATCCGCAGATCTGCGCAGCTCTCAACCTCAAGAGTGCCCAACGCCTCTACGGAAGGCGGAACAGGCTTTTCATACCTTCGGGCGAGGTTCTGGCAGAAGTCGTGGAAATCCTGCCGCCTTCAAAGAGACTTTCAAGTTGAGATCCCGCGTATATTCGGAAAAGCACATGGTTTACGAATTCAAGCTGACCCGCCCCGTCGATTTTGTGGAGACCGACATGGCGGGAATCATGCATTTTTCTAATTTCTTCCGTTTCATGGAAGCAACCGAGACCGCGTTCTTTCGGTCCCTAGGTCTTTCGATTTTTCCGGAAAGCCCGGACGAGGCTGTCGGCTGGCCAAGAGTCCATGCCGACTGTGATTTCAAACATCCGTTGCGGTTTGAGGACCTGGTAGAAATCCATCTCCTTGTGCGTGAAAAGAGAGAGAAATCCATTGCCTACACCTTCATCTTCCGCAAGCTCAACGACAAGCCAGTTCGGGAAGTTGCCCGCGGGAGCGTGGTGACGGCTTGTGTGACTCGCGACAAGGTGAGCGGAAGGATGATGGCTGTCCCAATACCCCGAGAGATTGCTGACGTAATTGAAGTGGCTCCCATTGAGCTCTTGGCATTGCCCCAGCCCCCACGGAAGTGATTCCGGACAACCGACTCTCTGATGAACTCAGATCGCTTGGAAAATCGCACTAGCATCAAGGACAAGCAGTTGGCGAAACTCCACACTCTTTTGGCGACTCTTGCTCGCGGAAACCACTTTTACACAAACAAGTTCAAAGATGCCGGAACCCCGGCGGTGGTCTCGACCCTGAAAGATTTCCAAACGACGGTACCTTTCACACTCAAACAGGAAATTGTCGAGGACCAGCGCCGCCATTCTCCTTACGGCACCAATCTCACCTATCCTCTGGCGCACTACAAACGCTTCTCTCAAACTAGCGCAACCAGCGGTCGCCCTCTGCGGTGGCTGGACACACAGGAAAGCTGGAACTGGATGCTGAATTGTTGGGTCCAGGTCTTTGAGGCCGCCGGTATCACCGATGAGGACCGTTTGTTTTTCGCTTTCTCCTTTGCGCCATTCCTGGGGTTCTGGACAGCATTTGAAGCGGCAGTCAGCCTGGGCTGCCTGTGTATTCCCGGTGGCGGGTTGAGCAGTGCTGCACGTTTGGCGATGATGATGGACAACGGCGTCACGGTGCTCTGCTGCACTCCGACTTACGCTCTCCGACTGGCGGAAGTAGCCAGGGAAGAAGAGGCCGATCTCACTCGAACCGAGGTCAAGAAGATCCTGGTGGCGGGAGAGCCCGGCGGGAGTGTTCCGAATGTTCGCTCGAAGATCGAGACACTCTGGGGTGGGGCTCGTGTCCTTGATCATCATGGCATGACTGAGATCGGCCCGGTCAGCTACCAATGCCCGAACCGATCGGATGTGCTTCACATCCTGGAATCGGATTACATTGCTGAACTCATCGATCCACAAAGCGGCCAGCCTACTGAACCAGGCCAGACCGGGGAACTCGTGCTGACCAACTTAGGACGGTTAGGGTCGCCGCTTCTACGCTACCGCACGGGCGACCTGGTCAAAATGGCGCCCGGCCAGCCTTGCGAGTGTGGGAGCTATGAAGTGGCGCTGCAAGGTGGGATACTGGGACGGACTGACGACATGGTGACGGTGCGTGGCGTGAACCTGTATCCGAGTGCGGTCGACGAGGTCGTGCGGGCCTACGATGAGGTTGGAGAATATCGGGTGGTCATCCGGACCCAGCGTGAGCTTGCCGAGTTGACCCTGGAGGTTGAGCCTTCTTCCAACAACCTTGATCCCGCAAAACTGGCCGACCGGCTGAGAAAGCGGCTCGAGAAGGCCTTTGCGTTGCGAATCTCGGCCTCTATTGTTCCGTCCGGGAGTCTGCCGCGCTTTGAAATGAAGGCCAGGCGCTGGGTGCGCCTATGAACCTTTGCAGGGTTGCGGCTGGCTTGGGTCAAGGCATTCGCTTTAGACTTAAGCGCGCCAGGGTTGTGGTTTTGTTTCAAGGAGTCTAGATAATATGTCGGTTATCAATCTGGCAGCTGACCCGGATGTTCTTGTCATTGGTGGCGGGCCTGCCGGTTCCACAGTCTCGACGCTCATCGCCCAGCAGGGTTATCGAGTACAGCTCTTCGAACGTGAGCGTTTCCCCCGGTTCCACATCGGTGAATCGCTCATCCCGGAAACCTATTGGGTGCTCAAGCGTCTGGGCATGCTTGAAAAGTTAGGAAGAAGTCCCTTCGTCAAGAAATACAGTGTCCAATTCGTTTCCGCTAACGGTAAGCAATCCGCTCCCTTTTACTTCTGGGACAATAAGCCCCACGAATGCTCGCAGACGTGGCAGGTTGTCCGCAGCGAGTTTGACTTGATGATGCTCAACAACGCTCGGGAACACGGGGTGGAGGCGCACGAGGGTGTGCGCGCGCTGGAAGTGATTTTCGAGAATGGGTACGCGGTGGGATTGAGGATTCAACACGCAAACGGTTCACAACAGGAGGTGCGGGCACGGGTGATTGCCGACGCCAGCGGGCAAAACGGCTTGCTCATGCACAAATTGAACCTCCGCGTCTGGGATCCGGTGCTTAACAAGGGCGCCATCTGGACCTACTGGCAGGGAGCCTATCGTGATACCGGCCGGGATGAGGGCGCCACGCTGGTCCTGCAGACAGGAAACCGCAAGGGCTGGTTCTGGTACATTCCGCTGCACGAAGATCGCGTCAGCGTCGGGGTGGTGGCACCGTTCGACTACCTCTTCAAGAGAAAAGAAGGCCTGGAGCAGACCTATTTGGAGGAAGTGGACCAGTGTCCTGTCGTCAAAGAACGTGTGTCGCGGGGCAAACGGGTGGCGGGCTACTTCGCTACCAAAGACTACTCCTATCGCTCAAGGCAGGTGGCGGGCGATGGTTGGGTGCTGATCGGCGACGCCTTCGGATTCCTCGACCCACTCTATTCCTCAGGAGTCCTGCTGGCCTTGCGCTCCGGCGAGATGGCTGCTGACGCCATCGTAGAGGGACTTCAGCGCGGAGACGTTTCCGCGAGCCAGCTTGGCAAGTGGGGGCCGGTCTTCAACCAAGGAGTGGACAGAATGCGCCGGCTTGTCTGCGAATATTACGACGGCTTCAGTTTCGGGCAGTTCGTCCGAGCCTACCCGCAGCTGAAAGGGACGGTCACCGACTTGCTCATTGGCGATTTGTTTGAGGACCGCGTAGATAAGGTCTGGCAGCCAATGGAGTCACTTTATCAGGAAAGCAAGACGCCACCTCCAACCTGGGATTCAGGCACTTCACCCCAAGTCGCTGCCAGCAAGGCTAATGAACTGGTTCTGCCGGACGGGTATAGACCGTAGCAAACACGTTGACGTGGAACCCCGAAGGGGTTGCATCCTTCAGCCCAGCGTTGCCGGCGAAGCGGCTACCGATTTCTCTCCAGACCCTAGATAGTCAGGGCCACGCCATCACACCACTGACACGAACTCCTCCGGAGACCGCACTAATCCCGAAGGCATCCTTCCGGCTGCGTGACCCGACCTCTCTGTCTCAGTAGCCGTTTCTTCAACCTTCAGCCAAAGCAATACAACCGTCCATCCTGCGAGCCGATGACGACACGGCCACCAGCGATGGCTGGCGAGGCTGAAAGAGGAGCTCCGGCTTCGAATTCCCACTGCTTGGCGCCGGTGGCCAGGTCAAGAACGTAAAAACGTCCATCGTTTGAACCGATGTAAACACGACCGCCGGCGATGGCTGGAGACGAGTCCACCCGGGCTCTCGTGGCGAAAGTCCAAAGCAGCTTGCCCGAGGCAGCGTTAAGGCAATGGACGAGCTTATCGCGCCCGCCTAGAACAACCTTGTCGTCCGCCAGTGCTGCCGAGGAGTAGAAAGGAAATTGCCGTTCCTGATTCTCGTAGCGCCATAGAATTTTCTTTGCCTGCAAATCAACACCCAGGACCTCATTACTGAAAGTGCCAAAGTAAGCAAGATGGCCCTTCAGCGCCGGCGACGCACCCGTGTAGGCGCCTGAAGAGACCTGAAAGACCTCTTTGCCATCGGCGACACGGATCGCTCGAAACACTTCGTCACATCCGGAAACATAGGTGAATCCGGCCGAGATGCTGACGGTACAGTGGACCGGCCCGTTGATTCGGAACTTCCAAATTTCGGCACCAGTTTTCGCGGCAAGGCAATAGAGAGTTTCATCGTACGAGCCGATGAGCAGCTTCTCACCATCCACCACCGGCGAAGCTTTGATCTCGCTCCCTGTCTTAAAGGTCCAGAGTCCTTTACCCGTTTGAGCGTTGACCGCGTGCACCATTCCGGACAGGTCCCCGACATAGACAATGCCGTTAGCCACACAAGGAGACGACTCCCCGATAGCCTCGTTCGTCTTGTATCTCCACCGGAGCGATCCATCCTTGAGATTCAAAGCCAGAAGCTCGCCGGCCGAAGATCCCACGTAGACCGTGCTTTCAGCAATGGCAGCCGACGATTCAATCGGCTCTCCAGCTTCAAACGTCCACTGGACCTTCAGAGTGCCAGGCACGGCCGAACTCCCGACACCGGTCAATTCTGCGTTGCCCCGAAACTGCGGCCAGGCTTCGGGAACCGAACCCTCCTCGGATTGAATCACGAGTGAGAAGCAAGCCATTAGACAGAGTCCACCTGTGATGAACCGCAGAGGCCAGGAACCGGAGGAGCGGAGGAAGAATGAGGAATCGCCGCTTTCCCGTTTGGCTGGTTCTCCGGCGCGCGCCATCAAAACGCGCATTCGTATACCTCCAGAGCAGCCTGTGCATCGAACGGTCGGGGATTGAACCGGCCGGTCCACTGCTGGGCAGCTTCATCAGCAAGCGACGGGAGATCCTGCCGGGGAACTCCAGCGGTTCCCAGGTTCCCTTGCAGACCACCCTTTCCCGCGAGCTCCGTGAGCCGCCTTGCGAGCACTTCGCCCGCATGATTACCGTCAACCGTTGCACCACCCACCTTGAGTAGTTCATGATACTGGTCATCAGCAACAGAACTATTCCAGCGAACCACCGTGGGCAACAGCAACGCGATTGCGCGACCGTGAGCCGTCCCGTAACGCGCGGTGAGCGGATTCGCGCAAGCATGGGTGGCGCCCAGCATCGAGTTCTCGATCGCCACGCCCGCGTAGTAAGCACCCAGGTGCATCGCCGCGCGCGCTTGCAGGTCGTTCGGATGAGTGATCACTCGCTCGTAATTCCCTTCTAATAGGCGAAAGGCCTCACGGGCAAACAGGTCAGACTGAGGATTCCTTTTCGTGCTGACATAGCTTTCCACAGCATGTGACAAAGCGTCGTAACCCGACAGCGCTGTTACCATGGCCGGCTGAGACAGGGTAAGGATTGGGTCGATGATCGCCACTCGAAAAGCGGCCTTCGGGTCGCCGCAAGCCATCTTGACCTGCGTCTCGGTATCCGAGATCAATGCATAACATTGCGCTTCGCTGCCCGTGCCTGCGGTGGTGGGAATTCCAATCATCGGCAGCATGGGCAAGGAAGCCTTCCCATATCCCCAGTAGTCCTGAATTCTCCCACCATTGGTGAGTCCGAAGTTAATGCCCTTGGCGCAATCGAGCGAGCTGCCACCGCCTAGCCCGACGATGGAATCAACCCCCAGTGGAGCGGCGAACGCTCTTCCAGCCTCAACCATCAGGTCATCTGGATTCTCATCGAAATCGTGAAATGGAAAGACGTCGATACCTGTTTCGCTTAACAATTGCTGAGCTTGCTCGACGTAGCCGGCATTCACGATGCCGGGGTCGGCCACGACCAAGGTACGACGAAAACCCAGTTCCTGGGCTAGGTTTCCAAGCTGTCGAAAGGAGTATTGGCCAAAAACGACGCGGGTGCGCGGCTGGAAGTCAAAGGAAAGAATCATGAAAAACGCGAATTGAACAAGGGTTCCACTGAGCCAGTACGACCAAGATGGCAACCCGAAGGCAAACAAACACGCGGAGAGGATCCGTCAATTCTCTCTCAAGCGGTTAGACGGCCTGCCGGCTCTCATAGCATGGCTTCAGGTTCCTCGGCCCCTATCCCGATCTCCACTCATCTGCGTGTCTCCGTCCAGAATGACGTCTCTGTGCATGGGTGTCTCGGTGGTCTCATCGGCTGCCCGAAACGTTCTGTATGTTCGCCAAGGCAAACAACTGGTTCCGGTTGTTGATGAAAAGCACACCATTCGCGGGTACGGGTGTCGAATAAACAGAACTGCCCATGTTCATTTCCGCTACGATCTTCTTTTCTCTACCGGCCTGAAACACCACCACGTCGCCATCTTCGTCTCCAAGGTAGATCTTCCCATCCGCGAGCAGCGGCGAACCCCACATGGCAGCCAGCATGTCGTGTACCCAAAGAGCTTGTCCGGTCTTGGCATCAAGGCAATGGAAGAATCCGCTGAAATCGGCTAGGTAAACAAGGCCATCCTGGACCGCGGCAGTCGAAATGGACCGGCGGATCTTGTCGTAGTGCCAAATACGCCCCGATTGTGTGATGTCTCCTCGCTTCGTGGCATCGATTGCATAGGCATGGCCGACACCTTCTCCGTGCTCCGGGTCCTGCCCGTTTGCGATGTAGACGACATTCTCGACAATCACCGGGGTGCTAATGATCTCGTTGCGCGTCTTCGGCCACACCGAATCCTTTGGATTGAGGTCGAACTCCCAGAGCTTCTTGCCCGTTGCGGCTTCGTAACTTCTTAGCCACCCATCACCCTGGCCGTGCAATACCATATCGACGCCACCGACTGTCCCCACGGCAGGTGTGGACCACTGTCCGTGCAGGATTTTGTCGCCGGGTGAGGCGTCTTCCCACACGACCTTCGCCGTATTCTTGTTCACCGCGATTATGGCGGGGGCTCGCGGTGATGGAATGTTCACGTGGCTCTCGTCCTGGCCGTTTGAGGTGCTCACATAAATCAGATCGCCCCACGCTACCGGCGATGAATTCGCGAGGTTATGCGGGAATGACCCGACTTCCTCCATCATGTCGAGCTTCCACAGGATATCCACGTCGGTCTGGCTGGTGAATTTCTCTTCCTTGAACGGGCCGTCGTTTTCGCCATCCCGGAAACCCTGCAGATCGGCACAGACCAATTCAGCCCGATTGCTCACGTAGTAGACCCGTTCGCCCTCAACCAGGGGCGAGCTGGCCACTCCCTGAAAGGGCCAGTCGTTCACCCTGCCGGATGACAGCTTTTCGTGCGTTGCCTGCCAAAGAAACTCGCCATCGGATTCGCGGAAAGCCATGACGACGCCACGATCGCCTGGCTGCTTTGGATCACGGACCAGTTCGTTGTTCGTTCCGACGAGCACCACTCCTTTGGAGACGACCGGGTTGCCGTAGCTCTGCGAGCCGAGTTTGGCGACCCACTTCAGGTTCTTGCTACTAGCGATGTCCCACGTCGTGGGCAGTCCCTTCATCGAAGAAACCATGTTGCGAGTGGGTGTACCACCCCACATAGGCCAGTCTCCACTCCCTGAGGGGTCGGCCATGGCCACTACCACCGCGGCCAATAAGCTACTCACTCCACTCAACACCCAGATTGATTGCGTTTTAGAGGTCATTGGTTTGCCGTCACTTTCAGATTGTCAAAATAAATTTCAGAACTCGGGTCGGCATAGAGGCCAGGAGCGCCTTCGCGGTGACCAATCGCATCGACCTTTTCCACGGTCCAAGCCTGCGGCTCAGTCTCGCCACGAGGCCACACCTTACCTTGCACCTTGGTGGTCGCCCCTGGCTGGTTCTCAACACGCAGCTTCATGCGATACCAGGTGTCGGGTTTCCACGTAAAGGGCACCGACACGGTTCGTTCTGCGGCAGCCTGCCAGGGCTGCAGCTCGAGCTTCTGGCTGTTACCAAACAGCATGAGGCAGTAACGTTGCACGATCACACCGACATCGCAAAGCTGCCGCCGCCGTTCGGTCGAGCGCACATCGGCTTCCAGCATGTAGTTTGACAAGGTGCCCGGACCTATAAACAACCGCGTGCGGCGCTGAGGCGTTGCGTCAGGCACGCGCACCAGCACCTTGTTGCCCTCGAGTTCCCGCACGAAAAATTTGTTGGCGGCATTGATCCAGTATTTTGGCGGCGCTTCACCGGTCGACTGGTCGAAATCGGCACTCCAGGGAAGCGGGGGCAGCACACGCAACCGACCTGTCCCTGTGAGTCCGTTCACCGTGGCCTTAACATAACCCGCGTCAGCCGTTGCGGCCGCCGCATACGTTCCGTCGGCAGAGATCGCGCCTCCCAACTGGTCGAGGGCCCATGTCGCCGCGCTTTCCCTGACAAGGCGTCCGTGAGTATCGAACAACCGCGCTTTGAACTGGACTTTCTCGCCGGGCTTCAACAAGACCTCGTAGGGCTGGACTTGAACATAAGCGGGCTCGCCGACTGCTGTGTTCTGAGCCGGCCCAGGTTTGCGAAGTTTCGCCGGAAGGGCCTTGGGCGCCGCCTTCCCGAGGGCGTAAGTGGCTTCGAAAGAAGTCACAAACACCCGTCCACCCGAAACCGCAGGCGATCCCGTTATCGGCTCCGGATTGGTTTCCGAGCCGAGCCAGTCCTCGTCCAGTATCTCGACACCTGACGCACTGGGCCTCAGGATGTAGAACCTTCCGTTTTCTGTCCCCACATACAGCTTACCATCCGCGAAGACCGGTGAGCCCTTCTGGATTGTCCCGAGCACCTTATCCCACAATTTCTTGCCGCTGGACGCGTCGAACGCCGCCAGCACGGCGCCGTTGTCTACCTGGTATAGCCTGTCGCCATCCAGCACGGGCGAGGAAAACCCGCCCTGGAAGCCGTGTATGAACCATTTGACGTTAGTCTTGCCAAGCTCGCCCTTGGCTGTCGCATCGACCGCAGCGGTCATGCCCATCTCGCTGGTGTCCAGGTTCTCTTCGCTGTGCGTGACGATGGCAGTGGCATCCTTCATAACGGCTCCGGTCAGGACTGCGCGCTTGCTGATCTCGTAGCGCCAGACTGACTCGCCCGTGGCCGCCTTCATGCAGTAGAACGCTCCGTCGGATCCGCCGACGATGAGCATTCGCGTGCCGTCGATTGTCGCGACGACACCGGGAGACAGGTTCGTATCATAGTGCCTCTTCTGTGGTGACGACACCCACACAGTTTGCCCGGTCGCCTTATCGAACGCAAACCAGCGATTACCTCCACGGCCAAGGTCTCCCCAGCCGACATTTAAGCCGTTAAGGATAACCAGGTCGCCTTCGATGATAGGCGACACCGTGCGCCCTCCGTGCGTCGTGACGAAGCCATATTCCTCGGTCAGGGAGCGGTGCCAGAGCTGCTTTCCAGCCGGCGTGATGGCGCTGAGCAAAGCGCCGACACCGAGTACGTAGATATTGCCAGTCTCGGGGTCGACCGACGGTGATGCCCAGCCTGTCCGATGAGGCGGTACATCGCTGAGGAAGACGTTGAAGCGCTGCTCCCAGATGAGCTTGCCCGTGTTCGCGTCCAGCGCGAGCAGGCGCTCCTGCGCCGCGTCCCCCATACCAGCCGTATCGTTCAGGTAAACGCGATCGCCGAAGACTACTGGCCCCGAACGACCGCCGTATGGTGCTTTCCAAGCAAGGTTCTCTCCCGCAGGTGACCATTTCTCAGGCAGCTTGGTTTCCGCGGAAATCCCGTCCCGTGCGGGTCCGCGCCATTCAGGCCAGTCTCCAGCCAAGCCACCAAATACCGCGACAAGAAGTCCAACCACGAAGAGAGCAAGAGATTTGCAACAAAGACTGTCAATCACTTTGAACATGACGCCTCACAATGGCTGCGGAATCGACATCTGACTAGAATTCTCTCCGTGGCACTCCTCGAATGCGCTGAACAGCTCAGGCACTCCATTCATTTTGAAGTTATCCATACGAATCCACCACGTCAAGAGACGTTTTTCAAGCCCTGGAGGTTTCGCACGAACCAGCTCCCCCGAACATAAGCCAAAGACGTCCCTTTTGCTGGCGGACGCAGTCATGAATCGATCAGATGCTGTTCCTGCGCTAGCCGACGTCACAAGAACACCACTCCTAGTCCTCCATTTCCTAGACTTAGAAGCTCAGCGACGCCAGCGTTGTCTTATCCTTCACAAGAATCCGATTTCCTAGCAGCAGCGGATGAGCCCAGGTGGGGCTACTGGCCACCTGATATTCCTTCAGCGGCGCATAACTTCGTGCATCGGCCTTCAACACAATCAACTTCGCCTCGTCAGTCAGGAGGAAGAAGAAACCTCCTGCATTCAAGATCGCTGCATTTTCTCCGCTTCGGCCAGGTCCCTCCCAAACGGTTTTCCCAGAGTCCGCATCCAGGCAGAAAAACTGACCTCTCTTTCGATAGGAGAAGCCAATGAGGCGGTTTCCTTGGAGTACGGGCGTGTTCATATCGGACTCCACAGCTGGGTTTCGCCAAACTTCTTGTGGCACCAGATTCTCACCCTGCTTCGCCAGACGGAATGCACCAATTCCCTTCTGGTCTAGCGAGAAAATGACTAGGTCTTTGTAAACCAGCGGCGTGACGGAATTCGTATCGTAGGAGCGCTTGGCAGCAACCTTCCACAGTAACTTCCCAGTCGCCGGAGAAACTCCAATCACGTCGTTTTGGGTGTAGGTGACCAATTGTGGGACACCGGCCAAAGTCGCCACGACCGGGGACGAATACGCCGGCCCATCACCTTGGTAGATCCACCTGGTGCTGCCTGTTTCCACGTCGAAGGCCGCAAGCCCTCCCTTGTTGTGTCCTCCCACGTGGGCAATGCAGGCGTCATTTACGATGATCGGAGACATTGCCGTGCCATAAAGGGGAGAAGTACTAGGGTACTCCTTGGAGAATTCGCGGCGCCATTTCACCTTTCCAGTCTTCGTGTCAAAGCAGGACAGCACTCCATTGATTCCAAAGGTAAACAGTTTTCCGCCGGACAGGACCGGGGTGGATTTCGGTCCCTTTCCATGACCTGTCGCGGCTGAATTCATTGTGTAAGCGGCTGGGTAGCTGGCTTTCCAGATTTCCTTGCCGCTGGCGGAATCGAGGCAAAGGACAACCTCATCCTCTTCTTGCCGTGTCAGCAGATAAACTCGATCTTCAGCGGCAACGGGAGAAGAATGCCCCTCGCCGACTGTGATTCGCCAGTTTTCCTTCAAGCTGGCGGGCCAATTTGAAGGAGCTGAGAAATCCCGAGTAATTCCGTCGCGGTTTGGGCCGCGCCACTGTGGCCAATCGGCCGCAGACAGCCTCGTGACGAGAACCACGCTCAACGGAATCAGGACAAGACGATTCAAGTCAGCAATAGACATCAGTTTATTTTCCTCTAAAAATAGCCCTCTTGGGAAGGGTGGCTCCCCTGCCGCAAAGGCTGCGGCGTCCTCGTTACCTTATCGAGGGAAAAATCGGCTTCGCCGTCTTCGTACTCGTAATCGAAAAGGCGAAGATGACAACTGGGTACAGGTACGATACTTCATTCATTCGCTCAGTCCCGGGCGGCGGTTCTCCCTGCAAGCCAATAGGCCTATGACTACCGGCCACTCATGCGCTCTCATTTTGACATAGACTTGAAGAGATTTTGTCACTGATCACTCGTTTTCGATTTTTAGCAGGCTGTGGCACGTCTTCCAAGGATCGGGTCGAACGACAAATGACAGCTGCGTTCCCGCTGTTCTCCGTGGCTCATTATCACCACGAGTGTATACTGATCCTTGGTTTGCCAGATCAACGCGCGAAAGACACACACTCCATGCAAAAGGCTCATTGGCTCTACTCCTGGCAGGCGATAATCCTCGCAGCATTGCTATTCCCACCACTCGGGCTTGTGCTCCTTTGGATGCGGCCCTCGACAAGGCTTTCGCGAAAAATCCTGAATTCCGTCTACATTTCAGCTCTCGGAGTCTTCTATCTCTATCGGTTCTTCGGGCTGCGTGCGGAAATCGACGGCAGCGGAATCTTTCCGATGTTCTCTTTTCAGAGGAAGGATGAGGCTCACTACGCAGATCTCGAACGCCACCGCGCGAGACAGGGGCAGTTACCCCCAGTTGCAGGCTCGATCGAGGATGTGCCCTTCACGCGCAAGACGGATACACCTGAAGCCAAAGCCCAAGTGCCTGAAGAATCGGCTCCCCGGAAGCCACCGACACCCGTGGAGACGCCTCGGGTTACCTCAAAGCTCGGCGGCGTTTACTGGACAGATTTCCGTGGTCCGCGTCGAGACGGCCACTATGATGAGATGGAAGTCCTAGCCAATTGGCCTGCCGACGGCCCTCCCCTGCTGTGGCGACAGCCTATTGGTGGTGGATATGCCTCGTTTGTTGTTGCCAATGGGCGCGCTTTCACGATTGAACAGCGGCGGCAACAGGAGGTCGTGGCTGCGTACGATCTGGAGACGGGCCGCGAACTCTGGACTGAGAGCTGGAACGCAGAATTTCGCGAGTCGATGGGTGGAGATGGCCCGCGCGCCACGCCGACCTGGAATGAGGGACGGGTCTATAGTCTGGGTGCTCTGGGAGAATTTCGCTGCCTTGACGCTCGAACCGGCAAGGTAATTTGGTCGCGCAATATTCTCAGAGACAATGACGCAGAAAACCTGCAGTGGGGCATGTCTGCAGCTCCGTTAGTTGTTGATGACAAAGTCATCGTGCTTCCCGGTGGGCGCTCAGGAAAATCCATCGTGGCTTACGACAAAGTCACTGGCGAACCGATCTGGAAAGCACTGGATGACAAACAAGCTTATACGTCTCCCATGGTCGTTACACTCGCCGGACAGCGGCAACTCCTCGTGGTAAGTGCTAAGCGTGTGATGGGTCTTACCGTTGAAGACGGCAAACTGCTGTGGGATTTTCCGTGGGAAACCAGTTACGACATCAATAGCGCCCAGCCGCTGATCGTGAGCGAGAACCGATTCTTGATTTCTGCTGGCTACGGACACGGCGCGGCCCTGGTTGAAGTGACCACATCCGGCGGCGGCTTCTCGGCACGCGCCATCTGGCAGAATGTCTCGCTGAAGAACAAGTTCAACAGCTCAGTGCTCTACCAGGGACACGCTTACGGATTGGACGAAGCTATTCTTACTTGCATCGACGTGGCCACTGGAGAACGAAAATGGAAGGGAGGCCGCTATGGCTATGGCCAACTGCTCCTCGCCAGCGGACATATTATTGTGTTAACCGAGTCGGGAGATCTGGCGCTGGTGAAGGCCAGTCCCGACCAGCATATTGAACTGGCGCGCTTTTCCGCTATTGAGGGGAAAACCTGGAACCACCCAGCCATAGCCAGCGGACGGCTACTGGTGAGGAACACAACCCAGATGGCCTGCTTTAAGATTTCACCGTGAAGGCAGATCTGAGTTGTTAGGTTCAGGTCTCAGGTTCCAGGTTTCAGTGGACAGGTGCCACCTGTTAGGTGCTGAGTGGTCGTTGCCGCTTCCACAACGCCGGCTGATGAAGGAAGGTGGGGATTTCTGGCGACACCCTGGAATGAGTATGCAGCCTTCCATCCAACACCTGTTCCCTGTTGTCTGTTCCCGTCCCCTATGCTCTGTCCCCTGTTCCCTCTCCCCTAACCTCCTAAAACACCAGCTTCAGGCCGAACTGAATGTGACGGGGACTTTGGGCCGAGAGGATTCTGCCAAAGGTGGGCGAACCGAGGAAGATGTCGGGCAAATCGAAATTGGGCCGGTTGAAAAGATTGAAGAACTCGGTTCGAAACTGCAGAGTTAGCCCCTCGCGCA
>Ga0075421_100006807_pt1 | contig 13960 bp, 8 predicted proteins | sample SoiMetdeltSBSDD5_FD_75292 | JGI IMG/M metagenome (GOLD analysis project Ga0075421, IMG submission 75292) | Bulk soil microbial communities from a Populus tree surrounding site in Tennessee, USA - Soil MetaG P. deltoides SBSDD5 | ecosystem: Environmental > Terrestrial > Soil > Tree plantation...
GGTCCGAGTCAGGACTGCGTTGTCTTGGGCGCCCAGCATGGCACCATACTGCCACATTGACCGTTCGGGCCGGGGCCCCTAGCATCCGGCGCGGGAGGATGGGTATGGACTCGACTCGAAACGTGGCGCTCAGCCGTCGTGACCTGATCAAGCTCGGCGCGGCGGCGGCCGCGATGGGCACGCTGGACGTCGGCGTGGCCGACGCGCAGACCCCGAAGCGCGGCGGCGTCTTCAAGGTGCGCCACCACGTGCAGCCGGTGCACTTCGATCCGCATCAGACCATCGCGTTCCCCACGATGATGGCGCTGTCGTACTGCATGAGCCGGCTCGTGAAGGTGAAAGCCGGTCCGTCCGTAGTCCCCGGCACGCAACCCATCGAAGGCGACCTGGCGGAGTCGTGGCAGCGCACCGACGACCGGACGTACGTCTTCAAGCTGCGCAAAGGCGTGCGGTGGCACAACAAGCCGCCTGTGAACGGCCGCGAGCTCACCGCGGAGGACGTGAAGTACGCGTACGAGCGGTTCCTCAGCATCAAGGGCAATCCCAACCGGTACCTGCTGGAGGCCGTCGAGAAGATCGAGGCGCCCGACAAGCAGACGGTGGTGTTCAAGCTGAGCCAGCCGAACGCCTGGTTCCTCGATCAGCTCGCGTCCACCGCGACGTGGATCGTGGCCAAGGAATCGGTCGAGAAGCACGGCGACCTCAAGAAGCCGGAGTCCGTGATCGGCACCGGGCCGTGGATGCTCGAGCGCTACGACCCCGGCACGCGCCTCGTCTATGCCCGCCATCCCAACTACTTCATGCCGGGCCAGCCGTACGCGGACGGCGTCGACGTCACCATCGAGCAGGATCCCGCGTCCGCCTTCGCGAACTTCATCGTCAACGGCGGTTACGATCTCGCTCCCGAGTACGGCTTCGTCGTGCGCCGCATCGACCTCGACCTCGCCAAGCAGAAGGTGCCGGGGCTGCAGACGCGCGACTACACCGTGATGTTCGGCGGCTATACCTCGATGAAGCTCGACCAGGATCCATTCAAGGACGTGCGCGTCCGGCGCGCGGTCGCCATGTCGCAGAACTGGAAAGAGGTGCTGGACACGAACGCCTGGTCGCAGGGGCACGGCTCGCCGAACCCGGCGATCCCCGCCGCGCTCAAGGACTGGTCGATTCCGATCGGTCAGCTTCCGCCCGACGGGCGCGCGCTCTACGAGTTCGATCCGGCGACGGCGAAGAAGCTGCTCGCCGAGGCCGGCCATCCGCGTGGCGTGAAGATCCCGATCGAGACGACGCCGGGGTACGGGCCGGACTGGATGGACGCCGTGCAGGTCGGGTTGAAGAACTGGAAGGACGGCGGCATCGAGGGCGACCTGAAGCTGAAGGAGTTCGGCGCGTTCATCTCCAGCACGATCTTCGGGAAGTTCGACAAGATGATGTATACGCTGCGCGGTGGCCAGTCAGACATCGACAGCTATCTCCGCATCTACGTGCCCGGCGAGCCGCTCAACTCGGCCGGGGTCAACGACCCGAAGCTGACCGAGATGATCGCGCTCTCCAAGCGCACGCACGACACGGCGAAGCGCAAGGAAATGATCTTCGACATCCAGCGCTACATCTCGCAGCAGGTGTACTACGCGTTCAACGCGTCGGTGGGCTGCGTGAGCGGCTGGAAGCCGTACGTGAAGGGCTACGGCCCGAACATCGGTCACGACGTGGGCGGCCGGCTCGCGGTGGCCTGGCTCGAGCGGTAGCGCCGAGGGTGGCGACGGGCGGGGCCGGGGGCTGACCCCGCCCGCCCGTTAGTACAACCCCCGCGGCGACGCAAAGTCCCGGACGCTCCACGCCTTTCCGGGGTGTTCGTCGCCCGTCCGCGTCTTCCCGACCGGCGTCAGCCGCTCCTCAGTGCCAGGCGACGCGTATACGTCGTCCATGTGGGCCGTCCGGGCGGAGCACCCGGCCAGCGTCGATCCCATCACGAGCGCGATCAGCACCCATCTCATCGTCGGCGCCTCCTCCGGCTCCCTGGGTGCATCGTCGCTGCCAACGAAGCCGGCGCCGTCGTTGTGAAAGGGTTTCAAACACGGATTTTGAGTCCGTGGCGCGGTGACGTAGAGTCGCCGCATGACCGCGCGACGAGCCCTCGTGTCCGCGGCGATGACGCTTCTGTTGTTCTCGGTCGTGAGCGCGGGGGCCCAGACGCCGCCCTCGGGCCCTCCGCAGCTCGTGCTGCAAACCGGCCACGCGTACCCCGTCCACGCCATCGCCTGGAGCCCGGAAGGGCGCTGGCTGGTCACGGGAAGCGCCGATCACACCGCGAAGATCTGGGAGGCCGCGACCGGCCGCGAGGTGCGGACGCTGCCCCAGCACACCGGGATCGTCCGCGCCGTCGCGTGGAGTCCCGATGGCCGCCTGATCGCGACCGGGAGCGAGGACACCACGGTCGTCGTCTGGGACGCGGCGGCGGGCGTCGTGCTGCACACGCTGCGCGGCCACGACAGGATCGTGCGCGCGACGACGTTCACGCCCGACGGGCAGCGGCTGCTCACCGGCGCAGAGGACGGGACGATCCGCGTCTGGGATCTCGCGACGGGCAAGGAGGTCGCGACGCTCCGCGGCCATCGCGACGCCGTGAGCGTGCTCGCGGTGAGTCCTGACGGTAAGGCGCTGGCGAGCGGCGGTGTCGACAGCGCGGCCGTGCTGTGGGATCTGACCGCCGCGCGCGAGCGGCGCCGGCTCGCGCACGACCGTGACGTGGATGCGGTGGCGTGGAGTGCCGATGGCCTCCGCCTCGCCACCGGCAGCGGAACGACGGCCACCATCTGGGACGTCGCGAACGGGCGGGTGCTGCGCCGTGTGAGCAAGCCCGTCCACGTCGTGACGAGCGTGTCGTGGAGCCCGGACGGCCGCGCGCTCGCCACGCGTTCGGGTGGCGCCGTGACGGTGTGGGACGTGAGCACGGGCAAGGAGTCGCGACGGTTCGCGGACGACGACCCGTACTTCTTCGTCTTCAGTCCGGACTGGCGCCGCGTGGTCACGGGCGGACCCGCGGTGAGCGTGTGGGACGTGGCGAGCGGCGCTCGGCTGCACACGCTCGCCGGCTATGCGGAACGCGCGGGGCCGGTGGCCTTTGCGCCCGACGGCCGATGGCTGGTGACGCGCAGCGATAACGCCGCGCGGATCTGGGAGTTCGCGCAGGCGCGCGCGCCGCGCGCGGTAGGGAGCGATCCCGAGGGCCTCGCGCGCCTCGCCATCTCCGCCGACGGACGCTGGCTCGTGACCATCGACATGAAGACCCGCGCCAAGCTCTGGGACGTCGGCACCGGACGACTGCTCCGACCGTTCCTCGACGCGGGCCACGACGCGCGCAACGTCGCGATCACGGCCGACCTGAGGCGCATCGCGGCGGCGACGTATCACAAGAGCGTCCAGGTCTGGGAGGCACCGTCGGGCCGCGAGCTGCACGCCTTCGAGGAGAACGCGCTGAGCCTCGCGTTCGCGCCGGACGGACGGACGCTCGCCACCGGCCACATGGAAGACGGCACGGTGCGGCTGTGGGATCTCGAGTGGGGCGTGGAGATGCGCGCGCTGCACGGCCACGCGGGCGCGGTGCGCGCCGTCGCGTTTGCCACCGACGGCCGATGGCTCGCGTCCGCCGGCGACGACAGCGTGGTGCGCGTGTGGGATCCGGGAACGGGCCGTGAGCTCCACGGCCTAGCGGGTCACGCCGCCGCCGTCACCGCGCTCGTGTCGGGCCCGGGCGGCCGGTGGCTGGCCTCGGGCAGCGCGGACGGCGTGCTGCGCCTCTGGGATCCCGACGCCGGGCGCGAGCTGCGACTCCTGCGGGGCCACACCAGCATGGTGACGCACCTCGCGGCGAGCCCCGACGGGCGGTGGCTCGCGTCCGTCGCCGGCGACGGCAGCACACGAATCTGGGAGGTCGCAGCCGGTCGCGAGGTGGCGCTGCTGTCCACCATGCGCGAGACCGACGACTGGCTCGTCGTCACACCCGGCGGTCTCTTCGATGGCTCCGTGCAGGGCATGCAGAAGCTCCTCGCGTGGCGGATCAAGCAGCAGATGTTTCCGGCCGACCGTTTCTTCAACGACTTCTACGCGCCGGGACTTCTCGAACGCGTCCTCTCGGGTCAGTCGCCCGCGCCGCCAACGAGCATCGAGCGCGTCGATCTGCCGCCCGAGGTGCGCATCCTCACGCCTGCCACGCGCATGGCCACCGTGAAGGTTTCGCGCCTGAGCGTCACCGTGGCGGCCCGGGATCAGGGAGGCGGGGTCGGCGAGGTGCGCTTGTATCAGAACGGGCATCTGGCCGGCGGCCTCCGGGCGAGCGGCGGCAAGCCCGTCACCTTCGACGTGGACCTCGTGGCCGGCGAGAACGTGCTCCGCGCCGAGGCCGACAGCACCGACAACGTCACGAGCGTCGCGGACGAGATGCGCGTGGTTCTCGAGGGCACCGCGGCTCGGCCCGTGCTCCACGTGCTCGCGGTGGGCGTGAACCAGTACGCGGACTCGGCGTTCAACCTCGGCTTCGCGCGACCGGATGCCGACGCGCTCACGCGGTTCTTCGAGACCGAGGGCGCGCGACTCTTTTCCGCGGTGAAGACCGCGAGGCTCCTGGATCAGGACGCGACGCGCGATCGCATTCGCCAGGAGCTCGCCCGTCTCGCGCGCGAGGTGCGGCCGGAAGACGTGGTCGTGCTCTATTTTGCGGGGCACGGCGTCGGGCTCGACCAGCAGTTCTACTTCCTGCCGCACGACATGCGGCGCGAGGGCGACGAGGAGACGTCGATCCGGAAGTACGGGATGGCGGCGCCGGAGCTGGGCGCGGCGCTGCGGGCCATCCGCGCGCTCAAGCAGATCATGATCCTCGACACGTGCAACTCCGAGGCGGCGCTGCCGATCGTGGCGAAGGCGGTGAGCTTCCGCGGGCTGGGGCCCGGTGAGCAGAAGGCCATGGCAGCGCTCGCGCGCACGCAGGGCGTGCACCTGCTCGCCGCATCCACGCGCCAGCAGTTCGCGGCCGAGATCAAGGCGCTCGGACACGGCGTCCTGACCTATTCATTGCTGAGCGGACTCGGAGCGAAGGGCGCGCCCGAGGCGGCCGCGCAAGGCGACGGGACGGTGACCGTGCTCTCGCTCCTGCAGTACGTCAATCAGCAGGTGCCCGAGCTGACCGAGCGGCATCACCGCGGCCACCGGCAATACCCGGTCAGCATCAGCGTGGGGCAGGACTTCCCGCTCGGCCTCCGCTGAGAATCGTCGCCTCCGGAAACCGGTGCCGTAACAGATCCCGCAGGATCGTCCCGAGCACGAGGCGAAGGCGCTCGGCGAGTGCGGACGCCCCGCCGCGTCCGTCGCGTGCGGCGTCCTGCCAGATCGCGTGCAGAGCGTCGCGTCGCTGCGCAAGCGCCGCTTCCACCTCCGCCGCCCAGTGGGCCGGCGAGTCGACGTCGATGTAGTCGCCGCGCCCCCGACCGAAGTGCGCGACGACCAGATAGCGCAGGAGGGCCTCGCGCGCGAGACGATCGAGTGCCGCGGTCTGGAACTGGATGCTCGCTTCGCCGCCGGTCGCGAGCTTGTACGCGCCACCGAACGCATAGCCGCTGAGCGCGCCGAGCATCGCGCCGACGATGGCGCCGCCGCCGAGAGAGAGGCCTCCTGCCAGAGCGTCGGCCCCCAATCCCGTGAGCAGACCGGTCACCGCGCCGCCCACGATCGCGCCCGTCGTGGGATTGATCGCCTCGTTGCCATCGAGCGCCGCGTCCTCCAGGCGTCGCTCGACCTGCATCGTGCTCGCGCCAGAGAGCTGGTGGAGGTCGATGAGGCGATCCATCAGCCGGCGGGTCGCGGCCTGCACGCGGTCGAAGAGTGCCCCCATCGCGCGCTCGCGATCCACGCGCGACAGCGCCCGCAAGTCCGAGAAGCGCTCGCGAAGCCAGGACGTGCCCGGGGCGCCGCCCGCGCCGATCGGCTCGCGATCGACCGCGATGGCGGCCAGGTACTCCGCCAGCGCCGCCACCGCCTGGTCGAACACGCGTAGGTTGCGCTCGTTCCAGGCGCGCAGGAGCCGCTCCATGGCCGCACGGCGCTCGCCGTCGAGCAGCGCGAGCACGCGCTCGAACACGATACCTTCCTCCACCCACGCGCGACTGAAGGCGTCGAGCGACAGCACGTCGCGCACGACGGGGAACGCCGTCATGTACTGCCGCCACCGCTCCCGCGTGGGCGCGGCGTCGGTCGCGCCCAGCTGGTTCAGGATCACGAGGACGGGACGGTTCATCCACGACAGCAGCTCCAGCTCGTGGGCGAGATACCCCGCGGTCTCCGGGTCTTCCGTCGCATTCACGAGGTACAGGATGACGTCCGCCTCGTTCCTGACGTTGCGCACCGCTTCCTGACTGCACCACAGCGGGCGGTTCACCACGCGGTCCCACACCTGGTGCAACAACCAGCCGATCGGATCTTCAGCGCGGCGTAGCCGCGCCATCAGCCGCACCGTGTCGCCGAACCCCGGGGTGTCCCAGAGCAAGAGGCGCGCGTCGGCTGTCTCGATGAGCGGGTACGCTTCGGCGATCGTCGTCACGTGCGGCTGGTCGCGCACCTCGCCGATCTCCCGGCGCAGCAGCGTGCGCGCCAGCGTGGTCTTCCCGACGTTCGTGTGCGAGATGAGGCTCAGGGTCACGGTGGTCATCGGCCTAGGTGAGCTCGGTCGCCGTGAGGTCGAGATCGCGCAGCAGGCGATCCCACGTCGCCCGGCGTTCGCGGACACGCGCCTCGGATCCGATCCGTTGCCTGAACGTGGCCGTCTCGAGCACGACCGCCACGTGCCAGCCCGCGCGGTCGGCGCGATCGCGCAGCGCCTCGAGGAACCGGCCGTGCACTTCGCTTTCCGGAGTCTGCGCCAGCGGGAACGTCACCACGAGCAGGCCGTGCTCCTCCGTGAACACCAGCCCGTCGGGATCGGCCCCGTATTCGAGCCGCGCCCCATCTCGGACCACCGCACGCGCGCCGGCCTGCTCCTGAAGCTGCGTGTGGAGCCGCTGGCGCATGCCGACGTCCGGCGCGCAGCTGTAATAAACGACCTCCACCACCGCCGCCGCGCCCCGCCCACTGTGGAGGGCCCGACGCGCGTAGGCCGGATCGATCTCGACGGGCAGCCATCGCGACAGGCGCGCGGCGCTGAGCGCGTCGATGAGTGCGAGCACCGCGCGCGGGATGAGCACGAAGAGCGCGAGCGTCGTCGCCCACAGGTGGATCCACGGCGCGGCGTCACCGTCTCCGGCCGGCCCGCGAAGAGGACCGACGTCCGGCACTGGTCGTCCGAGGACGCGTGCGGCGGGTCCGAGCACGACGTCGAGGTACCGTTGCACGGCCGGCGCGTCCAGCCACGTGCTCTCCCACGTCGCGCGGTACTCGAAGGCCAGGCCCGAGACGTACAAGCCGATCACGGCGCCGAACGCCATGAAGAACGCGCCCAGGTGGAACACGATGCCTGCCCGGGCCGCGATGAGCGGCGCCGCGGTCGCGACCCAGAGCCCCTGAAATTGCGTGACGGCGTGCGTGACGGCCATCGAGCGCGTGCTTCCGCCCAGACGGCGCGCGATCACGGCGAGCCGGGCGCTTTCGAGCCACCGCCCGATGAATGCGAGCCGGCCAGGCGCGGGCGTGCGCGCCGTCACGCGCGCGACCACACGTGCGACGAGAGCCGCGTAAACGATGAGGTTCCAGGCAAGGATCCCGGCGAGCGGGAAGGCGAGGACGCTGATACGGCGCTCCGGGCCGAGAAGGTTCGTCGCGATGCCCAGCACGGTTGCGCCTGCGATCGTGGCCAGCGCCAGCGTCCGGAGTCGGCCCCGCGGCTCCAGCACGCGCGCGAGCGCCGGCGCCTCCCGCAACAGATCCTCGCGAAGCAGCGTGGCGCGCTCGCGGAGCCGGCCGTGATCGTCCGTCGGGCGCGCACCGTCGTCGAACACGCGCCGCGTGGCCGCCGCGCGTGTCCGCGGTGGCAGGAGGACCCCCTCCTGGTCCGTGTCCTCGACGGCCCGAACGACGAGAAGTGTCCGGGCATCGCGCTCGCTCAACCGCATGGTCGACGCTCGCTCCTCCCGTTCACTATATCGGCGCGGGCGCTCAGCGTCAGCGTGGGGCAGGAATACCGCCCGTCCGGCGACGACGCGCGTGCACCGAAACGCGCTATGGTGCTGCTCCGGGGGAGACGGCGCATGACCACCAGGTTCGCTTCGGCGTGCGCGGCGCTCTGCCTCACGCTCGTTCTGAGCATGGAGGTGTCGGCGCCGCCCGCGAGCCTGGCCCAGATGTCCGAGGCGCCGGCTCGAGCCCCGGATCCGACGCCCAGCGTCGCCGAACCCTCCCGCCCGCGGCGTAACCAGGAAGCCGTCGCCAAGGCCAGAGAGGCGCTGGCGCAGCGCGAGCGAGCGCAGGGCCCCGAGCATCCGGTGGTCGCCGACAGCCTCATGACGCTCGCCACACTGCTTCGAGACAGCGGCGAGTACGCCGAGGCACGAGCGCTGTACGAGCGGGGGCTGGCGATTCGCGAAAAGGCGCTCGGTCCGGAGCATCGCGCCGTTGGCGCCGCCCTCAATCTGCTCGGGTACCTGCTCTTCCGCATGGGCGACTACGCCGCCGCGCGTCCCGTGCTCGAGCGGTCGATCGCGATCCGCGAGAAGGCGCTCGGTCCCTCCCACGCGGTGGTCGCGGACAGCCTCAACGATCTCGGCCTCGTGCTCGAGAGCACGGGCGATCGTGCGTCCGCCCGCACCCAGTTCGAGCGCGCGCTCCAGATCCGGGAGCAGGCCCTCGGTCCCACCCACGCGCTGGTGGCGCAGAGCGCGCACAACCTCGGCCGAGTCTGCCGGGAAAGCGGCGACTACGCCGCGGCCCGCCCGCTGCTCGAGCGCGCCGTCCGGATCAGAGAAGCCACGCTGGGACCGGCGCATCCGTCCCTGGCGAACAGCCTCTCGCAGCTCGGGCATCTTCAGATGGCGACCGGTGACCACGCCGGTGCGCAGCCCCTCTTCGAGCGCGCCCTCAAGATCCGGGAGCAAGCGCTGGGTCCCGACCATCTGGAGGTCGCCGACAGCCTGAGTGATCTCGCGTGGGCGCTGCAGCAGACCGCGAACTATGCGGCGGCTCGGACCCACTACGAGCGCGCGCTGGCGATTCGCGAAAAGGCCCTCGGTCCGAATCATCTCGCGGTCGCCGCGACGCTCAACCCTCTCGGCGCCACCCTGTTCCTTGCCGGCGACTATGCCGCCGCCCGTCCCGTGCTCGAGCGAGGACTCGCGATCCGGGAAAAAGCGCTCGGCCCCTCGCACGCGACGGTGGCGTTCAGCCTCATCGATCTCGGACTCCTCCTCGAAACGACGGGCGATCGGGCGGCCGCGCGCCAGCTGTTCGAGCGGGCGCTTCAGATTCGAGAAGCCGCCCTCGGCCCCACACACAGCTTGGTGGCGCAGGCGGCGACGCACCTCGGGCGATTCCACCGTGACGCCGGCGACTATGCCGCCGCCCGTCCGCTCCTCGAGCGCGCCCTCCGGATCTACGAGGGAATCCGCAGCCCGACGCATCCCGACGTAGCCTGGGGCCTCAAACAGCTCGGAACCCTGCTCATGCTGACCGGCGACTATGCCGGTGCGCAGCCGCTCTTCGAGCGCGCGCTCGCGATCCGGGAGCAGGCGTTCGGTCCTGACCATCCGAACGTCGCGGGAAGTCTCAGCGACCTCGCGTGGGTCCTCTCACGAAGGGCGGACTATGCGGGAGCGCGGACCCGTTACGAGCGCGCGCTGGCGATCAACGAACGGCGGTTGGGACCGAACCATCTGGAGGTCGCGCAGTCTCTCCTCAACCTCGCCGGGGCGCACCGCATCGCCGGAGACTATGCGACAGCGCGGCCCCTCATCGAGCGCGCAGTCTCGATCCGAGAGCAGGCGCTCGGACCGGCGCATCCCATCGTGGCGGGCGCGGTCGGCCAGCTCGCGTTCCTCTACTACGTGAGCGGTGACTGGGGCGCCGCCCGTCCCCTGTACGATCGGGCGCTCGCGATCCGCGAGGCAGCCCAAGGCCCGAATCACCGTGACGTCGGCGATGTCCTGAGCGACCTTGGGCTCTTGCTGCGCGCCACCGGCGATTTCACGGGCGCGCGGAACGCGTACGAACGCGCGCTCCGCATCTACGAGCAGGCGCTTGGTCCCCAGCACATCCAGCTGGCGGTGCCGTTGACGAACCTCGCCGCGCTGCTGCGCCAGATGGGCGACTACGCGGCCGCGCGGCCGGTGGGCGAGCGGGCGCTCCGGATCCGCGAACAGGCGCTGGGGCCGACGCATCCCGACGTCGCGTACAGCCTCGTCGAGCTCGCGGCTCGCCTGCAGGCGACGAAGGATTACGCCGGCGCGCAGTCTCTCTACGAGCGCGCGCTGCGCATTCGTGAGCAAGCGTTCGGAGCCGATCATGTCGTCGTCGCCACCACCCTGAGTGCCATCGGATACCTGTACCTCACGACCGGCCGCGACGCGGAGGCCCGTCCGCTCCACGAACGCGCGTTCCGCATCCGCGAGAAGGTCTTGGGGCCCGGGCACATCGACGTGGCAGACAGCCTGCTGAACCTCGCGGCGATCGCGAGGAGGCTCCGCGACTTCGATACGGCGCGGGTGCTCTACGAGCGCGCCTTGCTGATCGTTCGACGGGTTCAAGCCCCGGAGATGCTGTGGCGCGTGACCTTTGGCCTGGCCATGACGCACGAGCGGCGCGGGCGATTGGCCGACGCGCTCGCGCTCTATCGGGAATCGGTCGCCACGCTGGAGGCAATCGCCGGTCGAATGGGCGACGACGGCCGGCGCACGCAGTATCTCCAGGGTGAATATCGCCTCGCACCGTACGACGCGCTGGCACGTCTCCTCCTCAAGCTTCACGAGAGCGACGCGACCCAGGGCTACGACCGCGACGCGTGGGCCGTGCTCGAGGCGAAGAAGGGCCGCGTCGTGTCCGAAGCGCTGGCGGCATCGAAGTCGGCGCCCCGCGATCCGGCCGCGCGTCGGGAAGCGGAGCGTGTTCAAGCCAAGGAGCAGCAGGCGCTCGCCCTGGAGCGAACGCTGCGTGAGGCGCGGGAGGCGTTCCCGACCGATCAGGAAGCGAAGCGCATCGAGAGCCTGACGACTCAGCTCGCGCAGACCAAGGCCGAGTACCTTGCGCAGGCACAGGCCTTCCTCACACGCTACCCGCAGTACAAGGCGCAGTTCGTCGATCAGCAGACGCTCGATCCCAAAGCGCTCGCCAAGTTCGCCGATCGACTGCCGGCGGGGACCCTCGTGGTCCAGTACTTCGCGGCGCCGGATCGCCTGTACCTCTTCGTGGTCGCGCCGGGCGGGCGCTTCCAGGTGAAGAGCCGGGCGGTGACGCAGGAGGCGCTCTACGCGTTGATCAGGGAATACCGGACGCATTCCGAGGCGGCGGCAACGACGCACTTGCCCTGGGTCGATGACGGCTCGCCCGCGTATCGCCAGCACGTTCTCCCGCTGCGTGAGGTCACGCGGAAGCTTTCCGCGCTCCTCCTGGCGCCGGTCGCCGCCGAGCTGAACGCGTACGAGAACCTCGTGCTGGTGCCGAACGATCTGCTGCTCTACTTGCCCATCCACGCACTGACGCTCGACGGCGCGGACGGCTCCGCCCGTTTCCTGGCGGAAACGCACCGGGTGAGCTTCGTGACGCAGCTCGAGCTCACGGATCTCTTGATGCCGACGGCGCCCAAGGTCGGCCGCGCGCTCCTGGCGCTGGCGAATCCCGATGGGAGTCTGCCGGCGGCCACCCGCGAAGTCAGGGAGCTGACGAGGATCCGGCAGGGGACGACGGCGCTCGACGGCTCGCAGGCTACGAAGGCGCGGTTCCTCGGCCTGGTCTCACGCTTCCCCGATATCCACCTAGCCACGCATGGCGTGCTCGACACCGAGCGGCCGGAGCGGTCGTATCTCCTCATGGCGGGTCCGGACGAGATGAGTCAGCGTTTGAGTGTGGTCGAGATCGCGAGCCTGAGCCTGGCGCCGAACGGCCTGGCCGTGCTCTCGGCCTGTGAGACCGCGCTCGGGGAGCAGGTGCCGGGCGCCGCCTTGATCACACTGGCGGCGGCCTTCAGCCAGGCCGGCGCCCAGTCGATCGTCGCGTCGCTGTGGAAGGTCGGCGACGCGACCACGCGCGACTTCATGGTCACGTTCTACCAGGCGCTCGAGAAAACCGGTCGGGTGGAGGCCTTGCAGCGCGCGCAGCTCGCGATCCTGCAGAATCCGGCGACGGCCCATCCGTACTACTGGGCGCCGTTCATCCTCATCGGCGCGCGCTAGAACCGCCGCGCGCCCGTTCCTGGCTCAGCCGACGATCACGTACTCGCGCGTGAGGAGGAACGGAGGCTGGCCCGGCGCCAGGAAGCTCGCGCGGTCGGCCACGAGTGCCTTGTACTCGGCGCTGCCGCCCGCGGTCTTCAGCGCATCCGCGGACTCGAACCACATCAGGGCAGCGCCGTCGTACGCGGGCGCGCGTCCCGTCCCGTACGCCGACGGCCGCGTGGCGCTGATCACGTAGCGGCGCAGGCCCGGAACCTTCGCGGCGAGTGCTGCGTGCGGCCCGCCCCAGTGCCGCCGGAAGTCTTCAGGGCTCAGATCCGAACGGCGCGTGAAGAACTCGACGGCCTTCAGCTCACCGGCACCGTTCTTCGCCAGCTCCAGCACGTGCTCGTCGGTGACGATGAAGCCCATCTTCGACCGGTCGATGAATTTTTCCTCGTCGGCGATCAGCGCGGGGTGGAACGCGCTCTTCGTCATCGCACGGAGCGCGTCGGTGTCGGTGGCCCAGACCTCGGCGATGCCGTCGTGCACCGGCTCGCCCTTGGTGTACGTCGCCGGCAGCACGTGGGACTGCACGTACCGCCGGATCCCGGGGAGCTTCGTCACCGCGTCGGGATGGCGCGTGCGCCAGTAGTGCTGGAACTCGTCGACGGGCATGCCGGCCTTGCGCTTGATGAACGTCAGGACCTTCACCATCAGCGCGTGCCCTGACGGGCGCGGCCCACCATTTCCTTGAGCCGACCGAGCGGGACCGCGCCCGGCGCGAAGTCGTCGCCCACGATGAAGGCGGGCGTCCCGTTCACGCCGAGCTTCTGGGCGAGCGCGGTGTTCTTCTTCAGTGCGTCGCTCACCGCGGGCGACGCCATGTCCTGCTTCAGGCGGTCGACGTCGAGGCCGACCTGCCCCGCGAGGCGGAAGATCACGGCGTCGCTCAGCGGGCCCGTCGAGCTCATCAGCGCGTCGTGGAACGCGTAGTACTTGTCTTGCTCGCGGGCGGCGAGGGCCGCGCGCGCCGCGGTGACCGACGCGGCGCCGAGCACCGGCAGCTCCTTGTACACGAGCCGCACCTTCGGATCGTCGCGCAGGAGCTGCTTCACCGTCGTGGCCACGGCCTTGCAGTGCGGACACGCGTAGTCGAAGAACTCGACGACGGTGACGTCGCCCGCGACGTTGCCGCCCACCGGCGAGCCGCTGTCGCGCAGCAGCTGCTCGCGGCTCCCCGCGATCGCCTGCACGGTCTGCTGCTGCTGGGCCTCGCGCTGCTTCGCCTGGGCCGCGCGGAGCGCGTCCATCACGACCTCGGGGTTCTTCACCAGGTACTCGCGCACGATCTGCTCGATCTGCTCGCGCGTGAGCGTGGCGGGATCCGCCGCCCACGCGACGCCCGCCGCCAGCACGAGCGCGGCCGCGACAACCATCCGGATCATCGACGTCATCGGAACCTCGGGATGACCTTCTCGGCGAAGAGCTCGAGCGTTTTCTTACAGCGGTCTGGCTCGAGGATGCCCTGGCCGAAGAGGCAGAAGACTTCGTGGAAGGGGACGTGCTTGAGCGCGTTCTCGATCATGCGGCTGACGTGGTCGGCGTCGCCGATCAGCAGAGGC
>Ga0075421_100006808_pt1 | contig 13958 bp, 12 predicted proteins | sample SoiMetdeltSBSDD5_FD_75292 | JGI IMG/M metagenome (GOLD analysis project Ga0075421, IMG submission 75292) | Bulk soil microbial communities from a Populus tree surrounding site in Tennessee, USA - Soil MetaG P. deltoides SBSDD5 | ecosystem: Environmental > Terrestrial > Soil > Tree plantation...
GCAGGGGTTCGTCGAGATCGAGACGCCGATGCTCATCGCGTCCACCCCCGAAGGCGCTCGCGACTTCGTCGTGCCGTCGCGGCTCCAACCAGGCTCGTTCTACGCGTTGCCGCAGAGCCCGCAGCTGTTCAAGCAGTTGCTGATGGTGGGCGGGTTCGACCGCTACTTCCAGATCGCCCGCTGCCTCCGCGACGAGGATCCCCGGGCGGACCGGCAGTTCGAGTTCATGCAATACGACATGGAGATGAGCTTCGCCGACGCCGAGGACGTGATTGCGGTCGTCACCGAGGCCGTGCAGGCGGCGGTCGAGGCGGTGCGGGGGGAGCGGGCGCCGGAGTTTCGGCGCATGACGTGGCACGAATCGATGGAGCGGTACGGCGTCGACAAGCCCGACGTGCGCTTCGGCCTCGAGCTCGTCGACCTGAGCGAGGTGTTCGCGGCGACGGAGTTCCGTGCCTTCCAGACCGAGGTCGTCAAGGGCATCCGGGTGCCGGGGGAGGGGGCGATGGGGCGCGGTCGCCTCGACGCCCTGATCGAGCGCGCGCAGCAGCTCGGTGCACGTGGCCTCGTCTGGATGCGCGTAGAGGAGCACGGCGGGCTCGACTCGCCGGTCGCGAAGTTCCTGTCGGAGGGCGAGCAGCTCGGCGTGATCGACGCGTTGGGCGCGACGGCGGGCGATCTCGTGCTGATCGTGGCCGGCGACCGTCGGATCGTCGAGGCCGTGCTCGGTCAGCTCCGCCTCGAGCTGGCGCGTCCGCCCGTATCGGAGGGCGGCCTGCAGTTCGTCTGGGTGGTGGATTTCCCCTTGTTCGAGGGGATCGCCGACGACGGCACGCCGATCCCGGCGCATCACCCGTTCACGATGCCGCACCCCGACGACGTCGAACTGCTGACGACGGCTACGGGTAAAGAGCTGCTCGCGGCGCGCTCGCTGTCGTACGACCTGGTCGTGAACGGCTGGGAGCTCGGCTCGGGCAGCGTGCGAATCCACTCGCCCGAGATCCAGCAGCAGGTGTTCTCACTCCTCGGGATCACGCCCGAGCAGGCGCGGGCGCGCTTCGGGTTCCTGCTCGACGCGTTCCGATACGGCGCGCCGCCCCACGCCGGCTTCGCCCTCGGGATCGACCGCTTCTCCGCCGTGCTCGCGGGGGAGGAGAACATCCGCGAGGTCATCGCCTTCCCGAAGACGCAGTCCGGGAGCGACCCCCTCACCGGCGCCCCCACACCCCTCGACCCCGCCCAGCTCCGCGAGCTCGGCCTCGAGGTCCGCAAGCGTTCCTAGCCGTTGTCACCAAAACACGCTTATGCGCCGCGTTTTCGTGACAACGCTCGTAGGTGTCACAGGTCCCCGGCATCCTGTGCCGATGAGCATCGAGCATGTGGTCGCGGAGTTGGCGGCGGCGCAATACGGGCTCGTCGAGCTCGGCCAGTTGGCGGCCAAGGGAGTGCGACGTCACCATGTCGAAACTCGCTTGAGGCGCGGTTCTCTCGAGCGAGTGCGGCCGGGAGTCTTTGTCATCGCGGGAACGCCTCCGTCCTTCGAGCAAGCCGTGCTGGCCGCGGTCCTGGCCGCCGGCCCTCACGCCGTTGCATCGCACACGACGGCGGCGATCGTGTGGCGCCTGCCCCTGGTCGAGCACGAGGTGCTCGAGGTCAGCACGGCGCGCCCACATTGGGCGCGTATGCGCGGCGTTCGAGCGCACCGCACGGTTGCCTTTCTGAGTTGCGAGCACACGACACAACGCAGGATTCCGGTCACGACCGTGGCACGCACGCTGGTGGATCTCTCCGGTTCCTGCTCGGTGTCGCAGCTGGGCCGGATCACGGACTGCGCCGTGCGCGAGGGCAAGCTCCGTCTGGACGACCTGCGGAAGTGCGTGGCCGGGTTGCCGCCTGCACCTGGGCGCCACCCAACTCGGATCGTCCGCGTGCTCCGACGACGACTCCCGGGCTACGACCCGGGGGAGAGCGATCTCGAGATGCGCTTCGCCCGAGCGATCGTCGCCGGCGGGCTTCCCGAGCCCGTCCAGCAGCACCGCGTCACGGTGGGGAACCGGCGCTGCCGCATTGATCTCGCGTATCCCGACCCCAAGATCGCCATCGAGATCGACGGTTTCGATCACCACGGCACGCGATGCGCGTTCGATGCGGATCGTGCTCGTGCCAACGACCTCGTCGTATCGGGCTGGCGAGTTCTCCGCTTCACGTCAACCATGACGGATGCGCAAGCAGTTGCCACGGTTGCCGCAGCGTTGTCACAGAAACGCAGCGCATGACCGCGTTTTGGTGACAACGGCCGTACGATCGTGGGAGATGAGCGGGGATCTGTTTGCGTCGGCGCGGGACGACCGGTTGCGTGAGCGCGCGCCGCTGGCGGCGCGGCTGCGGCCGCGCACGCTCGACGAGGTCGTCGGGCAGGAGCACCTGCTCGGTGCGGGGCGGCCGTTGCGGGTGCTGATCGAGGGTGACCGGCTGTCGTCCGTCATCCTCTGGGGGCCGCCCGGCACCGGGAAGACCACGATCGCCCGGCTCATCGCCGGCGTCACGGCCAAGGCGTTCGAGCCGCTGTCGGCGGTGAGCGCTGGCGTCAAGGACGTCCGTGAGGTCGCCGACCGGGCTCGCGAACGTCTCGGCGAGCGCGGGCAGGGCACCATCCTCTTCCTCGACGAGGTGCACCGCTTCAACAAGACGCAGCAGGACGCGCTGCTCCCGCACGTCGAGGAGGGACTGCTCGTCCTGATCGGCGCGACCACCGAGAACCCGTACTTCTCCTTGACCGGGCCATTGCTCTCGCGCTCCACGCTCTTCCGGTTGGAGCCTCTCGGCCCCGAGGAGATCCGTTCGCTCTTGGAGCGCGCGCTCGCCGACAAGGACCGCGGTCTCGGACGCGACGAGCTGGCGTTCGACGCCGACGCGATCGAGCATCTCATCGACCGCTCCGAGGGCGACGCCCGCCACGCCCTCACGTCACTCGAGGTCTCCGGCGCGCTCGCCGCCGAGGACGGCCGCAAGGAGGTCACGCTCGCCGACGCCGAAGCCGCGCTCGCGCTGCGCGCCATCCGGTACGGCGACGACGAGCACTACGACGTGCTCTCTGCGTTCATCAAGAGCATCCGTGGCTCCGACCCCGACGCGGGCCTCTACTGGCTGGCCCGCATGCTCGAAGCCGGTGAGGACCCGCGCCTGATCGCGCGCCGGCTGGTGATCCTCGCGTCAGAAGACATCGGCATGGCCGATCCCCAGGCACTCCTCATCGCGGACGCGGCTGCGCGCGCGGTCGAGTTCGTCGGCATGCCGGAAGCGCGTCTCAACCTCGCCCAGGCCGTCATCCACCTCGCGGTCGCGCCCAAGTCGAATTCGGTGATCGCGGGCATCGGCGCCGCGATCGAGGACGTGCAGGAGCGTCCGGCCGGTGCCGTGCCGGTGCACCTCCGGGACGCCAGTTACCCTGGCGCCCGCAAGCTCGGACACGGGGAGGGCTACGTGTACCCGCACGAAGCGCCCGCGGGATGGGTGCCACAGCAGTACCGGCCCGAGGAGATCGAGTCCCGCGTGTATTACCGCCCGGGGGCCCAGGGCCGAGAGGCCGAGCTGGGCGAGCAACTCGAGCGCCGCCGGTCGCGCCGCGACGCCGACGCGGACACGGCATCGGAGGGCGAGTGACGTGGCGAAGCGGCTCTTCTGGTTGATCCTCGGCTTCGGGCTCGGCGTCGGGGTGACCGTCCGTGCCAGCCGTACCGTGCAGCGCACGATCGAGCGCTACGTCCCGGCGGCGGCTCGCGCGCGGCTGCGCGCGCTCGACGTCGCGCTCGAGGAGCGAGCAGCGCTGATCCGGGCCCGCCGCCCCGCATAGGGCAGCCGACCGGCGAGGGCCGGGCGGTACCCTTGGACGCGTGCCGCCCAAGAACGCTGACGAGCTGAGGCGCGCGTTCCTCGACTTCTTCGTGGAGCGTGGGCACACCGCGGTTCAGTCGGCCGGCCTCATCCCGACGCACCCGGCAGCGCCCATGTTCACGAACGCGGGCATGGTGCCGTTCATCGCCTACTTCGTCGGCGAGGAGAAGGCTCCGTACCCGAGAGCGACGTCGGTGCAGAAGTGCGTGCGCGTCGGCGGCAAGCACAACGACCTCGACGACATCGGCCGCACGAACCGCCATCTCAGCTTCTTCGAGATGCTCGGAAACTTCAGCTTCGGCGACTACTTCAAGACCGAAGCCATCCCGTGGGGCTGGGAGTTCGTCACCGGCGTTCTCGGCCTGGATCCCGAGCGGCTGTGGGTCACCGTGCACGAGACGGATGACGAAGCCGAGGCGATCTGGCGCGACGTCGTCGGGCTGCCGGCGGAGCGGATCCAACGGATGGGTGACGAGAACTTCTGGCGCATGGCCGACACCGGCCCCTGTGGCCCGTCGTCGGAGATCTTCTGGGACCTCGGCCCGGAGGCCGGCCCCGAAGGCGGGCCCGCCCGGAGCGAGGACCGGTACGTCGAGATCTGGAACCTCGTGTTCATGCAGTTCGACGCCCAGGCCGACGGCTCGCTGACACCGCTTTGGAGGCCCTGTGTCGACACCGGCGCCGGGCTCGAACGGAACCTCATGGTCCTCGAAGGTGTCGACTCGGTCTGGGAGACGAGCACGTTCCACCCGCTGCTCGCCGTCGCCGAGCGCGTCACCGGTGCGCGATATGGGCACGGGGAGGGAGGCGAGGCCGACGTGTCGCTGCGGATCCTCGCCGACCACGCCCGTTCCATGACGTTCCTCGTGAACGACGGCGTCGTGCCGTCCAACGAGGAGCGGGGCTACGTCGTGCGCCGCATCATCCGGCGCGCGGTGCGCCACGCCTACCGGCTCGGCGCCGAAGCCAACGTCACCGGTCCGATGGTGGACGCGACCGTCGACGCGATGGGGGAGACGTACCCGGATCTCGTGAAGCACCGCGACGTGATCGTGAAGGTCATCACGCGCGAGGAGGAACGGTTCCGGCAGACCCTGCAGCGGGGCCTCGACATGCTCGAGGGCATCCTCGAGGAAGGCGACGTGTCGGGCGATCAGGCGTTCTTCCTCCACGACACGCTCGGGTTCCCGATCGACCTCACGCGCGAGATCGCCGAGGAGCACGGCCGCCGCGTCGACTTCGATGGTTTCCGCGCCCGAATGGACGAGCAACGGGCACGAGCTCGTGAAGCGGTGAAGGCCGAAGGAGGACGGGAGTCTGCGCCGATCGAGCTGTACCGCGAGCTCGTGGACGACTTCGGTCCGACCGATTTCACCGGCCGCCAGGAGTATGAGACCACCGACGCGAAGGTGCTCGCCCTCGTGGCGGGTGGGGAACGCCTCGCCCAGGCGGGTGAGGGCGCAAAAGTCGATGTCGTCCTCGACCGCACGCCGTTCTACGCCGAGGCCGGTGGGCAGGTCGGCGACACCGGCACGCTCACGACGAGCGACGGCCGCACCCAGCTGCGCGTCCTCGACACCCAGTACGGCATCCCCGGATCGCTCGTGCTGCACCGCGCTGAGGTCGCGCGCGGCGAGCTGGCCGAAGGCGACAGTGTCACGGCCACGATCGACGCCAAAAGGCGCGACCGCATCCGCCGCAACCACACGGCCACGCACGTCCTGCACTGGGCTCTGCGCGAGGTGCTCGGCCCGCACGTGAAGCAGGCCGGCTCGTTGGTGGCGCCGGACCGCCTCCGGTTCGACTTCAGCCACTTCCAGGCCGTCACGCCCGAAGAGCTCGAACAGATCGAGGACGCGGCGAATCGCGAGATCATCACGGACGCGCCGGTGCGGCACTACGAGACCACCCGCGAGCACGCGGAGGCGATCGGGGCGATCGCGTTCTTCGGCGAGAAGTACGGCGACCTCGTCCGGGTGCTCGAAGCGGGTGACCACTCCGTCGAGCTCTGCGGCGGGACCCACGTGCACGCGCTGGGGTTCATCGGTCCGGTGAAGATCGTGAACGAGCAGTCGATCGGCGCGAACCTTCGCCGCATCGAGGCCGTCACGGGCGACGCCGCCATCGAACGCATCCACGACGAGGAGCGCCAGCTTCGGCGGGCGGCCGAGGCGCTCAAGGTCTCGGCGTCGGAGCTGCCGGATCGGATCCAGCAGCTCCAGCACCAGGTGAAGGCGCTCAAGGACCAGCTCGACACCGCGCGCGCTCGTGAGGCCGAGGCGGAAGCGGCGACGCTGGCGGCGGAAGCCGTCGACGGGGTCGTCGCGGCGCGCCGTGACGGTCTCGCGCCCGACGACCTGCGCCGTCTCGCGCTGGCGACGCGCGATCACCTCGACACAGGCGTGGTTGCCCTGCTCGGCGTCGGTCCCGACGGATCTTCCGCGGGCATCGCCGTGGCGGTCACGCCCTCGCTGGCCGAGCGGGCCTCGGCCGCCGAGATCGCGGCGCCGGCGGCAAAGGCGCTCGGAGGCGGCACGGCGAAGAACCGCGAGGTCGTCCAAGGGGGCGGCAAGAACGTCGACGCCGTCGAGGAGGCACTCGCGCTGGTGCGCAAGCACGCGACGGACGCCATCGGCGGCTCCGGTCACTGAACCCCTGATGGGGCGGGTCCTGGGCGTCGACCTGGGCTCACGCAGGATCGGTCTCGCCCTGTCGGACCCGACGGGACGGGTGGCGACGCCCCACGCGGTCGTGGACCGGAGCGGCGACCAGGCCGCCGACCATGGGACGATCCTCGCTCACGCGCGCGAAGCTGGCGCCTCACGCATCGTGGTCGGGCTCCCACTGTCGCTCTCCGGTGACGTCGGCCCTGCCGCGCGCGCGGTGCTCGAGGAGGTCGCGGCGTTGCAAGCCGAGGCGAGTGGGACGATCACGGTCGAGACGTATGACGAGCGGTTCACGACGATGATCGCCGAGCGCGGGCTTCGGGCGGCGCGGATCCGCCGCCGCGATCGCCGTCGCGCCGTCGACCCCGCGGCGGCGACGGTGATGCTGCAGTCGTACCTGGAGGCCCATCCGTGACCCCCTACGACGACGAACTCGAGCCGCTGCGTTGGGTCAACTCGGACCACCCCCCGGCCGAGCGGGCGCCGTCGCCGCCCCGGAAGGCGCCGCCGCGACGTGACACACCGCCTTCCCGGACGCGTTCGCCGCAACCTTCGACTCCGACGCGCGCGGCGTCGCCGCGAGGGGCAGGGACACCGGCCCGTGGGACACCCACCCGTGGGGCGGCGACGGGTGACGAAGGCGCACTCCGCGCAAGCAGGCGTCGGCGGCCGAGCGCCGACGAGAACGACGAGTTCTGGGGCACGACGTCGGACGGTGGGTCTCGGCGGGGGCCTGAACCGTCGCGCCGTCAGCGCGCTGCTCGACGTGATGCCGTCTACGGCGGCCAGCGGCGACGCCGGCGGCGAACGATCCTGGTGCTCCTGGCTGTGCTCCTCCCGGTGGTGCTCGTGCTCGCGGTCGGCGGGTGGTTCCTGTACCAAGTGAATCCGCCCGGTGACCCGGGCCGCACGATCTCGCTGACCATTCCCGAGCGAACCGGGAACGGCCGGATCGGTGACCTGCTCGAGGACAAGGGAGTCATCGGTTCGTCGACGGCGTTCCAGATCTACACGAGGGTCACGAGCGCGGGTCCGTTCAAGCCCGGCCAGTACTCGATGCGCGAGGACCTCGGCGTGCGTGATGCCGTGAAGCGGCTCAATGCAGGCCCGGTCCAAGCCGCCGAGGCCCGTCTCGCCCTCCCGCCCGGGCTCTCCTTCGACCAGATCGCGGACCGCGTCGGTCGGCTGCCCGGACACAGCAAGGACGCCTTTCTGGCTACGGCGGGCTCCACCGCGGTGCGCTCGAGGTACCAGCCGGGCGACGTGACATCGCTCGAAGGGTTGATGTTCCCGGACACGTACTTGGTGAAGAACAAGGAGACCGACGAGCAGATCGTGGCCCGGCTCGTCGCCGCGTTCGATCAGCAGGCCGACGGGGCCGGTGTCGCCGCCGCCAACGTGTCCGGCCTGAGCCCCTACCAGACGATCGTGGTCGCGTCGCTGATCGAGCGGGAGGCGAAGCTCGACGAAGACCGCCCGCTGATCGCGGCGGTGATCCGGAACCGTCTCGCCGCGGGCATGCCGCTCCAGATCGACGCGACCGTCTGCTACGCCAAGGGAGGGTGCGACAAGGCGCCGACGAGGGCCGACCTCGCGATCGACTCGCCGTACAACACGTACAAGGTGCAGGGACTCCCGCCGACGCCGATCTCGAGCGTGAGCGTGAAGTCGTTGATGGCGGCGGCAGCCCCTGCTGACGTGCCGTATCTCTTCTACGTGCTCAGTGACAGCAACGGGAAGCACAAGTTCGCGACGACCCCGGAGGAGCACCAGCGGAACGTCGAGGAGGCCCGCCAAAAGGGACTGCTGTGACGACCCCTCGGGCGATCACAGGGGCGACCCGCGTCGTGGGGGTGATCGGCGATCCCGTTGCACACTCGCGGTCGCCGGCGATGCACAACGCCGCCTTCGACGCGCTCGGGCTCGACTGGGTCTATGTCGCGTTCCCGGTCGCGCGCGGTGGAGGTGCGGCCGCGGTTCGATCCGTCCGTGCGCTCGGTCTCGCCGGCTTGAACGTCACGATGCCGCACAAGTCGGACGCCGCCACCGCGTGCGACGACCTCGCGCCTGCCGCCGCCGCGCTCGGCGCCGTGAACACCGTGGTCGTCGACCAGGACGGCGCGCTGATCGGGCATTCGACCGACGGCGCCGGGTTCCTCCGCGCTCTCGGCGACGAAGGTGTCGACGTCTCCGGACGTCGCTGCCTGGTGGTCGGCTCCGGTGGCGCGGCGCGTGCGATCGCACGCGCACTTGGTGACGCGGGTGCTGACGTGACGGTCGCCGCCAGGCGTCTGGACCAGGCCCGGAGCGCCGCCGCGCTCACTCCCGGCGGCACGGCGGTCGCCGTGCAGGATGTACCGGTCGAAGGGTTCGACGTGGTCGTGAACGCGACGCCGCTGGGGATGCACGGCGAGCCGCCGCCATTCGATCCCGCCCGTCTCCGATCCGGCCAGTTCGTCTTCGACACCGTGTATCCGACCGAGACGCCCCTGCTGGCCGAGGCTGGTGCACGCGGTGCGGGTGCGGCGGGAGGGCTCGGCATGCTCGTCCATCAGGGTGCGCTCGCGTTCGAGTTGTGGACCGGTCGTGTCCCGCCGCTCGACATCATGCGGGCGGCGGCCGCCGCGAATACGTGACGGCGGCAGTCGTTGTTGCGTGCGCAGCGGTCGGCCTTATCGCTGGAGTGGTGTTGGAGGTGGTCATCGATCGCGTGCCGAAGCGCAGAGTGCTCTCCACCTGGACGCCCCAGGACGTGAGCGCGACGCGGGCGGCCGCTGTCGCAGGCATCACTACGAGCCTGTTCGTCGGGTTGGCGCTCCGGTACCACGATTCGTGGGCGCTGCCGGCGTTTCTTGCCGTCACCGCAGGATTGGTCGCGCTGTCGGTCATCGACCTCGAGCACTTCCTGCTGCCCAACCGCATCGTGTACCCGCTGGCGCTGGCAACCTTGGCGTTGCTGACGCTCGCCGCGCTCGGCGATGGCGCATGGGATGCGCTCGGGCGCGCCGTGCTGGGCGGCCTCGCCGGGATGGTCACGCTCGGGGTGCTCCATCTCGCGTCGCCACGGAGCATGGGCTTCGGCGACGTGAAGCTCGCGTTCGTGCTCGGGCTCGCGCTCGGCTGGTTGGGCTGGGGCGAGCTGGTGCTCGGACTGTTCTGCGGGTTTCTCGCCGGTGCGTTGGTCGGGCTCGCGCTCATCGCGCTGCGCAGGCGCGGCCGGAAGGACCATCTTCCGTTCGGGCCGTTCCTCGCGTTCGGCACGCTGGTCGCGCTCCTGTGGGGCGACGTGATCCTGCACTGGTACCGCGGGTGACACGGAACTTCCGCAGTGACGCGGGCGCCGCCCGGTACGCTGAGCAGCCATAACGCTCGCGGAGGTCAGGTGCTTCGCTTTCTGACCGCCGGGGAGTCGCACGGCCCGGCGCTCGTCGTCGTGCTGGAAGGGCTTCCCGCCGGCCTTCCGATCACCATCGAGGAGATCGCGTCCGAGCTGGCGCGCCGGCGCCTCGGCTTCGGACGCGGCCCGCGCATGCGCTTCGAGCGCGACGACGTGGAGTTCACCGGCGGGGTGCGTCACGGGCTCACGCTGGGCTCGCCGGTGTCACTCGTAATCCACAACACCGAGTGGCCGAAGTGGCAGGAGGAGATGGGCGCAGCGCCGGGGATCACGGCCAAGCCGCTGCAGCAGCCCCGCCCCGGTCACGCCGACCTCGTCGGGATGCAGAAGTACGGGTTCGACGACGCCCGCAACGTGCTCGAGCGGGCGAGCGCGCGCGAGACCGCGGCCCGGGTAGCGGCCGGCGCGCTCGCCAAGGCACTGCTGTCGCACCTCGGCACCGACGTCATCAGCCACGTGATCCAGCTCGGGCCGGTGCGCGCCGCCGAGGACGTGCGCCCGGAGCCATCGGCACTGGAGCGGGTGGACGAGTCGCCGGTCCGTTGCTTCGATCCCGAGGCCGAAGCGGCGATGATCGCCGAGATCGAGGCCGCCGCGAAGGCAGGCGATTCGCTCGGCGGCGTGGTCGAGGTGCTCGGCTACGGCGTCCCTCCCGGGCTCGGCTCGCACGTCCACTGGGACCGTCGCATCGACGGGCTCATCGCCCAGGCGCTCATGAGCATCCAGGCGATGAAGGGCGTCGAGATCGGCGACGGGTTCGCAGGGGTGGCGCGCCGCGGGAGCGAGGCGCACGACGAGATCCTGTGGAGCGAGGACACGAAGACCTACGAGCGGGGCTCCAGCCGCGCCGGGGGCATCGAGGGCGGGATGACGACCGGCAGCCTGCTCGTGGCGCGCGTCGGCATGAAGCCGCTGTCGACTCTGAACCGACCTGTCCTGCGCACGGTCGACGTCGAGACGAAGGAAGAGACGGTGTCGTTCAAGGAGCGCACCGACGTCACCGCGCTCCCGGCTTCGGGCGTGGTGGCGGAGACGATGCTCGCGCTCGTCCTCGCGTCGGAAGCTCTCCGCAAGTTCGGTGGTGACTCGCTCGACGAGCTCGTGCGAAACCACTCCGCGTACGTCGCCTCTCTCGGCTGACGCGAGGATGAACGACGATGGAGGTCGGCCTCATCTCGTGCTTGTCGGGTTGATGGGCGCGGGCAAGACCACAGTGGGGGAGCGGTGCGCCGAGCTGCTCGCGCGCCCCTTCGTCGATACGGACGACGTCGTCGAGGTCGTGGCGCGGCGGTCGGTGCAGGAGCTCTTTGCCGAGGCAGGCGAAGCGACCTTTCGAACGCTCGAACGCGATGCCGTGCGCGACGCCACCGCGTCGCCGGTCGCGGCCGTGATCGCATGCGGCGGGGGAGCGGTGCTCGACGCGGAGAACCGCCGGCGCCTACGTGCGGCGGGAACGGTCGTGTGGTTGCGCGCCTCGCCGACCGTGCTGGCCGAGCGTGTCGACGCCGACGATGCGGAGCGTCCGCTCCTCGCTCCCCGCGGCGCCGTGTCCACGCTCGAGCGGCTCGCCATCGTGCGCGCCGCCGCGTACGAAGCGGTTGCCGACGCCGCCGTCGACACCGACGGGCGCACCGTCGACGAGGTTGCCGACGCCGTGCTCGAGGTGTACCGAGCATGAGCCGGGTCAGCGTTCGCGTCGAGCGCCCGTACGACGTGGTCGTGGGCCCCGGCGTCGCGTCCGAGGTCGGATCGCTGCTTGCCGGACGCAGGAAGGCCGTGATCGTCACGCATCGTGCGCTGGTCGATCCACAGACGAGCGCCGTCGAGGCGGCCTTGACCGACGCCGGGGTCGAGTTCAGCTACGCGCTCCTCGACGAGGGCGAATCCGCGAAGTCCCTCACGATGATCGAGTTCCTCACGCGCTCGTTCGCGACGCAAGGCTTGCTGCGCAACGATGTCGTCGTCGCCGTGGGTGGGGGCGTGGTCGGAGACACGGCCGGGTTCGCGGCCGCCGTCTACCACCGCGGGATCGACGTGGTGCAGGTTCCGACGACGCTGCTCGCGCAGGTCGACGCCGCGATCGGAGGCAAGACCGGCGTGAACCTGCCCGAGGGAAAGAACCTCGTCGGTGCCTTCCACCAACCGATCGGAGTGTTCGCCGACGTGACCATGCTGGCGACGCTTCCGGAGCGCGAATACCGCTCGGGGCTGGGCGAGGTCGCCAAGTACGCGTTGATCGAACCGGCCCTTCGGGGCACGACCGAGATCGCCGACCTCCTCCGCGATCGGACGTCCGACGTCCTCGACCGTGAGCCGGCCGCGCTCACCGATCTCGTCGGGCGATGCGCGGCGATCAAGGCGCACGTGGTGGCGGCTGACGAACACGAGCGATCCGGTCTGCGCGCCATCCTGAACTACGGCCACACCCTCGGTCACGCATTGGAGACGGTCAGCGGTTACGACCTGTATCACGGCGAGGCCGTCGCGATCGGCTTGGTGTTCGCCGGCAATCTCGGCGGCGCGCTCGAGCGGATCGACACCGAGCGCGTGGAGCGCCACCGGGACCTCGTCACGTCGCTCGGCCTGCCGACAGAAGTGATGGAGAAGGTGCGCGCCGGCGACCTCCTGTCGGTCATGGCCCGGGACAAGAAGTCGCGCGGCGCTCTCAGCTTCGTGCTCGACGGGCCCGACGGCCTGGAGGTCGTCGACGACCCGCCCGCGCCTGCTCTCGAGCGCGCGTTCGTAGCCGTGGGAGTGGAAGGCTGACGCGACGATGGCGACCATCCTCCTGGTGTCGGGCCCGAACCTGAACCTGCTGGGCGACCGCGAGCCCGACGTATACGGCACCGACACGCTCGACGAGCTCGTCGGTGACGCGCGCGCGGTCGCCGAGGGGAACGGCCACGTACTCGAGCACATCCAGTCCAACCACGAGGGCGACATCATCGACGCCGTGCAGCGGGCGCGGGACCGGTGCGCGGCGATCGTGATCAATCCGGGCGCGTTCACGCACTACTCGTACGCCATCGCCGACGCGCTGGCGGCGTTTCCCGGTCCGAAGGTGGAGCTGCACCTCTCGAACCCGTCGGCGCGCGAAGCGTGGCGGCGCACGTCGGTCGTTGCACCCGTCGTGACCGGTACCGTGGCGGGCTTCGGTCGACACGGCTACCGGCTGGCGCTCGAGGCGACCGTCACGTTGCTCAAGGAGACGGGGTGAGCCCGCCCGCCCTGCCGCCGATGGACGTCGCCGCGCGTTCCGAGCGGGTACGAGCCCGCTTTCCGGACGCGACCATCGACGCGTTGCTGGTGACGCGGCTCCCGAACGTCACATACCTGACCGGGTTCACGGGCAGCTCGGCGATGGTGCTCGTCGGCCCGGACGAGCTGGTGTTCCTCACCGACGGCCGCTACGCCGAGCAGTCCGCCGATCAGCTCGCCGCCGCCGGTGTCAGCGCCCGCATCGAGATCCGGACGACACAAGCCGCGCAGCGCGAGGCCATGAGCACCGCGGCGCGCGGCTACCGCCGCCTCGGGCTCGAAGCCCACGGCGTCACATGGGCCCAGCAGCGGGCGTTCGCCGCCGAGTGGTTCCCGGAGGCCGAGCTCGTCCCTACCGAGCACCTGGTCGAGGACCTGCGGCGGGTCAAGGACCCGGCCGAGGTCGCACGCATCGGCGCCGCGTGCGCGATCGGCGACGAGGCGCTGGCCGCCGTGCTCCCGGCGCTGTCCGAGAAGCCGACGGAACGTGAGTTCGCGCTCCGACTCGAGTTCGAGATGCGAACGCGCGGCGCGACGAGCACGAGCTTCGACCCCATCGTCGCGTCCGGTCCGAACGGCGCCAAGCCGCACGCCCGTCCGTCGAGCCGGGTGATCGAACCGGGCGAGCCGGTCGTCCTCGATTTCGGATGCGTCGTCGACGGGTACTGCTCAGACATGACGCGCACCGTCAGCGTCGGCGACCCCGGGCCCGACGCGTGGCGCGTGTACGAGGTGGTGCGAGC
>Ga0075421_100006809_pt1 | contig 13957 bp, 11 predicted proteins | sample SoiMetdeltSBSDD5_FD_75292 | JGI IMG/M metagenome (GOLD analysis project Ga0075421, IMG submission 75292) | Bulk soil microbial communities from a Populus tree surrounding site in Tennessee, USA - Soil MetaG P. deltoides SBSDD5 | ecosystem: Environmental > Terrestrial > Soil > Tree plantation...
CGGCAACATCGGCATGAACTCGGGCGGCGCGCATTGCCTGAAGTACGGCGTCACCACCAACAACGTGCTCGGCCTCAAGATGGTGTTGATGGACGGCGAGATTATCGAGATCGGCGGCAGCCATCTCGACGCGCCGGGCTACGACCTGTTGGGCCTCGTGATCGGCTCGGAAGGGCAGTTCGGCATCGTCACCGAGGCGACCGTGCGCATCTTGCGTTCGGCCGAGGGCGCCCGCCCCATGCTGATCGGATTCAACTCTAGCGAGGCGGCCGGTGCGTGCGTATCGGCCATCATCGGCTCGGGCATCATTCCGGTCGCCATCGAGTTCATGGACCGACCGGCGATCCATGTCTGCGAGGCGTTCGCCAAGGCCGGATACCCGATGGAGGCCGAAGCGCTGCTGATCATTGAGGTGGAAGGGTCCAGCGACGAGATCGCCAGCCTACTCGCCGTCATCACCGAGCTTGCCAAGCCCTTCAAACCGCGCGACGTGCGCATCAGCCAGAGTGCGGAGCAGAGTGCGGCCATCTGGAAGGGCCGCAAGTCGGCGTTCGGCGCCATCGGCCGTATCTCGGATTACTACTGCATGGACGGCACCATCCCGCTCGGCAAGCTGGCCGAGGTACTGGTCGCCATTTCGCATATCTGTGACAAGCACGGCCTGAAGGTGGCCAACATCTTCCATGCCGGCGACGGCAACCTGCACCCGCTGGTTCTGTACGATGCCAATGATGAAAAGCAGGCCGAGAAGGCGGAGCTGGCCGGCGCCGAGATCCTGGAGCTGTGCGTGACCTCCGGCGGCTGCCTGACCGGCGAGCATGGGGTCGGCATCGAAAAGCGCGACCTGATGCGCGTGCAGTTCAGCGAAACCGACCTGATCCTGCAGATGCGCATCAAGACGGTGTTCGACCCCAAGTGGCTGCTCAATCCGGCCAAGGTCTTTCCGCTCGACGGCCGCGAGGCCGCGCGGCAGGACCCGCAGCTGGCCGCCTGAGGAGAGAGCGCCGTGCTCAACAACATGCGCCCCGTCGATGAGCGTGAGTTCTCGCGGGTGCTGATCGAGGCGTGTTCGACCAACACGCCGCTTGAGGTGGTGGGCGGCGGCTCCAAGCAGAGTATCGGCCGGCCCATGCAGACCGCGGCCAACATCTCAAGCCGGGCCTTGCGCGGCATCACGCTCTACGAGCCACACGAAATGGTGATGGCGGCGCGAGCGGGCACACCGCTCATGCAGATCGAGGAAGCCCTGGCCGAGCGCGGGCAGATGCTGGCCTTCGAGCCGGTCAACCTTGGCCTGCTGGCGGGCGCCGAGCAGAAGCAGGCCACCATCGCCGGAGTCTTCGCTACCAATATCTCGGGCTCGCGCCGCATCAGCGCTGGGGCCGCGCGCGATCATCTGCTGGGCCTGCGCGGCGTGAACGGCCGCGGCGACATATTCAAGGCGGGCGGCCGGGTCATGAAAAACGTGACCGGCGTCGATCTCTGCCGCGGCATCTCGGGCAGCTGGGGGACGCTGGCCATCATGACCGAGGTCACCTTCAAGGTGTTGCCCGCGCCGGAGGACACCGGCACCATTCTGCTGCTCGGCCTGCCCGATGCAATCGCCGTCGAGGTGTTGTGTGCGGCCATGGGCACGCCCTACGAGGTGTCGGGCGCCGTGCATCTGCAGCCGTCGATGGTGGCGCGCCTCTGGCACGATGGGCTGCGCCAGCAGGGCCAGGCCATTACCGCGCTGCGCGTCGAGAACTTCACCAAGTCGGTGGCCTACCGGAGCGAACGCCTGAAGGAGTACTTCAAGGCTTACGGCGAGATCCACGAGCTTGAACGCAAGGACTCGCTGTCCTTGTGGGGCGAGCTGCGTCAGCTGTCGGTGCTGATGGGCAGCGACGCGCCGGTGTGGCGCATCTCGACCTCCCCCGCGGCCGGCCCCAAGGTGGTCGCAGCCATCACCGCCTACATGGACTGCCGCGCTTTCTATGACTGGTCGGGCGGGCTGATCTGGGCCGAGGTTCTGTCCACCACCGATGCCGGCGCCGCCGACATCCGCCGAGTGATCGCCACGCACGGTGGCCATGCTACGTTGATCCGGGCCGAATCGGACGTGCGGGCGGCAGTCGACGTGTTCCAGCCCTTGGAGCCCGGCGTCGAGCGCATCTCGCGCAAGCTCAAGGCGACCTTCGACCCTGCCGGCATCCTCAATCCTGGCCGCATGTATCCGACCTTCTAGAAAAGCCGCCGACCATGCAGACCAATTTCAAGTCAAAGCAGCTCAAAGACCCGCGCATCGCCGAGGTCGAGAAGATCCTGCGCAAGTGCGTGCACTGCGGCTTCTGCACCGCCACCTGCCCGACCTACGTGCTGCTGGGCGACGAGCGCGACAGCCCGCGCGGCCGCATCTATCTGATCAAGCAGATGTTCGAGCGCGGCCGCAAGGCCAGCCCCCAGGTTCAACATCACGTCGACCGTTGCCTGTCCTGCCTGTCGTGCATGACCACCTGTCCGAGCGGTGTCGACTACATGCATCTCGTCGACCATGCCCGTGCGCATATCGAGGAAACTGGCCGGCGCAGCTTCGTCGACCGCAGCATCCGCTCGCTGCTGGCGGCGATCGTGCCGCATCCCGATCGCTTCCGCTTGGCGCTGCGTGGTGCCCGGCTGGCGCGGCCGCTCGGCGGCGTGTTCAAGAAGGTCGGCCTGCCACAGCTCGCCGCCATGTTGGAGCTGGCCCCCAACCGTCTGCTGATGCCGAGCGCGTCCTATGCAGGTCCCGGCACCGCAGCGACCAAGGGCGAGCGCCACAAGCGCGTCATCCTGCTCGCCGGCTGCGCCCAGCAGGTGCTGCGGCCCGAGATCAACGACGCCACCATCCGCCTGCTGGCCCGTCGCGGTGTCGACGTTGAGGTGGTGCCGGGTGCCGGCTGCTGCGGCGCTCTCGTGCATCACATGGGGCGCGAGGCGCCGGCCGTCGCCATGGCCAAACGCAACGTCGATGCCTGGTCGCGCCTGATCGACAGGGGCGGACAGGTGGACGCCGTGGTGGTGAATACGTCGGGCTGCGGCACCACCGTCAAAGATTACGGGCACATGCTGAAGCACGACAGCCAATACGCCGAGCGGGCGGCCAGGATTGCTGCCATCACTCGCGACGTCACCGAGTTCCTGGGCACCTACGACATGGGACCGCCCAAGCGCTGGTCGTCGCTGCGCGTCGCTTACCACTCCGCTTGCTCCATGCAGCATGGGCAGCGCATAATTGATGATCCGCGAAAGTTGCTGCGCAACGCCGGATTTACCGTCGTGGAGATTCCTGAGGGCCACATCTGCTGTGGCTCGGCCGGCACCTATAACATCCTGCAGCCGGCGATTGCCGGTCAACTGCGCGAGCGCAAGGTCGCCAACATCCGCAGCGTCCGCCCCGACGTGGTCGCGACCGGCAACATCGGCTGCATCTCCCAGCTCGCCATCGGCATGGACATCCCGATTGCGCATACGGTGGAGCTGCTGGATTGGGCTTACGGCGGTCCGGTACCGCGCGGGCTCGAAGCCCTGGCTCGCCACGTCAAGGACGTGCCCGAGCCCAAGCCGGTGTTTGTCGTGACCTGAGACAGGTTGGCGTTGGCCATTCTGTTGCAGCTCCATTAACGCGCAGGAACGCCTGCAACCCTAAGGTCGGCCGCTTGGAGTGGCGGACTGGCGGACTATTGGCGTGCTGATGCGAGCGGGAAGTCGCGCGGATGGCCGGTCTGGCGCTGTTGCTGCGTCCGCGTCGGCGCTGCAGTTGAGAAGCCTGCGCAAGGCCTTCGCAACGCGCGTGGTGGATGACCTCGATCTGACGGTCCGTGCCGGCGAGCTCTACGCGTTGCTGGGACCAAACGGGGCCGGCAAGACCAGCACGCTGCGCATGGTTGCCGGGCTGCTGCCGCCGGATGCAGGCGGCATCGAGATTTTCGGCATCGATGCCTTGGCCGATCCGATCGCTGCCAAGCGCATCACGGCGCGGCTGCCCGACGAGCCAATGCTCTACGACAAGCTGTCGCCCATCGAATACCTGGAGTTCATCGCCGGCCTGTGGGGCGTGGAGGCGTCGCGCGCCGAGCGCAATGCCCAAGAGCTGCTGGACATCCTCGAGCTGGCACCGCACCGGCATGCGCCGTGCGAGGGCTTCTCGCGCGGCATGAAGCAGAAGGTCGCGCTGGCGGGTGCGCTGATCCACGATCCCTTGCTGATCATGCTCGATGAGCCGCTCACGGGTCTCGATGCGGGGATAGCGCGCCAGGTGAAGGATCTGCTCAGCGCCCGCGCGCGCGCCGGCGCGACCATCATCCTCACCACGCACATCCTCGAAGTTGCCGAGCGTCTGGCCGATCGCATCGGCATCCTGGACCGCGGACGCCTGGTCGCCGAGGGCACTCTGGTCGAGCTCAGTGCGCAGGCCGGCCGCGGCAGCTCCTCCTTGGAGGACGTGTTCCTTGCCGTCACGGGGCAGGGCACGCGGGCCGCATGAAGCTGAAACCCGGTTCGCTGCCTTGGCTTGCCGCGCACGACCTGACGCTCAGCTGGCGCCGGTTTCTCGACATGTTCGGCCGCTTGGCGCCCCTGGCGACGGCGGGCATCTGCCTCGGCGGTACCATCGTGCTGCACCTCGTGGCGTGGCGGATCATGCTCCGTTTGCCGCGGCTGAGGCCGGAGCTCGGCAATGCCGCTTCGGCCACCGGCGCCGTATTCGTTCTGTTTGTGCTTGCCTGGATGACGGCGCAAGGCCTGCTCGGCATGGCGCGCACGCTGCTCGAGCGCGGCAACATGGACCTCATGCTCGCTTCACCGCTGCCTGTGCCCTCGATCTTCGCTTCCCGGCTAGCCTCGATGGTGATCGGCTCGTTCGGATCGGTGGCGCTGTTGGCGCTGCCCCTCGCCAACATGGCGGCGATCCTCTACGGCCCAGCCTGGCTGGCCGTGTATCCGACGCTGCTGGCGCTGGCGGTGATCGGCACACTCGGCGGTGCGGCCGTGGCCATCGGCCTGTTCCTGTGGTGCGATCCGCGCCGCGTACGGCCGATCGCGCAGCTATGTGCGGCGGTAATAGGCGGCGCCTTCCTGCTGGCAATGCAGGTATCCGCCATGCTGCCCTCGACGGCTCGCAGCACCGTTGCCGACTACATCGTTCGCTCGAACGTGGCGGCGGTGTTGGAGCCCGCTGTCGCTGCGGCCAGAGGCGATCTGGCATGCCTGGCGGGCTTGCTTACCTTGGCGGCTGTGCTGTGCGCGCTGGCCGGCCTGCAGTTGGGTCCGGGCTTCCAGCGGGCGAGCCTGCGCGCCGCCGGCGCAGCGGCTCAACCGGGTGGGTCACGTACCGCCGCTGATCACAGCTTGCGCTTCGTGGCCGGCGTGACGAAATCCTTGCGCCGCAAGGAATGGCGGCTGCTGCGTCGCGACCACAGCGTCTTTGCACAGCTCGCGCTGCAGATCATCTACACCGTGCCGCTGGCCGTCGTGCTCCTGCGCAGTGCCGACAACATGCCTGTGGCCATGGCACTGTCGCCGACCATCGTCGTGATTGCAGCCCAGCTCGCGGCGTCGCTCGCCTGGATCACGGTGTCGGGGGAAGACGCGCCGGAACTGATCGCCGCCGCTCCTGTCAGCCGCGCCGAGGTGCAGGCAGCCAAGCTTGCGGCGATCGGCGTGCCCGTCCTGATCATGCTTGCGCCTGCGCTGCTGGGCCTTGGCCTAGTGTCTTCGCCCAGCGCCGTGCTGGTGGCGCTGTTCGCATCGGCTGCCGCCCTCTCCACGGCGCTCATCAATCTGTGGCATCCAATGCCCGGCAATCGGCGCGGCATGCTGCGACGCTATGCGCAGTCCAGGCTGATGGCGCTGTCGGAGCACCTGCTGGCCATGCTGTGGGGCGTTGCGGTGTTTGTGGCGCTGTTGGGCTCGACGGCGGCTCTGGTGCCGATTGCCCTGGCGGTGGCGATCCTCGCCGTCCTGCGGCCGGCGGCAAAGCAATCGGCGCACGATCTGCCGGCCGTCGGCGCGCGCCTCTAGCGCCTGCCGCCGCGGGCGCTGCCGGTCGGTGAGGTCCTCGGCTCCTCTGCGCCACCCGCAGCCTTGACCCGCTGCATGCGGCGGAAGGCGCGATCCTGGCCGAGGTCGACGCGATGTCGGCATCTGGCGCGCAGGTCATTCATGTGGCTGCCGAAGCCGACGTGCACCACCTGCTTGTGCCGCATCTCCTGCACGAAATCGACGGCCGGCACGAAATCGCTGTCCTCCGACACGATCACCGCGATGTCGTAGACGTCGAACGTGGCATCGCCAATCAGGTCGACCGCCATATGCGTGTCGAGCATCTTCTCAGGCGCAATCGGGATTCCCCCGGACGTGAAGTTGCTCGAGTACAGTTGGTCCTCGCGCGGCGTGCGGCGCACGATCGGCACCATCAGGTAGCCCATCTCGTTCTGGATGGTCTGGGTCAGCTCGACCTTGTGCGCCTCGTTCTCCTCGCGCCAGCGGTCGACGGTCTCCTTGCGCAGGCGAATCGGCAACGGCAGCTTGTCGGGTGAGGCCTGTTCCAGGCGCAGCATGTGCTCGAGCAGCTTGAAATAGCTCTCGTCGAACAGGGTGCCGTACACGTTGGTGCCGCGGTAGACGAGCACGGGCGCTCCCTTGCGCATTTTGTTAAGCCAGTCGGCAATGTCCTCGGTGATCACATGCGGCAGCCTGGCCCAATCCACATCGTGCTCGAGTGGGCGCTCGCGGTTGTGCACGATCTGCGTCCATGTGCGGATGAAGTTGGAGTGATCTATGTAGATCTTGACCTGCTGGAAATGGCCGGTACGCAGGCGTCGCACCCGCGTCTTGAGATCCTCAGCCGTCGCCGAGGCGCGGCGCGCGAACGCGTCGATCTCGCTCATCTCGCGCACGCTGCGCGTGGTGGCGGCCGACGCCAGGAACACGTGCTCGACCTCGCCGCGCCTGCTGCGGCGGGCCCAGCGCCTGACCAGATGCACGACCAGCAGCAACAGCGCGGCTGTCAGCAGCCACGCGAACGGTGCTTCGACCGAGCCGGGGGTAAAGACGCGCCTCAGCTCAGCGAGAAGCGCCCCAGACCCATTCATTCGTCCCCCCCTGCCCCCGCAGGTTGCCTCCCGACATCTTTCGACGAAACGGGGCGGCGTGGCGAGTGTGATTGCCGCAGCAGGCTAGGGGCTCTGCGTGTTCAGGTAAAGATTAGCGTTTTATGCCAACCGGTTCTGACGTCGAGTGATGGCGGTTTTGTCACGTTCGGCCGACCCAAGCATGGGTCGCACAGGCGGCGGCCTGCCCTGCCGAGGATCCAGGCCAACCAAAGGCTCAAGCGGTAAGCTCGCACAGTGCGCCGATTGATGTCGGCTATCCAAGTTGTGTTGCTTGCGAAAGCTGCGCGTGGAAATTGCGAATCAGTGTAGAGATCATTGCATCGAATAATCGGTTCGCGCCGCTGTATTTAGCGACCCCGCTCCGTCCAAAGGAGGAAGAAAGCCATGACACGTTGGATTGCGGTCACTGGGTGCCTACTGTCGCTCGCGTTCGCCCCGTCCTTGATTACCGAGGCTCAAGCTGATGGCATGAAGCGCGCCGGTTACAGCAACAAGCGCTGCATTGCTCCCGCGGACCGGTGGAGGGCGCGCGCGACCTGGGTCTGCAAGTGGAAGGAAAAGTGCTGCTACGACTGGGTGTTCCGTCGGGGCAGTTGCGCAGCAGATCGCTGCTTCTGATCGCACGGCCGCACCTAATCTGATACGGCAGCCGAGGCCCGACCCTCTGTTCGGCCTCGGCTGTTCATGTTCATCGATTGACATGCGCTGGCCAAGGCTACGTTGGGTAGCCCGTGTCCAGCATGCTGCGTAAGGGCAGTTTGATCGCTTGGGAGTTGTGAGGCTGGCAGATTTGCCACGCCCTGCCAACGACTTGACAGCTTTGGCTGGGTCGGTGCTGGTGCCAGGTCGCAGGCATCAACTATGATTTGGCTGCTTGTGCCTGCCTTTTGGGTGGGCTTGCGGCCAAGACCAAAGTGGGGCGTCGGTCCCTTGCGCGTCATCACCACGATCATTGCTGCTCTGATTGGCCTGACCGGTGCCGAGGAGGCATGGGCGCAGACCGCGTACGTGCCGAGTGGCCTCGAGTTGAGGGCCGGCGTGCTGGCGCATGACGTGCCGGGCCTTTGGAGCGGCTTTCGCCTCGAAAGCGGCGTCGACATCAATGCCGAGCTGCTGGGCCCCGGCGTGGCCTTGTTGGGGGGTAGGCTGCGTCCCGCGATTGGTGGGTCGGTGAACACGAGCGGCAATACCAGCAAGGCCTACCTCGACGCTCGCTGGGAGATCGATCTGCGCTACGGCGTCTTCTTTGGCCTGGGGCTAGGTGCGGCCATCCACGACGGCAACCTCGATCCCACTGAGCCGGACCGCAAGGCGCTTGGCGCGCGCCTCCTGTTCCATATTCCCTTCGAGCTTGGCTATCGCTTCGACGAGCGCCAGAGCATGTCGGTCTATTTCGAGCACATGTCGAATGGCAATCTGGCCGATCACAACGAGGCGCTCGACAGCATCGGCATCCGCTACGGCTACCGCTTCTAGCGGTTTGCGCCCAAGCATGCCGGCCGGCCGCCGCCCGGTTTTTGCGGGCGGCGACCTTTTGCGTCGGCAGCGGGGTTGGCTGCCTATTTCGCCTTCGCCAATCCCATCAGCTTCAGCATGTCGCCGATTTCGCCATTGTCCTTCTTCATGAAGGACGCGAACTCGGTGGCGTTGCCCCACACCATCTCAAAGCCGCGCTCGTCCATGAACTTCTTGAAGTCTGCGCTCTCGTGCACCTTCTTGAACAGCGCCTCGTAGCGGCTGGCGATATCCGGCGGCAGGCCCTTCGGTCCGACCATGCCGCGCCATACACCCTTGACCCACGGCGATCCGGACGCTTCCTTGAGGGTCGGCACGTCGGGGAACAGAGCCGCCCGCTTGTCGGCCATCAGGGCGAGGCTCTTGACCTTGCCGGCGCTGATCAGCGCCCGAGCCTCGGGCAGCGAGCATGAAACGAAGTCGATGCCTTCGGCGGCCAGATCGGTCAATGCCGTGGCAGCGCCAGTGCTCGGCACCCACCCGACCGAGTTGGGATCGACATTGAGCGAATGCAGCATGCCGGCCATGGCCAGGTGCCAGCTGCCGCCCTGTCCGGTGCCCGACGCCTTGAGCTTGCCCGAGTTGGCCTTGATGGCATCGACCAGCTCGCTCAGCTTGGTGAACTTCGATGACGCGTGCACGTGGATGGCGGCCGGGTCGGCATTGACGAGCGCCAGGGGCGTGTAGGCCTCGTAGGTCAACTCGGTCAGCCCGACCCAGTGCATCATGTTGATTTCCAGCGTGATCAGGCCGATCGTGTAGCCGTCGGGCGTGGCGCCGGCGATCGCGGCGTGGCCTACCACGCCGTTGCCGCCGGTGCGGTTGATGACGTTGACAGGTTGCCCGAGGTCCTTTTCCAGCGCCGATGCGATGTAGCGCGCGACCGCGTCGGTGCCGCCGCCGGCGGCCCAGGGCACGATCAGCGTAATCGGTCGTTCAGGAAATGCCGCCGCGACCCTCTCGGTCGTGGTCACAACCACCGCCAACAGGGCGGCCAAGGCCGACAGGCAAAATCTTGCAAGCATCGTAGGTTTCTCCCGGTCAGGTCTGTTCCGGGTCGTCACGCGGTGCATGCAGGGCCCGGCGCCGCTTCGGGGCGGCGCATGAGCATATCGCGCGCATCCGAACGTGGATTTCACAAGACCTATGCTGCCTGTTCATCCACGCTGCAGGGCGGTGCGCAGCGGCTCGCCGGCCTCGGCTGCCGCCTCGGCACCGACCTTGTTCGCGCTCCTGCGCCTGCGCTGCCTGGCAGAATTTGCATATTCGGCGGCCAGCCACGGGCGCGCGTTGCCGAGCTTCTCCACCAGGTAGTCGACGAAACAGCGCACGCGCGCGGCTGTATGCTTCTGGCCGAAGAATACCGCGTAGATGCCCTGCAGCTCGCCAGCGTGGAACTCCTCGAGCAGCGGCACCAGCCGGCCCGTCTGCACGTCCTCGCCAACCTGGAACCAGCCGAGCCGCGCAATGCCAAGCCCGGCCAATGCCATGTGGCGCAGCATCTCCCCGCTGTTGCCGCGGAAGTTGCCCTGCACGGCCACGTTCGTCATGCGGCCGCTGGCCCGGAACGGCCAGTCGTTCAGCGTGGAGGCCAGGTTATAGGCCAGGCAGTTGTGCTGGCTGAGATCGCTTGGGTGTCGCGGTACGCCGTTCTTCTCGAGATAGGCGGGGGAAGCAACCACCACGCGTCGGCTCTCGCAGATCTTGCGTGCCTTAAGCGAGGTGTCCTTCAGCGGGCCGACGCGAATGGCAACCTCGACGCGCTCCTCCATCAGATCGACCACGGCATCGCTCAGCGACAGGTCGATCTCGATCTTGGGATAGCGCGCGAGGAATTCCGGGATGAGGTTCTGGATGCGATGCAGACCGATGGCCATCGAGGAGTTGACGCCAAGACGGCCCGAGGGTTGCGAAAGCCGTTCGGACAGCGCCTGCTCGGTCTGCACGATCTCCGAGACGATGCGCACGCAACGCTCGTAGTACAGCTCCCCTTCGGGGGTCAGCCTGAGCTGGCGGGTGGAGCGATCCACCAGCCGCACGCCCAGCTGGTCTTCGATGCGCGACACCAGCTTGCTGACCGCAGAGGGGCTCAGCTTCATCGCGCGCGCGGCGGCCGAGAAGCTGCCGGCGTCGATGACCTGCACGAACGCTTCGATGCGACGAGCCCTGTCCATCAGGCCTTCCGATGAATTCCGTTCATGGGCCTTGTTCCGGGCGCATGGCTGGTGCTGGGTCGCGTGCTTCCCGACAATAGATCCGCAGGGCCGACATCGGCGCCGCCAACGAGGAAGGCAGATCCATGAAAGTACTGGTCACTGGTGCCACCGGTTACATCGGCGGGTCGGTTGCAACGCGGCTCATGGAGAAGGGGCATAGTGTTGTTGGCCTGGCCCGCTCGGACGAGGCGGCGGCAGCCTTGCGCAAGCGCGGCATCGAACCCGTCGCCGGCACCCTCAACGATCATGGCCCGCTGTCCCGCCTGGCCAGCACCGTCGATGCCGTCATCAACGCGGCAAATTCCGATAACCCTTTCATCGTGCATGCAATTCTGCCGCGCCTCAAGGGTACAGGCAAGGTCTTCATGCAGACCAGCGGGTCCAGCATCGTCAGTACCTATGATGAAGGCGAGCCGCGCGACACGGTGTTCCATGAAGACTCGCCCGTGGTGCCGATGCCCGAGAAGGCGACGCGCGGCGCCATCGACCGGCAGGTGCTGGAGGCTGGACTGGCCGGGGTGCGCGCGCTCGTCATCCGCCCCAGTCTGATCTATGGAGCCGGCATCGGCGTCGCGTCGAGCAGCGTGCAGATCCCCAAGCTGATCCAGCAGGCGGTGGCCGCCCGCGTCGGCCGCCATATCGGTCGCGGCCTTAATGTCTGGTCGCACGTGCACATATCGGACGTGGTCGACCTGTTCGTGCTTGCGTTGGAGAAGGCGCCGGCCGGCTCACTGTTTTATGCTGAGAACGGCGAGGCATCCATGAAGAGCGTCGCGGAGGCGATCAGCCGCATGCTGGGTCTGGGCGGGTCTACCGAGACCTGGCCGATCGAAGCAGCCGTCGAGGCGCTCGGTCCTGGCGCGCATCTCACCTTCGGGTCGAATAGCCGCGTGCGCGCCCTAAAGGCCCGCGCCATGCTCGGCTGGAAGCCCAGCGGACCGGCGCTGATGGACGAGATCGAGCGCGGCACGTACCTGCAACAGTACGGCAAGGCGCTGTCGCGATAGTCGGGGCTGGGCAGATCAGGCCTTCTTGTCGTCCTCGGCCGGGACCTCGGCGGCGGCCTGCTCGGCCACCAGCTTCTGCGCCTGGCCGACCCAGTCCTCCTTCTCAAGGCGTCCCTGCAGGGACAGCGCCTCGTCGACGTTTGCGATATCGTCGTCGGAGAAGTTGGCGATCTGCTCGTACTTGATGACGCCGATGGTGCCGAGGCGGCCGGCCAAGTCGGCGCTCACGCCCTTGATCTTGGTCAGATCATCCGGCTCGCCCTTCGGCTTTTTGAAGCCCTTGAAGGCAGCGTTAAGGCGCTTGGCGCGTGCGTCCGTGCGCTCGAAGATGCGGGCCGACTTGCCGCGCCGTCCGCGCAGGTAATACAGCTTGGCGCGACGCACCTTGCCGCGGCGCAGCACCTCGATCTCGGCGATGTAGGGCGAATACACCGGGAAGACGCGCTCCACGCCCTCGCCGTAGGAAATCTTGCGTACCGTGAAGCTCTCGTTGATGCCGGAGCCGGAGCGGGCGATCACCACGCCTTCGTAAGCCTGCAGGCGGAAGGTCGCTTCCTTGGGTGCCGCGGCCTTGGCCCGGCCCGCCGTCTTGGCGCCTTCCTTGGCCCCTTCCCCTTCACCGCCCTCGATCACCTTAACCATGACCTTGACGGTGTCGCCGGGACCGAACTCGGGCACGCCGCGCTTGGCGACGACGGCGTTGATCTGCTCACGCTCGATCTCTTGAATGACGGTCAGGGCCATGACAAACCTCGGCTTTCAGGAACGCGCCAGCGGCCGGCTCATCGCAGGGAGCCACGGCGGTAGGCGGCTTTCTGGGAATTCGGGGCGGTTTCTAGCCTGAAACAATGGCCTTGTCGATGGGGTATCGGCAGGCACCAAGCGGAGGCACCCGGCCCGCGGCCTGGCCCGTTTTTTTACAGGCAGCCCGAGGCCTTAGATCCGCTTGGCCACCTCTTCCAGCATCACCTCGGTGGCGCCGCCGCCGATGGCCTGCACGCGGGCGTCGCGCGACATGCGCTCGATGGCGGACTCGCGCATATAGCCCATGCCGCCGTGGAACTGCACGCAGTCGTACATCACCTCGTTGACCAGCGTGCCGGCCAGCGCCTTGATCATCGACACCTCCTTGACGACGTTCTCGCCCTTGGTGTCGCGCCAGGCGGTATTGAACACCAGGGCGCGCGCCGCCTCGACCTGGGCGAGCCGCATCGACAGACGCTGGCGGATCGCCTGCTTCTCCCACAGTGCCGCTCCGAAGGCCCGCCGCTGCTTGACCCAGTCGAGCGTGATCTCGATCGCCTTCATGGCTTCGCCCAGCGCCAGCGCGCCGATCACGATGCGCTCGTTCTGCAGGTTCTTCACCAGCGCGTAGAAGCCGCGGCCTTCCTCGCCGATCACGTGTTCGTCCGGCACGAAGCAGTCCTCGAACACCAGCTCGGCTGTGTCGCTGCACAGCCAGCCAGTCTTCTTGAGCGCGCGCGCGACGCGGAACCCCGCAATGCCTTTCTCGATGGCGAACATCGTGATGCGATGGCTCCGGCCCGCGTCCCCCGTCTTGGCGGCGACGAAATACAGGTCGCCGTGCACGCCGTTGGTGATGAACATCTTGGCGCCGTTCAGCACATAGCCGCCGGCGACCTTGCGGGCATTGGTGCGCATGGAGGCGAGATCGGAGCCAGCGTCGGGCTCGGTCATGGCGACGGCGGTGATCTTGCGGCCGGCGGTGATGTCGGTCATCCAGCGAGCCAGCTGATCGCAAGTGCCGGCGTGATAGAGATGCGGCGAGGCCATGTCGGTGTGCACCAGCACCGTCACGGAGAACCCGCCGTACGTGCAGCGGCCGAGCTCTTCGGCAAGCACGACATTGGCCAGCGTGTCGAGACCGGCGCCACCGTGCTCGGGCGCAAAGCGCATGCCGAGCAGGCCGAGCGAGCCCATCTCGCGCAACACCTCGCGCGGCACGAAGCCCTGCTCCTCCCACGCATCGCCGAAGGGCAGCACGCGGTCGGCGATGAAGCGCCGCAGCGTCTGCCGCAGCATGGCGTGCTCTTCGCCGAAGTAGGGAAAGTTGTCTGAGGCGATG
>Ga0075421_100006810_pt1 | contig 13957 bp, 10 predicted proteins | sample SoiMetdeltSBSDD5_FD_75292 | JGI IMG/M metagenome (GOLD analysis project Ga0075421, IMG submission 75292) | Bulk soil microbial communities from a Populus tree surrounding site in Tennessee, USA - Soil MetaG P. deltoides SBSDD5 | ecosystem: Environmental > Terrestrial > Soil > Tree plantation...
CAGGATGATGGTTAGATAGGCGAGCAAGCCGATCATTCCCAATTCGGCGGCGGTCTCGACGTAGCCGTTGTGCGCGACCTTCTCATGTATCGAGTAGATGTGAAAGTTCCCCATGCCGAGGCCGATGATCGGATGCCGGAGCGAGAGATCCAGGCCGCGTTCCAACAGATCGGTTCGCTGTTGCGACGAGCCGGACGTGTCCGAACTCGGATCGAAGATCGTCATGAGCCGCGAGCGATACGCGCCGGAAAATACCGAGAACAGGAGAACGAACGCGGCCAGTGTAGCGAGGGCCAGGCTCGCCCGGCTCCCGCGCCCGAACTTCCAGAGCATCACTCCTGAAACGGCAGCCAACGTGATGAAACCGGCGCGGGAGAACGTCACCATCACTCCCCCGAACAAGAGCAGCGCGCAGACGGCATAGAGCAGGCGCGTCGCCCCGGCGCTCGTCAGGGCGAGCGTCACAGCCAGCGGGATCAAAATGTTGAGCGCCGCCGCCAGGTCATTCGGGTTGCCGAACATTCCACCGACCAGGCCCTCTATGCGATCGCCCTTCAGCGTGAAATTACCGGTCGCGTAGCTCTTGATCGCGAAGGCGGCCAGCCACGTCCCGCAGAGCACGGTCAGTTTGATTATCGCCCGCAGCCGCTCCCGCGTATTGACCACGCCGATGATGAGGATGAAGATGATCACCGTCTTGATGAAGACCTCGCTCAACATAGTGACGCTGTCGCCCGGAGACATGGCGAATGGAGTGAACATGACGGCCAGTAGCAACATCACGATGAGCATCTTGACCTCGATGGTCCACTTGATGACCGGCCTGCCGAGCATGTATTGCGCGTAAATGTATGCGAGTGGCGCGATGATCGCGACGATCTTGGCCAGGGGAAATGTCCCCATCGCCGGGATCAGGTCATTCGGGCGAACGTATAGAAGCAGTGTGAACAGATAGAGAAGGCCGAAAGCTAAGCGATAAGGATCGTCCCCCTCATCCAATCGCGTGGCGGCCTGGCCGGCCGGCTTCTTAGGCCAGGCGTGGCCGCCCGCGCGGACGCCTTTCATCGCGGCGCCTTTGGCGCCGCCGAATCCGGTCGGCGCCAGAAAGAATTTCCCCCGGGCAGGACGAGACCCCGGCGCAGCCGTAATAGGTACGATCAGTGTATTGCGCGATTCGAGGTTATGCATAATTACTCAGACTGGACTTATAGGACGACCAGGACTTATGTGATTTACAAGTCCTGTAAGTCCCATAAGTCCTGGTCCTATAAGTCCCATTCATGCTTTCCATTTCTGCGCACGGGGGCGCCGAGGATCGCGGGATCTCTTTTCGACTTATCCAATTCCAAAACTAAACGTCCGACCAGACGCTCCAATTCCGCGATCCGTTCGCTCTCCAACTCTCGCCTCAAGCGCCCGACCAGACGCTCGAGTTCCGCGACCCTATCGTCGGCGTCGACTGTGGCTGCGGGCTGTTCATTTGCGGTTGGCGCCTGTACTTTCTCGAAGACCGAGCTGGCCTGCTTTGTGAACTGCTCCTTCCAATTCGAGAGCAGGCTTTCCTCGATCTGCAGTTCGCCGCAGATCCGCGCCACGCTTCCCTGGTCTTGCAGAACTTGCAAGACGGCGCGCGCTTTACACTCAGGTGTGAAATAGAGAATCGAGGGTTGAGGGTCGAGGATCGAAGGTCGAGGGTCGAGGATCGAAGGTCGAGGGTCGGGGGTCGCTTTACCCGCAATTACGCTATCCTCGATCCTCGACTCTCGATCCTCGATCCTCGCGGGTTTCGAGATCTCTTCGGACGTGAATTTCCTGCTCAGACGCTGCGCCTGTTTGTAGATGGCGTCCTTATCCTCCGGAGTCAACGCGCCGAAGAGGAGCGCCCCGACTATATAAATGAACGCGAAGATTATCGCGCACGCTCCGAGTATGATGATTGAATGCGCGGGGGCGATCAGGGTCCTGACGGCGGACGAAGCGATCATCGCCACGATGATGGCCGGCGCTGCGTTGGCGACCGGCGCGAGTTGTCTGAGGTCCTTCCGCTTCACGCCGAGCTTGCGGCAGACGGCGGTCACGCCTACCGCGACGTCGAGCACGCTAAGGCAGGCGGTCGCGGTGGCGGCCCCTGCAAGCCCGCCGAGTTTGACGCCTATGTAAAGCGCGACGCAGGCGAGCGGTATCTGCGCCAGGTTGAATTTGAGGCGGAAGTACCTGAAATCGGCGATCGATCGCATGATCGAGGAGGTCAATACCATCTGCGTCAGCAGGACGATCAGATAGATCGCGAAGACCTGCGCCGAATCGGCGTAGGCTTCGGTGAAGAGCGTGACGATCAGTTCGCGCCGCACGACGAACAACAACGCGCAGGTCGGCAAGATCACGAAAGAGAGTCTCCGCATGGCGTTCAGCCAGGCCTGAATGATCGCCCGGAAATCGCCGGAGGCCTCGAGGCGCGCCACCTCCGGCGTCAGCGCGTCTCTGAACGAGCTTTGTAATAGCGAAACAAGGGGGACCTGAAAACAGCCGTTGGAATATACGGCGAAGGACGCGGCGGAGAAGTAGTGCGAGACGAAATAATTGTGCAGGTCTGCCTGAAGGCTCTGAGCCGTGGCCCCGCCCCCGTAAGGCAGGGAATTGGAGAGCTGCTTTCTCAGCAGCTGCCAGTCGAAGAGCTGGGCGAGAGGGACTTTCAACGATCCGATGCGGTAATGGATGTAGCCCAGCATGAAGGCGCATTGAATCGCGCCCTGGATGATCGACCCCCACAAGACAGCTCTCAGGCTGCCGAACATGAGCGCCGCTGAAATCATGATCAGCGATTTGCTGATCTGCGCGAGGACGATGAACCTGGACGCGGTTCGTACGTCGCCCAGCGCGAGCGGGAATACCTCGACGTTAGTCGCGATCAGCCACAGCGTAAGCGCCACTCCGAGCAGCGGAATGTGTTCGTTGAGCGCCGGGTTATGGAAAATGTAAGTGATCCATGTAGGGTACGCGGCGAACATGAGCGCCGTCAGCCCCCCCGTCGCAAGGTAGAAGACTATGATGTTCATCGCCACTTGCAGCCGTTTGTTCGGCTCGCGCGGCATGAAGTAGTAGGCGCTCATTGGAACCTGCAGGTAGAGCGCAGTCATGAACGTCGTCAGAATCTGGAACAATTGTTTGTATGTTCCGAATTCCTCCCTATCGAAGACGCGGACTATGACGAGCGGCGTAAGGAAAGAGAGCGCGAACGCCAGAAGATTCGCTCCGGACAGCCAGGCGGCGCGTTCGATGAAGCTTTTATGGGTTGGAACCTTTGTGACAATCATGAAATCCGTTGTGAATGGGACTTATAGGACTTAATGACATACGTCCTATAAGCCCCATTGGTCCTATAAGTCCTATAGTCCCATCTTGCTTTTCAACTCCTCGAGCCCGCACGCGCTCTTGGCGAAATGGGCGAGGTCGCGTTCCGTGTGGATTCGGCGGAGCGTGAGCGGGTCATCTCCTCTTTTATTCAGGCCGCCCTCGCAGGTAACAGCGACACGATAGCCTGCCCGCGCGACCTCGCTTCGCACACGCTCGTCGTGGTCTCCGTTCGGGTAGCAAAATTGTTCGATTCGACGCCTCAGAACCTCTTCGAGACGTGATCTCGATTCCTGTAATTCCGATCTCAAGCGCTCGTCGCCGACCATGGTCAGAATAGGATGCGTCAGAGTGTGCGAGCCGATCTCGATCCCGTGCGCCTGCATCTCACGCGCCTCGGCCCAAGCGACGGGGCCGAACTCGTCCGGGGGCGTCTGCGGCAGAACCACGCCGCAGGCGCGGGCCAAGCGCTCGATCGCCTCTTCTTTGACCTCTTCGGGGATTCGCTTGAGCGTCGCGTTGACGCGCTCTGCGGCGTCGCGCCTCGTGGAGGGGGCGCCGAGGTCGAGGCGCAATTCCTGCCCGCCGATCTTAATCGCGAGTCGTTGCGAGACGGCGCTCCGGGTCAGAAAGCGCGCCTTGTCCGTCCATATCCAGGCGCGTCGGTCGATGAAATCCGCCGGAACAAACAAAGTCGCGGGCGCGCCGAAGCGCCGCAACAACGGATAAGCGATCTCGTAAGCGTCGCGGTAGCCGTCGTCAATCGTGATGGCGGCCAATCGCGTCTGCGCCTGTTCCCGGCGGCCTATGCTTTCCGCCAATCGGCTCAGCGGGACGACGTTGTAACGCCTCGTCAGATACTCCAACTGCTCGGCGAAGGCTTTGGCCGGCGTCTTATCCAACTGGCTTGGCTGGCTTGGCTGGCTTGGCTGGCTTGGCTGGCTTGGCCAGCTTGGCCAGCTTGGCCAGCTCGGAAGCCTTGGCCAGCTTGGAAGCCTTGGCCAGCTTGGCGCCCAGCCGTTTGCCCACCCGCCGCCGGGGCTGAAGCGGTGGTACGTCAGGATCAGCGCATGGCGGCGATGGGCCAGGCGCATCAGGTCGAATGCGCCTGACACTCGCAGAAGATTGAGCGACGCCTGTCTGATCAAGCCCCTGTCTCCGCGCCGTTCAAGGCTTTGTTGAGGTGATCGGGGCGCCAGCGGCGGCGTCGGGTTTTGCCGTTCTCCAGCGACAATTTTCCCGCCGCCTCCTTGAGCGCCGCCCGCAGCCGGTCTGCGATCTCAGGGGCCTCGTCGCGCAAGTTGTCGGTCACCATTTCCGAGAACTCGCCGGCGTAAGATTTAATCACCAGATCATGCATGTCCATCCGGTCCAGAAGGTTGAATATTCTCTGCGGCGGAACCGACAGGCCGACCGCGAGTTTGAGCACGCTCTCCAGACTAAGACTCGTCACCACCGAGTTTTGAATCTTGGAGAGCAACCCTTGATCGAACATACTCAATCGGCAGAAGTCGGACTGCCGTATTTCCAGTTCGGCCAGTCTTTCACGCACAAAAATCGCAAGCGGCGTCGGGGACATATTTCGCGTTCGTGTTGCCATAAATCTCCCTCCTTATGTTTATTGATCGTGGCGCGGCTCATGAATGAGACCCATAGGACCTATAGGGCCTATAGGTCCCCTTCATGTACCGCGCCGTTTACCAGCCCCTGGCGATGATGCTGACAAAGCTTCCCAGACCGGCGATTGCGCCGATATTTACTAGCGTCTTCCTCGTATTTCCATGCACCACCACCAGATCGCCCGCTTGCAACGGAATGTTGCTCTCCGGGCTACCCTTACCTTCGAGATATTTTTTGACGTCGACCCGCATCGGGACGCGGGTTCCATCCGGTTGTTGACGGAGAACCTCGACCGAGGATTTTTTTCCGGTGTCGGAGAACCCGCCCGCCTCGGAGATGGCGTCGAGCAGCCTCATCGGTCTTGACATGACGACTATCCCCGGGCGATGCACCTCTCCGAACACGCTGATCTTGGCGCTCGCGGCCTCGACCAACTGGACATTGACCTGCGGATTTTTCAGATATTCGCTCAGGTCGTTTGTCAGCCGCTCAGTCAGTTGGTTGGTCGTCAGTCCCACCACGCTGACCTCCCCAACCAACTCGTGATAGATCGAGCCGGTCGGCGAAACTTTCGCCTTCTCCAGCGAATAGGCCGGCTGACCCTTGATGCGGACCGAAATTTCGTCGCCGGGGCCGAGGCGATAATTATCGTTGTATATGCGGAACGCCCTTTCGAGGTACGGGGAGTACGCGTCGGGAGGCAATTTCGCCTCGACGGGAGCAGCGCCGTTCGGCGCCGCGGTGTTTGTTTGCGCCGTGGCCGTCGCCGCAGCGAAAAAGCAGAGCGCCGCTGCGAATAAAGATTTCTGTAAGGTCATAACGCCTCCTGCGGAGTGGGACTTATAAAGAGGTGGTTGGTGATTGGTGGTTTGTGGCCGGCTATTAACCAACCACCAACCACCTCATTTATAACTCCCACTCATTCATTTATCGTGATCAAAGCCGAACAACACGACGCGCGCCGTTTCAAGCAGAATGACCGCGTCGAGAAGCGGCGATTGGTTTTTGATGTAATAAAGATCGTATTGAAGTTTCTCCCGCGCGTCTTCGAACGACGCGCCATAGGGGTAACTGACCTGCGCCCAACCGGTCAGCCCAGGCTTCACCAGATGGCGCTCGGAGTAATAAGGGATACGCTCTTCGAGCCGCTCGACGAATTCCGGGCGCTCCGGGCGCGGACCGATCAGACTCATCTCGCCGCGCAGGATGTTGAAAAACTGCGGGGTCTCGTCGATGTGAAGCCTGCGGATGATCCGCCCGACTCGCGTCACGCGCGGGTCGTTCTCGCAAGCCCAGACCGGGCCCTGGGCTTCGGCGTTGGACTGCATCGAGCGTAGCTTGAAGATAATGAACTTCCGCCCGCCCAGCCCGACGCGCTCCTGCGTGTAGACGACCGGCCCCGGAGATTCGATCCGGATGGCGACCGCCGTCAGGACCATGATCGGGAACGAGAGCGCTATCCCGATCAAGGAAGAGACGACGTCGAACACCCGTCGCAGGCGGCGATAGAGCCGCGTCCAGCTGCCCGTTTCGGTGAAAACCAGGCGCCAGAGTTGCCAGGGTTGCAAATGCTCCGCGCTGATCTTTCCCGTCAGTCGCTCGAAGAATCGTGACGCCTCCTCGACCTGAATCTCGTCGCAGGACTTGAGTCTGAGCAACAGGTCGAACGGCGCCTTGTCCCGCAGTTCTGAGAGCGCGACCACGATGCGGTCGGGCCGCCGCCGCCGGACCAACTCTTCCAGATCGTCCATCACGCCGATGACGCGCGGATTGATCAGGCTCTGACCGACCAGGGCGAGGTCGTGGCCGACGAAACCGATGACCTCATATCCCTGCCCGCGGCGCCGCATTATTTCGCGCGCGATGGTGACCGCCTGAAGGTCGGTCCCAAGGATCAAGACGCGCTCGGCGAGCCGCGATGGATAATGAAACAAAATTAGACCTCCGAATGTTTTTCGTCAGCATTAATCATCGACTCGATTCATCACGACGCCGAAAAAGGTCTCCTCGTTGAGCAGGGAAACCGATTTGCGCATCTCCTCCGTCGAGGTCGCGCCGGGGCGGGCCACGAGGATCGTTGTGGAAGTCAGCAGACCCAGCAGGCTCGCGTCGGCGGATTTAAGCATCGGCGCCGAGTCGAACAGAATAAAGTCGTAATAGGCGTCGAGTTCTGAAAGCAGTCGCTTGAAATTGGGGGAGACCAGAAGTTCGGCTGAATTATCGACCTGCCCGCGCGTCAACATGACGTGAAAATCGGTGGGCAGTATCCGAATTATGGCCTCCTCCGGCTGCAGGTCGAGCGCGATCGCTTCGGCCAGCCCGATCTCTGATTCAAGTCCCAGCATGCGCCCGATCGAAGGCCGCTTGAGATCGGTGTCGATGACCAGCGTGCGCTGGCGCGACCGCGCCAGCGCCGCCGCCAGATTGAGCGCCACACAGGTGCGCCCCTCGCCGGAGTGGGCCGACGTCAGCAGTACGCGCTTCAGCGTCTGACGCGCCGAGCCTGAGATCAGCGAGATTGCCAGGCGCGTGAATTGCGAAACGGCTTGCGGGTCCATCTCGTGTATGGCGACCAGATGCGGGTCGAGCCTGGCGAGCGTCAACTCTACTTCGCGCGACGGCCGCATCACCGGGCGCTGGGGCTGCATCCCCGGCGCCGCCCCCGCGGCCGCCCCCTGGCCGCCGCCCATAGACATTCTCGCGTCGTTACTATCGAACCCGGGGAGTTCAGGAAACGCTTCAGAAACTGATTGATCCATTCGACCTCCTGCGAAAAACGTCGGGAGTTGGGAATAGGTAGTCGGGAGTGGGGATGGGAAATATTCTGCTATTCCCCGCTCCCGACTACCTGCTGGCGATGATCTGAAACACTTTAAGGTATGTCAGCAAGAACACGAGGACCGGCGCCAGTACGACGGCCCCCGCCATGACGAGCGCGCCGCGACTCAATCGCAGTCTGCGTTTGCGGGCGCGTTCAGCCGGGGTGAGCGATTCGGGAATCAGCGCCAGCACCGGCGCGCCCAGGAAATATTCGACGTCGCGGCTGTCATTGATCCTGAACATGCGCGGCGCCTCGATCGCGAGGGCGACCGCCAGGCCGAAGGCGGCGGCCATCGCCAGCGCGAAGAGCTGCAGCAACATCCGGTTGGGCGCGGCCGGGAGCCGCGGAAGGTTCGCTTTGTCGATCACGTAGAACATCGTGCGGGGCCCCCTCCCCTCGCCGCCCGACTTCAACAGCGAATCCTGTTTATCCAGGAGCCAGTTGTAACGCTTGATCATTGTGTCGTACTCCGCGCGGGCCATGTCATTCCTGCCGATCGGGCTCGCCGGCCTGTCGGGCGCCGCCCGCCCGTCGCCCTTCGGCATGTCGGTGAGCTGCTGATTCCTTCTTTGCATTCGCCACTGCGTCACTTCAAGATCCGACTCCATCCGTCTGAGGTCTCGGCGCATGGCGATTAAATCGCGGCCTTCGGGCGTCATCGACAGAGGCGCGGCGCCAGCCGTCTGCGCCTCCAGGCGGTTGATCTGGCGGTTGATCTCCGCCAACTGGTTGCGCAGTTGGATCATCTTCGGGTGCTTGTCCGTGTATTGATCGGAGTAGCTTTGGATGTCGGCCTCGATCTTGGATTTTTCGGTCAGCAGCGCGCCGTAAGCGGCGCTTCCCGTCGTCGCCGGCAATGAGTTGACTAGCTTTTCATTCTCGGCGATCTGCTTGCGCTGTTCGTCGACCTGGAGTTTTAGCGAGTATTCATTGTCGGACAGACTTTCGATCGAGGACTCGACCGACCGGCGCAGGCTCGAATCAACACCCTGGCCGGCCCTCGATCGGTATAAAGACTCGAGGCGGATCATCTCGAGGTCGCGCTCCGGCGCCAACTCCCGGAGCCGGTCTTCGACCTCGGCGATTTGACTCGACAGACGTCCGGCCTCGGCCGAGGCTTCGGTCCTCTTCTGTTCGTTGCCGTGCTCGAACATCCTGACCAAGTCGGTAACGACGGCCTGCGCCTTCTTCGGATCTGAATGGCGGAGGCTGATCTCGACCGCTTCGGGAACCTGTGGCGAGTAATTGCGCATCTTGGTTTCGATCTTGAGGGCTTTTTGTAAAGTATCGATCGCCTCTTCCTCGTTTTGAGCTTTCGGATATAGGCTGTGCCTGCTAATCAAAGCGGCGAAGGTCTCACGGCTGATCAATTCCTGTTGCAATTTTGCGAACCAGTTCATCTCCAGTATGCTTTCCGGATCATTACGCAGGTTGATTGCGATCAGCGCGCTGGACTCGTAGATGTTCGGTATCCGGCGGATGACAATTAATGTTGCGAGCAACATCGCTAGAGACATCAAAATGACCAATTTCTTTCTTCGCCATAGGACGCCGATGAGTTCTGTAAGCTGACGAGGACGCAAAATTCCCATAATTTTTCCTACTGTTCCGGGAGGTAGCCCGACCGTGAGGGAGGCGGGACAGACTTAATTACATCCGACATTTTGAAGTAACCTCCAACAATGCAGACCGCGATGTATTTATTACATTGTTCAAGGGGGGTATACATCGTCGCAAGAGCCCAATTTGTCGGTTCTACGAATAGTCGTGGGCGCCCATTTTGGTTAAGGTATCTCGACTCCTCGCCACTTATCTGGCACGTTGATGTAGTTCGGCGAGCGGCGCATCGATTATCTGGGAAGGAGGTCCTAAACGCTTCAATGTTCGACAAACTACCTGGGAGCGGCGCTCCCAGGTAATTTGTCGGATATTGGCTTGCGGAACTTAACTGAGGGGCATAGAATCGCTACCACTCCCGCTGGCTCCTCTTCTCATATTTCGTTCAAGTCATGGCACGCCTATCGAATGGGACTTATAAGTCTCATACGGCCTATAAGCCTCATTTGATCGGCGGCCTTCAACATGGTTGCGTCACAGGCGACAAAGCTCCTCGTCGAAGAGGATCGTCCGCGCGACAGGGCGGTCGAAAGAACGGCCTTGGCCGATGGCGCGCCGCGCGACGTCTTTGATGTCGAAAGGCTGGTCGCCCTTGATTCGATCCTCGTCAAGGACGGTTCCGAATACTCAGTAGAATTGCGCGTCTCTCCGGCCTGTGGCCGTCGCGAAGAGCGCGCTTATTTCGTCCCGGTTCGGCGCGGCCTTAACGGAGAAGGCGTCGAAAAGAATCGGCTTGAGGCGATGGTTTTGGAGGCGCAGCGGATGGAAAGCGTCGGGGCGTTGGCCAGCGCGCTGGCGCACGATCTCAATAGCGCGCTGGCGCCGATCCTCATGGGGCTGGGCGCGCTGCAACAGAAATGCGCGGATGAAGAGAGCTGCCGGTGGTTGTCGCTAATGCGTAGGAGCGCCGAGCAGGGTAAAGATCTCGTCGAGCGCGTCTTGGCTTTCGCCCGCGGCGCCGAAAGCGAACGCGCCCTTCTACGAACGGCCGAACTGATCGGAGACGTCGCCAGAATTCTTAAAGAGACTCTGCCGAAAAACATCGACTTTCAGATTCGCATTCCGAACGACCTGTGGAGCGTCATCGGCGACGCGGCGCAACTCGGGCAAGTCTTGATGAACCTTTGCATCAACGCGCGCGACGCGATGCCGGCCGGGGGAAAACTGATGATCAGGGCCAGAAACCGCTATTTGGTCGAAGAAGAGAGACGGTTGGCGCCCGGCGCGCCGCAGCAACGGTATGTCCGCGTCACTGTTGCTGACACCGGCGCAGGCATTCCGCGCGAAGTCGTCGACCGCGTCTTCGACCCATTCTTCACGACGAAAGAGAAGGGAAAGGGGACCGGGCTGGGGTTGGGCGCCGTCCTGGCCATAGTTCGCATACACGGCGGCTTCATCAGCCTCTTCAGCAAAGTCGGAAAGGGAACGGAATTCAAAGTCTACCTGCCGGCTGAGTCGCCCGACGTCGGCGACTAGGGAATCGGTACAGTACCGCGCGCGTAAGCAAGCGGCTGTTCGATGGGATAGCCGCTTGCTTACGCGCGCGGTACTGTACCGATCTTTAAACTACAGACTCAAAGTTGAAATGGGCTGTACCCCAAGCCTCTGAGCAGGCTGGCTATCAGCCGGTGGCCGCGTCCGTTGGGATGAAGGCCGTCGAAGGCGAGCAGGCCGCGGTCGCCCGGATCAATGTCGCCATTCGGCCCATTAAATGCCAGGTAGACACGAGCGTAGGGGATGTTTCTGGCGGCGGCCGTCGCGGCTATCTGGTTATTGATCGCATCCAGATATGGTTTGGATACCTGGAAGTCATTGCCCTGATCATTCGGCCAGGTGTCTTGCGCCCGGTCTTCGTTGACGAAAGGATTGTAGACGTCCATTGTGCGGATGATCGTGTTTCTCCCCCCCCGCAGTGAGCGGACTTCGGCGAGGATTGCATTGAAATTGGCTGTGAAGACCGCGACTCCCGCCCTCAGGCAGTTCTGATTGTCGGCTCCACCGCACGTTCGATCTTTATAGGCGCGACGAGCGCCGAGCAGGTCATTGCCGCCGATGTTTACAGTGACTATCGTCGAAGTGGCGACGGATAAGCGAAAGAGCAGATTCCCCCTTATCGCATTCATAAGATCGCTGCTCGTCCAGCCCGGAACACAGAGATTGATCGTGTTTACATTGGCCCCCGAGTCGGCCTCGACCGACCGATCGTAGGTGGGGACATAGCCATCGCCGATGGGCGCGAAGAGACCGAAGCCGATCGAGTCGCCGAGCGCGGTATAAAGAACGGTCGGCGCCGCTTGAACTCTAGGGGCGGCGACCTGGGTGACCAACAAGACGCCGCAAATCGTCAAACAGAATCGTTTAAACGAGAAGATTTTCCGCGCACTTGCCTTTATTTTGATCATTCCTTTGGTCGGAAACACTAAGGTCCTCATGGGTCTTACTCCTTTGTTAGCCTGAAAGAGGCTGTTTATCGTGGTGTTTTCAATTGATGACCATGCCGGAATGCATGGAGTAATGGATTATCAATAGAGGAGACTTAGGACATTGGATGTGCATCGGAATAATAAACGTGAGTTCGCTGTATGCCAAGCTAATTATCATTAGTTCCAGCCCTGGAACCTATTTACTTTGTAGCTGAATAACTTCTTCCTATAAATATTTCGGGGCCGCGGCGCCGAATAGACGAAAGAGTATAGAGTTCAGCCTTCGGGCTTTGGTACGGTACCGGTAGTGGAGCCCGAGCGTAACCACAGGAAACACAGCGACAGAAGCATGCGCGCCCTGGAAGGGCGCCGGAACAGCATTGACATTGCTACGAATCCTGCTCCGGCGTCCCTGCCGGGACGCAAAATCGGTTTTGTCCGGCTCCGGCGCCTACGCCCGGGCTTCGGCGCCGGCTAATTTCCGGGCGTCCCTCCGGGACGCAAAGGCATCTCTTGACTTGTGGGTAAACCAATTGCGGTAGCGACCGGGTTCCATCAGAAGCGCCCCGTGGCGGTCGGCGCCCGGTCGCGGTACCGTACCGACGCGTTTCCCAATGTTGCTTGGTTCGATTTAGTTAAAGAAAGCCGCAGCCTGAAGGCTGAACTCCATGCCATTTCGCCCAGAAATATTTACAGGAAAAAATCACTTTCTTGGGGTTTGTATCAATTTTATCTGTTCCAGCTTATGAATGCCCTTCCGGTTTGGCTAATGGCCGAATCACTGCTATATTCTCGCTCCACCATTCGCAAACCATAAATCCTGGAATTATCAACACGCGTCTCTTTCTCAAGCATTTCACACTAAGAGTGCGCGAATGTGGTTTACCTCACATTTTCGGAGGAAATTTTTAGATGGCAACTGAACATGATCATGACGGCGCTCCGGCTCCCGAAAGACGTTCATTTCTTGGCGTGATCAGCGGACTGATCGTCGCCGGAATTTCGGCCGTATTGGGCGTGACGATCGGGCGGTATTCGATCTCTCCGGCGTTTTCGACCTCGAACGAGCAGGAGTGGACCGACCTCGGTTCGCTCGGCGAATTCGCCGAAGGCAAGCTGGTCAAGAAAAACGTAATCGTTTCGCAGGACGCCGGCTGGGGCAAGTTCCAGTCTCAGCGTTCGGTGTGGGTCGTCAGAAATGGCGAAAACGTGAAAGTCTTTTCGGGCGTCTGCCCTCACCTCGGCTGTTCGGTCAACACGCGGGCGGATAAATTTGTTTGCGCCTGTCACGGCAGCGAGTGGAACGTCGAAGGCTCGACAGTGGCCGGGCCGACCCCGCGCGGGCTTGACACGCTGGAGTTCCGCGTTGAGGACAACAAGCTCAAGATCAAATACCAGGACTTCAAACAGGGGCTCACTACCAAAGAGGTATTAAGCTGAAGATCGAGGATCGAAGATAGAAGGTCGAAGATAGAAGATCGAGGATCGAAGAAAGAACGCGACATTCGATGCGATCCTCGATCTTCGATCCTCGATCCTCGATCCTCGATCCTCGATCCTCGAGGACAATATGGCCGAATCTAAACTGCAAAAACTCTACCTAGGACTCTACGACTGGCTGGACGAGCGGACGGGCGTCAAGGAGATTACGCGCGAGGCGCTGGACGAGCCGATTCGCGGAGGCGCGCGCTGGGCTTACGTCTTCGGCAGCATGCTGTTGTTCCTGTTCGCGATTCAGGTCGGAACCGGAATATTCCTGTCGCTCTATTACGCGCCGACCGCGGATCACGCGCACGTCAGCGTCTCTTATATTCAGAAGGAAGTCACCGGCGGCTGGCTCTTGCGCGGGCTGCATCATTACGGGGCGACGGCGATGGTGATAGTGGCCGTCGCGCACCTGGCGCAGACCTTCCTCTTCGGCGCGTACAAGAAGAAGCGCGAATTGCTCTGGGGCGCGGGCGTGTTGATGCTCCTTATCATTCTCGCGTTCTCGTTCACGGGGTACCTGCTGCCCTGGGATCAGGCGGCCTATTTCGGGACCAAAGTCGGAACCTCGATCGCGGGTGAGATCCCCGTCGTCGGCTCAGTTCAGCAGCGCATCATGCTCGGCGGCGGTGACATGACG